>Ga0190363_1000112_pt1 | contig 44467 bp, 39 predicted proteins | sample 48721867_MG_FD_161272 | JGI IMG/M metagenome (GOLD analysis project Ga0190363, IMG submission 161272) | Hydrothermal vent microbial mat bacterial communities from Southern Trench, Guaymas Basin, Mexico - 4872-18-6-7_MG | ecosystem: Environmental > Aquatic > Marine > Hydrothermal vents >...
GAAGGCCTTCGAAGCTCTCCTTGAGAAGCCCAAGGACCTCTTCCCTGACCCTCTCCTGGGCTTGCTTAAGAAGCTGACTTAAGCTAACCTTACCTTCAGGTTGTTTTTGCATGGGGTATCTCCTCCTTTCTCTGAGGTTTGAGTCGGGAGATACCCCCTATCTTTTTAAACCCCGAATTTCAACACAAACTTATACAGACTCCCTCTGAGAGGAAGGTCGTCTTAGCTTGAGAGGAGTTCTTTCAGGATCTGATTGACCAAGCGAGGATTGGCCTTTCCCTGGGTGACCTTCATCACCTGACCGACGAAGAAGCCGAAGAGCTTCTCTTTCCCTTTCTTGTATTCCTCCACCTCTTTGGGCAGGGACTGGAGAACCTCCTTCACCTTCTCCCTGAGGAGTCCCTCATCGCTTATCTGGACGAGCCCTCTCGCCTCCACTATCTCCCTCGCCCCCTTTCCCGTGCGGTACATCTCCTCCAGGACCGTCTTGGCGATCTTGCCGCTTATAGTCCCCTCCTTTATCAGGTCCAGGAGCTCCGCCAACCCCTCTGGCCTCACGGGGCACTCCTCCACCTCCTTCTTCTCCTCGTTCAGGAGGCGAAGGATTTCCCCCATAACCCAGTTGCTCACCTGCTTAGGTTCCGGGAAGAGGCGGACGCACTCCTCGTAGTAGTCGGCGAGGGCCTTGGAGGAGGTTAGGACCCCTGCGTCGTATTCCGGGATCTGATACTCCCTTACGAACCTCTCCTTCCGCTCAAGGGGCAGTTCCGGCAGCCCCTTTCTCACCTCTTCTATCCATTCGTCCTCCACCACCAAGGGGACCAGGTCAGGGTCAGGGAAATAACGGTAATCGTGGGCCTCCTCCTTGCCTCGCATCGGTTCGGTCACCCCCCTCTGGGGGTCCCAGAGCCTTGTTTCCTGGACCACCTCTCCTCCCTCAGAGATGACCCTTATCTGCCTCTCTATCTCATAAGCAAGGGCCCGCTCTACATGGCGGAAGGAGTTCATGTTCTTCACCTCGGTGCGGGTACCGAAGGTCTCTGATCCCTTTGGCCTCACCGAGACGTTGGCATCACAGCGGAAGCTCCCCTTCTCCATGTCCCCATCGCATATCTCCAAGTACTGGAGGATGGCCCTGAGCATCTTCAGGTATTCGACGGCCTCCTTTGGGGAGCGGATGTCGGGTTCGCTCACTATCTCCAAGAGGGGCACCCCGGTCCGGTTGAAGTCCACATAGCTGTAAGGTTTTTCCTCGTCGTGGATGAGCTTTCCCGCGTCCTCCTCCATGTGGATCCGGGTTATCCCGATGCGCTTCCTCCCCCCGTCATCGGTCGGTATCTCGATATAACCACCCCTGGCGATGGGGAGCTCATACTGGGAGATCTGATAACCCTTGGGAAGGTCAGGATAGAAGTAGTTCTTCCGGGCGAACAGGCTCCAGCGGGCTATCTCACAGTGGGTGGCCAGGGCGAGCTTCAGGGCGAACTCCACCACCCGGCGGTTGAGGACGGGCAGGGATCCCGGCATTCCAGTGCAGACCGGGCAGGTCTGGGTGTTGGGTTCGGCGCCGAAGGTGGTGGAGCAAGGACAGAAGATCTTGCTATCGGTGAGAAGCTGAGCGTGGACCTCCAATCCGATAACCGCCTCGTACTCCATCACGGGGACAGATTACGCAAAATCCTCCCCACCGTCAAGCAGGGTTTACCCGCCATGGGGTTAATGATATGTTTTTAAAAAGGATGGAAAAAGGAGAGATCTCCCTCTGCGCTCGTTTTATAAGGGAGCTTCAGGACGAAAGGACCCCCCTTTCCGGGATAATGGAGGAGGTCCTCTCTTCTGGCCTCATCGAAGACGAGATGACCCTCAAAAGGATCGAGAGGGAGCTGGAGGGATTCCCTCCCGAGGAGAGGGGAGAGGTGGAGGCCCTCGGACGCAGGATAAAGCGGGCGGGGGAATGGGAACCCTTCTTCGGGTCGATAAGGGAGCTGGAAAGGTTTCTGGAGGTAAAGAAGGAAGTCGAGGCGGAGGTCTTCGAGCCCGGAAGCGTGATGATTGGGGAGTTTCGGCCCGAGTTCTTAGAGGATCGGGAGGAGGCTGAGAGCGTTAGGGCCTATTTGCGGAAGGTCCGTCGTTTCCTGCTGGAGGCGATCGTGGAGAAGTATTTCGTCATCACCGAGAGATTCATCCGCCATTTCGAGGGATGGCTGTGAGGGTAGTGGGTCTCGATGTGGGCACCAAGAGGATAGGGGTTGCGGTGAGCGATCCGATGGGGTGGACGGCCCAGGGATATGGAGTTCTGCAGAGGCAGGGGGCCAGGACCTTGAAGACCTTGTGCAGGATAGTCCAGGAGGTCGGCGCCGAGGAGGTGGTGGTGGGCCTGCCGAGGAGGACGGACGGGACCTTAGGGGATGAGGCGAAGGAGGTGATGAAGTTCGCCGAAGAGCTGAAGGAGGCCCTCAAGCTTCCCGTCGTCTTCTGGGACGAGAGGTTCAGCACCGCCGAGGCAGAGAGGGTCCTCCTCATGGCGGATCAGAGCAGGAAGAAGAGGCGCAAGGTGATAGATAAGCTGGCCGCAGTGATCATTCTCCAAGGCTATCTCGACAGCCGCAGGGAGAAGGGTTGAAGAAGGTCCTTTTTCTGATCCTTCCCCTTTCCTTTCTTTTTGCCCTCTGGTGGAGGGGGTTCATCTTCATCTCGCTTCCGGCCTCCCCGAAAGGTTCTCCCCCCTCCAAGGTCCTCATCCCTGAGGGGGCTTCCTTTTCGGAGGTGGCCCGCATCCTGAAAGAGAGGGGGGTAGTGAGGAGCCGGTGGTGGTTTGAACTTTATGGTCGACTTCGGGGCATAACCGAAAGAGTAAAAGCAGGGGAGTATTTCCTCAGCGCCTCCATGTCTCCCCAGGAGATCGCCGATACCTTGGTCAAAGGGAGGGTGGTCACCTACAAGGTGACCATTCCGGAGGGCCTCACTGCGAGGGAGATCGCATCCCTCTTGAAAGATAAAGGGATAATAGAGGATGAGCAAGAGTTCGTGAGGCTCGCCTTCGACAGGGAGTTCGTGAGATCCCTGGGACTGGAGGGGGAGACGGTCGAGGGTTTCCTCTTTCCCGATACCTACTTTTTCCCCCACCGCTGCCCTCCGCGGCTGGTCATTCAGGAGATGGTGGCCAATTTCCGGAGGGTCTACACTCCGGAGTTCTCCGAGCGGGCAAGGGAATTGGGGCTGAGCGACTTTGAGGTGGTAACCCTCGCCTCCATCATCGAGAAGGAGACGGGGAGGTCGGAGGAGCGACCCCTCGTCTCGGCGGTCTTTCACAACCGTCTCCGCAAGGGCATGCCCCTCTGCAGTGACCCCACGGTGATCTACGGAATAGAGGAGTTCGACGGGAACCTCAGGAAGGAAGACCTCCAGCGGCCTTCGCCTTACAACACCTACCTCTTTGCAGGTCTGCCCCCCACCCCCATATCCAATCCCGGGAAGGACTCCCTCCTGGCGGCCCTCTATCCCGCTCCGGTCGATTATCTCTATTTCGTCTCCCGCAACGACGGGACCCACTACTTCTCCTCCAACTTCCGCGATCACCAGAGGGCTGTGACCATATACCAGCGTCATAGGGCCGGTTCGAGAAGGGGGCAAGGGCAGGCGGGGCGAAGGTAAAGGGTTTGATTTACTGGTTGACTTTATCATCCCATACGTGATATTTTTTCCATGTTTTGGGGAGCGTACAGATGGAGGGAAGGTACAAGGTCATCTTCTTGGGGCCGGCTGATGAGGCCCCTGAGGCGGTGCAGAGGCTGAAAGAAGAGGTGGTACGCCGGTTTCGGCTCTCTCCCCAGGAGGCCGAAAGGCTCGTCGAGAAGGCCCCCATCAAGGTGAAGCGGAATGCGAGCTGGGAGGAGGCGACAAGGTTGAAGGAGGCGTTGGAGAGGGCTGGGGGGAGGGCCTCGGTGGAGCCGATGGAGGCGATCCCGGCTTCGTCACCAGATACCCCCAGGATGATGCAGTGTCCCCAGTGCGGTTACGTGCAGCCAGAAGGGGAGGAGTGCATCCGCTGCGGGGTGGTCATATCCAAGTACCTGCGTTACAAGGAGGCCGAGAAGCAGAGGGGAGTCAGCCCCGCCGGTGAGGAACCGGCATGGGAACAGATAGGGGAGAAGGGAGTACTTAGGGGGATATTCCAGACGATCAAGGAAGTCCTCTTCTCTCCCACCCGTTTCTTCCGCCAGATGCCCGTGGAGAAGGGGATCCAGATGCCGCTGCTTTTCGGCGTCATCATGGGGACCTTCGGGGGATTGATGCCCCTCTGGTGGAACTTCCTCCTCTCGGCCAGGATGATGGGGATAAGGGGTCTCTTCTCCTCCACCTTTTTCATCCTTTATGCGCTCCTCCTCCCCATCTTTACCGCCATCACCATCTTTGTGGCCAGCGGCGTAAACCACGCCTGCCTCATGCTGGTGAAGGGGAACAAGAGGGGTTTTGAGGCCACCTTTAGGGTGATAGCCTATAGCGAAGCGGCCTATCTCTGGAACATCATCCCCCTCCTGGGGGGGCTGATATACTCCTTCTATACCGTGATCTTGTACATAATCGGCCTGAGGGAGGTCCATGGGATAACCACCGGCAGGGCTGCCCTGGCGGTCTTTATCCCCCTTATCGTCTTCCTCTTGGTCTTCTTCTTCCTCGTCGCCGCCGTCGTCATCCCACTGATAATGGGGATTTCGGGAATGGGCCGACCCCCAGGGATGGGTTTCTAACCCTTTGACCTCTCGAGGTAGAGCTCGGCCGAGTAAGCGGCGATGGCCCCATCCCCCACCGCGGTGGACACTTGCCGCACCGATTTTCTCCTCACATCCCCTGCTGCAAATATCCCGGGGGTGGAGGTGGCGCAGCTCTCGTCGGTTACCACATAGCCCCCCTCATCGAGTTCCACTACCTCCCTGAAGGGCTCGGTGGCGGGCCTCCTTCCTATGGCCACAAAGATCCCGTCCACGGGAAGCTCTTTTATCTCTCCGGTGTCCACCCTCTCCAGCAGAAGGGCCTTCACCCCTGTCTCATCGCCCTTTATCTCCTTGACCACGGTCTTCCATATCGGCACCACGTTCTTCTGCTCGAAGAGCCTCTCCTGCAGGATCTTCTGGGCCCTGAGCTTATCCCTCCTGTGGATCAGGTAGACCTTGCTTGCCATGCGGGAGAGGTAAAAGGCGTCCTCCACCGCACTGTCCCCTCCGCCCACCACGGCCACGACCTTCTCCCTGAAGAAGGCACCGTCGCACATGGCGCAGACCGAGACCCCCTGTCCCATGTAGCGTCCTTCCCCTGGGACCTCAAGCTTGGAGGCCTGGGCCCCGGTGGCAATGATCAGGGCCTTGGAGCGGTAAGGTCCCCCTGTAGCCTCCACCACCTTCGCCCCGTCCTCTAACCTCACCCTTTCCACGGGACACAACGTCTTTATCTCCGTGCCAACGGCCTCGGCCTGCTTGACCATCCTCTCGGCCAGCTCCCTTCCGGTTATCCCCTCGGGAAAACCCGGATAGTTCTCTATCCTCTCGCTGAAGAGGGCCTGTCCTCCCGGGGTCATCGCTTCGAGGATCACCGTCCTCAGCTTTGCCCTGCCCAGGTATATGCCAGCGGTCAGACCAGCAGGACCAGCTCCGATGATGATGACATCGTATTCGTTCTCTCCCATCCTCAGACCTCCTGATCTTTTATTAGACGAAAGGCGACGCGTGCGTTTCGCTCCGTTATCTCTTCCATCTCCCCCACCTCCCTCCCCTTTATGGCCGCTATCTCCTGCAGGGTAAAACGGACGAAGGCGGGCTCATTTTTGTCCCCTCGATGGGGCACCGGAGCAAGGTAAGGGGCATCGGTCTCCACCAGGATCCTGTCCTCGGGGATCCTCCTCACCACCTCCCTGAGCCCCTCGGCCCTGGGATAGGTGATGATGCCGGAGACTGAGATAAAGAAGCCGAGGTCAAGATAGGATTTCGCCTCCTCCCATCCGTCAGAGAAGCAGTGGATTATGCCCCCGACCTCCCAGGCCTTCTCCTCCCTGAGGACCCTGAGGGTCTCGGAGGCGGCCTGACGGCTGTGGATGACCAGGGGGAGCCCAAGGCGACGGGCCAGGGCGATCTGTTTCCTGAGGACCTCTTTCTGGATTCCCCTTGGGGAGAGGTTCCGGTAAAAGTCCAGCCCCACCTCACCCCAGCCTATCACGAGGGGATCTTCGGCCATCTTGGCGATCTCTTCCAAAACGCCGTCCTTCGCATCCTTGGCATTATGGGGATGGATGCCGAGGACGGCATATACCCCATCATGGGACCGGGCTATTTTCAGGGTGCGGCGGCAGCTTCCTCTATCCACCCCCACCGAGAAGACCGCTCTCACCCCTTCGTCCCGTGCCCTTCTCAGGACCCGATCGAGGTCACTGAGAAGGGGTTCCATGTCCAAATGGCAGTGAGTATCTATCATCTTTTCCCTTAGCCGAATATCTTCTCTATGGCCTCTGCCCAGCCGGAAGGGCCTTCGCCCTCGGTGACGATCAGATTGGGAAGGTCAAGGGTTTTCCTCTCCGGCCCTCCTTTCCTCCTTATTAGGACCGGGATGTCAGCCCTCCTGAGCATGGGGAGGTCATTGAGGCTGTCCCCCAGGGCGACGATCTTCGGCCTTTCTTTCTCACCGTAAGCCCTTATGAGCAGTTCCACCGCCTCCCCCTTATCGTGGTGCCCCTGCAGGTGGAAGAACCTGCCCCCTTTCACAGTGGTGAGGCCGAGGGCGGAGACCTCAGCGAGGAACCTTCCTTCGTCTCCGTAAATGAGACAAGGCTCCGAGAATTCCCTCATCTTGGCGAGGTTGGCCTCGAAGAGGTTCAGTCCCGTGAGTTCCGCCACCTCCTCCGCTCCCATGTCACCGAACCCCCGGACCCTCAGCCCTCTTGAGCGGAGATCATCGACGGCCCTCCTCAGGGCAGGGTAATCGATGCCCAGCTTTTGGGAGCGATACTTCCCTTCCTCTTCCCATCCCTCTACCATCCAGGGGGAGCAGTCCTTCGGGACGAAGATGCCCCCTCCGTTCTCGGAGATGAAGGGATGGAGGTTGGAGAACCTCTCTCGCCATAGCTCTATCTCGGCGCGGGTCTTGCTGCTGACCAGCACCAGGGGAACCCCCTCCCTCTCCAAGAGGGATAACCCCCTTTTTGCCTCATCGAAGGAGTAGTCCTTCAGGTCGAGGAGGGTTCCGTCCAAGTCGCTGAATACCAGAAAGGGAGCCTTTCTTGACCCGTCCATTTTAATAGTTTATCATTAGCCGGCTTTTCAATTAAATTCAAGGGGAGTGAGGTGGCCGATTTCTATCAGACGGGGGTAGTTTCGACCCTCCATAAGCTGGGAGAGGTCGATCTGGAAAGGCTTGAGGCAGAGCTTTCCTGGTACTCCCAGGAGAGGCCCATTGCCCTGGTCCTCCCCTCCCTTTTCTCCGAGCTGCAGGGGGAGGCCCTGAAGGGGATCGTTGAGGAGCTCAAGGGGGCCAAGTACATCGCGGCGGTGATCGTCTCCCTGGGGAACGCCAACAGGGAAGAGTTTGAGTACGCAAAAAGGTTCTTCTCGGTCCTCCCCCAGAGGACGAGACTCATCTGGGCCGACGGAGAGCGCATCCAGTCCATCCTGGATGCCATCAGGGAGGCAGGGCTCCAGGTAGGAGAGGCAGGAAAGGGGAGGTCTGTGTGGATAGCCTGGGGTTATGTCCTCTCTCAACCGGACTTTCACGTCATCGCCCTTCATGACTGTGATATCGTCACCTACAATCGGACCCTCGTGGCCAGGCTCTGTTATCCTGTGACCAATCCCAACCTCGACTACGAGTTCTGCAAGGGATATTACAGCCGCGTCACTGACCGGATGCACGGCAGGGCCACCCGCCTCCTGATAACCCCCCTGCTCCGTTCCCTTCAAAGGGTCTTCGGTTACCTCCCCTTCCTGGTCTTCCTTGACAGCTTCCGTTATCCCCTCGCCGGAGAGTTCTCCATGCACACCGATCTCGCCAGGGTGACCAGGATCCCGGCGGACTGGGGCCTGGAGATAGGTCTGCTCTCCGAAGTCTACAGGAACGTCGCCCCCAAAAGGGTCTGTCAGGTGGACATCATCGATCAGTATGAGCACAAACATCAGCCCCTCTCCCCGGATGACCCCTCAAGGGGTCTCCTTAAGATGTGCATAGACATCTGTAAGTCCCTATTCCGAAACCTCGCCTCTGAGGGCATGGTCTTCAGTGAGGGGGTCTTCAACACCATAACCGCCACCTATGTGCGCACGGCCCATGAGATCCTGAAGCGGTATGAGGACGATGCCGCCATAAATGGTCTGGTGTTTGACCGCCATGAGGAGAGCCTGGCCGTGGATACCTTCACCAAGGGGATAAAGATAGCCGCCAAGACCTTCATGGAGGACCCCCTGGGGATCCCCCTGATCCCCAGCTGGGATCGGGTGACCTCCGCCATCCCCGATATCCTACGCCGCCTCCGTGAGGCAGTGGAGGAGGATAATCGATGAAGAGGTGCTTTTTTATCCTGGCCGTCATTTCGCTGCTGCTCTCCTGCCAGCCACCGCAATACTATTTCATCCAGATAACCCCCACCTTCGAAAAGGTGAAAGAGGGGAGGAAGACAACCGTTGCCTTTTATCCCGTCGCCGATCTCAGGGAGGTGGCGAGGAAAGATCAGGTGGGAATCAGAAAGAAGGGTGAGCGGACGATTCCCATCTATGCCCTTATGCCACCGGCAGAGACCGTGACCCTGGCGGTCAAGGATTACCTCGAGGCGAAGGGAGTAAAGGCCATAAAACTGGCCCCTGAGGCCGAAGGGGGACCTCCTGAAGCGGAGGCCATCATCAGGGGTGAATTGAAAGAGCTATGGGTGGAGGCGGAGGGGACCGTAGCCACCCTTTATAAGTTAAAGATCGCCTTAAAGTTCGAATTTGAGCGGGAAAAGAAGCGATTTTCTCACAAGGTGGAGCTCAAGACCGAAAAGAGGGAGAACATCTTCAGCATATTAAAAGTGGAAAAGCTCGCGAAGGAGATGGTCAAGGAGGCCGTCCGGAGGGCCCTCGATGCCCTGGAGCTTCCTTGATGCCCCCCTATCTCCTTCCTTTTGCGATTCACAATCATCAGCCAGTGGGGAACTTCGAATCCGTTTTCGCCAGGGCGGTAGACAACTGTTACCGGCCCTTCCTGGAAGGAGTGCTCCATGCCCCTTACTTCCGCTTCAGCCTCCATTTCTCGGGTCCCCTCTGGGAGTGGATGGAGGCGAAGAGGCCAGAGGTCCTCGCTCTGGTAAAGGAGATGGTGGATAGGGGGCAGGTGGAGCTTCTTGGCGGGGGGTTCTACGAGCCCCTCCTGCCCTATATCCCGGAGAGAGATGCGGTAGGGCAGATCCTCCTCATGTCTGACTATCTGGAGGAACATTTTCTCAGGAGGCCTAAGGGAATCTGGCTCGCCGAACGGGTGTGGGATCCGTCCCTGCCGCGCCTGCTGAGGCCCTTGGGCATCGAATATACCCTCCTGGATGACGCCCATTTTCTTAACGCTTGCCTCCCTTCCGAGCAGATCAAGGGTTACTTCGTCACCGAGAGGGAAGGGGAGCCGCTGGCCGTCTTCCCGATAAGGCAAGAACTGCGATATCTCATCCCCTTCCGTGAGCCAAAGGAGGTGCTCGACCTCTTCCGTTCCTTCCCCCCTTCTGAGTGTCTCTGCCTTGCCTATGGGGACGATGGCGAGAAGTTCGGGGTATGGCCCGGGACGAGGGAATGGGTATATGTGAAGGGGTGGCTCAGGAGGTTTTTGAGATTTTTGGAAGAGAGGCAAGATCTCATTGAGGTCCTGCCTTTGGGGGACTGCTTGGAGCGTCTCGCCCCCGAGGGGAGGCTCTATCTGCCCCCTGCCTCTTATGAAGAACTCACCGAATGGGCCCTTATGCCCGATGATCAGAAGGCCTTCTCTCAATTTGTCGAGGAACTTAAAGGAAAGGGACTCTGGCAGAGGTACCGACCCTTCCTCCGAGGGGGAAGCTGGGACGGTTTCCTCCGGAAGTACGAGGAAGCGAACTTGATGCACAAGAAGATGATCCAGGTGAGTCGCCACCTGGAACGGTCCCCCCACCGTGAGGCCATGAGGGAGCTGTGGAGGGGACAGTGCAATTGTGCTTACTGGCACGGCCTCTTCGGAGGGATCTATATGAACCACCTGCGTCATGCGGTGTACAGGCACCTTCTTGTCGCCGAGTCCCTTCTTCAACACGAAAGCGAAGTGAGAGTGGAGGATATCGACTGTGACGGTTATGAGGAGTGGCTCTACAGCTCTCCCCTCTACAACCTCTACGTGAAGCCCCATTATGGAGGAGCGGTTTTTGAGCTCGACCTCCTGCCCCCGAAGGTAAACCTCACCAGTGTGGTTGCCCGCCACAAAGAGGCCTACCACGAGAAGATAGCCGCCTCAGTCCCCGTCGATGAAGGAGGACAGGTAAAATCGATACATGAGACCTTTCGCGTAAAAGAGGAGGATCTTTTTCGCCATCTCCTTTACGATCGTTTCCCCCGCTTCAGTTTCTTCGAGCGACTCTTGAGGAAAGGGACCGGATGGGAGGAGATGTGGAGGCAGACCTTCGTCGCTCTTCATGAGCCCTTTCGTTACCTGATATCCGGTTGGGAAAAGGAGGAGGGTGGGGCGGAGTTAAGGATGGTGGCTGAGGGGGAGGGGTTTAGAGCCCAGAAGGTATATCGCTTCAGAGACGATCCCCCTCAAATAAAAATAAACCTCTTGCTCCGGGCTTCCCTCTCGGCCCTCTTGAGCTGGGAGATCAACTTCAATCTGCTCTCCCCGGGGGACCCGAGGCGTTATCTCTTGATAAGGGGGGAGAGGATCGCAGCAGGGCACTTCGGCGAGTGGGAGAGGATAGGATCCCTTTCGGTCGTCGATGAGGCGGAGGGGTGGCGAGGGATGATCTCTTCCGCCGAGCCCTTCTCCCTCTGGTTATACCCGGTAGAGACCGTAAACCTGACGGAGGAGGGTGCCCAAAAGACATATCAAGGGAGCTGCCTCACCTTGGTGAGAGAGTTTGGGGGAGGGGAGATGGAATGGTCCCTCATCCTCAGATTTTCCTTTAATAAAAAGGGTTCCGCGGGATGACCACAACGCCGGAATCGTCGACGTGATATCGTGAGGCGTCTTTTTCCCGGTCGTAGCCTATTTTCTCTCCTCGCCCGATCGTGTTTCCATGGTCGATGATCGTCCTGTAAATCCTTGCTCCCTCCTCTACCACTACGTTGCCGAGGAGGATCGATTCTTCCACCCATGCACCGCTCGAGACAAAGACGTTTCTCCCGATGATGGAGTCCCTTACGTAGCCTCCAGAAACGATGCTCCCCCCGCCTAATAGGGAGTTTTCCACATATCCCATCTTTCCCCAATTGTCCACCACCACCTTGGCGGGGGGATCGTGGTATTTGGCCGATTTGACCGGCCAGTGGTTGTTGTAGAGGTTGAGCTGGGGTAAAGGGGCCTTCAGGTCCATGTTCGTCCGGTAATAGCTTTCAATGGTCCCCACATCGCGCCAGTACCCGGAGGAGCGTTCATCCCCCGGGATAAGGTTGGTGTGGAAGTCATAAGCGTAAACTTTCCTCTTCTCGCATATCCGGGGAAGGATGTCCCTGCCGAAATCATGAGAGCTCTTCCCATCCTCAGCATCTTGGGTTAACTCTTCGAGCAGTGCCGCTGTATCAAATATGTAGTTCCCCATTGAAACAAGGGCCTGATCGGGACGGTGAGGGATGGGTGTGGGACTTGATACCTTCTCCTCAAACCTCCTCACCCGCCATTCCTTATCGACCACCGTGACCCCGAACTGGTGACACTGGGAAAGGGGCATAGGGATGGTGGCTATCGTCACTTCCGCCCCCTTCTCCAGGTGATACTCGATCATTTGGCGGACATCCATCAGGTAGACGTGGTCAGCCCCGAAGATCAGCACCAGATCGGGCTTCAGGCGCCTTATTAGATAGGCGTTTTGGAAGACGGCGTCCGCAGTCCCCAGGTACCAGGTTTCACCTGTTCTCATCTCCGCGGGCACTGGCATGATGAAAAAGCCGTTTAGGGGATGAGTGCCTACCCAGCCTTGCTGCAAGTGCCGCAGGAGAGAATGGGACTTGTACTGGGTGAGGATATATATCTGGTGGATCCCCGAGTTCACCAGGTTGCTCAGGACGAAATCTATGAGCCGGTAGATGGAGCCGAAGGGAACGGCAGGCTTTGCCCGATGGGCGGTAAGGGGATGAAGCCTCTTCCCCTTTCCCCCCGCCAAAACCATTGCTAAGAACTTTTGGCCACCCAGCATTTCAACCTCAATGCAGGACCGTTTTCCCTTCTTTTCCCTTCTTCCTCCTCTTACCGAGGAGGGAGAGCTGATCCTGTAAGTCCTTCGCTTCCGGTGCTTCGTAAAGGACGATCCGCCATCCTTCCTCCTTTCCTTTCCTCAGGATCCAGACCTCACCTCCCTCCCCCACGACCTTTACGTAGACGTGATCTTTTCCATACCAACGATCTATCACCTTCTTGACCTTGAGTCCTTTGGGAAGGCCTTCCTCAGAAACTCCGCGATTCTCCTCAAAATTCCCAAAAATTCCTTTTGTCTTCATTTTATTCCAATTTTTCCTCTCAATTTTTGATCTTTCAAATTTTTTCTAATTCTACAATACATTTTTGCCCTTTGCAAGGAAAAGAAATATGGGCTAATTTATTAGCACTCAAAAAAGAGGAGTGCTAACAATGATGGAAGGTGAGGTGAGGGAGAACTTGGTTCAGTATTTGAGTCGGATAAGTTCTTACCCCCTCCTGAGCCCCGAAGAGGAGCGGCGGCTCGCCGTCCTTTATTATGAGCACGGGGATGAGGAGGCGGGAAAGCGGCTCATCACCTCGAACCTCCGTTTCGTGGTCAAGGTCGCCCTGGAATATAAAGGGTATGGGATAAAGCTTCTGGACCTGATCCAGGAGGGTAACCTGGGTCTGATCGTCGCCCTGAAGCACTTCGATCCCTACAAGGGCTACAGGTTTATTTCCTATGCCATCTGGTGGATAAGGGCTTATATCCAGAATTACATCATGAAGTCTTGGAGCTTGGTGAAGGTGGGGACTACCCAGGCCCAGAAGAAGCTCTTTTACAAGATGGGGAAGATAAAGGATATATCCTTTGACGAGGAGGCAAGGGAGGAGAAGCTCCATAATCTGGCGAGCGAGCTGGAGATAGATGAGGAGGAGATAGAGAGGATGGCCGAGAGGTTTACCTCCCGCGACCTCTCCTTAGATGCCCCCGTGGGGGATGAACAGGAGACCACCTTCCTCGACTTCTTGGTGGACCTTACGCCTAATCAGGAGGAGGCCCTCGCTGAAAAGGAGAGGAGGGACTTCCTCCACAGGGAGGTCAGGCGGGCCCTGGAGAAGCTCAACGGAAGGGAGCGGGTGATCATCGAGAGGAGGATAATGGCCGAGGAGCCGGCGACCCTCCAGGAGCTGGGCGATCTCTTCAAGATTTCCCGGGAGCGGGTGAGGCAGATAGAAGGGGGAGCCCTCCGGAAGTTGAGGAAGGAGCTTCAGGGCAACGAGGAGCTATGGGGTGAGGCCTGATGTCACCAGTTAGTGGGCCAGGCCTCCGTCCTTTTCCTCTTTTTGATGATTTTTAGGATCTGATCGAGCACTATATCCGCCACCTCGTCCTTAGTGAGGAGGGGGAGGTTGCGGACCTTCCCACGGGAGTCGATTATCCGGACGATGTTGGTATCAACGCCGAAGCCGGCTCCTGGTTGGGTGACGTCGTTGGCCACGATCAAGTCCAGGTTCTTCTCCCGGAGCTTCGCCTCGGCATGCTCCATCAGGCTGCTCGTTTCAGCGGCAAACCCGACGAGGATCCTCTCCCCCTTCCTCTTCCCCAGTTCCTTAAGGATATCGGGGTTCTGTTCCAGCTCCAGGAGATAGGTCCCATCGGCCTTCTTGATCTTCTCCGCCAGGGTATCCTTGGGCCTGAAATCGGCGACCGCGGCCGCCTTGATGATCACGTGGTAGTCCTCGAAGTTGTCCATCACCGCCTCGTACATCTCCCTCGCCGAGCTCACGGTGATGATCTTTATGTCGTTTCTCGGAAGGGTAAGGTAGTTGGGTCCGGTGATAAGCAGCACCTCGGCCCCCCGGCGGCGGGCCATCTTGGCCAAGGCAAAGCCCATCTTCCCCGTGGATCTGTTGGTGAGATACCTGACCGGATCCAAGGGCTCCAAGGTGGGGCCCGCAGTCACCAGCACCCTCTTCCCCTTGAAGTCCTTCTCGGTGAAGATGTCCTCTATCTTCTCCAGAATCTCAGGGATCTCGGCGAGCCTCCCCCTTCCCTTGCTCCCGCAGGCGAGGTCTCCCTCAGAAGGGCCGACGAAGTGGTAACCGTAGGCCTTGAGCCGCTCCACGTTGTACTGGACGAAACTGCTCTGCCACATCTTCACGTTCATGGAAGGAGCGAAGAGCACCGGCACGTCCATCGCCATCACCATGGTGGAGAGGAGGTCATCGGCGATCCCATTGGCTATCTTCCCGATGATATTGGCCGTGGCCGGAGCGATCACCATCAGGTCGGCGATATCTGACATGGCCACATGGCCTATCTTCGATCCCTCCAGAAGGCGAAACATCTCATGAAGCACCGGGTTCCCTGAGAGGGTCTGGAAGGTCAGGGGGGTGACGAACCGCTTGGCATTCTCCGTCATGATCACGTGGACGTTTGCCCCCCTCTTGGTCATTTCCCTGAGGAGCTCCACCGCCTTGTAAGCGGCGATCCCTCCCGTTACCCCCAGAAGGATCTCCTTCCCCATGAGCATGCTCTTCTTCCTCACCCCGGCCCCATCGTCCAACCTTTCCCCCCCTCTTGCAAACGACTTTTTACGCACTACCTATCTATCGGAAACCCCTGGGGATGTCAAGGTTGACAGAAGGAGATGCTGATAATATCATGTCTTTTGAGAAAGCCCTCGAGGGGGGCTTTTCTTATATCGCCTGGAGGAGAAAGGAGATGGGACTCGATGAGGTGACGATTTCTCAGGCGATCCTGGACCGCTTCTGGCAGAAGCTGAGGGGCAACCTTTCGGTAGACGTGGCGATAGTGGGGGCAGGGCCTGCGGGTCTTGTAGCTGCTTACGCCCTCGCCAAGAAGGGGTTCAAGACGGCGGTATTTGAGCGCCGGGCGAGCGTGGGAGGCGGCATCTGGGGAGGGGGGATGATGTTCAACGAGATTGTGGTCCAGGAGGAGGGGAAGGGGGTACTGGACGAGGTGGGGGTGAGGACCGTCCCTTATAAGGAAGGGTACTATACGGCCGATGCGGTGGAGACCGCCTCGGTCCTCTGCTCTGAGGCCCTGAGGGCCGGGGCCACGGTCTTCAACCTGGTGAGCGTGGAGGACGTGATGGTGAGGGAAGGGAGGGTGGTGGGATTGGTGATAAACTGGACGGCAGTCCAGATGGCCGGGCTTCACGTCGACCCTTTGGCCGTTCGCTCCCGTTACGTGATAGACGCTACCGGACACGATGCGGAGGTAGTGAGGGTGATAGAGCGGAAGGGAGAGAAGCTCCTCACCCCTACGGGGAAGATCATGGGCGAGAGGTCCCTCTGGTCCGAGGTGGCGGAGGAGATGACCCTGCAGAACACCAAGGAGGTTTACCCAGGGGTCTTCGTGGCGGGGATGTGCGCCAATGCGACTTTCGGTTCCTTCAGGATGGGACCCATATTTGGAGGGATGTTGCTCTCGGGGAAGAGGGCTGCGGAGCTCATCTCTGAGCGTCTGAGATCTGAAGGATGAGGAGACCGGTAGTCCTGACCGTTGCGGGATCGGATTCGGGGGGCGGTGCAGGGGTTCAGGCCGATCTCAAAACGATCACCCTTGCCGGGGCCTTCGCCGCTTCGGTGATCACCGCCATCACCGTCCAGAATACCCAGGGGGTGGAAGGGGTCGAATCCCTCCCCCTCGCGGTGGTCAAGGGGCAGCTCGAGGCGGTCCTCTCAGACATGGACGTAAGGGTGGTAAAGACCGGGATGCTCTGGAACGAGGGGGTAATAGAGGTCCTGGCCGATGCAATACAGCGTTACGGGATCAGAGATGTGGTTGTGGACCCGGTAATGGTGGCCAAGGGCGGGGAGAGGCTTCTCGAGAAGAAGGCCCAGGAGGCCCTCATCGCGAAGCTCTTTCCCCTGGCCTCATTGGTCACCCCCAATATCCCCGAGGCAGAGGTCCTCTCGGGGATGCGGATAGAAGGAGAGGAGGAGATGCTTGAGGCCTCAAGGAGGATAAGGGCCCTGGGGCCAAAGGCGGTCCTGATAAAGGGCGGACACCTGAAGGGAGAGCCGGTGGACCTCCTCTACGACGGGGAGCCCCACTTCTTCCGCCACCCGAGGCTGCCCAAGGAAGAGGTCCACGGTACGGGTTGCGTGCTCGCCTCAGCCATCGCGGCGGAGCTCGCCAAGGGACAGGGACTCCTTGAGGCAGTCGGGGCCGCCAGAGAGCTGGTCCTTGCAGGGATAAAGGGGGCCCTCGAGGTAGGGAAGGGGAGGGCAGTGGTTGATCCTTATGCCCTAACGGAGAGGGAGCTTGAGAGGGGTAGGGTCTTGGAGGTGCTCGAGGCCGCCTTCGAGAGGCTCTCTTCCGAAGAAGGGATTGGGTGGCTTCTGCCCGAGGTGGGGACGAACCTGGGTTATGCCCTTCCCCTGGCCTCTTCCCCTGAGGAGGTGGCGGCCTTCCCCGGGAGGATTGTCCGGCTTGGAGAGGGGGTGGGGCGGGTGGCCTCTCCTCGCTTCGGTGCCTCCCGGCACATCGCCTCCCTGATCCTTGCGGTGATGCAGTATGATCCCGGGCTCCGTTCGGCGATGAACATCAGGTACTCGGTGAAGATCATCGAGATCTGCTCTGGCTTGGGGCTTTCGGTAAAGGAGTTTGATCGGGGGAAGGAGCCCCCGGAGATCAAGGCCGAAGAGGGGAAGTCCATCCCCTGGGGCGTCAGGGAGGCGATAGGTGAGGGGCCGGTCCCCGATGTGATTTACGATAGGGGGGATTGGGGCAAGGAGCCGATGGTTCGCATCCTCGGCCACGACCCTTTGGAGGTGGTCGAGAAGGCAATAGAGATTCACAGGAGGAGAGATGGCTGATACCCAAATGGCCAAGGCGAAGAAGGGGGAGTTGACCCCGGAGATGGAGGCAGTAGCTCTCCAGGAGGGGCTTGAGCCCGAGGCCCTTATGGAGAAGGTCGCCTCAGGTAGAGCGGTGATCCCTGCTAACGTCAACCACCGAGGTCTCACTCCCAGGGGGATCGGGGAGGGGTTGAGGGTGAAGGTGAATGCCAATATCGGCACCTCCTCCGATCAGACCGATCTGGAGGAGGAGCTGAGGAAGCTCGAAGCGGCCCTTGAGGCGGGGACCGATACGGTGATGGACCTGAGCACTGGTGGTGACCTGGATCAGATCAGGAGGAAGATCCTGGAGCGATGCCCCCTGCCCCTGGGGACGGTCCCCATCTATCAGGCGGCGATCGAAGCGGCCGAAAGAAAGGGTGGGATAATCTTCATGACCCCCGACGACATCTTCAAGGTGATAGAGCGACAGGCCCAGGATGGGGTGGACTTCATGACGGTCCACTGCGGGGTCACCCTGGCGAGCTTGGAAAGGTTGAGGAGGCAGGGGAGGATAACCGATATCGTCAGCCGGGGAGGGGCCTTTCTCGCCACCTGGATGATCTACCACGGTAAGGAGAATCCCCTTTACGAGCAGTTTGACCGGCTGCTGGAGATCGCCTCTCGTTACGACGTGACCCTATCGTTGGGGGACGGCCTCAGACCAGGCTCTGTGGCCGATGCCACCGACAGGCCCCAACTGCAGGAGCTGATCTTTCTGGGGGAGCTGGCCGAGGAGGCCTGGGAGGAGAACGTGCAGGTGATGATAGAGGGCCCAGGGCATGTCCCCCTCGATCAGGTGGCGGCGAACATCCAGCTTCAGAAGAGGATCTGCAAAGGGGCCCCCTTCTACGTCCTCGGCCCCCTGGTGACGGACATTGCCTCGGGATACGACCATATCGCCTGCGCCATTGGGGGGGCGATAGCCGCTTATTGGGGCGCCGATTTCCTCTGCTACGTGACTCCCGCAGAGCATCTCCGCCTTCCCACCCCTGAGGACGTGCGCGAGGGGGTGATCGCCACGAGGATCGCCGCCCACGCTGCTGAGGTGGCCAGAAGGAGGCCCTCTGCCTGGCAGAGGGATCTGGAGATGTCTCAGGCCAGGAAGGCCCTCGATTGGGATACCCAAATCCGCCTCTCCATCGATCCCGAGAAGGCGAGGAAGTATCGGGAGCAGAGCCCCCCCAGTACCGATGAGGTCTGCACCATGTGCGGGAAGTTCTGCGCCATAAAGCTGGTCAAGGACTTCCTCAAAAGGGGCTAATGAAAAGGGGGATATTCGTCGTCGGCACGGATACCGGGGTGGGGAAGACAATATTGGCCGCTGCCCTTGTTCTGGCCCTCCAGGAAGAGGGGCTCGATGTGGGGGTGATGAAGCCCCTGGAGAGCGGGGCAGTGGGGTTTGAGGGGACCCTCATCCCCCAGGACGCCCTCTACCTGAAGGAGATCTCTCAGGTGCAGGATCCCATAGATCGGATAAATCCCTATCGCTTCGAGGCCCCTCTGGCCCCTGCGGTGGCGGCAGAGAAAGAGGGGATAAGGGTGGAGCTTGAGAGGATAAAGGAGGCCTTCCGAGAGTTGAGCTCGAGGCACCAGTTCATGGTGGTCGAGGGGGTAGGGGGGCTGATGGTGCCCATCTCCGATGGGGTGCTCCTCCCTGAACTGATAAAGGAGTTCGGACTGCCCGTGCTCCTTGTGGGAAGGTCCTCTCTGGGGACGATAAATCACACTCTGCTGTCGCTCTCCCTTTGCGAAAGGGAGGGGATAGAGGTCGTCGGCTTCCTCCTAAATAAGGTCTCTTCCTTGAGCGATCCCTCCGAGGGGTCTAACCCCACCTCCATCTCCTCCTTCACCTCGGCTCCCTACCTCGGGACCTTTCCCTTCCTCGGGGAGTTCAGGGACCTCAAGTCCATCCAGCCCTTTCTCCTCTCCCTGATGAGAGAGCACATAAATTTGCCCCTCCTCTTTGAGCGCCTCGGCATCAGTAAAGGCCGTACTTCTTAGCCGCCTCCCGAAACCCCTCCAGCGACCTCTCGATCACCTCCATCTCCACGCAGTAGGAGATCCTGAAGTGGCCCCCGCGGCCGAAGCCCCTTCCGGGAACGGTCAGGATATGGAAGTTCCTCTGGAGATCGGCCACAAAGGCCATATCGTCCTCTATGGGGGTCTTGGGGAACATGTAGAAGGCCCCTCCGGGTTTCACCACCTCATAGCCAAATTCCATGAGGGCCTCGTACAGAAGGTCCCTCTTTCGCTGATAGTTTCTTATCTCCACCTGGTCATAGCCCGCCAGGGGGATGAGCCTCTGCATCAGGGCCGGGGCGTTCACGAAGCCGAGGATCCGGGTGGTGAAGATGAGGGCGTCTATCAGCTCCCTTGCGCCAGAAAAGAGGGGATTTACGGCCACGTAACCGATCCGCTCTCCCGGTATGTTCAGCGACTTGGAATATGAGAAGACGGAGACCGTCGCCTCGTAGAAGTCGAAGACATTGAGGGGAGGGCGGCCGTTATAGACGAGGGTCTTATAGGTGTCGTCGGAGATGAGGTAGAGGGGCTTCTCCCTGCCCCTGCTCTTCTCCTTCAGCACCTCGCCCAGCTCCCTCAGCTCCTCCTCCGAATATACGACCCCTGTGGGATTGTTGGGGGAGTTGATCAGGATGGCCCGGGTCTCCTCGTCGATGGCCTGAGCGATGGCCTCTACATCGAGGGAGAAGTCATCCCGGGTGTCCACCAGCACGATCCTTCCCCCATGGTTGGCGATGTAAAACTGGAACTCCACGAAGAAGGGGGAGGGGACGATCACCTTCTCCCCCTCATTGAGGATCGCCTTAAGCAACACGTTGAGCCCTCCAGCAGCCCCCACGCTCATCACGATGTGATCCTCCGTGAAGGGGAGGCCTGTTTCCTGCCGGAGCTGTTCGGCGATGAAGGCCCGAGTCTCGGGGTAGCCGCTGTTGGGCATGTAACGGTGCATCCCAGGAAGGGGTTCAGAGGCCAGCCTCTTAAGTCCCTCCTTGAAGGAGGGGGGAGGTTCCTCGATCGGGTTCCCCAGGGTGAAGTCGCAGACCCTATCCTCTCCGAGTTCCCTCTTCAACTGGGCCGCCTCCTCAAACATCCTCCTCACCCAGGAGGAGGCCTCTGTCATCTTCTTTATCCTCTCTGCCACTGCCATCTCATACCCTCCTGCCATTACTGATAAATAAAAAAGCCATGGGTCCTTCTTCCTTCCCCATGGCCTCCTAAAAAAAGAGCCATGGGGGCTTTCCGCTCACCCATGGCTCCCTTTCGGTATGTACCTACCTCAGGGGCCTGGGTGAGCCCTCCTAAAGTAAAAGTAAAAATACCGATAGAATCCCATCATCTGCCTCCTTTCCTAAAGCTTACCCATCTTCACAAAAAAGTCAATACCCCTTTGGTAAACCATTAAGCGATTAAGGTTGACAAAAAATGCCCTCGCTGTTATCACATAGGGCTGTGAAGGGGATCGAGGAAATGGTGGAGAAGGCCTTGAAGGGGGGGATAGGTGAGAAGGAGGCCCTTTCCCTCTTCGAGGAGGAGTTCTCCGATCTGCTCTGGGGGGCGACGGCCCTCAGGCGTCGTCACAAAGGGGACAAGGTAAAGTTCTGTGCCATCCTCAACGCTAAATCGGGGCGATGTCCTGAGGACTGCGCCTTCTGCGCCCAGTCGGCCCATCATCGCGCCCAGATCGAGGTCTATCCCCTCATGAAGCCTGAAGAGATCCTCATAAGGGCCGAGGAGGCCCAGGAGATGGGGGCTCGGCGCTTTTCCATCGTCACGAGCGGAAAGGCCTTAAAGGATAGAGAGATGGAAACGGTCCTTGAGGCCGTGAGCCTGATAAAGGACCGAACCGATCTTACCCCCTGTGCCTCCCTCGGGATACTCACCCCCGAGAGGGCTCGGGCCTTAAAGGAGGTGGGCCTCCACTGCTATCACCACAACCTGGAGGCCGCCCCCTCCTTCTTCCCGCGGATCTGTACCACCCATCCCTATGAAGAGGACACCCAAACCCTGCGCTACGCCAAAGAGGCGGGGCTTGAGGTATGCAGCGGCGGCATCTTCGGCCTGGGGGAGGAGAGGCGCCACAGGGTGGAGCTGGCCCTCACCCTGAGGGAGATCGGGGTGGACTCGGTGGCCATAAACTTCCTCCATCCCATTCCCGGTACCAAGCTCCAGGACCAGAAGCCCCTCCCGCCCCTGGAGCTCCTCCGTTCGGTGGCCGTCTTCAGGTTCCTCCTCCCGGAGAAAGACATAAGGATCTGCGGGGGGAGGGAGTTCGGCCTGAGGGACCTCCATCCCCTGGTCTTTTTCGCCGGGGCCAACGGGATAATGATCGGGAATTACCTCACTACCAAGGGGAGGGACTGGAGGTCAGACCTCAGGATGATCGAGGATCTGGGATTGAGGGTCGCCGATGGCTGAGTGGGGGTATCTGGGGGAGGAACTCGACGGTTTGCGGCAGAAGGGACTCCTGCGGCAGATCCCCTGGATGGAGGGGCCGGTGGGGCCCAGGGTAAGGATGGGGAGGCGGGAGGTGATCCTCCTCTGTTCTAACGATTATCTGGGGATATCCCAGTCCCCTGCCTTGGCGAAGGCGGCAAAGGAGGCCATGGAGAAGTGGGGGTGCGGGGCGCCGGCATCCCGTTCCATCGCGGGGAGTCTGGGAATCCACAGGGAGCTGGAGGAGGAGCTCGCTCAGCTCAAGGGGACATCCTCTGCTCTTCTCTTCAGCACAGGCTATATGGCCAATATCGGGCTCCTCACCACCTTGCTCCGGGAAGGAGACCTCATCCTCAGCGACGAGCTCAATCACGCGAGCATCGTTGACGGCTGCAGGCTCTCCCGGGCCGAGGTCTGGATATACCGTCACAGGGACATGGATCACCTTGCGGAGCTCCTGCGGCGCTCTAACCACCGACGCCGTCTCATCGTCACCGACGGGGTCTTCAGCATGGAAGGGGATATCGCCCCCCTGAGGGAGATAAAGGAACTTGCCGGGCGGTACGACGCCTTCGTGATGCTGGACGATGCCCACGCCACTGGGGTGCTGGGAAGAGAGGGCAGGGGGACGGCCGAGCACTTCGGCCTCCTGGGGCAGATAGAGGTCCAGATGGGGACCCTCGGAAAGGCCCTGGGGGTGATGGGGGCCTTCGTGGCAGGGGAGAGGGTGCTGATAGACTACCTCATTAACCGCTGCCGCCCCTTCATGTACACCACCTCACCGCCTCCTCCCCTTGTGGCGATGTCGAAGGCCGCTCTGAAGGTGATGAGGGAGGAGGGCTGGAGGAGGGAGCGTCTCTGGGAGAACACGAGGAGGTTAAGGGAGGGACTTCAGGGGCTCGGTTTTCAGGTGAGGGGAGAAACTCCCATCATACCCGTCCTCATAGGGGATAACCGCTTGGTGATGGAGGCATCAAGGAGGCTCCTTGAGCTCGGGGTCTTCGTACAGGGGATACGTCCCCCTACGGTCCCTGAAGGGGCATCGAGGTTGAGGGTCTCGGTGAGCGCCTCCCACGGCGATCAGGAGATAGAGGAAGCCCTTGAGGCCTTCCGCCAGGTGGGGGAGGAATTGAGGCTGATCTGAAAGGAGGCCCAATGGAAAGGGAGAGAAGGCTTGAGGAATGGGACAAACGTTACCTCTGGCACCCCTTCACCCAGATGAAGGACTATGAGGCCCAGGAACCCCTCATCGTCGAAAGGGCCGAGGGGGTATATCTCGTGGATATCAACGGACGCAGGTACATAGATGGGGTCTCTTCCCTCTGGGTGAACGTCCACGGTCACCGCCATCCCTCTATTGACAGGGCCGTAAGGGAGCAACTGGAGCGGGTCGCCCACTCGACCCTCCTCGGCCTCTCCAATCCTCCAGCCATCGAGCTGGCGAAGAGGCTCGTGGAGATCGCCCCGGAAGGGCTCACTCGGGTCTTTTACTCCGACAACGGGGCGACCGCCGTGGAGGTGGCCCTGAAGATGGCTTTCCAGTACTGGCAGCACAAGGGCGAGCGGCAGCGCACCTGCTTCATCTCCTTTGAGAACGCCTACCACGGGGATACCCTCGGGGCGGTAAGCGTGGGGGGAATAGACCTCTTCCATCGGATCTTCTCCCCCCTGCTTTTCCCCACATACAGGGTAAAGGCCCCCTATTGTTACCGCTGTCCTGAGGGGCTCCGGTACCCGGGATGTGGGCTCGCCTGCCTGAGGGCTCTGGAGGAGACCCTGAAGCGACATCACCGGGAATGTGCCGCCCTGATCATCGAACCCGTGGTCCAGGGGGCGGCGGGGATGATCGTGCATCCCGCGGGGTTCCTCAGGAGGGTGAGGGAGCTCTGCACCGAGTACGGGGTTTTGATGATCGCCGATGAGGTGGCCACAGGCTTTGGCCGCACGGGCAGGATGTTCGCCTGTGAGCACGAGGGGGTGACCCCGGACCTCATGTGCGTGGCAAAGGGGATAACTGGGGGATATTTGCCCCTGGCTGCAACCCTCACCACCGAAGAGATTTACGAGGCCTTCTTGGGGGAGTATCACGAGTTCAAGACCTTCTTTCACGGCCACACCTACACGGGAAATCCCTTGGCCTGTGCCGCGGCCTGCGCCAACTTGGAGGTCTTCGAAAAGGAGAGGACGTTGGAGAGGATGGCGACCAAGGTAGAGCTTCTGGCCGAGAGGTTAAAGGAGTTCTGGAGTCTGCCCCATGTGGGGGATGTGCGCCAGAAGGGCTTCATGGTGGGAGTAGAGCTTGTGGCGGACCGCAAGACCAAAGAGCCCTTCCCGCCCCAGATGAAGGTGGGGCAGAAGGTGATACTCGAGGCGAGGAGACAGGGGGTGGTCATCAGGCCCTTGGGGGACGTGATCGTCCTCATGCCCCCTCTCGCTATCCCCGAAGGGGAGCTGGAGAGGCTCGTAGAGATCGTCTATCATGCCATAGAAAAGGTGACCGCTACAATTTAAATTTAAACGACATCGAAAATAATCCTTGCTTTTTCCTTCCAATTGGTATTAAGTGTTCAAAATTTAACCTGGAGAGAGAAATGGAAGATTATCATTATTTCACAGTGATCCCTAAGATGCCTGAGAGGCTCCAGCCCCTGAAGGAGATGGCATACAATCTCCTCTTTGCCTGGAATTCAGAGGTAAGGGCAGTCTTTCGAAGGGCGGATCCTGATCTCTGGGAGCTCACCGGCCATAACCCGGTCCTTTTGCTTGCCCGCTTGAGCGTGGAGAGGATTGAAGAGCTGGAGGGGGACGAGGCCTTCATCGCCTATATGGAGCGCGTCTATGAGGGCTTCAGGCGTTATCTGGAGCAACCCCAGTTCGCCCCCTACAAGAAGAAGGAAGGGTTACTCATCGCCTATTTCTCAGCCGAATATGGGATCACCGACTGCTTGCCCTTCTACCACGGTGGACTGGGGGTGCTCGCCGGAGACTTCCTGAAATCGGCTTCTGATCTCAACATCCCGATGGTCGGTGTGGGACTTCTCTATCAGTTCGGCGCCTTTCGCCAGGAGCTGACCTTTGAGGGAGAGCAAGTAGAGAGGGTCCCGGAGCTCGACTTCTACCACATGCCCCTGCAGCTCGAGAGGAATGAGGAGGGGGAGCCGGTCATGGTCGAACTCCAACTGGATGCGGAAAGGCTCTATGCCCAGATATGGAGGGCCGATGTGGGAAGGGTCCCCCTCTACCTCCTGGACTCCAACGTCCCTCAGAACCCCCCTCACCTACGGGGTGTGACTTCCCGTCCCTATGTAGATGACAGAAGGCAGCGGCTGATGCAGGAGATGCTCTTGGGGATAGGAGGAGTGAGGGCCCTTACCCTTCTGGGGATAAAACCGACCGTCGTCCACATGAATGAGGGTCACTCCGCCCTTGCCGGCCTGGAGCGGATAAGGGTCCTGCGCCAGGAGCAGGGGATGAGCTTCGATGAGGCCCTCCTGATGGTGAGGGCGAGCAGCATCTTTACCACCCATACCTCCGTGCCAGCGGCCATAGACCTCTTTGATCCGGGGCTGATCGAGCGGTTCTTTTCACCCCATCTTCCTTCCTTGGGGATTGCGCTGGAAAGGCTCCTCGGGCTGGGGCGGAGGAACCCCCGGGATTCCTCAGAGCCCTTTTGTATGAATGTTTTGGCTATCAAACTCTCGGCCAATGTGAACGCCGTGAGCCGACTCCACCAGCAGGTCTCCCAAAGGCTATGGCATGACCTCTGGTCTGCTGTCCCTGAGTGGGATGTTCCCATAAACTACGTGACCAATGGCGTCCACACCCCCTCCTGGATCTCAGCGGAGATGTTCGAGACCTATCTCCGTTACCTGGGACCCAATTGGGCCGAGGATCCGGATAACGTGAAGGTCTGGAGCAAGGCGACGGAGATCCCCGATGAGGAGCTCTGGGCGATTCACGAAAGGAGAAGGGCGCGACTTATAGCCTTCTGCCGCCGTCGACTGCGGGAACAACTCATCAGGCGAAAGGCCCCTTTGAAGGAGATCGAGGCGGTGAACGAGGTCCTCGACCCCCGGGCCCTGACGATGGTCTGGGCGAGGAGGATGACTGCCTATAAACGTCCTACCCTAATTCTTAAAGATCTTGACCGCTTAGAACGGATACTCAACGACCCCGAAAGGCCTGTCCAGCTCATATTTGCCGGCAAGGCCCATCCCAACGACCGAGAGGGGAAGGAGCTGATCAGGAAGATCATCACGATCGCCAGGGGCAAGAGGTTCCGGCGTCGAGTCGTCTTCATAGAGGACTACGATATGGATGTGGCCCGCTATATGGTCCAGGGAGCGGACCTGTGGCTCAATACCCCGAGGCGTCCGAACGAGGCTTGCGGCACCAGCGGCATGAAGGCCGTGGCCAACGGCGCCCTGCACCTGAGCACCCTGGACGGATGGTGGGACGAGGCCTACAGCCCAGAGGTGGGATGGGTAATAGGGAACGCGGACGTATATCAGGACCTCAATTATCAGGACGAGGTGGACAGCAACTCCCTTTACCATGTCTTAGAGAACGAGGTCATACCCCTCTTTTACAAGAGGGGGCCCGATGGGCTACCGAGGGAGTGGATCGCGAAGATAAAGGGCTCGATGGCCAAGCTCGGCCCCTATTACAACTCCCACAATATGTTGGAAAGGTACATGGAAGATTACTACCTCGAGACCTTTCGCTACCTTCAGGACCTCACTTCAGGGGGAAAGGAAGGGGTTAAGGAACTTGCCGATTGGTACAATCGAATAGAGCGACATTGGTCCGGGGTGAGGGTAAAGGACGTCTTTCACGAAAGCAAGGGGACACTGAGCGTGGGGGAGAGGCTAAAGATAAAGGCGGTGGTCTCCCTCGGGGAACTGACCCCTGAGGACGTAAAGGTGGACCTTTATTACGGCCCCCTTGATCCCTGGGGAAAAATGAAGGAGAGAGATGTGCTTCCCATGAAGTTGGTAGAAGAGGGGGAAGGGGATTACCTCTTCGAGGGCGAGCTTGTGTGCCAGCAGAGCGGCCGTTTCGCCTACCGCTGCCGCATCACCCCTTCTAACCCGCGTCTCCTCCCCACCTATTACTCCCTGGGGGCACTGGTCACCTGGGGATGAGAAAACCCTATCTTTCTGGCGAGACGCCAAATCCGCCTCTCCTCCTTCTGCGACTTCAATATGTCCCAAAGGAGGTTCTGGGCTTCATACAGATCGGGATGGGGAAAGATCCTCCCATAGAGAGAAAGGGCCAGCTCTGCCTTCTCCAGGGCCTTCGGGTCTCCCTCGGAAATCCTCCCTATCTCTTCCTTCAGCCTCCCTTGCAGGGCGCGCTCCACCTCCCCTGAAGCGACCTCCACCTTCCAGAGGCGAGCCTCCTTCAGGATCGCATCGATGGCTTCCCTGCTCATCCCCTCCTCCACCTCTCTCGTCAGCCGTAAGCGAAGGAGATCGGCCATCGACTCCCGGAAGGAAGTAGGTAAGGAAATGCCCCATGTCCTCAGATCCTCTAAAAGCCTTCCGTTACCCTCCAGGAACCCCTCCCAAAACCTGAGGTATTCCCCGCGCAGGTGTCCTTTTAATCTCTCCGCGATCCTCTGGGCGACAGGAGAAAAAAGCCCTTTGAACGTCAGCTTGCAGGGATGTCCTTTCCCTTCCGGGTCCGCCTCCCCTTCGAGGTTCAAGCCGCTCCTCCAGCAGACCCTGACCCTCTGCTCAAGCCTCTGCCCAGTCCTCAGGTGGCGAAGGCTCTGCCTTTGTTCAATAGTTATTCCTTCAGGAGTAGGTTCTCTTTTCTCCTCCAGGAGATCGATCTCCACGGAGAAGTAGCGCCTTCCCCGTGAGGAGTTCTGGGCAGACTCGATGGCGAAGTGGATTCCTACCTCTGAGAGGGAGAAGAGCTTCGGGAGAATCCTTTCCCGGTATATGCGGGCTCCGTCCCCATATTGGGGGAGGTTGCTCTTTGCCCCTTCGAGGATCTTTATGAATTCCTCCTCCTTATCCCAGCCGAAGGCCTTGGCTATCTGTATGGCCCTGGCGGCATGAAGGAGGTTCTGTCGAGTCTCAATACGGGAGAGTTCGTCAAAGTACCAGCCACAACTGGTTAGGGCCAAAAGGCGATGATATTCCATCTCCATAAGGAGGAGGGCAGAGGTGCGTTCCCTCTCTTCGAGTCCCCTTTTTCCGAACTGAGAAAAGAAACTTTCCTTCACCTCCTCGGATGGGTCAAGCACCAAATCTATATATCCGTCCCTCGCCTCCCACGGGTCGCGGAAATAGGCCTCCCCTTCCCTTTCGAGCACTCCTGTCAATTCCTCCATCAGCCAGTCCATGGCCTCCCTCAAGGGGGTACGCCACCTCTGGTTCCACTCCGGATGAGACCCGATCCGGCAGCCGCAGTCCCTGAACCATCTATCCACCCCGTGGGCGCACCCCCAAGAAGTCCTCTCCCTGATCGCTACTTCATCTTGGGGAGGGTGAAGTCTCAGGAAGTGGGCGAAATTGGTGACCTCGATATCGGGGCGCCCCTCGAGCGCCTTTAGGGCAAAGGCAAGGGCCATCTCACCGAATCGGTGATGGTGCCCGTAGGTTTCACCATCGGTAGCCACCGTGACGATCTCGCCTCTCTCACCTCCTTTAAAAGCCCCCCCTATCTCCTTTGCCAGTCGAGCTCCGTCCTTCAATAAGTCCCCAAAGGAGATGGCATAGGAGATGGAGGCGTCGTAGAAAAAAATATCGATGCTCAACCCAGGACTGGGGAAACATCTGTAGGGGCGATTTACCTCAAAATCTCTCCCCTCCACCTGAGTCCACCCCTCCGTCCTCAGGCGGCGGATCTTGGAGGCCTGATGGGGGGCCAAAACGGTGAACTTCAGCCCCTCCTCAGCCAAAATGGCCAGGGTCTCGTTATCCACCGCGCACTCAGGGAGCCACATCCCTTCGGCTTCCCTGGCGAAGTGAAAGCGAAAGGCCCTCTTTCCCCAACGGACCTGAGTGAGCTTGTCCCGCTTTGTCGCCAGCGGCATGATGATGTGGTTGTAGGCCTGGGCCATGGCGTTCCCGAAGCCCCTCCTTTTGAGGTTTGAGGCGTCAGCTTCGAGGATCTTCCCGTAGGTCCAAGGGGCGTTCTTTCGCAACCATCCCAAAAGGGTCGGTCCGAAGTTGAAGCTAATATGCTCGTAGTTATTTATGATCTCTCCTATTCGACCTCGTCTGAGTATCCGCGCCGCGGCGTTGGGGGTATAGCACTCGCGGGTGATCCTCTCGTTCCAGTTTCGGAAGGGGGAAGCGTTTCCCTGATGGGGAACCTCCTCAAACCAGGGATCCTCTCGGTGAGGTTGGTAAAAATGCCCGTGGATGCATACGTATCGCTTCATCCCTTTGCCCGTTCATAAACCTGCAGATAGGCCTCGGCCGCCTTTCTCCAGGAGAAATCACACTTCATTCCTCGGCGCATCATCGCTCTCCAGCTCCCCCTTCTGGCAAAGTGCCGAAGGGCCCTCCTCGTCGCCCTCCAAAGGTAGGCGGACCGGTAAAGGTGAAAGCTGAACCCCGTTCCCCTTCCCCCTTTCAGGTCGGTGACGGTATCGGCAAGCCCCCCTGTATGGCGCACGACGGGTACGGTCCCATACCTCAGGGCGCGCATCTGGGCAAGTCCGCAGGGCTCGTAGCGGGAAGGCATGAGGTAGATGTCGCATCCCGCAAGGACCTTATGGGAGAGGGACTCATCAAAGGCGATCACCACGCTCATCCGTCCGGAGAACCCCTGGGCAAGCCTCTGGAGCTCCTCCTCATATCGCTCCTCTCCCTCGCCCAGGATCACAACGCCTGCCCCCTTCACCAGGAGCCTTCTCAGGACGGGGATCAGGATGTCGATCCCCTTCTGAGAGACCAGTCTGCTTATCATCCCGAAGAGGGGGGCTCCCATGAGGGAGGGAGAGAGGTCGTTTAGCTCTATGAGCTCGTTTTTGCACTCTCTCTTTCCTCCCAACTCTTCCCTGCTATAGTGGGCAGCGATATGGGGATCTCCCTCTGGGGACCAGGTTTCGTAATCCACCCCGTTGAGGATACCGACCAGCTTATGGGCGCATGCCCTGAGAACTCCATCGAGGCCGAAACCGAACTCAGGCGTCTGGATCTCCCGGGCGTAGGTAGGGCTTACCGTGGTAACGACCCTGGAGAAATAGATTCCACCTTTCAGTAAATTGAGCTTGCCCCAGAACTCGAGCCCCTCAGGACGAAAGAGCTCTCCTGGAAGCCCTGTCAGGGCAAAGGCATCTGGGGGGAATATCCCCTGATAGCCCAGGTTGTGGATGGTAAAGACCGTCCCACACCTCACCTTCTCCCTTCTCAGCCACAGATAGACGGGCACCAACGCCGTCTGCCAGTCGTGACAATGGACGACCTCCCACGGCCACCCGAGGGCCTCGCCCAAGGCAACGACCGCCTTCGAGAAGAAGGTGAAACGCCGGGCATTATCGAAGTAATCTCCCCGAGAGGTACCGTAGAGATGGGAGCGATCGAAATACTCGTCCCTGCGAACGAAAAGGACCTCTATCCCTCCCCTCAGCTCCCCTTTGTAGACCTCGGCTTCTAATGCCTCCCTCCCCAACTCCACCCGAAGGCCACTACTGAAGGGGTGAAGCATCCATCCCCCCTCCATCACCTCCCGATAGAGGGGCATTATCAAGGTCACCTTAGTTCCTAAACTTTGAAGCTCCTGGGCAAGGGAGCGGCAAACGTAAGCCAAACCCCCTGTCCCAGCAAAGGGAAAAGACTCTGAGGAGACGAGCAGTACCTTCATTTTCCCCATAATACACTTTTTCCCCAGTGAGTCAAGAAAATTGCGTTGTCAAAACCTCTCTTTTACTATAAAATTGTTATAGGCTTATGTTATCCAAAGATCTGCTTTCGGGGATATCGGATCAGGAAATAGGGAGTTTTCTCGCGGGGGAGCATGCCTATCCTCATGCTCTACTGGGACCGCATCCTCGGGATGGAGGGGTGATAATCCGTGCCTACCACCCTGAGGCCGCCCAGGTGGACTTGATCTTGGCAGGAGAGGTCCTCCCGATGGAGAAGGTCCATCCAGGCGGGCTTTTCGCCGCTCTGGTGGAGGAAGAGGTTCCTTCCCCTTACAGGCTCCGTTTTCATTTCGTCGATGGGACCTCATGGGAGGGGGATGACCCTTATCGTTTTCCTCCAACGCTGGGGGAGGTGGACCTCCATCTTTTCGGTGAGGGGAACCACTTCGAGCTTTACCGGCGTTTAGGGGCCCATCCGATGGAGCTGGAGGGGGTGAGGGGGGTTGCCTTCGCCGTTTGGGCCCCCAATGCCAGGAGGGTGAGCGTCGTTGGGGACTTCAACCGATGGGATGGCCGCATCTATCCCCTGAGGGCGCTGGGTGAGTCGGGGGTCTGGGAGATATTCATCCCAGAGATTTCGCCCGGCGCCATTTACAAATATGAAATCAAGACCCGCAAGGGACTGCTGCGCATAAAAACGGACCCCTTTGCCTTCTGTCACGAAGTGCGCCCGAGGACGGGTTCTATCATTTGGGATTTGGGCCGATACCGCTGGGGCGATGAGGAGTGGATAAGAAGGAGGGGTGAAAGGGACATCTACAGAGAGCCCCTCAACATCTATGAGGTTCACCTTGGTTCTTGGAAGCGGGTTCCCGAAGAGGGCGGGCGTTGGCTCACCTATCAAGAGATCGCCCCCCCTCTGGTCGAGCATCTGAGGCGTTACGGGTTCACCCATGTGGAACTCCTTCCCATAATGGAGCACCCCCTTGACGAATCATGGGGATATGAGACCACAGGCTATTATGCCCCTACCAGTCGCTATGGGACCCCTGAAGATTTCAAGTATTTTGTGGACTATTGCCACCAAAACGGGATAGGGGTGATACTCGATTGGACCCCGGCCCACTTCCCCAAGGACGATTATAGCCTCAGACTTTTCGACGGCACGCCTCTTTACGAACCCGACGACCCCCTGGTTGCGGAACATCCTGATTGGGGCACCCTCATCTTCAACTACGGACGCCCTGAGGTGAGGAACTTCCTCCTCTCCAGCGCCCTTTTCTGGCTCGAGGAGTACCACATAGATGGATTGAGGGTGGATGCGGTGGCCTCCATGCTTTATCTCGATTACAGCCGGGGTCCTGGCCAGTGGAGGCCCAACAAATACGGGGGGAACGAGAACCTGGAGGCGATCGAGTTCCTGAAGCAGCTCAATGAGGTGATATACGCCCGTTTTCCGGGATGTTTTACCATCGCTGAAGAATCCACCGCATGGTCAGGGGTATCTCGCCCGGTATATCTCGGAGGCCTTGGGTTCGGCTTCAAGTGGGATCTGGGGTGGATGCACGATACATTGGGTTACTTCAGTAAAGACCCCGTACACCGCAGGTGGCACCAGAACGATCTTACCTTCTCCATGCTCTATGCCCGAAGCGAAAATTTCATCCTGCCCCTCTCCCACGATGAGGTGGTCCATGGAAAGGGCTCCCTTTACTCCAAGATGCCGGGTGATAGATGGCAGAGGATGGCTAACCTGAGGGCCCTCCTCGCCTATATGTACACCCATCCCGGGAAGAAGCTCCTCTTCATGGGTTCAGAGATTGCCCAGGAGAGGGAGTGGAATTCCAAGGAGAGCCTCGATTGGCATCTCCTGAAGGAGCCCGATCGGCAAGCCTTCAGCCGCTTTCTGGAGGACCTGGGGAGGCTATATTTAGGAGAACCCTCTCTCTGGCAGGGGGACCACGACCTTCACGGGTTTGAGTGGGTGGATTGCCATGACAGCGACAACTGTGTGTTCTCCTACATAAGGCGGGCGGGAAAGGACTTCCTCACATGTGTGCTCAACCTGACCCCTGTACCTCGTTTCAACTATCGGATCGGCGCCCCAGAGAGGGGGATCTATCGTGAGATTCTCAACTCCGACTCCCGCCATTATGGGGGAAGCAACTTAGGAAACTTGGGGTACATAGCCGCTAACCCCTTACCATGGCACGGCTTCCCTTATTCCCTGAATCTGACCTTACCGCCTTTATCCTGCCTGATATTGAAGAGAGTTGACCTCTAATGAACAATTAAAGGACTAACGATTATTTAACCCTCAAGATAAACTGCTTATCTTTAGCTCCTTCTGGAAGCATTTACCCTCTTCTGTGACAAAATTTATGTACTTTTTGCTTTTTTTCTTGCTTTTTTTTTAACTTATTGTATTAAGGTAGAAAACAGACAGAGGAGGAGAAAGATGGAAAGAGGGCGTTTTTCTCAACTCCTGCTTTTCTCCTTTTTGGTCTCTTTGCTGCTTTTAGGAGGAGCTTGCGGTCACAAAGTTCAGCATGTAATAACACCTGTTAAACCCGAGCCAATAGAGGGCGAGTGGCACAGAATAGTGATCCTACCTCTGGCTGACTATACGGGAAGCTCCACCCTCTATGAAGCTTGGCGAAGAAATGTCTTGGTATCGGAGGCCTTGCAGGATGAATTTTATAGGTATGGATTTATGCCTGCCCCTCAGGAAGAGGTATATACCCTCCTAATGAAGATGGGTGTCGTGAAGCAATTGCAAATCCTTGAACCCCCAGAGATTACTGCAGGGTCTGACATAATCCTTCACGAACTGAAAGGGCCGTGGTCAAAGACGATGAAAGATGAGCTGATAGATGCCCTCAGACATAATCTCGCCCTCTCGTATGAGGAGAAGTCGCTCTCATTGAGAAAGAGAAATGAGCTTATACCCCCTGAGGAGAAGTTCGCTCCGTTAGATGCCAAGGCAATAGACAAAATTGGCCGGATTTTTGGCTCCAGGTTTGTGGTTAGGGGCAGGATATTGGAGTTCAGGGCAGGAGAAGAGGAGACCTATGATCCCCTGAGAAGGGGACTTCTGCCCTTTTTCTTTGACCTCGAACAAAGGCTCATATTCGGTATAGCTCGCAGTGAAACTTACGAAACTTTGCAGAAGGTCAGTCTCGGAGCGGCTACTGGTACAGGGGCCTCTTATGGATGGGCTACGAAGCACTTGGAGGAGGGGAGTAAATTTTGCAAGTATGCAGGACGTCATATCGGTTGGGGTGTTTTGGGTGCCTATGCGGCTTATCTTGCCCATGAGGGAGGAAGGGTCCCGCAGGTGGTGGTACAGATCCGGTTGATCGTACAGGATTCGGTGACCGGGGATGTCCTCTGGGCCAATAGGGCCGAAGTGAGGACCAGTCCGGAGACCATTTTTGCACCAAAAGAGGTCTCTATTTTAAGAGATAAGGCGATAATGGAAGCGGCTAAGAGTCTGGTGTCCGACTTTGCCGCTTTTTACAAGAAGGGACTGCCGAAGATTAAGCCAATATATAAAGAAGTAAGCTTAGGAAAGGAGGGAATAACGGTACGAGATATCACCGAGGAAGTAGAGAAGGCCAAGGCTTACGCCGATGAGGCAAAGGAGGCCGCTCGAGACGCTCGCTCTTCTGCAGAGAAGGCGGAAAGGATTTTTGAAAAGATGCTTGAAAAATAAAAACTGAAGAAGAAAAAGTAAGAGCAGGAATCCGGTGAGGCCTAAATCTTTCAAGTCCAAAGGGGTTTGAGGAACCCATGGCGTTACTACCCCAACGGAAAGTATCCCATCCCTGTGGGGAAGGTCTATAACAAGTTCACCGATCAGGATCGCCAGAAGTTGCGGCCTATATCTGCAGCTTTGAGAAGAAATTATCCACATCTCTCTTCTTAAGCTGGGCCGTGCATTTCCCTATATCCATACCCTCGTACCGCCCTTTCTCCCTTTCCCCACGATGTTAAGTTCCTCATAGCGGTCTGGGGCGACCTTCACGAAGTCCCTGCAAGTTATTGAAGAGATTTAACCATGGGGCAGGGCGAAGAAAAGGGAGAGGTACTTTTGAGAGGGGTTGACAATGAGATTTATCTATGATAATTAGATGCATCTAAGATGCAGAAGGAACTTACAGCTGCAATGGAGGATTATCTGGAGGCCATCCTCTCCCTCAAGAGGGAGAAGAAGGTCGTGAGGGTGAAGGACATTGCCCGTGCCCTGGGGGTACGTCTCCCCACGGTCACCAGCATGCTTCAATCCCTTCGGGAGCGGGGATTGGTTGAGCACGAAAAGTACGAGCACGTGGACCTGAGCCCAAAGGGTGAGGAGCTGGCGGAGGAGGTATCCCGCCGTCACAGAATCCTGAAGGGTTTTCTGGAAGAGGTCCTGGGCGTCGATGAGGAGAGGGCTGAGGAGGACGCTTGCCGGATGGAACATGCCATAAGCCCTGAGACCCTGGAGAGGCTGGTGAGGTTCACGGAGTTCGTATTCCTCTGCCCTCGAAGTGGGCGAGAGTGGCTCAAGCAATTTCAACGATTCTATAAAGAGGGAATACCCCATGAGGAGTGCGCCACCCATATAAGGGCCTTTATAGAGGAGCTCGAGGAGAGAGTAAGTGCCCTTGGGGCAGGAGAGGGGGTGATGAAAGTGGTGAGACTAAAAGACCTTGAGCCGGGCAAAAAGGGAAGGATTACCGCAGTAAAGGGCAAAAGGGGACTTCGGAAACGGCTGCTGGATATGGGGGTCGTACCAGGAGCCTTGGTGGAGATGGAGAGGGTGGCCCCTTTAGGGGACCCAGTGGAGGTAAGGGTGAAGGGATACCATCTCTCCCTGCGAAAGGAGGAAGCGGAAGAGGTCTATGTGGAGGAGATTTGACGAAGGAAGGGCCATTCCCCTCAGCATGGTGGAGCCTGGAAGGGAGGTGACCATAGTGGGGATAAGAGCGGGGAAGGGATTGCAGCAGAGGCTGCTGAGCATGGGGTTGATTCCAGGGGAAAGGGCAAAAGTCCTGAATAATTGGGGAAGGGGGCCTTTCTTGCTCCAGGTGAAAGGGACCAGAGTGGCTTTGGGCTATGGGGTTGCTCATAAGATACTGGTGATCTAAAAATTTTAAATCAAAAGTTAGAGATGTTTAACATATTTTAAACTATCAAAGAGAAAAGGGATGGAGATGGAAAAGGAGATATTGGTCGCCCTTGCGGGCAATCCCAATTCAGGTAAGACCACGATCTTCAACAACTTGACCGGTGCTCGTCAACACGTGGGCAACTGGCCTGGCGTCACGGTGGAGAAAAAAGAAGGGACACTGCGCTGGGGAGACTACCTCCTTCGGGTTGTGGACCTTCCCGGGACTTACAGCCTCAGTGCCCACAGCATTGATGAGCTCATCGCGCGGAACTTTGTGGTCGAGGAGAGACCAGATGTGGTTGTCGACATCGTGGATGCCTCAAATCTGGAACGGAATCTCTACCTCGCTTTGCAGTTCATGGAGCTTGAGGCGAGATTGGTCATCGCCCTCAATATGATGGATGTCGCTGAAAGCAGAGGGTTCAGGATAGACGTCAAGGGTTTGGAGAAATTCTTGGGTGTTCCTGTGGTCCCGACGGTGGCGACGAAGAAGATCGGGATGGAAGAGCTGGTGAGGGCGATAATCGCTGTGGCCTCAAAGGATGAGAAGATCGGGGTGCAGATAAACTATGGAGAGGAGATCGAGGCCGAGTTAAGGAAGATCGAGGACTTGATTCGCAAGGAGCCATCCTTGAACAAATATCCTCCGAGGTGGCTTGCCCTTAAACTCCTCGAGGGTGACCAAGAGGTGAGAAAGCTCTTTGAAGGAGGTGAGGGATGAAGAGGGAGATCCTCGAGGAGGCGGAGCGGAGCAGAAGACATCTCGGCTCTATCTTCGGTGACGATCCGGAGGTGGCGATTGCCGACAGGCGCTATGGTTTCATAAGCGGAGTGTGCAAGAAGGTGCTTAAGCGTCCGCACACAGAGCGCATTACCTTCTCCGATAAGGTAGATCGGATGGTACTGCATCGGGCCTTGGGGATTCCCATATTCCTCTTTCTGATGTGGCTCATGTTCAAATTCACCTTTGCCCTAAGCGAGCCTCCCATGGGGTGGGTGGAAGAGGGGATCGGCTGGTTGGGAGATAAAGTAGGGAAACTCCTACCAGAAGGAAGCGTGATTCAGTCGCTGGTAGTTGATGGGGTATTCGGTGGTTTGGGGAGTGTGCTCGTTTTCGTCCCCCTCATCTTTATCCTCTTTTTCTGCATAGCAATCCTTGAGGACTCAGGCTATATGGCGAGGGCGGCCTTTGTGATGGACAGGTTCATGTACAAGATAGGCCTTCACGGACGCTCCTTTATCCCGATGTTGTTGGGTTTCGGATGCAACATCCCGGGGATTATGGCCTGCAGGACCATCGAGCAGGAACGCGACCGCTTGGTCACGATCCTCGTGAACCCCTTCATGAGCTGCTCGGCAAGGTTGCCCGTTTATCTGCTTCTGATCGGTGCGTTCTTCCCTCAGAGGGGAAGCACAATGCTGTTTCTTCTCTACCTGATAGGGATAGGGGTGGCCATCCTGATGGCCAAGGTCCTGAGAAACACTGTCCTTAAAGGCCCTCCCACCCCCTTTGTGATGGAGCTTCCCCCTTATCGAGTTCCGACCTTAAGAGGGGTCGTCATCCATATGTGGGAGAGGGGGGTCCTTTTCCTGAGGAAGGCGGGAACGGTGATATTTGGTGTGTGCTTGTTCATGTGGTTTTTGACCTCCTTTCCCTGGAATCCTCCCTGCAGCAAGGACTATGAGGGCCTCATCCAGGAGGCGCAGAAGTCCTTCCAGCTCGAGGTGGCGGCCATAGCCGAGGCCCTGAAGGTGCCTCCCCAGCAGCTCGAGACCCACGAGGGGTTTTCGGCCTTCCTTGCTGTACAGAGGGAATTCGAAGCGATGGTGGAGGGGCTTGAGGAAGGCCCAGAGGTGGAAGCCGCCCACAGATGGAGGCAGAAGCAGCTTGCCAGCCTGCGGCAAAGCTACCCCGATATCTACCCGCTTTTCCTGAAGTATATGGAGGCTAAGACAGAAAGGGACAAAAGGATAGAGGAGCTTGAAAGGGAGCAGGCGGCGGAGAAGCTACAGAGGAGCTATGCGGGTGCCCTTGGCAGGGCGATCGAGCCGATTGTGGAGCCCCTCGGGTTCAACTGGAAGATAGGGGTGAGCCTGGTGGGAGGGATCCTTGCCAAGGAGGCGGTGGTGGGGGTTCTGGGGACGCTCTACGCGGTGGGGGAGGAGGCAGAAGCTCCCTTGCGGCAACGCCTGCTTGAGGACAGGTGGCCGGATGGCAGCAAGGTCTTCACTCCCCTTGTCGCCTTCTCCCTTATGGTCTTCACACTGCTTTACGTACCATGTGTGGCTTCTGTAGCCGTCATTTACAGGGAGACCAATTCCTGGAAGTGGCCCCTTTTCGCCATGCTCTACACCACGGCGGTTGCCTGGATCGCCGCCTTCATCGTCTATCAAGGAGGAAGGGTCCTGGGGACATGAAGGAAGGGAAGCAGATAGATCCCATAAAGATCATAGAAAGGAGCACAGAGGAGCTCCACCAGCGGATAGAGATGCAGCGACATCTCCTTTTGGCCCTCTTTGGAAGAGGGCAAAAGGGACCGGGTTCTTCTGATCTCTGTACCCTCCTGAATTGTCCGCACAGGAGGAGGCTCAAAGAGGCGATCCGTGAGGCGATAGAGGTCCTGGAGGAGACGAAGAAGTCCTTTAAATCAAAGACCCTGGAGGGTTTAAGGAAGAGGCTTATGAAAGTCCTCTTGGAAGAGGAGGAAGTATAGAAGTATAAAAGGGACGTCTTACGACCCCTGATCCGGGCAGGGGAAGTGAAGGCGTAACTTGATGATCCCATAAGGGCATCAGGTTACGCCTTTTTTATCGGGAGGGCGAAAAATGATGATGAGTTGGGCAAAAGGAGCGGGCAATGAGCTTGGATGAGATCAGACCTGGGGAGCGGTGCCGGATCAAGCGGATAATGGCCTCGGGTCTGTTGGGGCAGCGGTTACTGGATATGGGTTTTATCCCTGGGGTCGAGATAGAGGTCATCCGCAATGCCCCACTCATAGACCCGGTGGAGGTCAGGCTGGGTGAATATCAGGTCAGCATCCGCCACGATGAGGCGAGATACGTGGAGGTGGAACCATTATGAAAGAAAAAGAAAAGGTCTTGGTGGCAGTGGCAGGGCAGCCAAATTCGGGCAAATCTACCGTCTTCAACATGCTCACAGGTGCCCGGCAACATGTGGCCAACTATCCCGGGGTAACCGTGGAGAAAAAGTCGGGCACATTCCGTCATCAGAATGCACGGATAGAGCTGGTTGACCTTCCCGGAACCTACAGCCTCACCTCCTATTCCCTGGAGGAAAGAATAGCGAGGGACTTTATCCTCCATGAAAAACCCGCCCTAGTTGTTGATATCGTTGACGCATCGAACCTCAAACGAAACCTCTATCTCACGTTCCAGCTCCTGGAGATGGAAATCCCTGTGGTCATCGATCTGAACATGATGGACGTGGCGGAAAGGCGGGGTTACGAGATCGATACAAGGGAGTTGAAAAGGCAAACAGGAGCCCCTGTAGTCCCTACGATTGCAAACAAAGGGAAGGGAAAGAGGGAGCTCCGGAAGGCCATTTTTGAGGCCTCCAGAAGAAAGGAGACCCTTAAACCCTTCCGCATCGATTATGGCCCCTTAGAACCCATATTGAAGGAACTGCAGGGCAAGCTTTCGGCGAATGCAAAACCCTCTGCGGGCTACCCCTTGAGGTGGCTCGCAGTGAAGCTTATGGAGGGCGACAGCGAGGCAAAGAGGATTGTCGAAAAACACTTTGAGGATCCCGGGGAGATCCTGGGATATGTGGAGACAAAGCGGCAGGAGTTCGCCTCTCAACACAATGAAGCGCCTGAGAGATTTATCGCCATCCGGAGATATCAGAGGGCGGACGAGATCGTAAAGCACTCCCTCCGGGAGAAACGAAAGGTGACCCTGACCCTTTCGGACAGGATTGACAAGGTCGTCTGCAACAGATTTTTGGGACCCGTCATTGTGGCAGGGGTCATTTATGCGCTTTATGAGCTCTCCATCGTCGAGGGTTATAAGCTCACCGCCTATAGCTGGCCGGTGCTCGCCTGGTTCAAGGAGCTGGTGGCCTCCATTCTGCCTTCGCCCGGTTTTATAGAGGAGCCCTTCATCCGCTCCCTCACCTTAGGGGTGGTCGACGGTATCATTGCGGTCCTGAACTACGTTCCCATTTTTCTGATATTGTTCACCCTGATAGCCATCCTGGAGGACACAGGCTACATGCCCAGGATGGCCTTCATCCTGGACAGGATCTTCCGCCACTTCGGCCTCCATGGTCAATCCACCCTCCCCCTGATCCTTGGAGGCGTATATGTGGGTGGGTGAGCCATACCAGGGGTGATGGCCTGTAGGGCCATCAAGGACGAGCGGGCCAGGATGGCGACCATCTTGACCGTCCCCCTTATGAACTGCATGGCGAAGATTCCCCTTTATACCTTGCTCATAAGCATCTACTTCGCCAGATACAAAGGGACAGTCATGTTCTTCATCGCCACCATCACCATTATCGTAGCCCTGGCAGTGGCCAAGGCCTTGAGCCTCACCGTCCTCCGAAGAAAAGAGACTGCCCCCTTTATCCTGGAGATGCCCCCTTACCAGCTTCCCACAGTGCAGGGCGTTCTGCGCCGTTGCCTGGAGAGGGTCTGGCTGTTTGTCCGGAAGGTCATGACCATCATCATCGCCATAGCCCTCATCGTCTACGTCCTCATCAGCTTTCCTGGGCTGAGTGAGGAGAGGAAGGTCTATTACGAGACCCAGGCAAAAGAGGCAATCGCTGCCTTCTTTGATCAGGTAAAGGGCACTTCCTATGCCGGCCTGTTTGAGGGGCTGCGGTTGATGGAGTTTATGGAATACTGGAACGCTTACAAAAAGGCCCGAATGGGCGCAAAGGACAAGGAGGAGAAGAGGGCAATCGATGAGGAATTCCGGAGAAAGGACCCGGAATTCTTCAGGATCGTAAAGCCCGGAAGGGATAAGGAAGCAAGAAAGGTTAACAGGGCCTTCAAAAAACTGGTCAGAGCCAGGAAGAAGCTCTTAAGGAGAAAAAGGGAAGAGACCATCTTCTCCAGTTACCTGGGTCGCTTTGGGCGGCTTCTGGAACCCTTCACCAGATTTGCAGGGTTCAACTGGCGCATAAATATCGCCCTCCTGAGCTCCTTTGCAGCGAAGGAGAGCAGTGTGGCCACCTTGGGGGCGATCTACCAGTCACCAGGCGGAGGGGAGGCAGCCCTCGGCGCGAGGATGAAGAAGGAGGAAAGGGGATTCACCCCCCTTCATGCGCTGGCCGTCATGATCTTCATGGCCATGTATCCCCCCTGTATCCCTACCCTTGTCATGGTCAAGCTGGAGTCAGGAAGCATAGGGTGGATGCTCTTTGCCGCCCTCTACCCCACGCTGCTGGGGTTGATGATGGCCATCCTGGTATTCAGTGGCGGAAGCCTCCTTGGGCTGAGCGGGATACAGGCGATGGTTGGATTCTATGCCCTGGCAATAGCCATAACGGCAGTAATGGCTCTCATCAAGAGGGGGCCGGAATATGAATAAAAAAAGAAAGGAGGTGAGGGTTATGAGGAGGATCCTTTTCGGTCTTGGGGTGGTAGCGTTTTGTTTCTTTCTGGCCGGGCAGGCCCTCTGCCACACACCGCTTTGCTCCTGCTACGACAACGGGGATGGGACCATCACTTGCGAAGGCGGCTTCTCTGACGGCTCCTCGGCTGCCGGCGTGGACATGAGGGTGGTGGATGCAGAGGGCAGGGTGCTCATTAAGGGGAAGATGAACGAGGACAGCGAGTTCACCTTCAAGAAGCCCGATGTGCCCTTCAAGGTGATCTTCGATGCGGGACCAGGCCATGTGGTGGAGATAAAGGGTGAGGACATAACCGAATGAATTAAAAAACGAAAGGAGGGTGAAAGATGAGAGGACTAAAGTGGTTGTTGGTTGGGCTGGTGGTTTGTGCCTTGAGTGTCCCCGCCTTTGCCCATTTCCAGATGATTTATACGCCGGAACCTGCTTTGGATAAGGGGAAAAAGATAACCCTTAAGCTGGTCTTTACTCATCCCTTCGAGGCGGGACATACCATGGACATTGGAAAAGACGAAAAGGGTCAGATCCATCCACCCAAGGCCTTCGGGGTGATGCACAAGGGCAGGAAGAAGGATCTGCTCAAGACACTTAAACCGATCGAGTTTACCAGTTTGACCAACACAGGCAGGGGTTACGAAACCTCTTTCAAGCTGAGGGGGATGGGCGACTATATCTTCTACTTTGATCCTGCCCCCTATTACGAGCCATCGGAGGATATCTACATCGAGCAAATTACCAAGTTGATCGTGAACGTGGGAGGGGTGCCCACGGACTGGGATGCCGAAGTGGGTCTGCCGGTGGAGATCGTTCCCTTGGACAAACCCTATGCCCTCTGGGTCGGCAACGTCTTCCGGGGCGTCGTCAAGCGCAATGGCAAACCGGTGCCATATGCTGAGATCGAGGTGGAATACCTGAATCACGATATCGTGGGTAATGCCTTCGCCAAAGAGGCTAAGGTTGAAGCACCTCACCCTGCCTTCGTTACCCAGACCATCAGGGCAGACGCCAACGGTGTGTTTACCTTTGGCATCCCCAGAGCCGGCTGGTGGGGGTTTGCTGCCGTGGGTGCCGGAGGAGATCTGAGGCATAACGGCAAAGAGCTCTCCCTGGATGCCGTTATCTGGGTGCATGCCAGGGAGATGAAGTAGTCTGATGGGGAGGTGCCAGATGAAGAAGGGGTTAGCGTCGGTTTTGATGGCCGTGATTTTCACCTTGGTCTTTTCTGCTTCCTTCTGCTGGGCTGGGGAGAGGGAGGAGCTTTTGCGGGAGCTGGAGTTTCTGAAGGGTAAGATCGAGCAGCTCGAGAGGCGGATCTCGGAGCTTGAGGCCAAGGGTGCTGAGGCGCAAAAGGGCACGGAGGAGGTCCGCAAGGAGTTAAAGGTCATCTCTGAAGCCCTGAAGGGGATGGAGTTTGGGTTTTCTGCTACTGGCTTGGCGCTGGGCACCGTGGGGAATGGGGAGAACGACGAGCTTGAGCCCACGGAGCTCAGGAAGGACCGGGTAGATGGGGCCGGGAAGATCTCCTTTGAGGTGAGCAAGGAGGTGCTTGAGGGTGGCAGGGCAACGGCGGTCCTTGAGGCGGTTCAGGGTGGAAGGACCAGCGAGCGGGTGCCCTGCTGGTGGGGGGTGGAGGATGTGGTGGGAGGCTATGAGGAGGACCCAAAGGTCTCCCTTTCTGAACTCTGGTATGAGCAGGAGCTCTTTGACGGCAGGTTGATCTTCACCCTGGGAAAGATCGATCTCAGCGCCTATTTTGATGCCAACGAGGTGGCAGGTGATGAGACCTCTCAATTCCTCTCGCCTGGGTTTGTCCACTCTGTGGCCATTGAGTTTCCGGATGATAACGGTCCCGGGGTGAGGCTTCAGTTCATCCCCTCAGAGCTCTGGGATCTGTCCTTTGGCTGGGGTGAGGCAGATGCGGACTGGGATGAGCTCGGCAAGGAACCCTTCCTCATGGGCGAGGTGGCCTTTCACCCGAAGTTCAGGGGTCTTCAGGGCAACTACAGGTTCTACGGCTGGTATCGGGAGAAGAGGGGTGATGAGGCGAGGGGATGGAAGGGTGATGATGAGGAGGGTTGGGGGTTCGGGTTGAGTGCCGATCAGGCTGTGGCGGAGGGGCTTTCGCTCTTTGTCCGTGTGGGCTATCAGAACGAGGAGCTTTATGAGTTTGGCTGGGCCTGGAGCCTGGGGGCGGAGCTTGGAGGTTGCTACTGGGGCAGGGAGGAGGATGCCCTGGGGGTTGCCTTCGGCATGGCCCTGCTGAGCGAGGATTACGAGGACGTGAGCGACCCCTGGATAAGCGAGGACGAGGCCCATCTTGAGCTCTATTACCGTTTGCAGATCAACGATCACCTCTCCCTTTCGCCTGACCTGCAGGTGATCTGGAACGCCCAGGGGGACGATCGCTTCGATCCGGTCACGGTGTTGGGGTTGAGGGGAACCGTGGAATTTTGATCCATGACAAAATTGTTCGATATGTGTGTGATAACGCACAGATGAGAGCTTCTGAGCGAAGAAACACGATCCGTGTGGAAGTAAGTGAAGAGACCTTATACCATCTATTGGTCGACGGACATGTATGTGCGGCGGACCTTCGATGCTTAGATCACACATCGAAGGTCCGCCTTTTGCGCCTTTGTCTTGAAAGCTGCATGGCCCCTTTCTTCGATCGATTTCCCCAAAAACCAAAGGGGATAAACTCCTCGGCAGGGATAAAGACATGCTTACCCAGTTTTTAGATTGAGTTGTCTCAATAAAGCCTTGAGACCGGTGAAAGAGATGGAGATAGGCGATGAAAGGTGATGGTCGTTTTTGTCAGATAGAAAGCAATTTCTCCATCAAGTCTCGTGGAGGAATTCTTTAATGAGGGCCAGGCTTCCCTCCTACTCCCCTCAGCCCGATCGGGCGGGTTTGGGTCTTGTGTGACCGACCCGCCCGATCGGGAGATGTGTTTCCGCTACTTTGAGATGAAGGAGGAGGTCGCCCATGGCTCTCTTCTCGCTGATTAAATTATTAGGAGATGACCAAAATTAACTACTAATTGGCAATCAGTAGTCTATAAAAGAACGAAGGAGAATAATCATGAAGTTTACAGAAGAGAAGACATATTTCATCTATGTTGTGCTTGGATCATTCTACTTCATATCTAAGGTGATTTACTATCTTTGTGGCTTTGTCCGCATTACTGGGGTGATACTCGGGTTAGTTG
>Ga0190363_1000113_pt1 | contig 44298 bp, 41 predicted proteins | sample 48721867_MG_FD_161272 | JGI IMG/M metagenome (GOLD analysis project Ga0190363, IMG submission 161272) | Hydrothermal vent microbial mat bacterial communities from Southern Trench, Guaymas Basin, Mexico - 4872-18-6-7_MG | ecosystem: Environmental > Aquatic > Marine > Hydrothermal vents >...
CATTAACACTAATGCTAGCATTATTGTTGCCGCTAAGGCTGCTTTCTTTTTTAAGCTGAGAGCCTGCATTTTGCTCCCCCTACCTTAGAATAGCGAAAGCGTCCGCCAAGCACTATTGTTGGCCCTCTGCTTCCGATGGCTACTAGAAGTATTAGTGCTAAAACGAAGCCTCCTCCTAAGCCGATAAGCAGCCATGTCCAGGGAATACTTGTTCCCTTAGATGCTGACGAAACCGCTGAAGCAAGTAGCCCTAGCTGCTCAGCTACACTATTCCAGTAAGTCACCCATTGATCGTAGAATCCCTGAATGTCGATTAGCTTAAGTATTTGAGATATTTCCTCAGACGTATAACTCCATTTTGCTGAGTCCACTATGAAAACCAATGTTCCATTATCGTTGTATAGCCAGCCAGTGTATGAGAAACTGCTACTATTCCACTTATAGTAGTAGTCTGAATGAGTGTTTACCTCCAAGATTTCAACTGTTACATTGCCGCTTACTCTTTTAACTTCATAGTCTTGAGTGCCGTTAGCGTAAACGTTTACTTCAACCCACTTGTACGTTGAATTATCGAAGAAGTATAGGTGATCTCCTCTTGTAATGTTGAAGTCGAAATTGTTGAACTGTATTTTAGGCCAGTCTCTGGTTGGAGTACCGTAGCCTGGATAAGGTGGCGGAGCAAACATTGGTTCAAGCATTTCAGGTGGCATATTTAGAAACGCTAGCTTACTATAGTCTACCATAGCAAAAGTTACTTCCTTTATTGTCCTTACCGTGGGCTTAACTTGGAAAGTCCATGTAGTAATGTTTGATGAACTATCGAACTGTTTACTCATAGTTATTACGTCTTGACCGTAAACATCAACGGGAATAATAGTGTAGACAATATGTGCGACGTCATTTACGGGATCATAATCTACATCTCTTATCAGGTAGCTTGGCGGAGGCTCATTATCTAGAATGTAGTAGCTTATAACGTATGTTGAGCCCATGTAGTTTTTGTTGTCGAAGAATATTTGAACCATGAAAGCATTGTTTACATGCTGATAGCCATTCTCGAGCAATGATAACTTTGGAGGAACCATTTTGGGCTTAACTTCTATTTGAAGAAAAATATTGCTTATTTTTCCAGCATGGTTGTATGATGAAGAATCACAGTATGCTTGCGCTTTAGCGTAGACATATACTGTAATGTTTCCTTTGCTTCCCACTGGAACGTATTTTAAAATATCTTCTATTTCGCTCGATTTCCAAGCAATAGCTGTATAGCTAATGCTATCATCTCCAGAACCAGATGCACTATATACTGTGAACGTAAAGGAGTTGCCGCTTCTCGTGTAGCTTACGCCATTGTTTATGAGGTTTTGCTCGAACACATCAGCTTTATTAGAATCTTCAAAACTAAGCTTAAGCTTAATGTAAGTACTATACGATACATCCATATGGCTAGGACTATTTTCCCACGCTTTCATGTAAGCCTTATACCATATTTCAACAGTATATAAACTCATATCGTCTAAGCTATAAACCAAGTAGTCTCCGCCAGGAATCTTAAGCGTTTTAATGTTTTCCGCAGTATCAACTGTTTCATAAGTATACCAATCGTTTGTGAACTCAGCTATCTGATAGTTTACTCCTGTGCCACTCTTAGTAACTCCTGCATCATCCTTATAGTAGAAAGTGTATCCTCCATGAAGCAGCCTAGAAAACACCAACCTGTTATTGTATGTGAAGCAGTTGTCGCTTGTAATGGACTTAGGTATTCTCTGTTCGTTTTCATCCACGTAATATGCATGAGCGGTAATTACTATTTGTGTTGGAGTAACATATACGTCGAAGATTATAATGTATGTTTTCTTCTCAGGCTTATACCATGCTAAGAAGTTGTCTACGGTTGCTTGCCCAAGTTCCACTAAGCCTTTTACATCGTGTATTATGGCTACTGCTGGCGATACAAAAGTCCAATAGGCTGTTTGGAATGCTTCATTCATAGCGTTAAACATGTGCTTTATGAAGTCGCTTCCAAGCACGTTCTCGGTTACTGAAACAAGATATGCGACGTGAAGTACATCGCCTATTTGCTCCCACTTAACCTCCTCTTTTTCTTTAGCTACAGTAAATGAGACCCCGAAGAAAGTTACCCCTTCCTCCTCCTTATACCACGTCTTAGAAGGATCTGTTAAATGGAACTTCCACTGATAGCTGCTGTCTATTTTAACATCTATTGAGAAGTAATTGTCCCCTGTGTTTTCATCGTACCAGTATACTTCAATATATGACTGGTTATATACGAACTGCACATAGGCTTTACCGTCTTTGCGCTGCAATTTTACGCCGTTAGGATGGCTTGTAATATCCCATTCAGCAGATTCAGGTGGTTCACCGTAGTATTTTAAGGGCAGAGTTGGTGCTGTTTGCAAGTTAAGAACGTAAGTGTAGTTTTCAGCAATGTTCACAAGCTGCTTCTGGTGGAAGCCAAACCAGTAAACATCAACATAATGGTCTCCTACAGGTAACGGTAGAACAGCAGTGGAGTTATCGAGGGGACTAGTTGCGAAGTCTTTAAGGCTATATTTGTTCTTAGGGTCCTCATCAATTACTATCCAGAAGTAATCAGCTAAACTCTTCAGTCCGTCAGGGGTGTTTACTGTAGTGTTGATTATTTTCTGAACGTCCTGGATACTCCATGTTCTCCCTAAGTAATCCTTTATTGCCAGGTAGCCTATGGTCTCTGCTCTAACATTAACTGGCATTATGGCTATTAGGGACAATGCTAGAGCAGCAATTATAATGTAAGCTAGGATGCTCCTCATCTTCACTTCCCTATCATGAAGAAGCGAAGTGTTAGGTAGAAACTAAGGAGGGAAAGCTACCTAACACCTTTAAAGAAAACCTTGAGAAAACCAGGAGCAAAACCGCCAAACAAAGAGATAATGTTGCTATTGTCCAGCTTGGAACATGCAATCTAATGGTAAACCATAGCAGGTAGTCCATGAGTGCTGAGAAGGCTAGAACCGCTGCTGCAGCTTTAAGAAAACGTTTAAGCCTCATGTCTATCAGGCCAGGAGATCGATGATTAACGGGGCTATTTCTCTAAGTGCTTCGTTAAGTTCTTTTTCGCCTACTCCTGTTAGTGCAGTTATTATTGCTTTCAGCTTTGGTGGGCTGTTATGGTTTGTTTTTAGGGATCTTCTTATTGCATGAAGGGATGCTGCGTAAATGAAGGCTGCGTGGTGTTTTGATATTTTAACGTAGTTTTTCTTGAACCATGTTTTGAAGGGGTAGTTTGCTAGGAGCTCTGGTCCTTTTTCTTTAACTATGTTTTCCACTATGCTTTGCGCATGGTAGAGGAGTTTACCTTTCAGCCCGAATTCTTCGAGTACTGCGTAGCTTATTTTAAGGAGCTCAGCTAATGTTCTGAAGCCGTCTTGTTTTGTTGAGAGTTTACCTGCTAGGCCAGGATAAGGCTGGTTGTTCATTAGTATAGTGGCTTCCTGATTTAACGTGATTAATTCTCGCTCATCATGGAATGGATCTGATGAAACATTATGTGATGAAAGAAGCTTCCTGATCTTATACTTTACAAGGTTTCTAGCCCTGTATCTGGCCTTTTCCCTATTATTAAGGAATAGCTGTGGATAAAGCGCCTTTGCTATTTCAGAGTATACACCGTATTTGCTGCCGTTGGTCATAATGTAGTTGATGTAGATTTCCCAGGCTCTCTCGTAAAGAGGCTTATTAGACTTCAAAACTTCTCTTAGCTTGTAAGCTAGCTCTAAGTAGGTCATTTATTGGTCACCTTAGGAATTTCGGTATTAGTGGCTGCATTGCTGCCCTGTATTTTGCTGCTAGGCTTGTTAGGAAGGGGGAGTGTGGTGTTTTGAGGTCTAGGTAGTGTTCTTCCTGGACTTTTCTTAGGGGTAGTCTTCCCTGGAGGAGGTCTATGTCTGCTTTCGGTATTCCGTTTGCTCTTAGCCATGTTGCGTAGAAGTCTCTTAGATCATATGGTCTCAGGGTTTTTAGTCCTGTTTTCTCTCTGGCGTAGTTCCATGCTTCTTTTACTTTGAATGTTCTTCCTAGGCCTTTCCGTTGCTTCAGTGTTTCTAGGAGTTCTTCGGGTATTAGGGTGATGTATAGGTTTTTTACTCCAGTTATTTTCCATACATGTATTACTGCTACTTTGTTTGTTATGAAGTAGTTTTTCTCTCGTATTTTCCTTATTACTAGTCTTGCTTCACTTGGTGGTCTGCATCCTGAGAAGAGCGTTGTTCTGAAAAGGTCTATTGCTGCTTGGTATCCGTGCTCTAGTAGTGCGTGATAGAATGCTTCTAGGTCTTCTAGTTTAGGTGCGAATCCTGTGAAGACCTTTCTTTCCTTGCTTCTTCTTAGTCCTTCTTTTAGATACTCAAATTTTCTATGGTAAATTGCTGTTTCTAACATGTAGTCTAAGAACCTGGTATAGTTGCTTAAAGCATCGAGAATGTATGGTCTGCGGCTATCTTTACTGAGGGTTTCCATAAACACTATTTTTGGCTTGTTCAGTAGGTAGCCGAATAGCCTAATGTATCTTAAAGTGTTCTTCACAGTATCCCGATGTTTAACCCTTAAACTGTACCATTCCCTGAATTTCTCAATTAACTCCTCTGATAAGGGAACCTCAACACTTATATGACCATCACAAAGAAAACCATATGACCATGAAGCACCGTTAGAAGGCATATGTTCCGCGGGCCCAAGCCCCGCATTCTCCCAGGCTAAACTACGGCCCCCACCAGTAGTTTGATTGAGAATTTGGATTTAAAGACTTTACTCACATAGGAGTAGCAAAGCATTTTCGTAGCTGTTTTTGCTACCTATGTTCTATTTGGAGCTTAGCTTATTTTCCTATATTCTCATTAGTGCTTTTATTTTTCTTGTTATTTCATATACTATGTAAGTTATCATTGCTGTAAAAGCTAGTATTACTGCTAGTTCGAAGAGGAGCTTGCTTTTCTCTAGAGTGTAACTTAGTATTACTAAAGCTACAGGTAATGTACCTATTATTCTAAGGAACCAGTGAGGCACGTATACCAACCATGCATGTGAGAGGTGTTTTCTCGGAGTTAGAAGTCGTAAAAGAGTGAGGTATATATGTTTTATGGTTTTGGAGCCGCCGGCGGGATTTGAACCCGCGACCACCAGCTTTCCTGGGAGGAGCTTACAAGGCTGGCGCTCTACCGAGCTGAGCTACGGCGGCTCATAACTAACATTGGTTAAGTGGGGTTTTAAACTTAGCCGTTAAAGCATTAATGTAGGGATGTTTTGGTGCCGCCGCCGGGCTTCGAACCCGGGACCTCCGGATCCCCCAGGAAGGGGTGTACCCTATGAGTCCGGCGCTCTAACCAGGCTGAGCTACGGCGGCTTATCCGTGGAGAACAAATTTTTCCGGGTATAAATAAGATTTTAGGTTCACTCAGCAACTGTGAAATATTGAGGTGTAGTTTAATGGCTGTGGTAATAATGGTTACTGGATTACTACCTTATGATTCGGGTAAAACGTTTGTCGGTAGATCTCTTCTAAGATACTTTAGAAGCCTAGGTTACCACACTATAGCGTTTAAACCTATTGCAGCACATAGCGCTTGGTTCCAGTATGAAACCGTTGAGAAAAGCATCAAACTAGGAGTTCTCGTAGGTCACGACGCGTTCCTTTACTGGAGAGATATGGAAGGTAAAGTTAGAATTGAAGAAATAAACCCCGTAGACATACTAACAACACCTATCGATTTCGAAACCTCTCTAGCTAACGTAAGACTTTATCTTTCAATGCTAGAAAGCTTCGTAAGCCAAGCATGTATGATGAGGATTTCATGCCCTAAAAATACTGAAACATACGTAACAGAACACTATGTAAACGTAGAGCAGCTTGAGAAAACAATACCTACACTGCAGCTTAAACTCATGGATTTAGCTGAAAAGCTAAAGCCTCAACCAAAGCTTATTTCCCGAAGTGAAATGGTAAAGCTAATGAGCAACCCTGAACCAATTGTTTGTGCAGATAAGCAATTAATGAAGCTTCTTAAAAAATACGAAGTAGTAATAATAGAGTCCTTCAACAATGCAGCAACCCCAACACCTTTTTCAGCGAAAATAGCAAGCAAAGTGCTCGTAGTTACGCCGGGAAAAGCACTCATATATGATGGCAGAAAATATTTGAGAACACTAGAAATCCTAGAGCAAACAATACGTAACCAAATAACCTACACTACAACAACACAGCAAATAGTAGAACTAACAAAACCCATAAACTACGTGAAAATACATTCACAACAAGAACCATCAGAGGAAGCATTAGAAAACATAGATGAATTAGCCATTTTGTAGGATTCAACTATTTGTATGGAGTAGATAAGCCCTTGTTCTCCATAGCATTAGCTCATAGATAGTGCTGAAATATTCGGGATAAGCTTTACAGTTAATTTAATAGTTTTCCTAAGTTCCTTAGCTTCCACATTATATTTTTGCTAATACCTAAACCATACCATTACTTACCTATTTTCTTGGAAACATTATAGTTCCTAAGTGGATTAGAGAGTAATCGTTTCAATTGTTTTAAATAAAAAGGTATTGTGAAGCTGGAAAGTTTATTGCAAACCATTATCTACTTGTAGACGTAATCAAACATAAAAGTTAAGATTAAACTACTATGTTTTTCTTTCCGTACCTCTTTAAAGGCCTTAAAGCCGAGGTGGTTGGGTGAAATGTTTTTCCTCTTTTGAAATAGGTAATTTTGTTTTGGAACCTAATAGATACGTTGTGTGTTTTAACATGTTGTTTAGTGAAGCAGCACTATATGTGCACGGTATTTTAGCTTCGCTGTCTAAGATTTTCTCTGACCGGAAAATACCAATATTATCTGTTAAAACATCTATTTCGAAAAGTGAAAAAGCTATTAGGCTAACGTTGTTTGCGGATTTCACTGAACACAAGAACCTTCTCGGAGAAGTGGAGAATTATATTAGAAGTTTAAAACATGTTAGAGACATTAAAGTTATTGAACCATTATTCAACGGCTTAACCGTAGATACTTCATATGATTATTTAACGTTTACCGGTGAAAGGGCAATTGTTCTTAGAAAACCCCTTTACGAAGGATTAATTAAGGGTGTAAGAGAAAAGTTCGGTGAACTAGGTAAGACCTTTCTTTACCATGTAGGCTTCGTTCTCGGGCAAAAAGCATATGAAAGCCATAATGAATTAATTAGTAAAGTGTGTGGAAGCACAAAGGAAGCTCTTTTATTTGCTAAGGAAATATTTAGACAAGTAGGTTTTGGTGTTATAGTGACGCTAAAACCAGATTTTTCAGACAAAACAGCTATAGTTAAGGTTCATAGCTCATTTGAGTGCGAACTTTTCAAAGGATCGAAAACTACAGAAAGTCACTTTATTAGGGGAATTATAGCGGGATTTATGTCCTCACTTTTTAAAACCAAAGTGAATGCTTCAGAAATTAAGTGTATCGCTAAAGGAGACCCCTACTGTCTATTCATAGTAGAGTAGAGGCTTTTAATCAAAAACTTAGCAAACAGGGTATACATGGGAGTATTTTCATGTCCAAGCTTGAGATTGAGGGATTTTCTGCATGTTTATCATCATTTGGAGAATGTGTAGTTTGAAGTTTTCATGTAGACTCCCTTCTATCATTGATTATTTTATAGCGAATCGTTATTGTTTCTGCATAAATTCTTTCTCCTGAAGCTGTCATGTATTCTTTTCTAGGAATGCTTAAGCTAAAGCTAAAAATATACTGCCAACACCATCTCAGCACTTTATTTTTTATAAAGTTTTCACAAGAAAATCCCATGAATCAATAATTCTTGGTTCTTCATAAACTAAGGTGCCATTAAGAAATACCTTATTTAGCAATTACCTCTTCAGGACAGGCGTCTTGCAAAGTTCTGTTGACGCACGCAACTCACTTCTTAACCCTAAATGAAGCATAGTAGGCTCAAGGTCTTTTAGTAGACAAAGTAGCCGAAGCAGTCACGCAAAGAAATAACTAGTTTCTTTACAACCATTGACAAAAGAAAATATGAAGTCTTGAGGAAGCAGCGTAAAGTAAGCGATAGGCTCTTGAAAACCTTGGTTCAGCTTCTTCCGAAACAAACAATAATAGAATTTTGCGGCCCTGCCAGCACGGCCCCCCTGCAGGGCCTCGCGGACCCTACGGGGTAAGGCCGCGGAGGCAGCTTAGCTTCCGGGTTCGATATGAGTCCGGGCGTTGCCTGCCTCCTATGGCTGGCGGGCCGCATTTTATGTTTTGTATGGGGGTCGTATTTAAGCTTACTTTTGAGGTGCTATTTTTACTGCGTATATTCTATGAATTCTCATTGTTGCTCCGCATTTTGGACATTGTTTTTCCGGTTTTAAAACGTAGTCTCCTATTTGGAATTTTCTTTCTTCAGTGTAGTTGCATTGGGAGCATTTTAGGAGTGTTTTTGTTTCATACTCTTCTTTTCGAGCTCTTTTCCTTTCCAGAATCGTTCTTAGTAAGGATGATATTAGGAAGAGTATGAGCATTATTAGGAAGAGCCCGTAAATATCTAAACCCTGCATTTCACATGTCACCTACTGCGCTATTCCTAAAGTGTTACCTACACCAACAACTATAACTACGTCGCCTTCCTTAGTTCTTTCCTCAAGGCATTTGTCAATTTTCTTAATAACTTCGTCTACAGCATCGCTTATTTCCTTCTTCATTGGTGTTATTGCTTCCTCAAGGGACTGCTTAATGATTATTGAGTCTAAAGGTATGTTGTGCTTCATAGCTATAGATTCTATCTTAAACTTTTCAGGTCCAGGATCACCTATTGCAGCACCAACACCCTCAATAACCTCCCCTGTTTTTTCACCTTCAAACTTTAATGCTGCATCAATCATTATTATTCTTGAAACTTTCCCATTAAGCTCGTTTTCAACAATTCTCTTTAAAGCCTCCCCAGGTTTCCCAACAGTGCCTCCAGGTCCTTTCGCCTTTATAACGTAGAGTTTCCTACCTTTCCTTTCAACAATACCCACTACGGTGTCTCCAACTATTTCCCTAACCTCAACCCCGTTAAGTAGTGATGCTGCTACAAGTGAGCCGACTCCATCACCTATGGGTTTACCTTCCTTAAAAGCATCCAGTGCTTTAGAATATGTTTCAGCTAACTTAACTATTTGAGGCATTTCAAGCTCAAGCTGCATTATAAGTACCCAGTTATTTGTTTTCTCACCTAAAATAAGGTAGTGTCTAACAACTCTGTATATGATGTTGAGAGCTCTAGCAGCTTCAATCATTATTTCAACGTTTGCTCTAGCGAAATCCCCTAAGTCTGGGAGAACACGTTTAATAGCTTCCTTTAACCTATGCTGTCTAACGTCAAGTAAGTGCTCAAGCCTCCTCATTAAATTTGTTGGTTCGTCACGAACAGGGTCTATTATGAAGAATTGAAGCAATCCGCTAAGGAATTTTTCAGGATCCTCCCTTACACCCCCCTTCTTAAGAACCTCAATAACCCTTGCTCTAGCGTCCTTAGCTAACCTCTCTATTTTAGCTAAATGCGTTCTAATGTTCCTTATCCACAAATACATTTGTATTCTCTGGTTAAGACCTGTGAAAATTAGGAGCATGAAAATTAGGAAAACTATGGTGTTAATTAAAGCTATCCAACTAGTGTCTTCGCCACCAAATGGTAAGAGCGTTTCCCGTACACCCCGTAGTAGCTTGCTAAAGTAGTTATAGTGCTTAGGAGTAAGTTAAGTTTTAATGAAGAAAATTAAAGTGTTGTCACTATAACTTCTCTTTCCAAAACTAAAACAGTGTGTTCAAATTGTGCAACAACACCTCCAGAAGCTTCTAAGAGAACAGGGTATTTATGAAGAATTTTTGACTTAACAAGTTCCCGAAGAACACTTACTAAAGTTGGTCTTTCATTAACAATGCTTCTAAGCCATCTTTCAGCAAACGGTAGCCCATCATATTTCCTCTTAACCTCATTAACAAGCTTTTTTGCTAACTCGTTTTTAACCTTCTTCTCCTTAATTAAAGAGTAAATGAATGCCTCACTACCTTCAACAACATATCCTACACCATTTGTTCCAAAAGGCTCAATAGCGTAAACATGACCTGGGGAAATACGTGATAAATTAAAAATATCAGGAGTATTCGGTATGGAAACTCCTGAGTGAAGATTATATCTTTCAATAGAGTGGCCGCTAAGATTCCTTATTGGCTTATAACCGTAACTTTTAATTGCTTTCTCAATAACTTCACCTATTCTGGAAACCCTTATTCCAGGCCTTATGGTTTCTACAGCTCTTTCTAAAGCAGTTTCTACAGCTAAAAGTAGATCATCGTATTTAGGATTAAACGATACCGTTACCGCAGTATCAGCAATGTAGCCGTCTACATGAACTCCTATGTCTATTTTAACAACGGATTCTTCAGGTACCGTTGAGCTATCACCTACATATGGTGTGTAATGTGCTGCAACATTATTTATGGAAATGTTGCAGGGAAACGCTGGTTTACCTCCTTCATCAACAATTTTCCTCTCGATATCCTCGCAGAAATCATAAACCCTTATTCCAGGCTTCACCTTGCTTAAAGCATACTTTCTAATTCTTGACGCTATCTTCCCTGCTTTAACTATTTTACTATATGCTTCCTCATCTATCAGCCCATACACCCCTCCTTCATAATGTTAAACTGTGGGAAATAAAAACTTATTTTACACCCTAAAATTATTAACTATTCGGTGAAAATCATGGGCTACATTAAGTGGTTAGGTCATGCAGCTTTCGAAGTTGAACTTGACGGATTAAGATTGTATTTTGATCCTTGGATTGAAAATCCTAACTCACCTATTAAATTAAATGATATAGACAGAGCAGACTTCATATTTGTCACCCACGACCACGGCGACCACTTAGGAAATTCCGTTGAAATAGCTAGGAAAACGGGTGCGAAAATAGTTGGAATTTTCGACTTATGTGAAGCAATAAGTAAGGAAGCAGAAATTGAATGCATAGACATGAACATTGGTGGACTATCTGACATAGGTGGATTAAGTGTAGCATTAGTTCCAGCAACACATAGTTCAGCCCACGGCACATCTGTAGGCTTCGTAGTTAAGGGTAAAGAAGCAACAATATACCATGCTGGAGACACGGGATTATTCATGGGAATGCAACTTATAGGGGAACTATACAAGCCCGACATAGCATTACTGCCTATAGGAGGATGGTACACTATGGGACCTTACGAAGCCGCCTATGCTGTAAAGCTAATTAAGCCTAAAACAGTTATACCTATGCATTACGGAACATTCCCAGCAATTAAAGGGTCTCCGGAAGAATTCATAAAGCATGTTCAAAGAATATATCCAGTACAAGTTGTTGCTCTCGAACCAGGCCAAAAATTTGAGTTCTAAATTTTTATAGTACCTCATTTACAAAAATACTGTGGTGATAGGTATTTTCAAACCTGAAGGGTAAAGTAGCTGCAGTAGCTGGAACATTCGATCACCTACATAGCGGACATAAACTAATGATTTCTAAAGCTTTCGAAGTAGCAGACCACGTAATAATAGGTGTTGTAAGAGATGAAGCATTAGCGAAACTAGATAAAATTTGCCGCGAAGGAATACAACCATACGACATACGCGTCTTAAATGTAGTATCGTTTGTAGACCAAGTGGTTTTGAGGAAATACCCTAAGAAAACATATGAAGTAATAGGCATATGTGGACCATACGATGTTGTTCTGGAGGAAAATAGGAAAGTAGACTACATAGTGGTAAGTGATGAAACACTTCCGAGAGCAATTATGATAAATATTTTAAGGGAAAAGAAAGGGTTAAGCAAGTTAAAAATAGTTGTTGTCCCCATAGTTAAAGATTTTCATGGAAGACCTATTTCATCACATAGATTTAGAACAGGAGAACTTGCTTGGAAGAGGGGAATAAGCCATGCTAACAGTTAATGAGAGGAAAATTCTGCAAGCACTTAGGAAAATAGGTAAATCACATTTAAGCGTTTTGGAAAGAGAAACTGAGCTTCCAAGAAGCACAATAATGGCTTCACTTGAAGGGTTAAAGCAGAAATCAGCTATAAGAGTTTACGAAGAAAAAAGAGAACTAATTAAGCTAACTAAGGAGGGTGAATTAAGAGCTCTACAAGGACTACCTGAAAGAATAATTGCTGAGAAAACCTGGGAAAATGGTGGGCAACTAGATCTTAGAGAACTGAAGGAGAAAGCGGGTCTTTCAGATGATGAAGTGAAAATAGGTCTCGGATGGTTAAGGAGAAAGGGTCTTGGCAAAATAGTTAAAGGAAAAGTTGTTGTTGAAAAGAAACCTGAAGAACTTAATGAGGAAAAACTGCTTAGAAGAATCTATGTTTCGAAAACACTAAATATAAACGCCTTATCTTCAGATGAAAAAAGAGCTCTTAAAGAGCTTGTTTCGAGAAAACTAGTGCAAATTTATGAGGAAAAAGAGTATTTAGTGGAAATTACCGATAAGGGATTAGAATTACTAGGTAAAGAAAAAGAATACATTACCGTCATTACGCATGAGGTAATTAAGAGGAAAGAGTGGTTAAGAAAGGAAATAAAACCCTACAATGTTAAAGCTGAACCTCCGAAAATCTATCCCGGTAGGAAACATTTCTACGTAGAATTCCTTGATGTAATTAGGGAAATACTTGTTGCAATGGGGTTCACGGAAGCTGAAGGACCCATAGTTGAAGTTGAACTATGGAATTTCGACATACTTTTCCAGCCACAAGACCATCCGGCAAGAGAAATACATGACACTTTTAGACTGAAATATCCTGCAATTAAACCTGTTGAAACAAATGTTGCTGAAAGAGTAAAAGCAGTACATGAGACTGGAGGAACCAGTGGTTCTAGGGGATGGGGGTATAAGTGGAGCTTAGATATTGCTAAAAGACTTATTCTTAGAACGCAAACAACAAGTGTTTCAGCAAGGTTCCTTTCACAACATAGAGAACCCCCTGTTAAAATGTTCACTATAGGTAAGGTTTACAGACCAGACACAATAGATGCTAAGCACCTACCGGAGTTCCACCAACTTGATGGAATAGTTATGGATAGAAACCTTCACTTCAGAAACCTACTGGGAATTTTAAAGGAGTTCTTTAAACACCTAGGCATAGATACTGTGAAATTTAAGCCATCATACTTCCCATTCACTGAGCCTTCAGTTGAAGGATACATTTACCATCCAAGAGTAGGTTGGGTTGAATGTTTTGGTGCAGGAATGTTTCGCCCAGAGGTTTTAGAAATGCTTGGAGTAAAATATCCCACCGCTGCTTGGGGTATAGGTATAGACAGAGTTGCAATGGTTATCTTAGGTATTGACGACATAAGGGACCTTTACTCCCAAGACATTAGCTACTTAAGAAGTAGAAGAATTTTTATGAGGTAAATTAGTAATGCCTGTAACTTTAATTAAAAAGAGAAGACTACTTAAACTACTTGGAATAGAAGCTTCAGACAAGGACTTAATAGAGGTTCTCTCTAAAACCAAGGTTGAAGCTGAACTCATAGATCCGGAAACACTGGAAATCGAAGTAACCCCTGATAGACTTGATTTACTAATAAGTGAGGGCTTAGCCAGAGAACTTAGGGGATTACTTGGTTTAGAAAAAGGCTATCCAAAATACAGGGTTTCCGACACCGACATTGAACTTGTAGTTTACAGTAATGTTAAACATGTAAGGCCCTTCATAGCTGCAGCAGTCATTAAAGGCTACTATGTAGACCAAGACTCCTTAGACGAAATAATTCAGTTCCAGGAGAAATTACATACAACATTAGGTAGGGATAGAAGAAAAGTTGCAATAGGCTTTTACGACCTAGACAAGCTAGACTCTAGAAAAATAATTTACAGAGCAGAAAAACCCGATAAAATACGGTACGTTCCCCTAGGGGAAACTAAGGAAATGAGTGGTAGGGAAATAGTTGAGGAAACGGAGAAGGGAAGAAAGTATAGGCACCTCATAGATGGCTACGGTGTTTACCCCTTACTACACACCGATAAAGGACAAGTCCTATCAATACCTACAATACTTAATAGCGAAGACACTAAGGTTGATATTGGAACAAAGAACTTATTTATAGACGTTACAGGAACCGACAAGTACCTTGCTAATAAAACACTTGACTTAATAGTTACAACACTTTCAGAAGTAGCTAATGAAATAGGCAAAGTACTTGTAATAGATGCTGGTGAAACATATAAGACCCCCGTTCTTACGTCAACGGAGCTTATTGTTGAAACAAACTATTTGAAATCTACTATAGGGCTTAATATTAGTGACACAGAAATTGCTGAACTTCTTGAAAAAATGAGATACCATGTAGAACCCGTAAGTGACGGTAAGCTCTACGTTAAAGCGCCCCCGTATAGATTAGATATTTTACATAAAGTAGATGTAGCAGAAGATGTAGCCATAGCTTACGGCTATAATGAACTAATTCCTGAACTCCCTAAAACATTCACTGTAGGTAGGGAGCTTGTTAAAACAAAGTTCCTTAGGAAAATAAGAGAGATCATGGCTGGCTTAGGATTTCAAGAAGTACTCACCTTCACTTTAGCCTCTAAGAAATTAATAATGGAACTAGTTAGTGCTGATCCAAGTAGGCAAATAGAAATACTTAACCCCATATCTCCACTTTACAATACTATAAGGTCTACGCTAATAGCTAACATGATTCAGTTTTTAAAGCAAAACCAGCACTCAGACCATCCGATAAAAGTATTTGAAGTAGGAGATACCGTTGAAGTCTATAATGGAGAAGCTGTAGTGAAAACAAAACTTACAGCCTCAATACTATCCTACAAAGTTGGATTCGAAGACATACAGGCAACATTGTATGCTTTAACTAAAACCTTAGGGCTAACAGTGCTTCTTGTAGAGGAAAAAGCTCCTCCAAAAATCTTTTTGAAAGGGAGAACAGCTAAAATAATCATTAACGGTAAACTTAGAGGAATAATTGGAGAACTCGACCCCCAATACCTATTGGAGAAGTTAGAAATAGAGTATCCAGTAGCTCTTTTCGAAATAGATATATCAAACATGTGGAACGAAATAAGGGAGAAAAAGTAGAGGAAAGGTCGTTAGCCGCAGCAACCCCGCTCCCGCCGAAAAGAGCTCACCAGAGGCGGCTACATAGCCGTCAGTGAGGGTGAGTGTTAGCGGCGGGGGACAGCGGCTAACGACCCCTTAAACTAGGTGTTTCCAATGGATACTGAGGAAAGAATGAAGCTAATAGTTAGGAATGTTGAAGAAGTAGTTACGATTAAAGAGCTTAAGGAGAAAATAGAGTGTGGAGAAAAACTTAAAGCATATTTAGGGTTTGAACCAAGCGGTCTTTTCCACGTAGGATGGATTATTTGGGCAAATAAGTTCAAGGACTTCTTAAAGGCTAATGTTGAAACAATTCTCTTAGAGGCTACATGGCATGCTATGATAAATGATAAATTAGGAGGAGTTATGGAAAACATTAGGAAATGCGCTAAATACGTAGAACATTCGTTAAGAGCGTTAGGAGTGAATATGGATAAAGTTAAGGTTGTAGACGCTGAAGAGCTTGCTTCAGATAAAAACTATTGGATGTTAGTAATAAGGGTAGCTAAGAACGCTAGCTTAGCTAGGGTGAAAAGAGCTCTAACAATAATGGGTAGGAGAGAAGATGAAGCCGAAATAGACTTTTCAAAACTAATATACCCTCCAATGCAAGTGGCGGACATATTTTATTTAAAAGTAAACATAGCCTTAGGGGGAATGGATCAAAGGAAAGCTCACATGCTAGCTAGGGACGTTGCTGAAAAACTTAAGATAGAAAAGCCAATAGCTATACATACACCGCTACTTACAGGGCTTCAAGGAATGCAGAGAATGGAGTTTGGAAGGGAGGACTTTCTATCGGCTAAAATGAGTAAATCTAAACCATACTCTGCAATTTTCATACATGATAGTCCGGAAGCAATAAGGTTGAAGATAAGAAAAGCATATTGTCCTCCGAAAATAGTTGACTACAACCCGGTAGTTGAAATAGCAAAATACATTTTATTTACTAACGAAAAATTCGTCCTACATGTTGAAAGACCTGAAAAATACGGTGGACCATTAGACATTTATAGTTATAATGAGCTTGAAAAACTATATAAAGAGGGTAAGCTACACCCTCTAGACTTGAAAAACGCTATCGCTGAAGCACTAATAAAATACCTTGAACCCGTAAGAGAATATTTTAAATCAAATAGGGAGGCAAATAGCCTCTTAAACTTCATGCTTAAGACCCAAATTACAAGGTGAAGTATGAAATGAAGTATTTAATTAAGGCAAAAATAGAAGTGGACGGCATAGTGGAGAAACCCGATGTCATAGGGGCAATATTTGGGCAAACAGAAGGCCTTTTAGGAGAAGAATATGATTTGAGGGAATTACAGGACAAGGGAAGAATAGGGAGAATACAAGTTGAGCTAAAAACAATAGGCTCCAGAAGCATAGGAGAAGTAATTGTACCTTCAAACTTAGACCGCGTGGAAACAGCTCTCCTAGCAGCCTTACTTGAAGCAGTAGACAGAGTTGGACCTTACCCCGCTAAAATAAGGGTTGAAGAAATAGTTGACTTAAGAGTTGAAAAAATAAAGAAAGTAATTAATAGAGCAAAGGAAATACTTCAAAAAATGATTCATGAGAAAGGTGTTGATATAAAGGAGGTAATGGATCAAATAGTTAAAGACGTAAGAAGCGCCGAAATAATAAAGTACGGTCCAGAAGGGCTTCCAGCAGGACCAGACATTGACAAATCAGATACTATGATAATAGTTGAGGGAAGAGCTGATGTAATAAACATGCTAAAATACGGATATAGAAACGTCATAGCAATCGAAGGTGCGGGAACAAAGATTCCAGAAACAGTTATTAAACTCAGTAAGGAAAAAACAACAATAGCTTTCTTAGATGGAGATAGAGGAGGAGACCTTATACTTAAGGAGCTTCTAAAATTTGCCGACATAGACTATATCGCTAGAGCACCATCAGGAAAGGAAGTTGAGGAATTAACAGCAAAAGAAATAGCTAAGGCCCTGAAAAACGCTGTTCCCGTTGAACAGTACCTTAGCGATAGGGAGAAAAAAGCCAAAGTAGATTATGAGAAAACGCAGCAGCAAAGAAAAACTTTTGAAGAGAAGAAAGCTAAAGCCGAAGCCCACGGTAAAAGGGAAGTTCGCCCCCCAATACCGCTTCCTCAACACGTCCTAGAAGATGTTAAGAAACTTATGGGAACATTGCAAGCAAAAATATATGACAAGAATTGGAAGCTTGTTAAGGAAATTCCTGTAGCTAAGCTTGTAGACGAACTTTCAAAACTAAAACAAAATGTTCACACCATAATATTTGACGGGGTAATAACGCAAAGGTTAGTGGATATTGCTGCAAGTAAGAATGCAAAAATAATAATAGGTGCTAGGATAGGAGGTTTAATGAAGAGGCCCGTTGATCTCCACATATACTCGTTTGATGAAATTAAGTAAAATATTTTAGCAATCCTTTCTTACCAATTTTTTCATCAACCATTTTGTCGAAAAACTCTAAAAATTCCTCAATAACGCTTTTCCCTATAACTCCTGAAGATGCAAACATGTGTCCATCAGCAAATCCTCCAACTTTCTCTGCAGCATAAGACATTACCTCGGCAATGCTAGGCATTTCTCCAGAACTTATTTTTCCCTCAAGAACTGGAGGTACTCTACCAGAAACTTTCATAAGATTCTCAGGTAAACGTCCTAGTTCAGGTATTTCAGGGTTCATTTCCATGAAACCTAAAAGGTATTTATCTTGATGCACTATGCTCCTATATTTTAGTTGTGAAGTGAGGAGGCCTACGGTCTTCACGCCTACGTTGTAGAAAAGTTTTCCAACATTAAACCATTGCGTGTGCTTCTTGATTTTTAATCCACTACTGCGTATTGTTTTTAATGCTTGCTCAAAAAGCATGTTTTTTAAAGCCTTCATTTCATCATGGAACCTAGTTATTTCTTCAGAAAACCCTTCAAAACATGCTTTTATAGCGTACTTAGGCCCTTCTCTATAGTATCCTATGCTTGAAATAGTTGATAGCATTGATGAAATAATGTAGTGTGGCTTCCTTAAACCATGGAAGTTTACGTAATATTTCTCCTTATATTTGCCACCGTATCTTTTAACTTTACCATAAACTTCAGCATCTATTAATGGTATTTCATTAAGGCTTCTTAAGGGCCCAGGTATTTCTGCTGAACCTATAACAGCTAAGAACGAGTGCTCTAGAACGCTTTTTCCCATAAGCTTAAACACTATGTAGGTCATTGTTGAAGCTGAGGAATCTCTTTCGCCTTTTAAACCGTATAGTTCAGGGTTTATATGCACTATTCTCTCATTTTCTACTATTTCGGGGTCATGATGATCTATTATTATAGAGTAGCCTTTCTTAAGTGCTTTAGAAATTTTACTTGCATGAGGTGAGCCTAAATCAACGTAAACGACTACGTCGTTCTTCCCTACTTGTGAGTGAATGAGATTTACGGCTTCTGGAAACAATTTTTCCAAGCATACTCTGCGTTTAACCCTACTTTCACCTATACCCACTAATGCTAGTGCTGCAGAACATATGCCATCTGCATCATCATGATGTATTAGGAATACTTTATCTGCTTTCTCTAAAACCTCCTTTGCTCTTAAAACATCTCTTCTAAGTTTTTCAGGAATATTTATCATTACTTAGCACTCCCCATTAGTTTAACGTAGAAAGTCAAACAGTGTCCTCTGAGACTTTACTGCTGTAGCCTTAAGCTCCCTTTCCGTAATGCCAAAGTACGCTAAAACCCTTGCTGCAGCGGGTATAACCTGTCTTTCAACATAGTAGTTTGCATCAACATCCTCTATTTTGACAGCAAAGTATGGTGCTGCTCTATCAGATAATTTACCAGTTCCCTTAACTATTACGTAACCTATTTTCATTCCTGCACTAACTTTTAAACCCATTTCAACCATTTTCTTAGCAACAGCTACATGTGGTGCTTCAACTTCGTATTCATATATTCTTTTAGAAATAGTCTTCCATATTATGAGTTTACTTATAGGTATTCTGCCTTCCCTTAAGTCCTTTACTACGTTCCTAACGTACTCAACTGCTTTACTAACACTGCCTTCCTTAAGAATTATTTCCATAACCTTCTCTTGAACCTCTTTAGCAATATCTGCCCAGTCTCCTCTAACAGCTTCAAACCCTACAATATCTATTCTACCATCTGGTAGGAGACCAGCATATCTCTTCTTAGCTTCAGTGAAAAACACTCTTACATAGATTTTATCAATTTTTATTTCGAACCCTAATTCTTTACGTATTTTTTCGATAAGCTTCTCTACTCTTTCCTTATCGTATTTCACAAATAAGCTGTCAGTGTCTCCATAGATTACTTCTAAACCTAGTTCTCTAGCATACTCCATAGCTTTCCTTATTGTTTGCCTACCCCACGCCGTTATTGCTTCAGCAGCCGGCTTACAATACCATCTAGCACCTACCCATCCTTGGTAGCCATACATAGCGTTAGCTAGGATTTTTAATGCCTTCTGTCTTTCATCAAGAATCCTGTATTCTGGAGAATCAGGCCTGTACTTTTTCATTTCCTCCCTAACTTGCTTCCTAAGTTTCAAAAGGGTTTCAAGAACTTTCTTGAAGAAACCTGGAGGCTCCTTTCTAAACCTATGCCCTATTTCTGGAGCAACCCAAACATTTTCAGAATCAGCTTCCTCTTCAGGTGGGATGTACGTGTCAGGTGAAATATTGTATTTTATCATAATGTTCGGGTACATTGCTGAAAAATCAAGTACAGCAATATTTTCATGAACCCCCTTCCTAGGTGCGAGAACTATTGCTCCACGGTAGGGTTCATAGGGTCTCTCAACCCTATTTGGAACAAGCTCGTTTGCTAAGTAAGCTTCCCTCATAAGATACCATTCAACACGGTAACCTACTGAAGCCGCACCAACTTGGTCTAAAGGCAACCCCGTTATGCTTGAAAGCTGTATTGCAAAAGGTAGGAATTTCTCACCTAACCCATAGGTTGAAACTACATCGTCCGCACCATACTTTAAAAACATAGGTCTTTTATTAGGATCATCCCAATACTTTGGCATTTCATACCATTCAATAAGAACTCTTTTATTCTTAGGCATAACGCCTAAGTAATCAGCTATGTTCTCTAGTGTTTTAACTTTAACTTCGTGAACCTCTTCAGCAAAGTCGTAAAGGTCAACATTTGCTCTACCCATTACTGAAATGTGTCCGTAAACGCTTGGATTAGGTTCAGCACCTGTCCTACCGACATTTACTTTAACGCCAACTCTTTTCCCTCTCTCAAGAAGATATGGCCAATCAAACCTATTACTATTATATCCCATTATGATGTCAGGATCTTGTTCTTGCACATATTTTACGAATGCCTCTAAAAGCTCTCTATCGTCATGGTTTTTAGCGGTAAACTGCTTTAAGCCGTTGGTACTTGAATGCAGCGAAATAATTATTACAGGATCCCTTTCTGGACTAGGAGATCCGCGAGGATTATAGCATTCAATATCGAAAGCTATTTTCCTTAAGGGAGGCTCTTTAATTAAATTAATGGGTTTAATAGGTGGTTTAACATAGTATACTTCGTCAACTCTTATATTGGTTTTCTTTCCATATTCTTCAACTTCAGCTTCATGCCATGAAGATGGTTTAAGTTGGTAATCTATTAAGTACCTCATGGAGAACCTTATATCAGCTTCTAAAACCTCTCTTACCTCTGGGAACTTCTTTATTTCCTCTCTGTATTTAGGGACTTGATCGGGGATTACTGTAGTTACTTTAAGTACATTCACTGGTTTCCCATAATACTTCTTTGAAACTTCTTCGACAGAAATTATTGGCGACCTAGCTGTAGATAGCGCCTTAATTTTAGATTTAAGCTTCTCAATACTAACTCCTTCTTCGGGTAAAACGTAAAAGTATGGTCTAAAACTTCTATCTATAAGTAAAACTCTCTTATTATCCTCCGTTATACCCCAAATTAATATGTGAGGCTCCCTACCAACAACCTGATATGTTATGTCAAGTAGCCAGAACCTTAATTTAACCACTACTTAACCACCTTATCTACATAAGTAGTTTTACGCAGAAAACTACTTAACTCCAACTTTTACTCAAGAACCCTATACATTACATAAGCGTCTTCGCCGTCAAGATAGAAGTTCTTTAAAGTGTAAGCAACTTTAAAACCTAGTTTTAAGTAAAGATTTATTGCAGGCTTATTTGAAACTCTTACTTCAAGCCTAACAACCTTTACACCATGTTTTTTAAATCTCTTTAATAACTCTTTTATTAATGCTTTAGCGTACCCCCTCTTCCTATGATCAGGGTGTATAGCTAATGAAATAATGTGTCCAAGAATTCTCCACTTAACTAACCCTATTATGTATCCTATAATTTCATCGGTGTCTTCCAAAACTAGGAACGTATCATTACATATTTTAGAATATATTAGAAGTAGCGTTTTAGGATATGGTTCTTTAAACGAAATTCTCTCTATTTCATAAACCTTCTCTAAGTCGCTTTCCTCCACATTCCTTATTTTAACCATAATCCCAACTATCCCAGTAATGACTGTTTTTATCTGAAACTTATTTTTATTCTTTTGAAGGAAAAAACGCTAGCTATGCTTTTTAACTGGTAAACTAAAGCACATAACAGTGTAGTGGAGGAAAATGCAAATACTACTAGCGGATGTTAAGAAAGGAGTTTTGAAGGTTAAAATCGAGGACGAAGAAGACTTATGGTTACTTAACACTATAGTTGCTCCAGGAGACATAGTTTACTCGCTAACAACAAGAGAGGTTAAGCCTAAAGGAACTACACGCAGCGGTAAAGGCAGTAGGAGAATACCTATGTACTTAGGTGTACGTGTTGAATCTACAGAATATGAGCCATTCACCAATAGATTAAGAATAAGGGGGGTAATTGTTGAAGGACCGGAGGAATTCGGCCTTAAAGGCCATCACCATGCACTTTCAATAACTATAGGTAGCGAATTAACCATAGTTAAAGAAAAAGGGATATCCAAATATCTTATTGAGAAAATTATGGCTTCCCGTAGGCTTAGGGAAAATGTAGGTGTAGTTGCCTTAGACTACGATGAAATAGCTTTCGGCTTAGTTAAAGGGTATGGGGTAAAAATAGTGTTTTCTGAAGCAACAAGGTTTCCAGGTAAAAGAGAAACTTCTAGAGATGTAAAGTTTAAGGAGAAACTTATGGAATTAGCTGAAAAAATAGTTAAAACTTCAATAAGAGAAAACGTCGGCGTTCTCGTAATTGCAAGTCCAGGTTTCCTTAAAGACCAACTCTTTGAAATAGTAAAAGATATTATTAAAAGAGAGCGCATTGAGCTAAAAACTCTTACGGCCCACTGTTCCGTAGGCGGGGCTAAGGGGGTGAATGAGGTTTTAAAGTCGAAAGCCATGGAGGACGTAGTTAAAATGTACGATATTGTTGAAAAAGAAAAACTATTTTCAGAGCTCATGAGAAGACTTTCAACAAACGAATATACTGTTGCCTTAGGCTTAAATGAGGTACATAATGCAGCTAAACTGGGGGCAATAGAGTACTTGCTCATACTTGATGAAAAACTAAAGGACATGGTTATTGAGGAAGCTAAAGTATTCGAGGAAATTCTTGAGTCTTTAGAGAAGTTTAGTGGGAAAATGAAAATATATAGTTTACATCACGAATCAGGTTTGCAGCTTAAACAACTGGGAGGCATTGCTGCCCTCTTAAGATTCTCTCTTAAAAAACTAGGGGAATAATGTTCTTTACAACATTGTTTCTCGTAGGATACTTCTCAACAATGTATGCTTTGAAATATCTAATACCGCTACTATAGAGTCCACCAGTAATATGCCGGAGAGCATGTGGATGAAGAAGCACTTGAACATCTTCTTCACCATAAACAATGTCTAATGGTAATTTAGTTAGCAACATTTTAGACTCAACGTCTTTACGCCATAGGTTTTTAGGCACCTTTAAAACTATGTGCCTTAATAATCCTTCCCTCGTAATTTCTTCATAAGGTTTGGCTATTTCCTGAGCCTTTCTTAGAAGTCTCCTTCTCGTTTGCACCTTATCCTTGTACGCAACACTACAGTAGTGTATAGTTATTTTCTCGGTGTTACATGAGGACCATTTAAGAATTTCTATAGCTAATTCTTCACTACCTTCAACGGCAACGTATGAGTCTTTTTTCAGTTTAAACCCTCTTCTGCGAAGTTCTACTTCATTACTTTCCGTAAACTCCATTTCGTTAAGGTTAATGAATTTTACACCTAATTTCTCAGCTTCTCTTATTAATTTAAAGTAGTATTTCTTAAGTCCTGGGATTACAGGAACCTCTATTCCAACATCCAAGCCTGTATGTTTAATCGCTAACTCTACGTTTTTTAAAACCCTCCAGTCTCTTACATGAAACCTTATTTCATCTAATCCTTCATTGTAGAGTTTTGCTAGGAGTTCTCTTGCCAAGTGCTTACCTATAGTGTATAAGTGTATATGGAAATTTTCGCCTAAAACATTCTTTAAAAACTTTATAATCCTAATTACTCGTTGAGGATAAATTAAAGGTTCACCGCCGGTAATGCTTGCTCCTAAGGCCTTCATTTCATAAATTTCCCTTAAAACCTCATTAAATGTTTCAGCTTTTTCCTCATTAACATACATTACATCCTTATTTCTTCTAACCGAGCTTATTGGGCAATAATAGCATTTTTCATAGCATATTCCCGTTAAAAATATTACAGCCTTGGCTCCCTGGTAGCATAGCTTGCATCCTAAAGGGAGTTCCCCTATGTACCTTGAACCCTCAAGGCCTTCCTTAATATCTCTACATTCTTTCATACACTATCCTCCTTACATGAGGGTTTTCTCTAGCAAGCTTATCTAATGCTTCCTCAAAGGTTTCCGTGGGTTTAAGCTCGTACTTAACGAAAACCCCTGTTCTTCCAAGCTTATCTCTTCGTGTAAGAACACGTACTCTTTCCTCCACTACATCAACTGATATGCCTAAAATACTTGCTACTTCAGCTTCCCTACCTATAATGGGTTCTTCGACATGGCCTTTTTCAGTAGGTTTAATGAGCATTAATCTCTTATCTACCCCGGGAACTCTCTTTAAAACATTTTCTTTAAGATCTGAAAGTTCAAGAAGGCCTCCGAACTTGTAAAACTCATATTCTTTACGGGAAAGCCTTACTAAGGGGAAAGATACAACTCTTGTTTCCAATTCGTCAAGTACTATGTAAGCTTTTATTGCATGCTGCGGTGTTGCTTGAACCACTATTCTCCTGTATGGAATGTACCCTGCATTTTCCAACGCTAACTCTATGCGATAAGAGGGTACAACATATGGTATAACAACGTCTATGTCACTTGCTTCCCTAACGTCCCCCCTAGCAATACTTCCATGAACTATGGGGTTTAAGCCGTATTTGAAAAGAGCACTCATTATCTTTAATGTTTCCCTCCTTTTTTCAACTAAAATACACCACCTTTTAGAATCATAGATTACTTCTACAGCATCCCCTACTCTTACAACCTTTTCTCTAACCATGATATAGCGCCGCACTTTATTCTCTAAGGTATTGTGAGTAACTATTATTTATCTCTACACGCTTTCTTAAGTAAGGCTAGAAGGCTATGCCAAATGAGCTTATAGCTATACTGTTAGGTTACGTTATCTTCATATCACTTGCTAATGCAGTTTACGGTGTTTACAAGGATAAGTTAAGAAAGCTTGGGCTTGAAGTTTCCGGAATAACTATTATCTGGAGAATTTTTAGAAGAGAAATTGTTCCTTCAGAAAAATCGTTTAAGAGAATTAGAAAAGTAGGTTTCCTACTTGACGCATTAATTATAGTTATGATTGCTAGTTTGCTTATTGGTTTCAAAATTCTCTTTGAAAACATTATCGGAATGATTAAAGCTATTGGAGCTGCTGAAGCACCTACTAAGGGCGTAGTTACCCCTGTAGTTCCTTTGATACCTGGAATCACAATTTCGCTAAGCAATTTACCAACAATAATAGCTGTTGTGGCCTTAGCCGCTCTTGTCCATGAGGGCATGCATGCTTTAGTAAGTTTAGTAGAAGGTTCTAAAATTAAAAGCGCCGGATTGGCTTTAATAACTATAATACTTGCACCTTTCGTTGAAATTGATGAAAAAGACTTTGAAAAGCTAAGGCTTAGAAGTAAACTTAGAATTCTTTCAGCCGGGGTTTCCGGAAACATAGGGTTAGCAATAATTTCAATAGTTCTTTTCGCAACACTGTTACCAGTATTTTTCAATCTTTACCCGGGGTTTTACATTGCAGATGTTGTTGAGAAAACGGCTGCTGAGAAAGCTAATGTTCCAGAAAACATGGTTATTGTTGCTATTAATGGAACATATTTTAGAGAGAAAACCAATGTTCTTACACTCCTATTTAACCCTCAGAAGCTTAACGAAATTCTTTCGGAATTTAAGCTTAAAGGTGAAACCTTAGAGCTTACACTTATGAACCCTAGAAATACCAGTGAGATTTTAGTGTTAACTGTAGTGAGAAACTCTACGAAGGACCCTATTGGCGTATACTTGTACCCATACATTGTTATGGAGCCTCGCAGCAAGTTGGCTGCAAAAGTAGGGTATGCTTCGCAAACATTTCTCCTATGGTCTTTTGCAATAAACTTAGGATTAGCAGCTATAAACGCGATTCCCATATTTATTACGGATGGTGGGAAAGCTCTAGACGAACTTCTTAAGCAAAAACTTAGAAGAAATGGAGCAACTCTTTCCAGAATTGTTCAAGCATTCTTTCTCACAATACTCCTAATAAACATGGTCGCATCAGTTATGCTATATGTACCTTGAAAATATATATTTCAGAAACAATATTTCTAAGGGGCACGCGGGTAGGGCCGAGGGGCTCGCCCTCCCTCGTAACCCGAAACGGGCGATATGCGGGGGCCAGTAACCCGCTACCGGGCGGGGTAAGCTCCAAGCACTACCGTAGGGAACGATGATACTCCGCCCCATGGGGTTGGCGGTGGCGGACCACCCGCTGGAGGGCGGGTTGGTACCGCCTTTACCGAGGGAACCTGGCCAGGCCCGGAAGGGAGCAACCTAACCCCGGACGCCAACGTTCATGGGTTTACGGGGTTGAGATTCCCTACGGTGGGCAACTTGGGGTTTACCCTGCTTAGGTAGCGGGGGCCGCGTGCCCCTTCCTATATTTGTTCGGTGCTTAGATTGAAGATCACATGCTTAATTAGGGATAATGGTAAGCTAAGCGTCTCCAGTGATTTTCCAGAGTGTTTAAAGAATGCGTTATGGATTCACATGTTTACTTCTGAAAGAGGCTTTCCAGAGGAATTAAGAAAGCATATAAGAGTAAAAAATGTTCTCGGTAAAACATTTAGCTTAACAATGCCTAAGACAGGGTTTAGCTTCCACATTTTCGTATGTAAAGAACATGTTGTAACCTGGAGTAGTAGGGAAACTTCGGTTTTCGTTAGAAACACCATGAATGCATGTATTGATAGAGTATGCTTAAGTGTAAGCAGCGTAGTTGAGATAATAATTTATGCCCTTATAGAGGAACTTTATGAAAACTTAAACGAGCTAGAACTAGAACTAGATCGCGTAGAGGAAAGTTTAGCTAAAGCTCATGAAACATTTAATGTACTTAACGTTTTCAAGAAGCTTAGGAGAATACGTAAATCAGCATCAACACTAAGGATACTTGCGAATAGAGCTAAAGTTTCCTTAAACATTAGTGAATCAGTTATTGAAGAAACTTCAGCACTCATTGAGCATTTAGAAAAACTACATGAAAGACTTATGATGCTAACGCAGTTTAACTATGTTATTTTAAGCGATAAAACAAATAAGGTTGTTCAAAAATTAACAGTAATATCGTCAATATTCCTACCATTAACCCTTATAGCAAGCATTTACGGCATGAACTTTAGATACATGCCGGAACTATATCATCCGCTAGGATACTACACGGTACTGTTAGCCATGACAACCATAGCCATAGTGCAGCTAATTTACTTTAAAAAGAAAAAGTGGATATAACGTAAAAATCTAAAAACCAGAAAACGTACAGTTATAGACCGAGCCGGGGTCGCCTAGCCTGGTAGGGCGCCGGCCTGCTAAGGCAGCCTCACCGTAGAAAGCCGGTGGGGGAAACCCCGCGCGGGTTCAAATCCCGCCCCCGGCGCCATTTCTCATTATTCTACAAACTAAAGTTTTAATGACTCCTTTTAGAAGCAGAGAGTTTCGGAGCTGCTAATATTACCTTCCATGTTCGATAATGTCTATATAAGTGTCAATGGTAATATTTAACATTAGAATACGTGTTTGCGAGGAATATTTCCATCATGTTGGAGGAGAAAATATTTAGGAAAATAGATGAATTACGTAATTACTATGTTGAAGTTTTAAAAAACATGGTTTCCATACCTACAGTTGTGCCTCCAGGTGAACACTACAGGGAATTTGTTGACTATGCTAAAGAGGTTCTTAAGGAAATAGGGTTAGAAGTAACGGTAACTGAAGTTCCAAAAGACTACCTTGAGAAACATGTTCCAGAAATGAAGGATTATCCAAGGTACATTATTATTGGGAGACTAGGAAGAGGCGGACCCATTCTACACTTTAACGGACACTACGATGTAGTGCCGTCAGGCGCGGGTTGGAAAACAGATCCCTTTAAACCGACAATAATTAATGACAAGCTTTATGGACGTGGAGCTTCAGACATGAAAGGAGGCATTGTCTCAATGTTAACAACCGTAAAAGCTGTTATCGAAGCTGAAGCCGAAATTAATGGAGCAATAGAGATCTCTATGACACCTGATGAGGAAATAGGCGGTAAATGCGGTGTAAATTACATGTTAGAAGCTGGAATATCAAAACCTAACTACTGCATTATAGCTGAGCCTTCAGGATACGATAGAATATGGATTGGACATAAAGGGACAGTATGGGGTGAAATAGTAGTTTATGGGAAAACAGCTCACGCGAGTACACCTTGGCTAGGCGTTAATGCTTTTGAAAAAATGGTTGATTTAGCAAAGAAAATGATATCCACTCTTAAACCTAAGGTTGAAAGTAAAATCACAAGTTATGAAACAGATGTTCCTGAAGGGAGAAAGGCAACGATAGTTTTAGGAAGCATAGTGAAAGGCGGAGTTAAAATAAATGTTGTCCCGGGCAAAGTTGTTTTCCAATTTGATAGAAGAGTTCTTCCAGAAGAAAACTTCGAAGAAGTGGTGAAGGAAATAGAGAGCGTGATAGAAGAAGCCAAGAAGAAAGATCCGGAACTTAAAGCTGAACTGAAAATACTGTTTAAAGCCAAACCAGCAGCAATAAGCCCGCAAGCTAAGTTAGCATTAACATTAAGGGATGCTGTAAAGGAAATTATAGGTAAAGAACCTAGACTAACTCTTTCAACAGGATTTTTAGATGCAAGATTCTTTGTTGAAAGAGAAATTGAAACGTTAACTTATGGTCCAGGAGATTTATCACAAGCCCATGTAGCTAATGAACATATAGAACTAAGTAAAATACCATTAACAAGTAAAGCGTATGCCCTAACTATCCTTAAATTACTATGTAAACAATAATCGAAAAACGTAAGTATTATTACAAAATATTTTTTCTTTTTTACAATATCCCAAGATCCTTATACAGCATTGTACAAGTCTTATGTACTTCTTAAATATTATCATGAACAGAATTAATAATAACAAGGTCTCAATAGTTTAGCTCTGCTTTCTGAGGTGCCTTTTATGGCTCGCGAGGAAGTTGAGAGGAGAGAGAAATATGCATTATGTTTAGCGCTCATAGCGCCTGTTGTTATGATTTTAAGTGCGCCTTTAATTAATACAGTGGAGCCTTACATTGCCGGTATGCCGTTTATATTCTTCTGGCATGTACTGTGGCTTATCATAGGCCCAATATTCCTGACGCTAGCATACCTCATTAGGATAGGTAAGATTAAGGTGAAGTAGCTGTGGAAGTAGCTCCGGGGACTTTAGCTTTAAGCATAATTTTTGGATGGATAGTGCTTTCTACGGTAATTGCTATAATGGCTGGTATTCTGAAGAAGTTTAGTCTTGAAGAATGGTTCGTAGCTAGTAGAGGCTTATCGTTCATAGTAATATATTTTGCTTTGGCAGCTGAAATTTATAGTGGCTTTACGTTCTTAGGGTTAGCTGGGTGGGCTTATAAGTTTGGAGCACCAATTCTATATGCTTTAGCATACTTCGTTACAGCATATTCTACAGGCTTCATGCTAACACCATATTACAATAGGATAGCTAGGAAGCTTGGATTAGTAACCCAGCCGGACTACTTTGTTACACGATATGAAAGCAAATGGCTAGGTGTTTTAGTGGCCATTATTGGTGTCGTGTTTTTCGTACCATACGTTCAGTTACAAATAGGCGCTACAGGCATTATTATTGAGCTTGCGAGCTACGGAGCTATTGAAAGAACAACAGCAATGATAATAGCATTCATTCTTGTAGCAATATTCATTTTCATCGGAGGAATTAGAGGTGTTGCATGGACAAATGTGCTTCAGGGAATACTAATGTGGATAATAGCTATAGCGCTACTTTCAGTCCCCTTTATAACATTTGGTGGAATAGAGCAAATGTTTAGACAATTAGAAATGGTTAGTCCGCAACACTTAACATTGCCTGGAGCTGCGGGAATTCATGGTATTCCATGGTATATGTCAACACTACTACTATGTACACTAGGTTTCTGGATGTTCCCACACTTAGTTATGAGAGCTTATGCTGCAAAGGATGAGAGAACCATTATGAGATCGTGTGCTTGGATGTCATGGTATTCTGTTTTAGCCTTCCCAATAGTTATCATAGGCCTTTACGCTGTCCTAATGTATCCTGAACTTGTAAATCCAGACTGGGCAGTTATGTGGACTGTTAGAGACTTGTTCCCAGCATGGGTTGTAGGTCTTGTAGGTGCAGGTGGAGCTGCTGCAGCAATATCTACAGGTGCTGGTTTGATTCAAGCATCTGCAGGAATTATTGCTAGAAACATTGTGCAGAGAGGTTTCTGGCCTAAAGCAACAGATATTCAAACAGCGTGGATAGCTAGGTTCTTAGTTTTCATAGTTACAATAGTTGCACTACTGCTACAACTATATGCGCCAGCATTGTTAGTAGCATTATTGCTAATGTCATATAGCGGCATGGTACAGTTCTTCCCGGGAGTAGTGTTAGGCCTCAGAACAAAATGGGTTACTAAAGCAGGTGTAGCATCAGGCCTCATAGCTGGAGTGTTGGTGGTCATTTTAACAACATATGTTTGGAGTAATCCGTTACAGATACACTCAGGAATATGGGGCTTACTGGTAAACTTCATAGTAACAATAATAGTAAGTAAAATGACTAAGCCGCCATCGGAAGCCACGATAGAAGCATTCCTAGAAGAGGTAGCTACAAAACCTTAAAACTAAACATTATTTTTTCATTTCACTAATGCTAAAGTGTTTTCTTCGAATTACAAGAGTACTTAAATAGCGAATGCGAAAATTTAATGCGGAGATGTAGTTCATGGTTAATCTTAAGAAGCTAAGAGAAGAGTTTTGGTTACGACATTCAAACCCTTGGAGCGGACTAACTAGAATGCTTATTGCGCCCTTCTTATACTTAACCATATGGTACCATAACTGGATGGGGTTAGGCATAGTTATTCTTTGGACAATAGTTAATCCCGTAATTTTCCCGAAACCTAAAAGAACTAATAGCTGGTTTAGTAAAGTTGTTTTAGGCGAAAAGGCATGGCTAAACAAGTTTAGAAGTAAGCCCCAACCAGACCTACCATTTCTACTAAACACTCTTACTGCAATATTCTTTATACTATCAATATATTTTGCATACGTTAACATATTCTGGCCAACACTTTACTGTGCAACCTTAATGTTCATTTTTAAACTATGGTATGCTGATAGAGTCGCGCTGCAGTATGGTAAAGAAACATAGTGTTCACCGTTAGTTAAAGTTTAGCTAATGAAGGATAGGTTTAGGTTATAGTTAATATGGGTGCTTAATTTAGAAATTTGAATATGCATAATACTGTTATAGTCAATAGTTAGAAGTAAGGTATTAAGTAACATACGCATTTACGCTAAAACCAGATTTCAACATTAGAATGCTTAATAAGTTGAACTTAACCTAGAGTAATAAGAATTTTCACATGTCTTCTACTTTATATTTCCTTTAACTATAATCAATGGTTTTTATAATATATTTTACTATTTCTTAATTTATGCGTTTAAATAAGGTTTAAAGCTAAAATTCTAAGATTTATAAAGAAAACTAAATTTATAAAGAGGAACAACCAATCTCATATATCATGGGTGTTATCTGTGTCCTTAAAATACGAATTTGAGCTAACGAAAGCTGCGTATAGACTTCTACATGATATGGCAAAAGTAAAGCCTGAAGAAAGCGTTCTAATAACTGTTGATTCAGCTGGAGACCTTAAACTAGCTATGGAGGTAGCTAAGGTAGCTGAAGCCTTAGGTGCAAAAGTAATGGTTGCATGGCACAGTACTCCTAAAGGATATGGTGCTATAGCTGTGCCCTATTTACCTGAACCACTTGTAGTAGCTGCTGACAAAACAGATGTTTGGATAGAATTTAACGTACAATGGTTACTATACTCGCCAATGTGGGATAGAGCGGTTACAAACGGTAGGACAAGGCAAATAATGTTGGGAGGTTTAGATGTAGAGAAACTCGTAAGATTAATAGGGAACATAGATTATGAAGCACAGAAAGCATTCCAAGACAAACTAGTTGAATTAACAAGACATGCTAAAAAGGTTAGAATAAAGTGTGCCGGAGGAACAGATATTTCATTCGAAAACGACCCTAAGAGGCCAATAACTAACGAAATAGACTACAGTACTCCAGGAGCACACTTCGTTCCAGGCCAAATAGGTTGGGCTCCGAAAGAGGAAACAGTAAATGGAAAAATAGTGTTTGACGCATCACTAAGTGGAGGCGAACCATTAGAGTTTGCTCCTCTTCCAGAGCCTGTAACATTTGTCTTAGAGAAAGGAAGAATAGTTAGGTTTGAAGGAGGAAGAATAGCGAAAATAACAGAAGAATACTTCAAATCCTTAAACGACCCCAACATGTACCTAATGGCACATGTTTGCTACGGAGTACACCCCTATGCAAGACTAGGTCCAGCAACTGTTGAAAACGAAAGAATCTGGGGTGCAATAAACTTCGGCTTCGGACATCAAGGACCAATGTATAGCGGCGGGAAGCCAAGAGAAGCTAAAAGCCATGTTGACGGCGTATGTTTGAACTGTTCAGTATGGCTAGATGATGTACAGATATGGGATAATGGAAGAGTTGTCCATCCAGAACTTAAAGAATTAGCTAAGAAACTAGGTAAAGAGTAATAAAGCTGACTTAGGCTGAAAACAGTATGGGAGAGAAAAAAGTACTTTTTGTAGGAGCCGACCCTTACCCTCCATACCAATACATTGATGAAGACGGGAAACTTAAAGGCTTAGATTACGAAGTCATACGCGATATCATCGATAAAATGGGATACGATCCATTATTCATAATAAAAGAATGGTCAGTAATTGAGGAATTACTTAACATTAAAAAGCTTGACGTAGTATTTCAGGTAACTAAGACCCCGGAAAGAGAGAAACGCTACTACTTTTCCGAAAAGTTAAGAGATGCTATAGAGGTAATAGTTACCTCTAAGGATAATGTACCAAGCTTTACTAGTATGAATGAATTCGTTGACTACATAATGAAAAACAACTTAAAGTTAGGGGTAATGAAAGGATATCGATATGGGGAGCCAATAGACTCTATTCCTGAAAGGAACAAAGTTCCACATACTTCAACACGAGAAATACTTGATTCCGCTAGTAGTAAACAAGTAGACTTCGGCATAATAGATTTAGGAATTCTCAAATACCATGTAAAAAGGAATAAAGAGAAATATGCTAACATTAAAGTACTTGAAAACTTGAGAATAACGCGGCCACTATATGTAGTCTTCAACGATCCCTCATTAAGAGATGAATTCAACAAATACCTAAGACTTTATGGACAAAAACTATACAATGCTTACTCTAAAAAGTACCTTTAAACTTAAAACATCAGCCAAGCAAATATGGTTGATGAAGAAAAACACCGTATAAGCAAGTTTTAAACTTTATTTTTCCATTCACTTTCTAAACCCTTATATTGCTTGCAAGAGAAAGTCAGTTTATAAGAAAAGGTGAAGTAGTTCATGGCTAAAATACATGGTATCATTTATGTAAAAACTCTTGAAAACGGACTAGTAGGAATTGAAATAATTTTACCAAACTCTCCACCATTAATTATTATTAGAGGACGTAAAGGATTTGTAATGTGCGGTTATTTAGACATAAATGTAGCTAACAAATTAGGGCTTATTGCAGCGCGCGTAGTTGGAGTCAAAAGCGTTGAGGAAATGTTAGAGAAGAAGATAGTTAATGTTACAAGTAAAGCTAAGGAATTAGGGATAAAGGAGGACATGAAAGTTAAGGAAATCCTTGAACTTATATAGTCAACGTTAATCTTAAGCTATGTTTTTCAGCTTATCTCTTTAACCTCCATTAACCCTAAGGAGCTTTAACGATAAATAATTTTGTTAAGTGGTTAGCTATGAGAATAAAGCTAATAGACACTTATCCCTATTTTAGAAATGTCCTAGTTAATACTCGAAAATTTGCTTCCAAAAACAATGTAGCTTACGCTTTAAAGAACTACTTAGAAAAATACAGTAGAATATATGAGCTCATAAATCAATGCTATGAAGTATCGGACTGGTTTAATATATGTCTTAATACCTTAGCAAATTCCATAAGGAATATTAAAAACCTTGATAAGGCATGGAAAAGCATTTACTCAACACTACCTGATGCAATAGTTCTATTCGTTAAAGCTTTTAAGAATGAAGTAGGGGGCAGGGACTTCATTTTTGTAATCTACATTAGCTGCGGATGTGGAGCTGGATGGGCAGCTGAGTATGATAGAAAACCAGCCGTACTCCTAGGTTTAGATATGATATCTAACTTAGGCTGGGTAAGCAAGGAAAAAATTAAGGGCTTAATAATTCATGAACTTTGCCACATAGCACACATGATTATTAGGAAAACGAATTACCAACACTTTAGCGAGTTAGAGAAAAACCCGTACTTCCTACTTTATAGTGAAGGTTTCGCTATGAAATGTGAGCATGAGATTATAGGTTCAGAAAACTGGAGAATAGCTCCCAAAAAGGAATGGGTTAATTGGTGCCGTAGGAACTTAGGGTTCTTAGCAAAACTGTACATGGAATATGCTGAAAAGAATAAAGCTGTAAACGTTTTTTACGGAACATTCTTTAACATTAAGGGCTACTTGCAAACAGGCTACTATTTAGGACATGAACTAATAAAGTATTTAGAAAGAAAATATAGTTTGAATCTCAGAATCATCGCCAATCTCCCACTTTCCGAAATAAAAGTTAAAGTAAAGAATTTTCTTACAGAAGCTTCTAAAAGATAAAAGCTGTTAAGTTTACGATTTCTGCCTGTTGAAAATAACGCTATATTAAGCTAGTAAAGTTAATTTGTCTGTCTTTAGGTAGTATTATCTTCAAAAACCAGGTTAAATGATAATTAAAGAGTAAGAGATAACATAGGTGATGCAAAATAATTCAGAGACTAAATATTGAATTAGCTTCTACACTTACTTGATTATAATCACTCTAGTATGTATTTGCTTGTTAGAGAACTACGAATTAGAAAACCGTTTAAGCCAGTAAGAAGACTGCATTAAGAACTCTATTAAGAACCCATATTACATCTAGTCCGTTAACTATTGTTAAGTCAGGGGGTACGGGTTTAGCTAGTGTAGTAAAGCCTTTGCTAAGTACGTTATTAATATACTCTACGAGTTCAGGAACGCTCTTTTTAATCTGTCTTTTACAAAGATAGTTTATTACGTAAGCTATTGTCTTTACCTGCCCTTTCTCTACGATTCTTGGATTATCCTTAATGTTGAGTTCAAATTTTTCCCCATTACTATAGGTTATAGTTATTTTAAACCCTCTTGCCTTAGCTTTCCTAAACTCACGTATTCCAGCAAATACTCTAGGTTGTGGAAGTTTAAAATCCAATGTTGCAAGCCGCTTACTGCATAGATTCTTCTTAACATACTCTGTAATGTCGTATGGCACATATTTTTCCATAAGTATAATGCAGTCAGCAACATAGAGTGGTATAGATGATGCACTTATAACTCCCACAATCCCTGCACAGGTTTTCTTTACAGTACTTCTTAACTGGTTTACGAGAGGAACTATTGGCTCTTCAGATATTATTTTAGCCATAGCTTCATCCTTATAAAGGAGATTTGTTGCGCTAGTGTCTTCGTCGAAAAGTATTAGTTCTACACCAGCTTCTAACGCTTCAATAATGGAAGCAGCCATGCTTGTAGATCCGCTAGCATTAAGGTTGCTAAAGTCTACGGTTAACTCTCCGGAAGGCAATTTTCTTATGAAAGACGATATGTTTACGTGGTGGATTATTCGTCCATCTTCAGCTTTAACAGTAACAGTTTTCTCGCTTGAAACAACAAGTTCCCTTCCATCACCCCTGATATGGTCATATATTCCCTCCTGTATTGCTTTAAGCAACGTTGTTTTGCCATGATACCCTCCTCCAGTTATTATTAAAACTCCTTTGGAAATAGCTAATCCTTCAATCACCCTATTGCTTGGTAGTTTCACTTTAACGCTAAGAGTTTTAGGAGATAGGAATTTAACAGCATTTTTAAGGGGTTTTTGAGAAATACTTGACTCTCTAGGTAAAATACTTCCATTACCTACGAAGAACATGTACCCCTTACTTTTAATCCATGATCTCAAATATTCTTGGTCTAAATAGTTTACTATGTGATCCATAATTTCGTAGTCTTTCTCCCCAAGTAATATAATACCTTTAACTATGCTGGGTATCTTTTTACGGAAAATGTTTACGGCTTCGCCACCTAAAACTCTCCTTCCCCTAGCTGGTAAACCTACGTAAAACCTTAAAATTAAGGACTTGTTTTCACCTACTTCAACAGATGATCTACGTAAAATCCATGGTCCAGGCTTAGGTATTCCTATGTAGCAACTGTTTCCTGAACCACAGCGTTCACTATGTTTCTTACATATGCTGTGGAGGCTTCTTGAAATATAGTCTGTGAACGGTGTAATGTTTTTCTCTTCAAAGAATTTTGAAGAAAACCTATGTGAACTATTAGGGATAAGTACCTCTACTATTGATGGTTCCGCATGGGGGTCTCCCTGAATTTTTGTAAGTTTAAGCTTAAAGTCTCTATAAATTATGGTAGCGTTTCTAAGTCTTCGGTACAAGCTGTAGCTTTTACCTTCTAGCTTAGCTAACATTCTTGCTAAGTCATCTATTTCCATGACTTTCGTAAATACCACCTTAGCAGTAGTGTTGGCTTTAAAGATTTAAAGAGCCCTATGTCATACTAAAGTTACGAGCACAAAATATGTGGTTATAGTAAGTTACACACCATAAGTGGTTTTACGCTATGAACACAAATGAGAAGAGAGAATTAATGAAAATATTTGACGGAATAGCCTCAAGCTACGCTTACAGTAGAGGTAGGCCTTGGAACATTGTTTTCGAAGTACTCGCAGATTCACCTAAAAACATTATAGATATAGGTTGCGGTCCAGGCCATAACTCTCTCTTAATACTCAAAAAATCCTTAGCTGAAGTTTTTTGCGTAGACTTTTCATGGGAAATGTTGAAAATCGCTCGTAAGAGATTCATTAGAAACAATGTTTACCTGAAAGCTCACTTAATATTAGCAGATATTGAATTTTTGCCTTTTAGAGAAAATTCTTTCGAAAGAGCACTTTATATTGCGACAATTCATCATCTACCTTCACATGTATCTAGGCTTAACTCTTTAAAAGAAGTTTTTAGAATATTGAAGCCTAAAGGTAAAGCCCTCATTACCGTATGGGCTCTTTTGCAGCCAAGATTCTTTAAAGTCCTTTTAAAAAATGCTTTATTAAAAATCATTAATCCCAGTAGGTGTTTAGGAGACACCTATGTGCCTTGGAGAAGAAAAGGTAGGGTTTTGAAAAGATTTTACCACCTATTCCTACCTCATGAACTTAGAAAGCTATGTTGTGAAGTTGGTTTTAAAATTTTAAAAAGCGGAGGCTACAAGGTTAAAGCGAAAGTGTTTCCAGAAAACTACTATGTTATAGGGTTAAAGCAGTAATGAATGTAGAGCAAAAGCTAAGCCCTAGGGAGTTGCTAGCTAGGAGAAAGAGGCCGGTACGTACACTTTCAGGTATAACGGTAGTTGCTATTATGACCCATCCATACCCTTGCCCTCACGGTAAATGCTTTTACTGCCCTGGGGGACCGGAGTATGGAACTCCTCAAAGCTACATAGGTGAAGAACCAGCGCTAATGCGTGCCTTACAAAACAGGTTTGACCCGTACTACCAGGTTAGGACAAGGTTGAGGCAATACGAGGAAATAGGTCATAAGCCTAGTAAGGTTGAGCTCATAATTATGGGTGGAACATTTACAGCAATGCCCCTTGATTATCAAGAATGGTTTATAACAATGGCTTTAGAAGCAATGAACAGGTATCCTAAGGATAAGCCAAAACACTTCGTTAGCTTAGAGGAAGCACAGGCAAGAAACGAAGTTTCCAACATAAGATGTGTGGGAATAACTTTTGAAACAAGACCTGACTGGGCTAGGGAAAAACAAGTAGACTTCATGCTTAAACTTGGAGGAACACGTGTTGAAATAGGTGTTCAGTCAATATACGATGAAGTTTTAAAACTTGTGAGAAGAGGGCATAGTGTAAGGGAAACTATTGAAGCTACTAGGCTACTTAAAGACGCAGGTTTTAAAATAGTATACCACATAATGCCTGGGCTTCCGGGAAGTGATTTCGATAGAGACTTAGAAATGATTAAAACAATATTTTCCGATCCCAACTTTAAACCCGACATGCTTAAAATATATCCTACACTTGTGGTTAAAGGAACAGGTCTCTACGAGTGGTGGATTCATGGAAAATACCATGCATTAACAGATGGAGAAGCTGTTGAATTAATTTCTGAAATGTACAGATACATTCCTAAATGGGTTAGGGTAATGAGGGTTCAACGTGATGTACCTGCACCAATAATTGAAGCTGGTCCAAAGAAGGGGAATCTTAGACAACTTGTAGAGAAAATGTTGAAGGAAAAAGGAATACCTTGTAGGGAAATTAGATGTAGAGAGGTAGGTCTTAAGCTTTGGAAGGAAAATGTTGAGCCTGATTTAAAACATGTTGAAATATTACGTGAATACTATGAAGCAAGTGGCGGTGTAGAAGTATTTATTTCAGTAGAAGACGTCGTAAACGATATTTTAATTGGCTTCCTTAGGTTAAGAATACCTTCAGAAAAAGCCCATAGACCCGAAGTTGACGAGAAAACAGCTATAGTAAGGGAACTACATGTTTATGGACCCCAGGTTCCCGTAGGCGAAGAACCTGTTTTCGAATGGCAGCATAGAGGATGGGGGAGAATACTTCTTAAAGAAGCAGAAAAAGTGGCTGTTGAAGAATTTGATAAGAGAAAAATATTGATTATTTCTGGAATAGGTGTTAGAGAATACTACAGGAAACTAGGCTATCATAGACCATCCAGTAGCCCCTACATGGTTAAGTACTTACGTTAATGTAGGGCCGTAGATTTTTTATTCTAACTTTTAGTTAAAACATCCATTTTGAGAAGAGTATTGAGTAATTAATAGTAGCTGCCAGTGGTTTAAAAATGATCAATGGTAGCATGAATGTACTGTGGAATATAGGGTCTTTAGTTGGCTTAGCTTTAATTATCCTGCTAACATATAAGGTTACAAAGTATCTTACAGAGTATGTTAGAAACACTCTTGGAAGGAAAAACTCTAGCATGGCCTCTATGGCAATTGTTGCCTTAAAGATTTTTGCTGCATCGGTTATTACAATAACGGTCTTCTACATGATAAAAACAATATATCCTGATGCTGCTTTAACACTTACTGCTGTAATGACTGCTGCTGGGTTCTTAGGTATAGTCCTCGGCTTAGCTGCTCAAAGCAGTTTAGGAAACGTTTTCGCAGGGCTAGTTTTAGTTTTCAGCCAAGCCTTAAGAGTAGGAGATATGGTTGAGTATGAAGGTGAAGTTGCTGTAATAGAAGATATTAAATTAACACATACTATACTTAGGCTTAGAGATGGAAGAATTATTGTAATACCTAACTCTAACATGCTTAACTCAAGAATTGTAAGCTACACTATGATTGAAGAGAAGGTAGCTGCAACAGTAACTGTAGGAATAAGTTATGAAAGCGACTTAAATGATGCAATCAAAGCTATGCTTGAAGCAGCCCATGAACACCCTAAGGTATTAAGTAAGCCAGCACCCCTAGTTGTAATTACAGGGTTCGGTGATTTCAGTATAAACCTAAAACTACTTGCATGGATAAACGACCCATGGATTAAGCCTCTTGTGGAAAGTGACCTTATCTCAATGATTTATGAGAAATTCAGGAAATACAATGTTGAAATACCGTATCCGAGAAGAGTACTGATATTCAAAGGTGAAAGTGAGAAACAAGCTGAGAAACAACCGCAAACACTAGCCCAGGTTAAGGAGGTAGGAGAGAAAGGTGGTGTTTAAGTTTGGTTTTAGGTTTGTTTAGGAAAAGAAGAAAAACTAGAACATTTGAAGACTTAAAAATTAAAAGGCTCACACTTGCACTTAGAAAAATTAGGTCAGCAGTTTCGCTAATAACTTCGCTAATAGCTAACCTTGATAAACATGTTGCGTTTTTGAAAGCGAGAATTAGAATTTTAGATCAAAGATCTTCAGAACTGGAGAAAGTAGGGTTATATTCTGAAGTGGCTCTTGTAAGGAATGAAATTAAAGACATAACTTATCTTATGAAGAAAATGCTTCTCGTAAGAAACATTTTAGAGCAAGTAAAGCTTAGGCTTGAAACGTTAAAGGAAGCTGGAGAAGCCCTTCTTGTTTTAGCACCTACACTTAACGTTTTAAACAAGGCAATAGAGGAAATAGCTAAAATTAAGCCTGAAATAGCTTATCAGCTAGAAAACGTTAGGGAACTAATATATTCATCACTTTTAGATTTAGGAGAATACACGAAAGTAACCATAGACTACTATGTTTCAACAAGTGCTGAAGCCGAAAAAATATTTCTAGAAGCAAAAGAAGTAGCTGAAAAAGCATTTAATGAAACATTCAAATGACTTTTTAATAAATCTTTATAATCATGAATGCTAAGTTCGCAGTATAGTTTATTCGTTCTCTCAGTAATTTTTAGTTCATATAGTTGTTTGAATTGCTTATCATAACTGATTATTCCGAAAACACTATTTAAGAATTCATTTGTCGAATAACGAATACTCATATTTCCTCTTTCTACTAAGAATGTTACCGAGTAATATATTTAAGTGCTGCCACGTCAAGAGAGTATGCTATCAGATATTCACAGAGATTTATCTTTTTCTCGAAGAAGATATTAGATATAGAAGTAATATGTAAGAAGAGGCAAAAGCGGGAAAATTAAAATACCTCACGTACATTTTGAATTTACTAGAACGCCGCCGTAGCTCAGCGGGTAGATCCCCTAAAACTCCGCTAATGGGGTTTAGGGGTACTTGGCGCCGCTCTGGTAAGGCGGAGGTCCCGGGTTCGAAGCCCGGCGGCGGCTCCACAGCATTAGCTTCAATTATTTCACATATTTTCTTTTATAAACTTCTCTAAACTCTTAGCTTCATTCAAAATTTTTAATTCATCACTTCTAAGGGGAGTTCCGTAAACTACGATGTCGTAATTGCAAGAAACAGTAACTTGCCCGCCCATCTTAAGCGTTAATGTAACTTTAAGTGAGGTTTTAAAAGACTCTATACTTCCTCCACCAAACGATGCGAAACGGCTTCCTCTCTCCAACACTATTTCCTTAGGTATGACAATGTTTTCAACAGGATAAGGTGTTACTTTCTTTATTTTGTAAGGGAATTTAAGAGTTAAGGTGAAGTATTCAATAATTAAATCAAAAACTTTCTCTGGATTACCTGTAACTGTGAATGAATACGATACTTTCATAAACAATTCTCCTCCAATAAGTACACTAACTTTCCAGCTTCCACAGCCAATATCCAACGTTTACATATTCTCTAAACCCAATAATTACCTTTTCCCTTATTTCCCAGCATTTCCCTTAAGTAAATGAATGATGACTTTAAATAGTCCAAGTGCTTATCAGCATATCTTAAAACATGGTCTTTAGAAGCCCTACCTACTTCAAGAATTACGTAATCGTATTGCTTAATTAACACTTTATGTATGAGCTTCACGAACTCTTCTCTACGTAGGAAGAAGCTGCAACTACTTAGAAAAATTATTCCGTTTTCCTTCACCAACTGTGAAGCTAAAGTATAAAGTTTCATGTAAGCTTCATAGCCCTTTCTAAAACCCTCCATGCTTTGAATGAATGCTGGAGGATCAACAATTACTGCATCATATTTTTCCCTTGAAGCCAATAGTTTCCTAAGAACATTCCATACGTTTTCACCATATACACTATAGTTTCTCGCCCGGTTTAGCTTAAGGTTTTCGTGAAGAATTTCTAAAGCTACAGGGTCTTCCTCAACAAATGTAACATGTTCTGCTCCAGCATTGGCTGCGTGTATGCCGAACCCCCCAGTATATGAGAACAGATCTAAAACTCTTTCACTACCGCAAACGTATTTTTCAAGCTTAACCCTATTGTCCCTTTGGTCAAGGAAGAAACCTGTTTTCTGACCTTTCACAACATCAACTATGAATTTAGAATTGCCTTCAACAATTATTGTGCGATGCTTCCTTCCGCGATGAAACTTCTCAGCAAACTCTAAACCAATATCTCTTCTAGATCTTTGAACACTCTTCTCATAAACAGTAATGTCCTTACCTAAAATTTCAACTAAAACCTCAACAATAGTGGGCATTACTTTATCTACTGCTTGACTAGATGATTGAATAACAACTATATCATTATACACATCAACTATTAGTCCTGAAAACAAATCACCATCACTGTTAATTAGCCTGTAAGATCCTTCCTTAACATAATTTAGCCTCTTCCTTAACTCATAAGCTCTCATTATCTTCTCATAAATAGCTTCATATAGTGATGAAAAACATTTAGTAAAAGATAAAACGCGAACACCAACAGGCCCTACTCTCTCGAAAATACCGCATCCCAAAAACTCCCCTTCAGGGTCAATTAGTTCAACAAGCTCCCCAACTTCAGGAGCACCTTCAACAAATTTCAGCCACTTATTATAAACAAACGCAGAACCATCCCTTAAAGCATCAACACCGCCACCTTTAACCATAATCTTCCTCAAAACAGCTCAGCCCCTTAACCACAATGTTTTATTTTAACCTAAAAGCTAAAGTACTTTACAGACAAATCTAGTCTCCAGGTTTAAGGAAATGAGCAGCAAAGTAACAATAGATTTAATAGGAGCACAATGTCCTGAACCAGCAGTTAAAGCAATAAAACAAACACTAGACATGCCCCCGGGAACAGTAGTTGAAATACTAATGGACTCACTAGAATGCCTAATGCTAATATCATCATGGACAAAACTACTACAGGACCAACTAGAGCTCCTAGAAAAAGAAGAAATAAATGAAAACGTATTAAAAATAATTCTAAAAAGAAAATAAAGTTTAAATTGTTAATTATATTAAAACTTTACTTTAAATTTATGGTAATTGCACAGACTTCGGGAATTCGTTGCCGCCAGCAGTATGTAGCTTAACTTCAACGATTTGACCAGATTTAAAATCGTCCTTACTACATAATGGTATTACAAATGTTTTTTCGTCACCTGTATGCAGAGGATATGTACCTTTATCGGTACTTCCGGGAGCCCAATCACCATCGCTTTTAGTAACGTTTATTGCTCCGCTAGGTATGCCTTTAAAGCTTGTGCTATTTAGGAATGTTGCCTTAAGCTCATAGGAACTCGAGAAGGTACTAAAAGGTTTACCATTTATGAAGAGTTGGTCTAAAGTTATGTCAGAAGTACCTGTATTTCTGACTGTAAGCACTAGAGCCCATGTACCTCCCTCTACTGATTCGTTATAAATAGCATATGCGTTTATTACGTCTAGTTTTTCGTATCTTGTGAATAGTCCTGTTATGCCTGTCATCCAGAATGCTACTGCTACTGCTATTGCGATTGCTACTGACACTATTATTACTGTCGCTATTACTGGCGAAATTGCCTTAGTGTTCACGATTTTTATCACCTAAGTTTGAATTTTATTTTTGAGTTTGTGTTTTAAGTTTTCCGTGTAAATAACACGGAAAAATTTGATATTAAAGTTTTTCATAGTGTTTTCTTCGAATTGTTGAAGCCTATACTATATATTTCTCCGGGTCGCCGATACTTATAGAGGTGTTTTCTCCGGTGGTTTCTTTCGGCGTAATTGTTCCTCAAGGGTGGAGGCTTGATCTTAAAGGTGATAGTAGGGATGTTGATAGAATTATTAAGGTTGCTAGGGAAGCTGAAAGATTAGGCTACGCTAGTATTTGGCTGTATGATCATTTCATAACGTATCCTGAAGTACGTCACCATCCAGTTTATGAGGCTTGGACTACTTTATCTTATCTTGCGGGAGTGACTTCTAGGATTAGGCTTGGAACAATAGTTACATGTAATCTTTATCGTTTTCCTACTGTTTTAGCTAAAATGGCTTCAACACTAGATGTCCTATCGGGGGGTAGACTGGAATTCGGAATAGGAGCATGCTGGTATTGGGAGGATTTCCAAAGATTTGGGATACCGTTTCCCCCTCTTAAGCAGAGGCTTGAAATGCTTGATGAAGCTTTACAAATAATTAAAAGTATGTGGACTGATAAGGAAACATGGTTTAAGGGGAAATACTATAAGGTTTATGGTGCAATAAACTACCCTAAGCCTCTGCAGAAACCTCACCCACCAATAATG
>Ga0190363_1000114_pt1 | contig 44044 bp, 43 predicted proteins | sample 48721867_MG_FD_161272 | JGI IMG/M metagenome (GOLD analysis project Ga0190363, IMG submission 161272) | Hydrothermal vent microbial mat bacterial communities from Southern Trench, Guaymas Basin, Mexico - 4872-18-6-7_MG | ecosystem: Environmental > Aquatic > Marine > Hydrothermal vents >...
CTGACGAGCCTGGATATGAAGGCCTTCGCCATCCTCTCGTTGGGAGCCTCGAATATCAGGGCTGCGTCGTACCTGCCGAAGAGCGAGTAGACGCCGACTATCCTTATCCCTGTGGGAGGCGAGACGGTCGATATCCTCTTCAGGACGCCGAGCTCTTCTCCAACCCTCTCAGGCCTGAGGACGGTTAGGAGGGTTAGGAACATCATCTCCCAACGCACCCCTCCATAGGTATCAGGCAGAGAATCCTGAGGACAGACCGTCCCTCGTTTCTGAACTGGTGGGGTTCGTTGGGTGGTACGTAGACGACCGTGCCAGCCTGGATTTCGTATCTTCTACCATCAGCCAGGACGACGCCCTGCCCCTCCAGCACGTATACCTCGTGCTCCCATGGGTGGCTGTGCAGGGCTGTGTGTCCTCCAGGCTGGAACTCGAACATACGCATGGCGAACTTGTCCGCTCCAAGCCTTCTGTCTATGAGCCACCTAACCGTGACTCCCACAGCGCCCTCCTCGTCGACTTCCTCGTCCTTCACGCTCGAGTAATCGAAGACGACGGTCAACCCAGACACCAACACTCGATTGGCCTAACGCATTTTTATACATGTTGACCATCCTTTGCTGATGTCTCTCCCGGAGAAACTCGTGTACAGGGTCGAGGCCGAATGGGACGGCGAAACGGGCGTGGAGGTGAGGTTCAGGGAGCATCCGTCGATAAGGCTGGACATGGCCTCAGAGTTCGGTGGTCTCGGCAGGTATCCGTGTTCGGACGAGACCTTCACTTCATCCATAGCTGGTTGCGTGATGACAACCTTCCTCTACTTCGTTAGGAAGCTTCAGCTGAGGTTGAAGTCCCTGTCCGTCGAGTCCGAGATGTCGGTCGACCTCAGGAGGGGCCTCGGGTACAGGATAAGTAGGGTGGACATCCGAATGAGGATAACCGTCCCGAAGGGCGAGACGGAGAAGGCGTTCACCTGCGCGAAGTTGGCTGAGAGGTACTGCCACATAACGGCTTCGATATCCGACTGTATACCCATAAAGTTCAACGTGGAGGTCTCGGAGACCTAAATACCGTACCTACGTCTGAGGGCTTCCTTAAGCTCGGCGACTGCCTCAACCGCCGGCGAGTCTGGGAAGCGATCCAGCGGAGACACCCCGAGCCTGTCGGCCTCGGAGACTGAGGGGTCGAGGGGTATCTTGCCGACCAGGGGTATCCCAAGCTCCTCAACGGATTTTTCCACGAACTCCCTGTCCAGTTCGGATGAGAGCTTGTTCGCGACGGCCAAGATGTCTCTTATGCCTATGTCCCTTGCGAGCGGTATCATCCTACGGGCCGTCTCGACAGACTTCGACGTCGGCTCCACGACCACCAGCAGGGCATCCACACCCTTAGCCGTCCCCCTACCGAAGTGCTCCAGGCCTGCCTCCATGTCCAGGACCACAAGCTCACCCCTCTCCAACACCAGGTGGGCTAACAGCATCCTGAGAAGCGCGTTGGCGGGGCACATGCACCCCGTACCGCCAGCCCTGACGGTCCCCATCACGAGCAGCCTGACGCCGTCCGGGCCTACTATCCCGAACCTGTCCACGAGGTCGTCCACCCTCGGGTTAAGCCTGAACACGCCGGGGTAGGGCCCACCGGGAAGCGCTCCGGTACGCTCCCTTATGAGGTCCTCGTTCTCTGACAGGGGCTTCACGTCGCGCATGGCGTCCCCGGGTATGCCGAGCGTCGTGGAGAGGTTTATGTTCGGATCCGCGTCGACGGCGAGGACCTTGAAACCGTCTCTTGCGAACATCCTTGCGAGCGTTCCGGCGATGAACGTCTTTCCGACTCCGCCTTTCCCTGAAACGGCTATCTTCAGGCTTGTCATCAGATGATACTCGCCGTACCGCCTAAAAATGTGTGTCAGCCGGTTAGGCGAACAATTTAAATCATCATCCTCTGCTTATTATTGGTTTGTCCGAGAAGAGAGTTAGGGATAAGCCCTCAGTGGAGGATTCACTGACGGACTTGTCAAGCCTAATCTTCGAGGCGCTGACGAAGGGAGGGCTTGAGATAGCCCTGGAAGACGTCGTCATAGAGTCCGATGAGCTTCACATAGTCCTCCAGCAGGCCGTCATACCCAAGCTCGTTGCCCCACCTGTCGTGAAGCGCGTCGAGGAACTCCTGAAGGTTGAGTTCGAGGAGCCCAAGATGGAGTGGGTTGGCAAGGTGGTCGAGGTCAAGATAGGGGCGACGAAGGGTGAGGGTGGGACGAGGAGTGCTTCCTACGTCATCGGGGGTGAAACCGCTCCGCCGATATACAGGCTCGTCGGGCTTGAGGAGGCCATGCCCCACAGGCCGGTTGTCGCCATGGACGTTTTCGACATGAGGATAGGCCTGCCGAAGGCCATACGGGTTCACGTGCAGGAGGTCATGGACGACCCAGCTGAGTGGGCGAGGCTGTGCGTCGAGAAGTTCGGGGCTAAGATGATAAACCTGCACATGATCAGCACGGACCCGTTCATAAAGGATACTCCTGCTAAGGAAGCCGCCAAGACTGTTGAGGAGGTCCTACAGGCGGTCAAGGTTCCCCTGTGCGTGGGAGGTTCCGGAAACCCAAAGAAAGACATGGAGGTTTTCAAGGCCGTCGCCGACGTGTCGGAGGGTGAGAGGATACTGATAAACTCGCTGAACCTCGACATGGACCTGGACGACATAGCCGGGTACTTGAAGGACAAGGACTGCGTCGTCATAGCTTTCACACCCATGGACCTGGACAAGGCCAGGGAGCTCAACAGGAAGCTGTTCGACTACCTCCCGAAGGAGAGGATAGTCATGGACACCAACACGGCCGGGGCAGGGTACGGACTGGACTATGGGTTCTCAGTCATGGAGAGGGCCAGACTGGCAGCCCTGAAAGGAGACACGGAGCTCCAGCAGCCGATAGTCGCAGGCTCGACGAACGCGTGGGCTGCGAGGGAGGCTTGGCTGAAGATGGACCCGTTCTGGGGTCCGAGGGAGCTCCGTGGGCCTATATGGGAGACGCTGACCAGCCTGGCCTGCTTCCTCACGGGGGCGGATTACTTCATGATGATGCACCCACTCTCCATAAAGACGATCGAGGAAATCGTAGACTTCCTGACGAAGGGTGAGCCCTGCAACCCTGAGGACATAGCGGACTGGGTTAGCTGCGACTTGGGGTGATGTGGGATGCCGTGGAAGGCTGTTAGCCCGATAGAGGTGTACAAGCTTCTCCCCAAGACGAACTGCAAGGAGTGCGGTGAGGAGAACTGCATGGCGTTTGCGGTGAAGCTGGTGAACCTGGAGACGAAGCTGGAGAAGTGTAAGCCCCTCCTGGAGGAGTCGAAGTACAGGGAGAACTACGAGAAGCTCAGGGAGATGCTCAGGCCTCAGGTCAGGGAGGTGGAGCTCTGCGGCTCTAAGAAGACCGTCAAGATAGGCGGAGAGTACGTCATGCACAGGCATGAGATGACGTACATGAACCCGACGGCCATAGCCATAGACATAACCGACAAGATGCCGCAGGAGGAGGTCATAAAGCGCATAGAGTTCACCGAGAACTTCGAGTACGTCTTCATAGGCCGTAAGCTGCACCTCGACGCCCTCGCAGTCAGGTCTGTGACAAACGACCCTGAGAAGTTCAGGTCGACGGTCAGGTTCGTCTCCGAGCACACGGGGCTTCCGCTGGTGATATGCTCGCTAAACCCGAAGGTCTTGGAGGCGGCCGTGTCCGAGATACCGGACGGGAGGCCCCTCCTGTACGCGGCCACGAAGGACAACTGGAGCAAGGTTGGCGAGATAGCGAAGAAGCATGACCTTCCGCTGGCCGTGTTCAGCCCAGGAGACCTTGACATGCTTGTGTCCCTCGTGAAGACGCTCTCGGAGATGGGCGTCGAGGACCTGTCCCTCGACCCGGGGACGTTCGTCGGTAAGAGGGGCTTCTCCTACACGGTCACGGCGTTCACCAAGCTTAGGTGGAAGGCGTGCAACGAAGACTACCGCCTGGCCGGATACCCGCTCGTCGGGACTCCCCTGACGGCCTGGAAGCTCGTGGACGGCGAGCCGTGGGAGAAGATGTGGTGGGAGGCTCTAACCGGCCTGACGCTGATGACGAGGTACGCCGACCTCCTGATAATGCACTCCCTGGAGGGGTGGGTCTACCTGCCGATGGTCATATGGAGGTTCAACCTCTACACGGACCCGAGGAGGCCTGTGTCCGTGGACCCAGGGCTGAGGATAATAGGCAAGCCTGACGAGAGGTCTCCAGTGTTCGTGACGGGCAACTACGCCCTCACGTACTCGCTGGTCGGCATGGACATCGAGGGCGCCAAGGTGAACTGCTACCTGCTCGTCGTGGACACTGAGGGCATGGCCGTTGAGTGTGCAGTTCCCGGCGGTAAGTTCGACCCGGACAACATAGCGGAGCTCCTGAAGCAGAGTCGTCTGGAGGAGATGGTGAAGCATAGGATACTCGTCATACCAGGCAAAGCTGCGAGGCTCTCCGGGGACATAGAGGACGCCACGGGCTGGAGAGTCATACCGGGGCCCATAGACTCGAAGGACGTAGCGAAGTTCATGAGGGAGAGGTGGAGGCCAGACGCCCTGAGGGAAATACTGGGCGAGGAGCCGTTCCTAAGCTGACTGAAGCTCCCTGCTCATCTTCCACCACCTCGGGAACAGCTCCCTCTTCCCGGGGAGCACAAACCCGGCTAGGTACTCGTCCATGAAGTCCGCATCCTTCAGCAGGTCGTAGTAGGCCATAAGCTCAGCCACGGCCCTGGCATCCCTCCTATGCATCGAGGAAACGAGAGTTATGTACGCACCCCCCAGCGAGCCGTTCCCGAGGTACATCACGTCCGCGTTGGTGAACTCTGGTATCAGGCCTATCCTTACGGCGCTTTCGAGGTTTATGTAGTTTCCGAACGCCCCGCAGACGTACACGTGGCTTATGTCATCGACGGACAGCCTCATCTTCTTCATCAAAACCGATATGGCGGCGCAGGCTGCGGACTTGGAGTCTATCAGGTTGGCTATGTCTCGTTCGGTTATGACTATGTCCATGCCTGTGGCGGACTCCTCCCTCGGTACGACGACGTACTCGTACCCGTCCACACCCTCACGTATGTACGGCGAGTCGAGCTTCCTGTTTATCTTCCCCAGCGGGTCGATTATGCCCTTGACGAACATCTCGCTGAGGATGTCTATGAGCCCTGATCCGCATATCCCCTTCGGTTTGACGTCGCCTATAGTCGTGTACTTTGCCTTAAGTGTCTCAGGGTCTATTCTAACCGAACTTATGGCGCCCTCAACGGCCCTCATCCCACATCGGACACCCCACCCCTCGAACGCAGGTCCAGCCGCGGCCGTCGTGGCGAGCAGCCATCCAATTGATCCTATGACCACCTCTACGTTGGTTCCTATGTCTATCAGAAGTGATATCTCCTCCTTCTTGTACATCTCGGAAACGAGTACGTCCCCTATCGTGTCTCCTCCGAGAAACCTGCCGGCGTTCGGGAGACAGTAGACTCTAGCCCCTGGGTTTACCTTTAGGCCTATGGAAGCAGCGTTGAGTATGAACGGCTCCCTCGGTATTTCGACTTTAACCTTAGTCTCCAGAAGCGGAGCCGGGTTCTTCCCGACGAACAGGTACTCCATCACCGTGTTCCCGGCGACCGTCATGTCGTATATCTCGTCGTTGCGTATGCTCTTCGTAGACGTTATCCTATCTATCAGCATGTTTATTGTGTCCACGACAGCCTTCTGGAGCGTCTTCAAACCGTCCGCCCTCTTCACGGCGTAGGATATGCGGGAGACCACGTCCTCCCCGTAGGCTATCTGGGCGTTGTACTCCGAAGCTGAGCCGACCACCTCACCCGTGTTCAGGTCGACGAGGTAGGCGACCACCTTCGTAGTTCCTATGTCCACGGCCAGGCCGTACAGCCTGTCCCCCGTGTCCCCGGGTTCGCCGCAGATTATCTCGCATGTGGGTCTGTAAACTGTGTACGTTACGCCCTTTTCAACCTCCCCAACCTCAACCACACTCGGGATGTGGCACGTGATGCCGACTTTTCTGTTCAGGTGTTCCAGAGGGTTTTCGAGGGCCTCCTCCCTCGTGAGGTATATCTTCCTCACAGCAGGGTTCAGGGAGACCTCTGGTAGCCTGACCTCCATCTGCATCTTCTGCTTCTCGACCCTCGTCTCAGGCGGTATGAACACTTCGCAGTCAGAGAGACACTTCGTCAGGCATGCCAGGACGTATCCACTTGAGAGCTCCTCCGGGGTTAAGAGCTTCTCCTCTGGGTTGTAGTCGAACTTCACGTCCCCGGACCTGACGATGACCTTACATTTACCGCATTTTCCGATGCCTCCGCAGACGCTCCTTATGAGTATGCCCCCCTCCCAGGCGGCGTCCATTATGGTCGAGCCCTTCCTTACTGCCACCCTCCTACCGTAGGGCTGGAAGGTTACGACTATCTTCTCTTCGGAACCCTCACTCAACTATCAGCTCCTCCCTGATGTGCTTCAGAATATTTTGCATAGGCAAAAAATAAATTATTCTCAGCCGCCCGTCTTTACCCTCCTTATGACCAGCCTCTTCGCGTATATCTTGACGTTCTTGAGCTTGAAGGTCGCACCCATGCTGGCTGGGACACCGGCGGGAGCCGTTGCCACGAGCTCCGGTACGGCCCCCGGCACAGCCTCCGGTACAGCTTCCTCCTTCTCCTCTTCAGGCTTCTCCTCGACCCACCTCTCGACTATCGGGTGCCCACGCTCCTTCAGGAACTCCTTGAGCTCCTCCACGTTGGATACGTCCTCCTCGGTGGCTATCTTCCCTATCAGCTCCTGGGGTATGAAGTCCTTGACCTTCTCCAGCAGCTCCTTCGGAACCCAGACGACCCTGTGCCACCCACCGTCGGCCTGTATGAACTTCGGGGACCTCATGTACTCGATGGATATGCCGTGGAATCCGTCCACCTGTCTTCCACCGGCCGTGGCGTCCGCTATGGCGCCAAACGTGAGGCCAGTGACGGTCTTACCCGTGAACCCTCTGTGCACCACGCCGAATCCGTCTACCTCGGGTATGTAGAACAGAGCCGCCTCGAAGCACCCGCAGGAGGTGTGCGGGTAGCCGAAGGCCGTGTAGAGCCAGACCCTGTCTATGGCTCCGAGAGTCCTCTTCTTTATGGCCTCGTTGACGCCCGTGTACTCGCCCTTGACGGGGTCGAGGCACTCGCCCTTAGGTATCTCGAATATCGGCCCCTTTGGGTCCACCTTGGCGGCGGCCCTCGCGTCGAACCAGCTTATGGCCCCACAGTTCGCGTACCTCTGCGGGGTTATTATAGAGACGTGGGTCGGGGCGAAGGATTGGCAGAGTGCGCATCCGTAGAATACGTCCACGTCCTCGTCCTTCAACCCTCTGGCCCTGGCGTCCCTCGCCTCGTAGACCTTCAGGGCCTCCTGGTACATCTCCTTGACCTTCTCCGGGTCGGTTATGAACGTGACCTGTACCTTCTGTATGAACGACATCTCGCTCTTGAACAGCCTGCATAGGACCTTACCCCAGTACACGAACGAGTTGAAGCCCTTCTTGAAAGACTTCTTGCTGAGCCTAATCCATATGTCGTACCTCTGGTTTAGGTGCATCAGACCCTCGATGTAGTTCGTGAACTCATGTATCCTACGCTCGATCACACCTTCGAGCTCCTCCTCAACCTCCTTCCCGGCCACCTCAACGAGTATGCCGAGAGGCTGGTAGCGGGCCCCCTCCGGGAAGTCCTTTATGTCGGGCCCTACTATCGTGACCTTTCCGTCCTCTATTTCCTCCATCTTCCTCGCCCTAACGAGCTCAAACTTGTAAGGGCATTTTGTTCCACCGAACTCGACGTACATCTGAGGCCTTCTGACGCGTTCTCCCTCGTAAATCACGCCCACGTCTACCGGGATGTCCTCGAACATCGACATCTTATCCGCTCACCCCCAGCATATTCGAGAGTTCCAACAAATACCTTTCCCAATCCTCCTGCCTGAGGTTTGGGAAGGACCAGGAGGCGTGGGGCTGGTAAAACCTGTCCAGGGATATCGTCTTTAAGTGCTTCGCGAAGTGTTTTAGGCCTGAAAGTATGAGCCAGGCGCTGTAGTACCTGAAGCCTACGAAAAGAGCCAGGTCGTGGACCCCCCTCCCGTCGAACCCCTCGAAGCTCTCATCCACGAGTCTGTTCCCCACGTCGGTCAGAGGCATCCACGGAGCCTCCACGCCGAGGCTTGAGAGCTTCTTCACGTAGGTCGCCGTGGCCACGACGGTTATGCCCGTGGCCTTGTGGAGGGATGCCCCATAGTCCACGAGCGTCCCGTCTCCGACCTTCATCTCATCAGCGAACTCACCGAGAACCAAGACGGGGTGCTTGGCCCTCTTTATCATCGCGTAGGCCACCTTCGGATCCTTCATCACCAAAGCCTTCTTGGGTCCTGGTATCTCCGCCCTCTGCCAAGACTCAGCCGCCAATCCACGTCACCTCTTGTACCAGACCCCCACCAGCCTCTTCACGAGGGTCGGGTCAGGCGTGCCTATCTCACCCTCCTTCCAGCCAGCCTTCTCCAAGGCTTCGAGAACCTCGTCCTTCATCGTTACCGGTATGTCGGCCTTAGTCCTTACGAGTAGGTGCAGGTCGTCCGGGAGCCTACCGAAGAACTTCTTGTGCAGGTCTATGTAGTGCGTCAGCTTTATCGCACGGCCCTTGGTCGTGTCGCTCGGCCTCATGCACAGCTTGGCTATCATCACCATACACTCCTCTTTCGTCTGCGCAGAGTAGAACAGGTGCTCCGGGACGGGCCCCACGTAGACCTTCTCACCCGTCCTGGCGTCGTAGACGTACCAGTCCTCCTTCCTGTCCTTCCTACCAAGCAGCATCCTCCTGTACTTCAGCCCATGTGGACCGACTATGACCGGGACGCCCAGCCTCCAGAACCCTGCGGCTATCGAAGCCGCCTTCTGCGACATGGCTCCCCAAGCCACCCCACACGCGCCGACGCGGTTTATTATGTAGTCCGCGATCTCCTCGTAGTTGGCCCTCAGGTTCCTCTTGGCGAATATGCTGGCGATCTTTATGGCGGCTCCGGCTATGTGTGGGTTCGAGACGCAGGAGCCGCAGTTCACCACGCCTCCAGCGTCGAATATGCCCGAGTACTTCTCGTAGACCGTCTTTCCCTCCTCGTCCTTGTACATGGCTGCCGACATGGCCGCGCAGCCGGTTGTACAGATTATGTAGTTCCTCCTCGCGAACTCGTCAACCATCTCGGCGATGTCTCTGCCTGCTCCAGGGTAGTTGGCGCAGCCGACGAAGGCCACGACGCCCGGTATCTCGCCCATGACTATCGGCCTTCCGACGGTCCTTATCTCCGTGTCCCTTATCGCACCCCTACCAACCCTGATGCGGTACTTCTCCTCCCTGAACTTCCTGTCAGCAGCCTTGACTATCATGCTGTGGACTGGTATGCCGCGTGGACAGGCGTGCTCACACCTCCCGCAGCCTATGCAGAGGTCGTAGAGGGCCTCCAGCTTCGACAGGTCTCCCTTGGCGGCGGCCTCCATGGCCTCCGGTATCGGAAGGGTGTTGGGGCACGCCCTCGTACACTCCATACACTTCCTGCAACGCTTGGCCTGTTCAACAAGCTCGGACGCGTCGGGTAGAACCTTAAACTTCTTCCTCAGCGGTGCGACCTTCAGCGCCGTCTCCACCGCCACCTCACCAACCTTCCTCGGGTTGAGTATGACGGCCCCCGGAGCCCTGCCGCTCACGAGGTCGTCTATGATCTCCCTCGGGTCGTCCTCAGTTCTGTCCGGGAGACCGTGCATGGCCTTCTCCGAAGCAGCTATCAGGGGTGCCCTGATCTTCATTGCCTCGTTCAGTATGTCTGCCCTTATGCACTGCTCGTCCACGACTATCACGTCTGGGATTCCGCTTCTGATGAACCTCAGCTGCCAGGATATTGGCCCTATTATCTTGGCTGCCGTGTTGTACCTCGTCACGTCTATGGCCGTGCAGCATATCCCGGCCAGCTCGACCTGACCCACGAGCTTCTTCTCCATCAGGTAGTCCATTATGTCCGCGGCCGGTGGGACGTTGTGGCCTATGACGAGTATGACGGGCTTGGTCGGGTCCACGGCTCCGAGGCCTATCTCCGTGAACGGGGCCTCTGGATCGGCCTTCGGGAACCCGTAGCACATCACCTGGGCGAGGTCCGCTATCTCCATTCCCACCTGGTCTATCATCCCAGCGTGGAACACCTTTGACTCAAAGTCTATGTTGTCCCCCTCCTGACCGGTGTGGCAGCATGAAAGGAGGTGTGTGACCTCAGTCTCCAGGTAGTCCAGAATGTCTTCCAGGTCTCCGAGAGTCTTGGGTCTAACCCCTGTAACGAGCCTGGTCACGGGGGCCTCTATGAACACCTCTGGTCCCCAGTCTATCGGGTAGTTCCTCCCGTACTCGCCTATCAGGTGCTCGACGAGGTGCCTTGCGTGGCTGATGTGGGTTGCAGCCCCTATGCAGCAGGCGAGTAGGACTATCCTCGACTGTTGGGCAGCCATGTCTATCCCGCAGGCACCCCTCTTATCCCCCGTCAAGTCGCATTTTCCGAATGTGCACAGGCAACAAACGTCGCAGAAGGGCATGTAGAATGGCTTGTACCTCCTTAGGAGCGTCCTGTCCCACTCCCTGAGGTCGGCGATGCCCGGGAAAGGCGTCGGGCCGACGGGTTCCTCCCAAGTCTCCTCGAATATTCGGCCGATGGATATCTCAAGGCCCTTGACAAGTCCGAGAGATGTCTTTAGTTCGTCTATCTTCAGGTGTAGCTCCCTCTTAGACAATAAGACCACCTTAACTTTTGGGAATCATAATAGAAGAGGGGTACAGAATATTAAGTTTATGGCGAAGCACCTCAGCCGAGCTTCGTCTTTCAGCTCCGTACACAAAATTTATTACAAGAATGACTGTTGTTAGATGGAAGTTTGGGGCGATCCTCCATGAGGCCTGCGTACAGTAGGCTGGTCGAGGAAATCAGGGACGGAAAGTTTGTGTTCACAGGCGAGCTGGAGCCCGAGAAGGTCACGGACCTGAGCGAGGTCATAAAGAGCGCTGAGGCCATGAAGCCCTACGTCGTGGCAGCCAACGTCACCGACGGGCCTCAGGCCATGGCCTACATAAACTCCCTCGTCCCGGCCTACATAGTCCAGAGGGAGACTGGCCTCGAGACGATATGCCAGATGACTGTGAGGGACAGGAACCGCATAGCTCTAACCGCCGACATACTGGCTGCAGCACACCTCGGAATAAAGAACATACTCGCCCTCAGCGGAGACCACACGACGCTCGGAGACAATCCAGGCGCCATGCCTGTGTACGACTTGGACTCAACTCAGCTGGTCTACCTCCTCCACCTGCTGGTGGACGAGGGTAGAGACCTGGCGGGTCACGAGATACACGGGAAGGTTGAGATCAACGTGGGCATAGCTGGAAACCCGAACGCCGACCCGTTGGAGCCTGAGATACTGAAGATCGAGCGTAAGGTGGGGATCGGTGTGGACTTCATACAGACGCAGACGGTGTTCGACATCGAAAAGGCTAAGACGTTCCTCAAGGAGATCGAGTACCTGAACACGCCGTGTCTGATCGGGATATTCCCGATAAAGTCCTACGGAATCGCAGAGTACTTCAACAAGTACATTCCAGGTGTAAGCGTTCCAGACGAGTTCATGGAGGCCTTGAGGAGATGTAAGGAGGAGCCTGACAAGCAGAAACGTAAGGAGAAGTACGACGAGGCCAACATAGAGTTCTTCGCTCCGTTCATAAAGGAGCTCCGGAAGACGACTAAGGCGGCTGGGATCCATGTGATGGCAGTCCTGTACGAGAGGATATTCAAGCCCCTATTCGAAGCTGTGGGGTGATGTGGTGTGATAATAACCGAGCAGAAGCCCTTTGAGGAAATCCTCGAGATGGTCAAGCCGTACAAGAAGATAGCCATAGTCGGATGCGACACCTGCGCCACGCTATGCCAGACGGGCGGCGAGGAGCAGGTAAACGAGATGGCTGAAAAGCTGAAGGACAGGGTCGTGACCGCGTTCGTCATAGAGACGCCGTGCGACGAGAGGACGTGTAGGAGAGACCTGAGAAAGCATAGGAAGGAAATCGAGGAGGCAGAAGCCATACTCGTCATGGCCTGCGGAGTGGGTGCCCAGACGGTCGGAGAACTTTCAGGCAAGGTAGTCATACCGGCGCTCAACACGAAGTTCCTCGGAATGACGGAGAGGATAGGCAGGTTCTACGAGAGGTGCAGGGCCTGTGGAGACTGCATACTCTACGAGACGGGTGGCATATGTCCGTTGACGAGGTGCGCTAAAGGCCTGCTGAACGGTCCATGCGGAGGCCAGGTGGACGGCAAATGTGAGGTAGGCGGGTACGAGAGGGACTGCGCCTGGGTTCTGATCTGGAAGAGGCTTAAGGAGCAGGGGAGGCTGGATCTCTTCAAAAAGTTCAGACCTCCGAGGGACAGGTCTTACAAGGCTCAGCCGCAGGAGCTACTGTTCCGCTGACGACCGTCTACACCCTTAACCTTTTTTAGAAGCTCTGGGCTGCTTCTATTCTGTCGCTGAGTTCGTTTATCATCTCCTCCAGGGCGCCTATGCGTTCCTCGATTTCCTCCAGCCTGTGGTTCAGGTCCTCTATCTGCTCTTCAAGTGCCGCTATCCTCTCCTCGAGGCTGCTCATCGTCGCCACCAAGCCCAAGCTCACTAAAAGATAATTTAACCCTATCGCTTCCAGAGGCCAGTTTGAGGCACTGTTCGAAGTACCTCGGCCCGTACGTTAGGGTAACCTGCCTCAGGGAGGCTCTGGGCGTCCTGTGTTCTTCAAGCCATCCGCACACGACTCCTCGTTCTCCGGCTTTGAGCTGGCCTCTGAACTCCTCCACGTACGACACCACCCTGTCCACGTCGGGTCCCTCCAAGGCTTCGACGTGGTATACGGACGGCATGAACATCGACCCGGAGTCGTCGAGGACCTCGACCACGCACTCTGTGAAGCCGAGGTTGGTTATTTCCAAGTCGTCGCTGTATTCGTTTGTTATCTCCTCCCACCTCCTGACGGGCTCGAACTCCACCTTCACGGTCCTGCCGAGCCTCTCAGAGTCGTACACGCCGTATATCATCTTCCTCCTCTGGTACCAGCCGTACTCTGCCTTGCTGTACCTCAAGAACCTCCAGGTCATCGGATGCTCCTCAGGACGCCAACCCTCGAACTCGTTCCTCAGCCGTGTACCGGGGTCCATGTACAGGTCTCTGAGCGTCTCGACGAGCCTCCAGGTCTCCCTGACGCCGTACACGGTTAGGTCTATGTCGCTGTACCTCGGATTGTAGAAGTCGTGTAATAGGGAGCCGAACACGCCGAAGTCGCCGAGCCTGAGTCCAGAGTGCTCTACGACCGTGTCCAGAAGCTCCCTCATCGTCTCAACGAGCGGGTCGTCCCTGTCCGACTCGTACAGCCTTCTGAGAGCCTCATCCGGCCTCCTGACCTCGTGTATCTGGTCCTCAGAGACGCCTACAAGCATCCTCCTCAACGGTTTGTAGTAGACCTGGTACTTGGGGAACCTCTCCCTGACGAACCTCAGCCCACCGTCGAAGTAGAACTTGTAGAACCTCCCAGTCCGTCCCTTCCTGATGGCCCTCGGGTCCCGGCTGACGTATACGCTCTCGTGGGCGTATTCGAGGTCGCACACCCATGCACTTGGTGGGTGGTTGTAGCCGTAGACCCTGAAAAGGAGCCCCTCCCTGGTTACGGGTGAGTCCCTGTCCCTCAGCCTCATGGTCTGTCCACCAGGGGCTTTATGTAGCTGTTTGGGTACTCGGTTGAGCCTACGAGAACCCTCATGTACACGCTCCCATCGGCCTTTTCAACCCTCTCGAGCTTGCCCGCGAGCTCTATTTGCTCTCCCTCGTAGGCCACGTCGCAGAAAAGCCCCTCGTAGGAGACCACCTCCGACACGGTCTCGGCTTCCCGAGGTCCCTCCAACACCTTGACATCTTCGACCCTGTACACGGCTGGTGTGTACATGGCCTCCCTGGAGTCGGAGACGGTCGCGACGGCTCTGACGAAACCGATGGGCCTGTAGGTGCGGTCCCCGTACGTCTCCGTTATCTCCTCGTCCGTCCTGGTCGGGTGCATGGAGAACCTCCTGCCTTCGAACAGGCCGTAGTTCCACCTCCTTGAGGCGATGACCCTGACGGTCTTCCGGTCGAGGCCGAACATACCGGCCCTCCTCACACACCACTCCTCCAGCTCCCTCCCTCGCAGCTTCTCGACGACCCCGTCTCCGCCGCTGCGCATCCACTCCCTCACGCTGGAGGAGCTTCGGACTCCGTACACGGTTAGGTCTATGTCGCTGTACTTCGGATTGTGTATGGCTATCAGTATCGAACCCGTCACGCCGAGGTTCTCCACGGGCACATCGGCTCCGTCTGAGACGGCCTCCGCGAGTTCCACCGTCTGGGCTTCGAGTTCGTCCCCCGGCCCCTCGTGGAGCATCTGGGAGAGCCTCTGCTCGGGCATGTAGTACCTCTTCACGAGCCTCTTCGGGACGAAGGTCATACGTATCTGCCTCACGGGGCAGAACCTCACGTACTCCGGCCTCAAGGCTTGGAGTTCCTCCATCATGCGCCGCACCTCGGACACGTGGTAGCGTCTCATGATCCTGGCGTAGGTCACCCCGTCTCTGGACCATATTCCGTCTCCTGGAGCGTACTTCGGGTACGCCGTGTATCCGTCTGGGGGGTGGAGGTACCCGGTCAGGCAGAAGAACAGGCCGTCCACTGTCTCAACGTAGTCCCTGTCCTTCGGCTTCCTCAACCCAGACACCTCATGTACTCCTCCTGGACGGCTGAGCCTACCACGAGCCTCGTCCAAGCCCTGCCGTGAAGCTCGGCCCTCTCCAAGAAGCCCCTAACCTCGATCACCTCGCCCGGCCGGGCGTACATCCTGTAGGCCCCGACCATCGAGACGACCTCAGAGACCCTCCAGGCCTGTTCCCCACCCTCCAACACCTCCAGCGTTTCGACTCTGTAGACGGCGGGCCTGAACATGGCCTCCGAGTCGTCGAGGACTCGGCACACTACCTTGGCGGGACCTATCGGCGTGGCCTCGGCCTCCTCCCCGATTTCCTCGTACTTTCTGACGGCGTTCACAACGAAACGCCTCCCCATAAACTTCCCCACGTTCCCCCTCCTCACCTCATCCTGGGTGGACCTACTCAGCTCGAGAACTCCCTCCCCCTCAAGCCCTCTCAAGGCCTCCAAGACCCTGAGGTAGTTTCGACCACCGTAGACCGTCAGGTCCACGTCGCTGAGCTCGTCGTGCATGCCGAGGCATATAGAGCCGTGTACGCCGAAGTCCTCCAACGGCACCCCGGAGCTCTCGGAGAGGGTCTCGACGAGCCTGACGGCCACCTCCTCCAATCCGTCTCTATGTTCTTTCGCCAAAAGCCTCCTGAGAGCCCCGGCCGGTGTATGGGCTTCCCGTACGTGGCTCAGCCGTGGGGCGATTACGTCCCTTCGGAGGGTTGGATGCCTGTACACGTGGTGGGGCATGTGCCTCCTGAACGCCTCCAACACGGTTCTGTAATGGTTTGGGCTGAACAGCGTCTTAGGCCTGAGCATACGTTCCCCACGGAAAACCCAGACCCTGTCGAGCCAATCCAGGGGGAAGAGCTCCGATATGCGTTCGGGGACGTACTTCAGGAACGCTACGACCCTGCCGTGGGGGTGGTGGTACCCGAACGTGTAGAATATCAAGCCCTCCACGGAGACGAACGGGTCTCCATCCCTCGGCCTACAGAACTCCGTCCCTTCAACGGCTGGCGAGTTGGATGACGTGGCTGACTACCTCCTCGACTACTCTCGTCTTGGAGACCCTCTGAAGCCCCATCCATCCCGGCATGCTGTTCACCTCGACCACGTACAACCGTCCGTCCGTTGTTTTCACCAAGTCCACGCCGGAGTACTCGCATCCTATCGCCCTCGAAGCCCTGACCGCCAGCCTCTCCTCCTCCGGAGTGGGGTTGTACGGCCTCGGCTCACCTCCCTGCGACACGTTCGTCTTCCACGTACCGCCGACCCGCTGCATGGACGCGACGACGCGGTCTCCGACCACGAACATCCTGAGGTCCACGTTTCCATGTGGTATGTACTCCTGCAGGTAGTAGACACACCTGGAAAGCTGGAGCGCCCTGAAGACCCTGTACGCCAGGTCCCTGTCCTCAACCCTCATGACCCCCCTCCCGAGAGACCCGAACAGGGGTTTGACGACCACGTCTTCACCCAGCTCCTCGAAGGCGTCCATGGCGTCCCAGAAGTTCTCGCACGCCACAGTCCTCGGAACCGGTATGCCCTCATCCTCCAGGATGGTTAGGACCCTGTACTTGTCCGCCGCAATCTCAATCGAAAGCGGTGGGTTCACGACGACCACACCGAGCCTCCGGAGCCTGTAGAGGACGTCCATCCTGAAGAAAACCTGCTCCGGAGACCCTCCGGGCATGCTCCTGACTATCAGGGCGTCGAGGTTGTCCACCCGGACGCCTGAGCAGTACACCCGGTCTTCCATCGACACCTTGGCTTTGAACTCCCTCGGCTTGAGGAAGGGGGCCTCCACACCCCGTCTTCGGAGTTCCTGGACTATCTGCTTGACGTGTTCGTCCTCTAGGCTCTTCCCTAGGACGCCTACCCTCATCTAAGGGTTGAAGAGACTAAGTGTTGGTTAAACGTTTCCCGCCTCTCAGCAGGAATATCTCTCCTCCGCCTCCCTCGGCCAGGTCTCCGTGGTACCTGTCGTACACGGCGTCCATGTACCTGGAGGCCTCCTCGACCCCGTACGTCCGGTGGAGCTCCCTCATCAACAGCCTTATGAAAGTCGGGCTGTACGTGGCGTCGTACACGAACGTCGGGGGCATCTCCTCGACCCCTCCGTGGACTATTATCACGGCGCCCTTGTTCCCCATGTGAGCTCCCAAGCCCCTGCAGGCCTTGCCGAACACGATTATCGTCCCGGCCACCATGTCGGCCCCGAGGAACTCCCCGGCGTCTCCGAGCACGACGAGCAGACCCCTCCTCATACCCCTGCAGGTCTCTGCCCCGACGCTTCCATGGACGATTATGGCTCCGCCTGTCATGCCGAACGGGCTTCCGAGGTAGGAGGCTCCGAGGAAGTGGTCCGCGTTACCGTGGACCCTGAGGACGCCTCCGCTCATCTCAGCGCCGGACCACTCCCCAACGTCTCCCTCGACGACGATTTCGCCCCCGCTCATCCTCGCGCCCGTGTGGGCCCCGCTCCGGCCTTGGATGACTATCCTGCCGGCGGTCATCTCGTATCCGATGTACTTTACCGTCGGCACGTCTCCCTCGACGACTATCTCCGTGTCTTCGGCGTTGTCCCCAGACTCTCCGTAGACCTCGAACAGGTCTCCGAGCTTCCTACATCTCTTCCCGACCCACACGGTCAAGTTCCGGAGCTCTTCGACGGTCTTTCCCGCGAACTCGTCCGGGGTTATACAGTATGCCTCCACGGGGACTTTCGGAAGCTCCTTCGGCCTAAGCCTAACCGTCACGTCTCACACCCCCAAACATTCTTTCAGGTAGATGAGGTACTTACCCAGCCTGCCGCCGTAGTTCCCGGCCGTTATGCCCAAGACGCCGTCCACCTTCACAGCCTCCCTGATGCCCACGGCCATCGCCCTCTTGACCGAATCCAGGTCCACGCCGTTTATCACGATCTCGAACACCGAGCCGACCCCCTCGGGAACCTGGGTGTCCGGAACCTCAGCCCTCAGCGTCGGACACAGAGGCGTGTTCGTCGAGGCCCTCAGGAACTTGTACCGTGAACCGACCTTGCTACCGCTCCTGCACACCCCGCCGGGGAACGGCGTTATGACGCCCTTGACGGACTCTATGGCCTTCACGGCCCTCTCCGAGGCTTCCAGGGCTGAGTCTACGTCCCTCCCGAGGATTATGAAGTTCCCCCCGGCCACGCCCCTCTTCATCCCGAACTTGTCCTCGATGAGGAATTCGCCCTCCATGACGGGTATCCTCCACAGGCGTCTCTTGGCTCCGAGACCGTCCCCGAGCCTGACCTTCTTCTGGTAGCCGTCTCCGAAGAACCTAAGCCTCCCACCGAGGCTGACCGTGTCCTCAGCCTCCTCGAGCGGGATGCCGTTGTAAACGGCTGAAGTGGGGCTGGTCAGGACGCACTGTCCCACCCTGCGGAGTAACTGGTCCTCCATGTCCTTCCTGCCCGTGAACACGAGGACGCTGACCCCAGGCCTCCCATCGGGCGTCTCGTCCGGGCTGAGTTCACACTCTATGCCCGCCTCGCAGCCGCACATTATTATCGAGGTCGCGAACCCCGTCATCGTCTGGGCGGCTATCCTCGCCCACCTGGCGTTCTTTGCCGTTATTATCAGCCTCGAAACCCAAAGCCTGAACGCCTCTGCGAACGTGTCTTCTACCCTGACTCCGTTGAGCCTGAACGCCACCTCAACCACCTCCTACGCATACCTCGACGGGCTTCGGTAGGTAGACGTCTTGGACTGGGTAGTTGCTCAGCTTCATGGTGTAGTACTTCTCGAACACCTCCCCCACCTCCTCCAAAACCTGCTCCCCCACGTCCTCCTTGACGGACGCCCTAACCCAGAACGTGTTTCCGAGCGGGGTTGAGACTATCCTCCCATCCCACACGACGATTTCGCCTCCCTTAACGACGTACTTCGCCCTGGAGAAGGCCTTCTCTATGCTCCTGTAGTCCGACGAGTCGAGCCTGTTCGGGTCTATCGGGTACACCGCCACGTCCGCGTCCGCACCGACCCCGAGGTGACCCTTATCCCTCAAGCCCAGGGCCCTTGCCGTCGCGGCCCTCGTCACTACGGCAACCTCGTAGAGCGTGTACTCCCGGTATATGTCTGCTATCTCCGTCTTCCTGAACACGGCTCCGTGCATCCCGGCCATCGTGTCGGACCTGGCCTTACGGCTCATCAGCCACGCGATTACTCTCGGGTAGTGGGTGAACGGAGCTCCGTTTGGGTGGTCTGTCGTCAGGTAGACCCTCCATAGGTCCTTCATCAGTAGCATCACCTCCAGGCCTATGGCCCACTGAACAGCGTTGACGGGGCTCTTCTTCTTGAACGTGTAGGGGACTATGCCCGCCCCCGTCTCGAACTCCACGTCCGAGTTTATCCATTTGTTTCCTGTCAGCTTGTAGAGCCTGAACTGCCAGGGGCCGTCGGCTGTCATCGTCGTCGTGTCCGTGAAGTCTATCTGACCCGCGTCCACGGTCACGTGTTCGTGCTTGTTCAGGTAGTCCACTATCTCAGGACCTCCTGACCTAAAGTCCCTCCAATCCTTCCCTGCGAAAGCGTTGAACTGTACGTGGGTTACGTGCATCACCGCCCTCCTACCGGGTGCGGGTTCGACGCCCCTGACGGCCTCCATCGTCTCGATTGTGGTCTCGTAGTTTCCCGGGACGCCGAGGTTGTTGCAGTGGACGTGTATCGTGTGAGGCAGCCCGAGCAACTCGTTAGCCCTCGCCAGCCCGACGACTATCTGCCTCGGCGTGACGCCGAAGCCCTCCACGATGTCGTCTATCGACTCGACGTCCTTACCCCACTTCCACATCTCAACCCCGCCTGGGTTGACTATCTTGACCGCGTAGCCCTTCGTGGCCCAGAGGAGCCAGGCCACGAACGCCTTCAGCTTTTCCAAGTCCCCCTCTGAGACGTACTTGAGGACGAAGTAGTTGTTCCCCATGAGCGGGAAGAAGGCCTTGTCGATTATCGGAGTGTCGTTAAGCTCCTCGTGGACGTGTCTCGCACCCAGCGGAGGCCCGGCGGGCTCTATGACGGTCGTGTACCCCATGAGGGCGTACCTGTACCCCGTCACGAAGGTCGATGGAACCGAGTACCCGACTCCGCTCCTCGTCACCTCCGTCCTCGGGACTACGTCCTTCCTGTGGTCCTCGGGCCTCATCAGCCTTCCGAGGTTGACCTTAGACCCTGCTATGTGGCTGTGTATGTCCACGCCGCCGGGCATGACTGTCATCCCGGACGCGTCTACGACCTTTGCCCTAGACTCGTCCACGGACTCTACTACCTTGCCGTCCCTTATGCAGATGTCCATCCGCTCCCCGTCCACGCCGTTCAGGGGGTCGAAGACGTATCCACCCTTTATTAGGAGCTCCACCCTCACATCACCTCCCTGACACGTCTGATTACCATCTCCAAGACCTCCCTGTCCGGGAGGACCCCCTCAGGCGGGTCGACTATCTTCTTCAGTCTTATGGGAACCCCGTCCATGCGGTACGCCGTCCCCTCACACTCTATCCCGGATGCGGCTACCGGTATCACCACGTCGGCCATCATGGCGGTCATGTTCACCTTACAGTCCATGACCGCCAGCGGTATCCTGGCCAGATGCCTGGCCGCCTCGACGGGGAAGTGGGCTGCGGGGTCGGACGCTACTATCAGAGCCGCGTCCACCTCCCTCCTTGCCAGGAGGTCTACGGCCCAGAACTCCCCCGGCCCGTACCTCGGGTAGCCCCTGCTGAAGTCCACCGCGTACGGGTACCCCGTCTGCCAGGTCGAAACGGTGTTTGCCCCAGCCACGTTGAAGTGCCCCCTCATGGGCATCATGACGAACTTCGTGTGGGAGTTCAGGTCCCTTACAAGCCTTGCCAACGCCTCCACGTTCATGTGCCTCCCAGGGCTCATCGTGACCCCGACCCCGAAGAACACGACGCCGAACTTACAGGCCTTCATCTTCTCCGCCATCTCCCTCACGGTGTCCATCGGGACGCCTGCCACCTCCTCGACCGAGAGGTCGTATCCCCTCAGGACGGCCCTTAGAGCCTGCACGAGCTCGAAGTCCCTTCCGGGCTTGACTTTGACGAACATGTCGGCGAGCCTGGCTGTCCCTGTCCTGCGTACGTCCACAACGATGACGAATCTGTCCTTGCGGCCCTGGATGAACATGCCCTTCGGCAGGACCGAATACCTTGCCATGTGTCTCAGGAACGACGCGGTCGGGTTGCACCCCCAGAACACGACGAGGTCGGCCCTGTTCTTCATCTCCCCGAGCGTTGCCTTGGACTCCCCCACAGCTTGGAGGGCGAGTATGGTCGGTCCATGGCAGACGGAGGCGGTGTTGTCCACGACTGCTCCGACGAGCTCCCCGAGCTCTATGGCCTTAGATATGGCGTCGCACTCCGTGGAGCTGAGTCCGTATATCAGCGGCCAGTCGGCCTCGACGAGCATCCTCGCCAACTCGTCCACGGCCTCCTCCAGAGTGGCCTCGACGAGCTTTCCGCCCTTGCGTACCATAGGCTTCAGGATGCGGTTTCTGTGGTGGTTCCTGAACTTGCTGGAGGATATACCACACCCGTTCTTCACCTCGACTATCCTCCCATCCTCCACTCGGACGACTATGTCGTCGCACAGGCACCCACAGAACGGACACACAACGTCCTCGTACACGGGCACATCCATCACCCCCTGAGCATCTGGACTAAGTCCTCCAGGGTTGGGACGTCCATGCCTGGGGCTGGGGAGACCTCCACCTCCACGCTCTTGAACTGGGGCATGCCGACCCCCCTGGTGTGGGAACTTATGACAGCGTTTGCCCACGGGCCGTAGGGCATGAACGCCACACCCTCATCCAACGCCTTGGAGACCTTACACCAGACCACAACAGAACCGACATCCGTCTTCACGGAGACCGTGTCGCCGTCGGAGACTCCGAGCTTCTCCGCGTCGGAGGGGCTGAGCTCTACGACCGCCACAGCCCTACGGTACTCTTCAGCCGTCTTGCCGATCTCCATAGTCATGCCCTGCTTGGCCGTTCGACCAGTTATGAGCATGACCCTCACACTCAAGCTCAACACCCCCTCAGATTTCCAATCCGAGCTTAAGTATCTCCGCGTTTATCCCACCAGCCCTGAAAACCCTGCCCGTCCTGACGTTCGTGACCACCACGCCGGCTGGTGCGAAGAGGGCTGGGTCTATCTTCGTGAAGTCGAAGTCCACCTCCTTGTATATCTCGTAGCTGGGCTTACCGTAAGACGGGGAGCTCGAAGAAGGAGTCTTCGACACAAGGTCGGCCAGCCAACCCTCATCCTCGATGTCCACGAGGTAGGAGGCGAAGCCCCCGTAGGTCAGGGCATCCTCACACCGGCCTATCGCCACACCCCAGTCTGGGTGGGGTGGCATGACAGGCGCGTACCCCGACGCGTGCAGGACGCTGTTCGGGTCGAGTCCGAGGTACTCCATCTTGAACAGGCCTGTCTCGGCTATCCTGCCGGATATCTGCGTCGAACCCGCGTAGGAGGTCGTGGACGTCAAGACCATGTACACCTCTTTAGGCTCGACGTCGCACTTCTCGCCTATGAAGAGGGCAACCTCATCCCCCGGCTTCTTCGAGGTCTCCAAGACTATGACCGCAGAGTCGTAGTCGTCCTGGTACCCGATCTTCTTGAAGACCCTTTTAGGCTTCAGGGCGAGGGCCCTCGCCGGCCCAGAACCGTCTCCCGTGAAGTCCCCAACCTTGACCCTCCAGCCGGCCAGCTGACAACCCAGCAGGGATACGGCAGGCCTGTCCGTTGACACCACCACGGTCGGGAGCGTCAGGTCTCCGTACTCCACGTACGTCAACGAGACCTCGGCCAAGCCCCCCATCGTTATCTCCGTAACCTTAATGCCGGCCAGTATCCCTCCGGGTGCTTCGAGACCGGTGTCTATGACGGTGGCGCCGCATCCGAGCTTCTCAACCTTCACTCCGTACAGCTCGGGCTCTTCGATGAGCTGTTCGACAACCTTCAGGGCGAGCTTGTTTACGCTTAATTTGGACATCACAGTATGTTGTATGGAACAATTAAAACGTTTGTGGTCGTTTTATGGACTCTTTTCCTGTCCGAACACACGCAAGTGTATTCTTACGAAGCCACGGCGTCCCTCAGGACTGTGACACCCGTTTTTGAGGCCGGTTCGGCCACCTCGGCGTATCGGCTCGGACACGGCATGTACGCCGTACATGTTTCACGCATCATGACGGAAACTTTTACGTGGGTTTTAGGACCGCTCTAAGCGTCCATCTGGTTTAGGCTACTGGAGTTGTCCATCAGGATTTCTCGAGGATTATCTTGACGTCCACGGCCACGGCGCCTTCCTCGTAGACGTATATCGGGTTCAGGTCTACCTCACCTATCTCCCGGAGCTCCGTCACCATCCTGGAGACCTTGAATATGATTTCCTTGACCGCCTCCAAGTCAGCAGGGGGCCTCCCACGGTACCCCCTGAGTATCCTGTACCCCCTGATCTCCCGTATCATCTCTTCGGCGTCCGCCTCGGAGACGGGGGCGACTCTGAAGGAGACGTCGTCCAAAACCTCGACGAACACGCCTCCAAGCCCGAACATCACGGTCGGTCCGAACTGTCTGTCTCTGAAGGCTCCGACTATCACCTCGACCCCTTCTTTGACTTGTTCCTCGACGAGGACTCCGACTATCTCGGCCGATGGAATCCTGTTCAACGTGTTCTCCACGACCTTCTTATAGGCCTCTCTGACCTCCTCTCGGTTGGAGACGTTGAGGAAGATCCCGCCTACGTCGGTTTTGTGGACGACCTGCGGTGAGACCACCTTGAGGACGACTGGGTATCCGATTCTCTCGGCGTGTTCAACTGCCTCCTCGACGTTCCTCGCCAGCTCGAACCTCGGGATGGGTATCCCGTACTCGATGCAGAGGCCCTTAGCCTCAGGCTCCATCAGTACGTACCTTCCCTCCATCCTCGCCCTCGCTATCACGGAAGTCAAGCCCCTCCCACCCCACGCTTCAAGTAGTATTCTATGAGCTCCCTCACCCCGTCGATGACCCTCCTCTTAGGGTTGAACCCGAGAACTCTCCTAACCTTATCGTTCGAGTAGTAGAAAACCTTAACCTCCCCGGCCCTCTCACCAGCGTGGACGACGGATGCCCTGACGCCCACGGCCTTCTCAACCTCGTCCAACACCATGTCGGCCAGGTCCGATATGGTCAGGGCCTCACACCCAACGTTGAAAACCTCCCCGGACACTCTCGAAGCCTCGGCCTTCATACACGTCTCCAGGACGTCCACCACGTCCATCAGGTGGACGAAGTCCCTCATCTGGCTTCCGTCCCCGTATATCGTCAAGGCCTCCCCCCTCAAGGCCTTGGACACGAATATGGGCATCACCGAGTCCTCCCTCACCCTCGGACCGACCCCGTAGACGTTTCCGAGCCTGAGTATGACCGTCTCCATGCCGTACACGTCGTGGAACGCGTTCATCAACGCCTCGGAGGCCAGCTTCGTAACCCCGTACAGGCTCAGCGGCCTAAGTTCGCAGTCCTCCGAGACCGGGACCCTCCTCGGCGTCCCGTAGACGGCCGCTGTGGACGTGAACACGATTCTGTCTGCGTCGAGCTTCCTCGAGGCCTCCAGGACGTTGTAAGTCCCGTAGACGTTCGTGGAGACCGCCTCCTCCGGCTTCTCGTTGCAGGACGGTATGCCCGACATGGCCGCGAGGTGTATGACGGCCTCCGCCTCACACTCCTTCAAGGCTTCCTCCAGGTCCGCCGTGTTCCTTATGTCCCCGACCTTCAGCACGTACCCGTACTCCTCAGCCCGCCTGTGCAGAGGGGTGTAGTCTCCGAGGCTTAGGTTGTCCAGCGAGGCGACCCTGTGACCCCTGGAACTGAGCTCCAAGACGGTTGCAGAGCCTATGTATCCCGCCCCGCCCGTGACGAGGACGTTCACAACAGATTCTCTGCCGTAAGAAGTCTTAAGCCTTCCCTAGGGCCTTCTTCAAGGCCTTTTCAGCCGCGAGGGACAGAGGCTCCAGCACGTCGGAGAGCGGAGGCGTGTACCCGAAGTCCGCCCTGGACAGGTCTTGGAGCGTCATGCCAGACTGTATGGCCAGGGCCATGGCGTTGACCCTGCCCAGAACACGCTCCCCGCCAACCGCTTGACAGCCGACTATCCTGAGGGTCTCGGCGTCCGCCACCACCTTCACGGTCACATGCTTCCACCCAGGGTAGTACTCCGCCCTCGTCCTCCACGTGACCTTCCCGGAGACGACCTCCATGCCGAGTTTTTTGGCATGCCTCTCGGTCAGGCCGGTTGAGCCTACTTCGATGCCGAACATCTTAGACGCGAATGTTCCGAGGGTTCCTGGAAAGGTGCAGTGTCCTCCGGCAGCGTTTATCCCAGCAACCTTCCCCATGCGGACAGCCGTTGTGCCAAGCTGAGGCGCCGAAGGGGTCTTCGAGACCATGTGAACCGACTCAGCGCAGTCTCCGGCGCAGTACACGTCTTCAACAGGCCTACATCTCCCTTCCTCTAACGCCCTGAGTTTCATGTCCGTCTTCAGGCATCCCGTAACTCCCACAGCCAAACCCATAGTTTCTCCGAGCTCTACGTTTGCCCTCACGCCGGTGGCCACGACGACGATGTCTGCCTCAACTTCCATGCCTCCAGCACACACGGATTTGACATGCTCGTCACCCGACACCGCCTCTACGGGCTTCTTCAGGAGAACTTTTACCCCCTCCCGCTCGACGGCGCTCTGAACCCGTCTAGCCATGTCCGCATCCAGGGATGCGGGTAGTATGGAGTCCATGAGTTCGACCACGGTCACTTTGAGACTTCTCCTTCTTAACGCGTCCGCCACTTCTAAGCCCACAGGCCCAGCCCCTACGACAACCCCAGCCCTCGCGTGTTCCAGCTTCCTCATCACGGCGAGACAGTCGTCCACCGTTCTGAGCGTGTACACCCCGTCGAGGTCCATCCCCTCCACGGGTGGCTTCCAAGCCCTAGCCCCAGTGCACAGGATAATCGAATCGTACTCGACTTCCTCGACACGTCCGTCCCTCCTCCGTACCGTGGCGACCCTGGACGCTCGGTCGATGTCGACTACCTTAGACTTAAGCCACAGGTCTATCCGCATGGCCTTGAAGTGGGATGGCTTGTACGTTACGAGTTCCTCCAAGCTCCTTATCTCGCCGGATATTAGGAACGGGAGGCCACACCTAGAATACGTCGAGTACGGCTCATCCCCTACGACGATGATCTCAGCTTCTCTATCCGTCTTCCTCGCGAACGAGGCGGCCGTCGCCCCGGCAGCGTTTGCCCCGACAACCAGTATCCGCCTCAAGGTCGACTTCTTTTAGGTAAAGTTATATTTTAGATTTATTGGCAGTTAGTCTCGGGTTGCAGCTGGACGAGGAAAGTGTTAGGAGGCTTCTTGCCATAAGGAGAGACCTTCTGGAGAGGGCTTCAGAGCTCGAGGAGGAGGTTAGGCGCATCCGGGAGGTTGTCAGGGTCATCGAGGAGACACTCACCGCCCAAGGGTTCAGGAGGGCGGCCGAGCCCTCCGGCGGCTACGAGGTCCCGCTCAGGTCTTCGGACGGCCGTCTGCTGGCTGTGATGTACGTGTATGAGAGCAGGCTCAGGATAGTTCCCTCCGGGGAGTTGGAGTTCAGGACTTCCACACCACCGTTTAGGTCGTTCCTGATAGACAGGGTTTTCGAGGGGATGAGGAGGACTGACGAGAGGAGGGTTGGGGAGGGGGAGCTCCGTCCGGATGAGGTTTTCAGGTACGAGGTTCGCAGCGACGGCGACATGATAAGGTCGATAGAGGTTTGGAACTACGGTGGTGAGCGTCGCCTGGGCGAGATCAAGAGCGCGGTCAGGTGGACGCTTGAGAGGATGTACGAGAAGACTGTTGTTCGAGGTTAGCCCTCCACGACGTATCTGTAGTGGACGTACACGCCGGCCGTCGGGCTTTTGCTCGTGACTTTGATTACGTCTCCGGGCTTGGCTCCGAGTATTATGGCTATCGGGTCTGAGGCCTTTATCCAGGGGAGCTGATGTGGTTTGGCGTGGTACTTCTTCAAGACCTCCTCGGCCTCCTCCCTGGACAGGACTTCATGCCTCGGGACGAGCCTGTGCTTGAACACGTCGAACGCCGGTATAGTCGGCGGTATGAGCTCTATAGTGTACCCCTCCCTCGAAACCCTGTTCGCCTCCTCCCTCGCGAGGTGCGTGTACCTCCCCTCCCCCACGAGTATGCCGTGCTTGACGTCGTGCTCCCCCAGAAGCCTCTTGAGCCTCCTTATGTACGTGACCCCGACGGCCTTTTCACCAGGCACGCACAGGACGATGACCTTCTCCCGAGTCTTGGGCTTCTGGGCGTGGATTATCGTCATCTCCTCAGACCTCGAGACATCCTTGACCCTGAAGCCCCTGTACTTCAGGATTATGGCCGCCCTCTTCTCGCAGACCTCGGTCGGCTCGTACTTCATACGGCCTTCACCCTCTTCACTATCTGGGGCCTTATCTTCACGAATATCCTGCTCATGCACTTGGGACACCTGAAGGACACGGAGGATGAGAGCTCCTTGAAGGACAGCTTGTACCCGCACATCATGCACGCGTAGTATATGTCTTCCCTCGGCTTCTCCTCGGTCTCCATCGCCTAACTTAGGCGCCAAACGACAACTTAAACGTTTTTCAGCCCACACGTGTACGGACAGTAACCCTATCCTTAGCGAGTTTTCCTCTATTCTATCAGAAGAAGCGTAAAGCTTTTGAAGCCTCTGTCAGGCGTCGTAACCACGTCCACGTCGTATCCGGCTTTCCTGGCGGTTGAGAACACGTCTATTCCACACGCCTGCATGGAAGGCCTCGCTTTCTCCGGATGTAGACACAGTTTCTTGTCCTGTTTAGACGCGTGGTTTAACTCTCCGGCTGGACACCGGTCGCACATCGTGCATGTGTTGGCTACGAACGCGAATGCCTTGTAGAATCCGTCGAGGAAGGCGATTCTCTCAAGCTCTAACATAAGGTTATGTATGGATTTCAAACTCCTAGAGTCTTTGATGTCTCTAAACTCGAAGAGCATGGCATGGCGGTATTCGTCCAATATCTTCCGTGTCTGTTCTGGGGTTGGAGTGTACGGTGGACACGTGAAATACTTTCCGTAGTCGTCGCATCCGTACATGCATTTCAGCCTGACCCAATGGCCTACGGTTACGTCCTCAGTGCGTATTAACTTGGCGGAGCTTGCGCCTCTACTTAGTGCATGACTACTCAGCTTTGAGACAAGCCTTTTCAGCCTCTCATCCATCATGCTATGGTTGTAGATGTTGCCGCCCCTTTATAAGAACTTCCATAATAGGCCGCTTTAATGCAGGTAAATGTTTTTTTAAACCTATAACGCTGTTATGTTTGATTCCTTCAACCGGAGAGGTGTTTCCCGTGCTCGATGAGATCGCTGAAATACAGAGGAAGTACGGAATAATTGGTCGTGAGGAGGAGCTCAGGAAGGCGATCATGGCGATTAGGGCGGGTAAACACATACTGTTCGAAGGGCCGGTCGGGGTTGGCAAGACCGTTCTAGCTACGGCGCTGGCCATGCACTTCGGACGTAAAATATACCGAGTTGACGGAGACGAAAGGTACACCGAACATAAACTCGTGGGGTGGTTCGACCCCTCCTTGGTGATGACCAGGGGATATTGTTGGGAGTCTTTTATTCCAGGCCCCCTGACGCAGGCGATGTTGGACGGGGCTTTCCTGTTCATAAACGAGCTCAACAGAATGCCTGAGGGAACCCAGAACGTACTGTTGCCGGCGATGGACGAAGGGATCATAGTCGTACCTAAGATAGGCGTGGTCAAGGCCAAGCCCGGTTTCCTGGTGATAGCTACCCAAAACCCCGAGGAGTACGTGGCCACGAGCAGGCTTAGCGAGGCTTTGAGAGACAGGTTCGTCTGGATACCACTTGAATACCAGTCCGAAAGGGAAGAGATAGAGATAGTGCGCAAGGAGACTGGCTGTACGGATGAACGTATAATCATGACGGCGGTTAAGATAGTCAGGAAGACGCGGGAAGACCCTGAGATAAGGAGAGGTTCATCGGTTAGGGGTGCGATAGACATAACGGCGTTAGTCACGGCCAGGACGGGCAGAGACTTCCCGGATCAGGAAACCTGGGTCGAGGCATCTACCATGGCCCTTGCCACGAAGATAGAGCTCAGGGAAAGGTCGGGTAAGTCTGTTGAGGAGGTCATACGGCAAATAGTGCTATCCGTCCTTAACGAACAGCAACGTCTGAAGACTGGGAGGTCGGGATCCCCGAGACTCCCAGGTCGTGAGACAGGCCTGGGGGCGGGAAGGTCTGACCTCCCAGCAACGTTTGTCTCGCTGGTGGAGAGCAAAGACGTTCAGGGTCTTCTGAAGCTATTCAGACGTGAACCAAAGCTTGCTGGGAAGCTGCTCGCGGATGAGGGTGTCTTTAACAGCTTTATCCAATCGGTCGAATCTTCCAAGGCCTTCCTTCCTGGGGCTTGCCTCCTGTTCCTCGTTCAGTCGGAGCTCGACGAAACTAAGAGAAGGATGGCGAGGAAGGTGCTTGTGAGAATGATACTAGGCCTCGTCAGCAAGGTCAGCTGGAGGGGGCTGCAGCCAACGGAATACGTCAACGTCCCCTTCAGGCCGGGTTTGGAGGAGATAGACCTGGAGGAGACCCTCGAGAACGTGTTGGGGAAGGGGGCTCCCAGCCTCGAAGATATAGTGTGCAGGGAGAGGGTGAGGAAGAGGAGGGCTGCTGTCCTGCTGTTAGACGTGAGCAACTCCATGCAAGGGGAGAGGATGGTTGTGGCCACGGCCGCCGTGGGGGTTCTAGCTCGCAAGTTCGAGGATGACGACTATGCAGTGGTGGTCTTCAGGGACAGAGCTAGGGTTCTCAAGTCCATGCGGGAGCATGTGGACTGCGAGGAGCTGGTGGAGAGGCTTCTGGACGTGGAGTTCGGAGGCTCTACGGACATAAAGAAGGCTTTAGAGACCGGCCTCAGAGAGCTCGACTCCGTTCAGGCAAAGGTGAAGTTTGGCGTCATAGTGACGGACGGGTGGGTTACTAGGGGCGGAGACCCCGTGGAGGTGGCCGGTATGTACCCTAGGCTACACGTCGTCGAGGTGCCCATGGGCCCTGCTGGGGGAGACTCCGAGATGTGCGCGAAGATGGCTGAGGCAGGGAGAGGAAAACACATGCGTGTTCACGACTTCAGAGACCTGCCTATGGCCTTGTCTAAACTCCTCAGGGAGTGCTGAACGGAGGCTTAGATGCCCAATACTTATAGTGTTCTCATGCATAAGGCCTCCATGACTCTGTCGGACACCGTCCCCGTGACCTTGACCTCCACGATTTCCCCAGGCTCACCGTGGAAGCCCCTAACGACAACGACCGGTCCATGGTTCATCGGGTAGGCTATCCAGCCCTTGCCTGGGACAGGGCCGTACACGACAACCGTCATCCGCCTGCCTATGAGCATCCTCCTGGAAGCCCTGTTCGCCTCCTCAGCCGCCCTCTTCACAGCCCTTCCGAGAGGGCTCACATGAGCTGGCGGTGGGCTTGGCATGTCGCCGAACGCGGACATGGGTAGCGGCCTGAACCTGTACACGATTATCCTCTCAGCCCCCATCCTGCGGCACTCTTCGATCGTTCTAACGGTCTCTGAGACGGTCTCCTCACTCTCTCCTGGGAGGCCGTGTATGAAGTACACGTAAGGCCTCAAACCTGCCTTCCTGAGGAGCCTCACAGCTCTCAGAGCCTCGGACGGGGTGTTAGGCCTGCCGAGGGCCCTGCAGTGCTCCTCAGAGCCTGTTTCACACCCTATGTTGACCGGTGTGTGTCTGAGGTACCTTCCGAAGAGCTCCGCGACTTCTCGGTCCACGAGGTTCGGCTTTATGTTCTCGACCATCACCGAAAACTTGCCGCTGGACCTTCTCACAAGCCTGTGCAGGCCTGACAGGAGCTCCTCTAACATGTCCAAGTTGGCCGGAGGCTCCCTCGGGTCGGTCAGGGGCTCGGGCTCGACCAGTACGTCCCTGCCGTAGTCGAGTACGTCGGAGCCGCTTAAGACCACCCTCCTCACACCGAGTTCGACGAGTTCCTCCACCTCCTCCAGCACGGATTGGACCTCCCGGCTCCTCGAAGGGCCGAACAGGCTTGGGACCGAGCAGTACCCGCATCCTGGGGGTATCCCGACTGGACAGTAGTACCTCCGACTCAGAGGCCCGGTCCTGCAGGCGTCGCATCCTGTGCACTGTCTCCCGTCCGGGAGGCGCATCGTGGTTCGGTAGTAGTTGCTGCATCCCCTCACCACCTCGACGTACACCCTTAACGCCTTGTATCCAGGGTATCCCCGGATGGCCCTGGCGGAAGGCTTCAACTTCGCGTACTCGTTTCGTCTCATGAACGGTCTGAGACCCGTGAACACCACTTCCCCCTCCTCCGCATAAGCCAAGCCCCTAACCCGTCGGAGTTCCCTGGGGTCTGGGAGCACACCGTCTGAGAGGCCCTTCTCCAGGAGTTCCGTCAGAGTCGCCTCCCCTTCTCCGATCACTGCTAGGTCGTACCGACACTTCTTGAGGGCCTCCACCCAGTCTGAGGCTATCGGCCCACCGAGCACCTTAGGCCCTCTGGAGTGTCGGTCCCAGAGGGCGGACACCCTCCTGACGGCCGTCAGGTCGCTCGTCATCCCGCTGACCATCAGCACGTCGAACCGTCCGAGTAGTCTAGGCTTCTCCAGGACCGCCGCAGACGTGACGAGCTCGTAGTCGCGTCCCAGGTTTTCGAGGACGCCCGCCACATACCTCGGGCCCGAGCCCACGGCGTCCATTGTGGCCCTTCTCACACCCTTCCCCGCTCCGAGGGCGTCGACTATCAGGAACCTCGTCTCAGGCAACCCCAAGTATTTCTTTTTAGTTTAACATACCTTGTATTTTGGATGTGTCTTACCGCGCTCGTCATAGCCCTGTGCTGCGTGGCCTCCTTCACGCTTACGTACACCTCCACACCCAGGTTCATAAGGTTCCTCAGGGACGCTGGAATAGTCGGCAGGGATGTGATGAAGCCTGGGAGGCCGCTGGTTCCGGAGATGGGTGGCCCACCCGTCTTGGTGGGCTTCCTTTTAGGTCTCTTCCTTTTCATAGGCCTAAACCTGTTTGTCCTTGACTCCCTGAAGGCGCTTACGGAGCTCCTGGCGTCCATATCCACGGTGCTGATAGTGACCTTCCTCGGGGTGTTCGACGTTCTGACGTGTCTCGTGCCGGTCAAGGAAGGCGTCTCCGGGTTCGAGAAGTACAAGCGTAGGGGTCTCTCGATATGGATGCACTTCCTCCTACCCCTACCCGCAGCCATACCTCTCATGGCGGTCAAGGCAGGTACGACGACCATGGACCTCCCGATCCTCGGCGTCGTGGACTTAGGGCCCTTGTACCCGCTGGTGGTCGTCCCGCTGGCGGTTCTGGTCGTGTCGAACGCCACGAACATGCTGGCGGGGTTCAACGGCCTCGAGGCTGGTATGGGCTTCATAATGCTCACAACTCTCGGGGTGTTTGCGATGGTGAGAGGTAGGGTCGAAGCCGCGGCTCTGTCGCTGACGTTCGCGTTCTCCCTCCTGGCTTTCCTCAGGTACAACTGGTACCCGGCCAAGATACTGCCAGGAGACCTGAACTACGTCATCGGAGCCGTCATGGTGTGCACCTCAGTCGTCGGGAACATGGAGAAAATCTCGGTCCTATGCTTCCTACCGTGGGCCGTCGAGGCCTTCCTGAAGCTCTCGTCGAAGTTCAAGGCTGAGAGCTTCGGGATACTTCAGGAGGACGGCACTCTCAAACCCCCTCCGGGAGGGGTGCACTCGCTCACACACCTCGTCATGAGGCTCGGAAGGCTCAGGGAGTGGCAGGTGACGGCGACCTTGATGACGGTCGAGGCGGTTGTGTGCGTGTTGGCGTTCCTCCACTGCCTCGGGCTTGTTTAGGATCTCAGCCACTCGACTATCTTCCCGTAGAAGTCCGTCACGACCTTAGGCCTCCAGTCTGTCTCGAAGTTGAGCGACCAGAAGGCTCTGGTCGTGTGCATGCCGAAGCTCCTCGTCCCCTCCAGACGCTTCATCCCGTGGTCGGAGACGACGAGGAGTACGGCTTCGTCCCCGAGCTCCTGGGACAGCTTCTGAACGTACCTGTCCGCGGTTCTGTAGGCTCTGTACATCTCCGGGAGTCCGAAGGCGAGTTCGCCCACGATGTCGAGCAGCTTCGTCCAGACCATGATCAAGTCCCACTCGGATTGGATGAGCTCCGAAACGCGTTTCGTCTTTTCCTCGAACCTACGGAAGGCCTCTCTTATCACGTTCGGAATCTTGTCCAACCCGAATTCGCCCTCGTATATCCCGAGGTTCCACATGGGGCTGTAGGCCGGCACGTCCACGGCGTACGCCCTTTCGGCGTGGTCGAATATCGTCGGCACGCCGTAGTCCCTCCTGTCGACGACACGCCTCTTGAACCCCATACGTCTCAGTATGCCGAACTTCCTCTCCAGCCCCCACCCCCTCGCGAACACGTCCACGAGCTTGTCCACGAGGGGGTTCGTCCACCTACGTCTCTGGAGGAGCCTGCCTATCCTACCCTTCGGAAGGGTTCCGGTTATGAACGCGTACCAGACCATGGGCGTGTACGGCTCGTAGATTATCCTCCCATCCCTTCCGAGAATCTTGGCGAAACACTCCCTCGGAACCTCCACGGAGCCGTACACCTTCTGCATGAGACCCTTAAGCCTCCACCTCTCGACGAAGCCAACCTCACATCCGTCGAGGGCGAGTATGAAAACTTTCATGCGAACCTACCAACTGTTTGGAGATAAGCCTTAAGAACTTAAAATTTTTCCACAGAACCGCTCACGATAATGATGAGTTGTGTGGAATATTCGGATGCGTACTCTCAGACGGCTCTGCGGCTCCGGTAATCCACAAAGCCCTCAAGAGACTCGAGTACAGGGGATACGACTCCGTCGGTGAGGCCACAGTCCACGAGGGTCGAATACACGTGAAGAAGGCCGCCGGGAAGATACGGGACGTACACAAGCTCCTGAACCTCGACGACCTCCCAGGCTCCGTGGGCATAGGACACACCAGGTGGGCCACACACGGAGCCCCGACGGACGTGAACGCACACCCACACGTGGACTGCGACGGCGTCATCGCGGTGGTCCACAACGGGATCATAGAGAACTTCTCGACCCTGAAGGCCGAGCTGGAGGAGGTGGGTCACACGTTCAAGTCGAAGACGGACACGGAGGTAATACCGCACCTGATCGAGCACGAGATAAAGAACGGGGCATCGTTCGTCGAGGCTGTCAGGAGGGCTGTGCTCAGGCTGGACGGCTCGTACGCCATAGCGGTCCTCTACGCCGAGGAGCCGGACAAGATAGTCTGTGCGAGGAAGGAGAGCCCGCTCGTGGTAGGGGTAGAAGACAAGTCCGTCTACTGCGCATCCGACGTGCCGGCCTTCCTGCCCCTCACGAACAGGGGTTTCGCCCTAAGGGACGGCGAGATGGCCGTCCTGAGGGCTGGGTCCGTCGAGGTGTACCGGATAGAGGACATGAGCCCCGTCGAGTACGAGGTCAAGACTTTCCCGTGGACGCCTGAGATGGCTGAGAAGCAGGGATACCCGCACTTTATGCTCAAGGAGATACACGAGCAGCCCACGGCCCTGAGGAACGCTCTGAGGCTTCAGGAAAGCTACCTCGACCTGATGACGACCTTCCTGGACAGGGCCAAGACCGTGTACATGGTCGCCTGCGGCACCTCGTACCACGCATGTCTCGCGGCGACCTACATGTTCTCCAAGCTCGCGTACAGGGAGACCGAGGCCGTCATAGCCTCAGAGTTCATCGACAAGTACGGAAACTCCGTCAACGTCGACAGCGCAGTCTTGGCGGTCAGCCAGTCCGGTGAGACGGCCGACACGCTCAAGGCGGTGATGCACGCCAGGGACAGGGCGGCCACGATCCTAGGCATAACCAACGTCCTGGGCTCGACTTTGACGAGGGTTGCCAGGGTCTACCTGTGCCAGCAGTCCGGCCCTGAGATAGGTGTGGCTGCAACGAAGACCTTCACGTCCCAGCTGATGGTGTTGGCGCAGCTTGCGATGAGGCTCGGTTTGAAGAGGGGTAAGATAGGCCACGAGGAGCACAAGGCGCTTATGAGGAAGCTTAGGAAGATCCCTGACATCGTGGAGGAGACCATCAGGAGGAACGAGGAGAAGGTTAAGGCCTTGGCTGAGAAGTACCACAAGTCCAGGTTCTTCCTGTTCCTCGGCAGGGGGATAAGCTTCGCAACGGCGGCTGAGGGCAACCTGAAGATGCTCGAGATAACCTACATACCCTCGATAACCTACCCGGCCGGGGAGAGCAAGCACGGTCCCATAAGCCTGGTCGAGGAGGGTGTCCCCATAGTGTTCGTCTGCCCGAACGACTCGACGAAGAAGGCGGCTTTGGGGAACATGATGGAGCTTAAGGCCCGTGGCGGACGCATAATCGCCGTGATGGAGGAGGGGGATGAGGAGGTCAAGGAGTTGGCGGACGACTACGTCGAGATACCGAAGGGGGTGCCGGAGGTGTTCACCCCGATACCGTACGTCGTCCCGCTTCAGATGTTCGCCTACTACACCTCAGTCAAGCTCGGGTTGGACCCGGACAAGCCGAGGAACCTTGCGAAGTCTGTGACAGTCCTCTAAGAGACGGGTATCCTGTACTTTTCCGCCACGTCTTTGAACGCCCCTGCCACGTGGCGAACCTGCCTCCAGTTGAGGCCATACGTGTTCAGCTTCACGTGTAGGGTGAGGCCTGGCTGGAGTCCGAACACGCCTCTTCTGCGGAGTTCCTCGTAGAGGAAGTACCCACGCCTCTTGTGTTTCTTGGAGACTTCGTGGAAGTCCGGGAACTCCATGCATATCAGCGTGTGTTGTTTGGGTTTCACTCCTAATTGTTTCGACCTCCCTATCCTCTCAAGCTCCGAGACAAGCCACCTAGCCTTCTCGACCTCCTCAGGCCACCTCTCGACACGCTCCTTGACGTGGGGTAGGGACGCCATCATGGCCACGGCGACCCCGCCCATAAGGGTGCATCCGAGGAGCTCCACTTCCTTCCCCTCCCTGAACCTGCTCTCCCTGAACACCCTGTCAGCCCACTCCTCTCTGACGGCCAGGATGCCCGACGGAGCCGGGGATGCGAACGACTTGTGTCCGCTGGCTGCGAGGAAGTCTGCCCCGAGCTCCCTCCCGTTCACGGGCATCACGCCCGCCGTGTAGGCGCAGTTCAGGAGGAGCGGTATCTCCCTGTCCTTCAGCGTCTCGGAGACCCTCTTTGCGTCGTGCAGGTTTCCGACCTTGTAGTCCACGTGGGAGAGAACGGCGAGGACGGGCGGCTTCCCTGTCTCCCTCTCGACCTCGTCGGCCTTCTCGCCGTAGGCCTCCGGGTCTATCCTGTACTCCGGGTAACCCGTGTTCGGAACTTCGACCACCCTGGCTCCAGCCTGCTCGGCTGCCAGGTAGACCGTGTAGTGGCTTAGGGAGTCGACGAGCACCGTGTCCCCCGGCTTGACGAGGGACGACATGACGGCTTGGAAGCACCTCCTGGCGCCTGGGAACAGCCTCGCCTCGTCCATCCCGAGGAACTCAGCCAGCTCCCTGTGGAACTCCATGAGGTTGGGCCTCCTTATCCTGTCAAGCCTGAACGGTGGTAGGCAGTAGTCGCAGACGGAGTACCCGTCGCAGTACGCTGTCAACGTCTTCCTGGCCTCGGGTGGTAGGACTCCGCCCCTCTGTATGGGCTGGACGCTGACGTACTCCTCCTCCGCGGACCTAGCAACTATGCCAGGGGCGGACTGGATGGGCGGGGCGTCTCCGCTCTTCCACTCCTCCAGAACCGTCAGGGCTTCCCGAACCCTCTCCAAGGCCTTCAGGACGACTGTTCTCTGCTGCTCCGTCAGGGTGTGGTCGGGCGTCGTTTCCCTGAGAACCTGTCTCACGTCCTCGAGGGCGAACAGCGCCTCGTACAGGGCTCTGACCTTCACGTCCATGCCGAACCAAAGAGGAGTTCGGATGGATTCGTTAAAAAATGTTCACAGCCTTCCGAGGAGCTCCGGAAGCTCCCCGAGCCTCCTTATGACGTGGTGGGGTCTGACGTTCGGCGTCTCCACCACCTCGATTATCATCGTGTGTCCGCTTATCCCGGTGGGGTAGAAGACCGTGATCATTCCGGCCCTCAAGCCCGCCTCCACGTCGTCCCCCATGTTCCCCACGAACACGCAATCTCCGGGCTCGACGCCCAGCATCTCCGAGGCCTTGAGCAGGCCGGACGGGTCGGGCTTCACGGCTCCAGTCTCCTCCTGGCTGACGGACACGTCTACGAGGCGGGATATCCCCGTGACCTCCAGCTTTATGTCGAGCACCTTCCTCAAGGCGTCTGAGACCACCGCCAGACCGTATCGGCTCCTCAAGGCTCTGAGTGTCTCCAAGGCCTCAGGCATGGGCTTCAGGAGGTGCACGTTCTCCCTGTGAACCCTCATCCAAGCGTCCTCCGGGGCCCCTATGAACTTGCAGAAGTGCCTCCAATCGTACCAGAGGGGTGTCCCCCGGAAGACGCGGTACTCCTTGACCTTCCTCATCACCTCATCCCTCGTGGCCCCGGTCGCCCTGACGGCCTCCTCGACGAGCATCTCTATGTTCCTCCTCTCGTACTCGGAGTTGTCCACAAGCGTCCCGTCCAGGTCGAACAAGACAGCCTTCACACCCATTGCCAAAAACATAACAATCGATCAACGGATAAAGTATGGGACGGACGTTGAAGGTCAGGGTGTCCGTCGGAACCGCCTCAGTCCTCGGTCTGTGCCGGTGTAGGCTGGACGCTGAGCCGACGACCGCGTACCTCATGCTGTACCACGACGGGAGGTGCACCGCCAACTGCGGCTTCTGCCCACAGGCCAGGACCTCCACGGCCAGGACGGACATGCTCTCCAGGGTCGTGTGGCCTCCCTACGACCTCGGGGAGGTCTCCGAGGCCCTCAAGGGCTCCAAGGGTCTCAGGCGCATATGCGTGCAGGTCGTGAACTACCCCGGATTCTGGGGGGACCTGATCCAGGTGGTCTCGGAGCTCTCAGACGCCGGTCTACCTATGTCCGTCTGCTGTCAGCCAGTGAGCCGGGAGATGGTGTGGGAGCTCAGGGACATGGGCGTCGAGAGGGTTGGGATACCCTTGGACGCCGCCACTCCAGAGCTTTTCGACATGGTTAAGGGACGCTCAGCTGGGGGACCCTACACATGGAGGGGTCACATGGAGGCCATAAGGGAGGCGTTGGAGATATTCGGTCCGTGGATGGTTTCGACCCACCTCATCGTGGGTCTGGGCGAGACCGAACTAGAGGCCGTAGAATTCATCCAACGGATGGCGGACATGAAGGTCACGACGGGCCTGTTCGCCTTCACGCCCGTGAGGGGGACGAGGCTTGAAGGACTGGAAAGGCCGAGCCTGTCTTCGTACAGACGAGTCCAGCTCGCCCACACGCTCATATACAGAGGCCTGTCCAACCTGGGCAGGATGGAGTTCGACGAGGAGGGTCGCATAACCGACTTCGGCGTGGACAGGGAGCTCCTCCTCGACATAATCCTGTCTGGAGAGGCGTTCATGACGAAGGGGTGTCCAGGCTGCAACAGGCCCTTCTACAACGAGGAACCCGGGAGACCGATGTACAACTACCCCTACAAGCCCTCGAGGGAGAGGATGGTCGAGGAGGCCAGGATGCTCGGCCTACTCGACGACGCAGCATGAACTCCGCCACTCGACGCTTATCCCCAGCCTACGGGCCTCTTCAACCGTCTCACGTCTCGGCAGGACAACCCTGTCCACACCAGCCCTCAGCAGGAGCCTCTCAACCTCAGCCGCGTACCGTCCCCTGGGCCTCATACAGCCGAGCCCTATGTCGGCTTCAGGCATGAGGAGCCTCGTCAGGGCCACTAGGGCGGCGACCTCTGTGGGCCTCGGCGGCTCGACGTGCTGGAAGTCCGTTCCAGACGTCGGTATCAGGATGATGAACGTCAGGTTCCGTATGCCCAGGCCGTACACCATCCTAACGGCGTTGAGCTCCCCCCTGACCCGGCCTCCGTGCAGGCCTACACACACGTGTGGACACACCTTCACACCGGCCTCCGAGAGGTTGCGCATAGCCCTGGCGTAGTCCGTAGGCGTCGCGTCGAGGCCGTGCACCCACCTGACCGTGTAGGGGTCTCCGGGAGCGTCCATGGAAGCCGCCTTGACGCCGGAGGAGGCTATTCTCCGCGCCGTCTCGGAGTCGACGAGGCCGGGATGCATGTTCATCCTCAACCCCATCTCCGACCCATTCTTCAAGGCGTCGAGGAAAGGCTCGACTGGAAGCCTCCCAGACTTGGTGTAGCCTCCGCTTACCAGACACCCAACCCCGCCGGAGTCGGCGAGCTCCCTCAGCCTCCTCTCCAGAAGCTCCGGCCTTTCAGCCCACTCCATGGCTCTCAGGTAGACACGCCTGCAGTGTCTACAGTCGAGCTCACACCACCCTCCTGTTATCGATATGGAGGGATAGTTCGGGTGCGGTCTGTAGGCCCTGAGGCGTCTCCTTGACGTCTGGAAGGCCTCGTCCAAGACTTCCTGGAGCTCCAGCTCGACTGTCCTGAGTATCCTACGCGTCTCCTCGGGCGTCAGGTCCCTCTTCCTCAGGGTTTCGAGTATCCTATCGGGGTTCAACTCCCGCAGCCTTCAGGACTACCTCAGCCAGGTCTGTCACGGATACTCCGACGAGTGTGGCGTTCAGGTCTGCGACGGCTGAAGACACCCTCCCAGCTACCTCATCCGGGTCCAGCCGGGAGCCGACGAGCCTCTTCTCGACCTCTTCGACAACGTCCTCCGGGTGGGCGAAGAAGTCTCCCGTTATCCTCACCCGGGTTATCCAACCGTCGGAGACCTCCACCTCAGCCTCGACGAGCTTCCCTCCGGCTACCTTCTTCACGGCGAAGCCCAGCCAGATTCACCTCCTGAACGTCCACCACTCGGCGGAGTACTTCTCCCTGGCAAGTCTCTCAGCCTCCGCAGCCTCCCAATCCGTCAGCTTTCCAGGCCTGAGCTCCACGCCGAGCCTCTCCTCGAAGCCCTCCTTCAGAGCCTCGGCCACCTCCCAGAAGCTCGGCTTCCTGCCGAGCTCCATGGTGAGGGATGTTACCCTCTGCTTGACGTCGCTTATCAGCTTGTCCCTTATCTTCTCTTTTGGCACCCTGAGAACGGTGAACATCTTCTCTACGTCCACCTCCAAGAGTATCGTCCCATGCTGGAGGACGACTCCCATACGCCTCGTCTGGGCGTTTCCTGAGACCTTCCTGCCGTGGGCGACTATGTCGTTCACGGGCTTGAACTCGGCCTCGACGCCGAGCCTCCTCAACCCTGATACGATTCCGCCGCATATGGTTCCGTAGGACTCCATTATGTCCTTGGGTATCGGGTCGGACGTTTCAGAGGCTATGAGGCTGTACGTGAGCTCTCCCATGTAGTCGTGGTACACCGCACCGCCTCCCGTGATCCGCCTCACGACGTCCACACCGTTCCTCCTGCATGCGTCGAGGTCCACGACCCTCCTTACGGCCTGGAAGTACCCTATCGACACGGCGGAGGGGTTCCACCTGTAGAACCTGACGGTGTTCGGAGCTCTTCCCTGGGACACGGCCCTCATTATGGCCTCGTCTATCGCCATGTTCATGTAGGCCGTGTTCACCGAGAGCTCCAGCAGCCTCCACGTCTCCATGGCCCTACAGCTCCTCTATTATTCCGACAGGTGCTATTAAATCTGCTAGGTCCACACAGTTCCTGCCGAACTCCTCCATGTAGGAGGCTATGGATATCATGCTCGGAAACTCCTCAGCCCTGTCCCTCAACCCGTCCAGGGCCTCCACAAGCTCCCTCAAGTCAGACCTAACCTCAGACAGCACCCGGATTTCCGAGGACAGGAAGCCCCCGAGGGCGTTGACCTGCATCTCAGCAACCATGTCGAACAGGGGCTTGACGGCCTTGAGAAGCCACCCCTCGAGGGGCCTGTCCAGCTCCTCGACTTCCCTGGCCATGTTGGAGACTATGTCTCCGTTCGCCTCCAGAAGGTTTGCGGCAACCCTGTGGTCGAGGCACTGTATGGCGGTCAGGCCGAGCTCGTCGGCCAGACCTGGCCTGCTGGCGGCGGCCCTCAGAACCCTGACGGTCAGGAAGTAGAGCCTGTCTACGTCGTCGTCCCGTCTCCTGACCATCTCGGCCAGACTCCTGTCGGCTTCGGAGAGGGCTCTGAAGACGTCTTTGAGCATGCCAACGACTATGCCACACATCCTCTGCAGCATCCTCCTCGGGTCCAGCAGGGATGGGTCGATTATGCAGTGTATCTCTATCTTCGTTGCGGTCTCCTCCATGACCTCAAGGCCTATCAGCTTCCTCATCGTCTCCTCAACCCTAGCCCTGTCCTTGCTCCCTATCCTTCCGCCGGATATCGTTATCACGTCGTACCCGAGCAGGTAGGCGCCTATTATCCCCCAGGTTATGTGGTCCGGCTCCCGGACGGGGCATCTGATCAAAGCCCTCCTAGGAGCCTCCCTCTCCCCGTAGGCCGGGTCCACGATCAGCCTACCGTCGCCGCGGTCTCTGACCTTCACGAGCGAGCCTCTCCTCAGACCCCACTTCTTAGCCCACTGCTTAGGAAGCGATATCATCAGCGTTCCTTTCCCAGTTTCCTGAACCCTACGGATAGCCCTAAACATCTATATACCCATAACCAAACCCTAAAGATAAGTTTAAAGAAAGGGATCTATCCAAACCCAGATGGGGTATGCCAGAATCCAAGGCGAAGCTCGTGGCCGCCACGGCCCTCTGCGCAGCCATATACGCCGTGACATCCTACGCAACCAGCTACATAGAGTCTCCGTGGGGCATAGGTCAGTTCAGGCCTGCCGTGATAGTCCCCGCCGTCTTCGCGATACTGTTCGGCCCTTGGGTGGGTGGGGTCGGGGCGGCCGTCGGGACGTTCATCCAGAGCATAGCCAGGTACGGCCATCCGTGGCTGACGCTTGTCTCTGGGACGCCTGCCAACTTCTTCGGGTTCTACCTGATGGGCAAGTTGCTCAAGGGCCGTTTCACGTGGGCTAGGTTCCTGATCGTTTCAGTCGTGGTGTTGCTGTCGGCCAACCTCCTCTGCGCCTTCGGAGTCCTAGCGTTCTTCGTCTTCACTAAGATGTTCTCAGCCAGCCTCCCGCTGTCGTTCTACATCGGCTTCAGCACAGGCCTGACACTCTGGTGGTACATAACGATGCTGCCGTTCATCCTCGTAGCCGTCCCCCCGATACTCAGAGCGGTGGCCAAATCGGCTCCTCACATCGTCCCAGAGGATGTCCTCAAGGCCGTGAACAGCCCCGTCCCGTCCAGCCTGTTCACGAAGACTCTGATAGTCTCCGGCGTCTCGATGATAGCCGTGGGTCTGTGTACGCTCATACCCGGAGCCGAGTGGCTCGCAGTGGCCTACAGAACGCCGGACCTCGTCCTGTCGGGGATAAGGCTTATGTTCCTGATAACGGGAGGCGGATGCACGGCCGTCGGGGTCGCCGTGGGGGTCGCTTCGAGGGCCTAAGCCTTCTCGTAGAGGTGGCAGGAAACCCACCTGCCGCTGGAGACTTCAACCAGCTCGGGTTCCCACTCGCTGCAGACGGGCATGGCCTCAGGGCATCTCGGGTGGAACCGGCATCCGGGAGGTGGGTTCACGAGGTTCGGAGGTTCTCCGGCAACCGTCCTCCGCTTCTTGAGCCTGTTGCTGGGGTCAGGCTCCGGGACGACTTCTATCAGGGCCTTGGTGTACGGGTGCATCGGGTTGTGGACCACCTCCCTGAACTCGCCCACCTCGACTATCTTACCGGCGTACATGACTGCGACACGCTTGGAGAAGTACTTGGCTGTGGCCATGTCGTGAGTTATGTACAGGAACGCTATGTCGTGTCTCTCCATAAGCTCCTTAAGGAGCATCAGTATCTCGGCTCTGATGGAGGCGTCGAGCATCGTGACGGGCTCGTCGGCCACGACGAAGTCCGGCTCGAGTATCATCGCCCTGGCTATGTTGACCCTCTGCATCTGCCCGCCGCTGAGCATGTGCGGGTACTTCGGTATGAAGTCTTCAGGGGGTGTGAGCTTGACCTCCTCCAACGCCTTACACACCCTCTCGTAACGTTCCTCACGCGTCCCGACGTTGTGTATCATCAGGGGCTCGCTGAGGGTGTGGTATATCGTGTACATCGGGTCCAGGCTCGAGTAGGGGTCCTGGAATATCATCTGGGCACGCCTCCTGAACCACTTGAGCTCCTTCTCCTTGGCGTGCGTTATGTCCTTCCCGTCGAACATCACGCGGCCCGAGTGGGGTACGAGAAGCCTGAGGGCGGTCTTCCCCAGCGTCGTCTTACCGCACCCGGATTCGCCTACGAGGGCGAGGGCCTCCCCCCTCCTGAGGTGGAGGGAGACTCCGTCCACGGCCTTGACGTACAGAGGCTTCGAGAGGAGTCCTTTCCTAACCTGGTAGTAGGTTCTGACGTCATCCAGCACGACTAAAGCCTCATCCATCTAAAAGACGGAGCTGAAAAGACGATTTAAATCTTCCCACCGTTTGGTATGTTGGGAAAGCCCCATGAGACACCTCACCAGGCTCCCCGTCATACTGGCGTTCTTCGCGGTGGGTATAGTCCTGTCAGCCGTGTCCTTCATCCCCAAGTTCATATACTTGAGCGGCGAAACCATAGACCTCAAGGTCCCGGCGATGGGTGACTGCTCGACTCCCGTGGAGTACACGGGCTTCGTCAAGGCTCAGGCATCGGTCCCGGAGGGGGTCGAGGTCTACATCCTGACCGAAGGGGAGTACGAGAGGTACCTGAACGACGGGGCCTTGCCGAAGAGGTTCATATCCAACGAGTCGGACAGCGTTTGGGTCAGGAACTCGTACATGCTCGTGGCCGTGAACGGCCTCGACAGTGACGTGGAGCTCTCGTTGAACGTGGAGGTGTACGAACGCAGGATGCC
>Ga0190363_1000116_pt1 | contig 43858 bp, 43 predicted proteins | sample 48721867_MG_FD_161272 | JGI IMG/M metagenome (GOLD analysis project Ga0190363, IMG submission 161272) | Hydrothermal vent microbial mat bacterial communities from Southern Trench, Guaymas Basin, Mexico - 4872-18-6-7_MG | ecosystem: Environmental > Aquatic > Marine > Hydrothermal vents >...
ATAAACATTGTCCCTAAGCACGCACATCGAGATTTTATAAATCCAAAACAACTTTCTAACGGGTTATACGTGGAGATCAACGTGAGCAGAACTCAGGCTATCACTAGTGCTCGAAGATTACTTGAAAGATTTGGCTATAAAGGTGATACGCTGGAGGTACAATAGATGAGATGCGGGACTTCCGATAACAGCGGACATACGGCTACGCATCGCTACGCCCAAATTCGGCAAAGCCGAGCTTTGTATACCCACAAACGTTATATGACATTCCGTCCAAAAACCAAAGGAGGTGAATTCATATGTTTGAAAAAATAAGAAAAAGGGATGGGAGAATTGTAAAGTTTGATCCCGAGAGAATTACAAACGCAATTTCTAAAGCAGGTGCAGCAACAGGTGAATTTGATAGAGATATGGCAAAAAAACTTACGATTAAAGTATTGGCTATCGCTCAACAAGTAATAAAAGACAGGATACCAACTGTTGAGGAAATTCAGGACATCGTAGAAGAAGTGTTGATGGCATCTCCATATCGAAAAACTGCTAAAGCGTACATCATTTATAGAGAACAGCATGCGAGAATCAGAGAAATTATATCTAAAGCCAATACCGATCTCGTAGACCAATATCTTAATAAAATAGATTGGGAGGTTAACGAAAACAGCAATATGTCTTTCTCTTTACAGGGACTTAATAATTATATTTCCTCTAAAATAAGTAAGGTATATTGGCTGAATAAAATATATCCAGAAGAGATAAGAAAAGCTCATATAGAGGGTGATTTTCATATACATGATTTGGGTGTGTTATCCGTTTACTGTGTTGGATGGGATTTACTTGATTTATTATCAGAAGGTTTTAAAGGAGCGTCGGGAAAAATAGAGAGCAGACCTGCAAAGCACTTCAGCAGCGCTTTGGGACAAATTGTTAATTTTTTCTATACCCTCCAGGGTGAGGCTGCTGGAGCCCAGGCTTTTTCCAACTTTGATACTTTCCTTGCTCCATTTATCCGATATGACAAACTATCATATGAAGAGGTTAAACAGGGCTTACAGGAATTTCTGTTTAATGTAAATGTCCCTACAAGAGTGGGATTTCAAACTCCCTTTACCAATATAACCTTGGATTTAAATCCTCCAGAACATTTAAAGAATCAACCCGTTATTATTGGAGGACAGCCTCAGCAGGAAACTTACGGTGATTTTGAAGAGGAAATGAAAATGCTCAATAGAGCTTTCTTAGAAGTTATGTTAGAAGGCGATGCAAAAGGTAGAGTTTTCACATTTCCTATTCCCACATATAACATTACCAGAGATTTTGATTGGGACGCCGAGTTTCTGAAGCCGTTGTGGGGGATAACTGCAAAGTATGGTGTTCCGTACTTCTCCAATTTTATTAATTCGGATATGAAGCCAGAGGATACGAGAAGTATGTGTTGTAGGTTGAGGTTGGACACCAGGAAATTGGAAAAAAGAGGGGGCGGATTGTTTGGAGCAAACCCGCTTACTGGAAGCATTGGGGTTGTAACTATCAACATGCCGAGATTAGGTTATTTGTCAAAAGATGAGGGCGAGTTTTTTGAAAGATTGGATGGGCTTATGCAATTGGCAAAGAATAGCTTAGAGATAAAAAGAAGAATTCTGGAAAAATTTACGGAGCAGGGATTGTATCCCTATTCTAAATATTATCTAAGAAACATTAAAAAGCGATTTGGTGCATATTGGAAAAATCATTTTTCTACAATTGGGTTGGTTGGATTGAACGAAGCGTGCTTAAATCTTTTAGGTGTAACCATCGGCGACAGAGAAGGTAAAGATTTTGGATTAAAGGTCCTGGAATTTATGAGGAATAAGCTTATTGAATTCCAAGAAGAAACTGGAAACAATTATAACTTAGAAGCGACTCCTGCAGAGGGGACTTCTTATCGTCTCGCAATGATAGATAAGAAGAAGTATCCCGACATAATATGTGCAAATGAGCAAGCCTTCAAAAATGGTGCAGAGCCTTTTTATACAAATTCCTCCCAACTTCCAGTTAATTATACGGATGATATATTTGAAGCTCTCGACTTACAGGACGAACTGCAGACTAAATATACGGGGGGAACTGTTATTCATATTTTTGTTGGAGAGAGAATTACTCACGGCGATGTTGTAAAAAATCTTGTTAAGAGAATATGTTATAATTACAGACTGCCATATTTTACTATCACGCCAACATTTAGCATATGTCCAAACCACGGTTATCTTTCGGGAGAGCATTTTACCTGTCCGAAATGCAATGCTACATGTGAGGTGTATTCCAGAATTGTGGGGTATCTGAGACCCATAAATCAATGGAATGACGGAAAAAAGGAGGAGTTCAGGATGAGGAAGAGCTTTAAGGTGATTACAAAATGAAAATTGGTGGCTTTCAGAGATTCTCTTTGATAGACTATCCTGGCAAAATCAGTGCAATAATTTTTACCCAAGGATGTAATTTTAGATGCCCCTACTGTCATAACCCAGAATTGGTAGATCCGAAACTATTTACATCTGCCTTAGATGAAGATTTAATATTTTCTTTTTTAAGGAAAAGAGTTGGAAAATTAGATGGTGTAGTTATCACGGGCGGGGAACCTCTGCTTCAGCATGATTTAATAGAGTTTATAAAAAAGGTAAAGGAAATGGGTTATCTTGTAAAACTCGATACGAATGGAAGTTATCCAGAAAAATTGGAGCGGTTGTTAGATTTGATCGACTACATAGCAATGGATATTAAGGCTCCCCTTGAAAAATACCATGATGTTGTGCGGGCAGATGTCTGCACGGAAAAGATAATGGAAAGCATTACGATGATCCTAAATGGCAATATAGATTACGAATTTCGAACCACGGTCGTGAAGGATCTCCTGACGGAAGATGATTTAATCTGCATAGCCAAATTAATTAGAGGTGCAAAGAGATATGTTTTGCAAAAGTTTGTTGTATCAAAGATATTAGATAAATCATTTGCCGGTAATGTAAAATGCTTTTCTGAAGACGAATTAAATATCATAAAAGAGAGGGTGAAAAAATATGTCAGCGAATGCATTATACGATGATTATATTATATGAGGTTTTGGGCGGAACGCTTCCTCGCTTCGCTCCTCGTCCTCACTTCGTTCGGGTCATATAATAAGCGTGTATGCGGTTCGCTCTGCTCACCCAAATGCTCGGCAAAGCCTCGCACTTCACATATCGCCGGGCATTCAACGAAATGTGAGGAGCCGAATTTTTATCAGATTAAACCCATATTCATCGATTATTCTCTCTTTTGGGTGGACCGGGAACTGTATCAATCCATTGAACGAAATCCTCATTTGCTATAGCTGAAATTTTTTCCATTGGAACGATAACCACCAAATCATTTGTAATTAGAGATCTTCCCTTTACTTTACCACCATGCTTTGAGATGACTTGGGCGGCATCATCCAAAGACACATCTTTGAAAAACATAATGGTCAAATTCACAGTCCCATCTGGATTGATAGCCTCTGGAGGTATTTTGTTTTCTCGTATAATCGGCGATATTTTATCCTCCGGTAAGATTTCGCCGATCCATCTCACGAATGGAAATTGCAATATCTTTGCTGGTGAATCCTTAGAAATGGATGCAAACCACGCATTGTTAGGTATGTATGTTAATAGTTTCACACTTGCATTCTCAAGTTTCTCCCTTTCCGCTGCATTTGGAACATGGTAGAATTGAATGAGAACGTGAACTCGCTCAAGTGGCGAGGTTGTTATTTTTGCCTCGGTGCTTGGACTTATTCCAGGTGAAGGCACAAATTCTCTTGACGATAAGAAAATCTTGTAATCATCTTCATGAACTTTCTGAGGCTGAGTTATACTTCTGTTCACACACTTTTTCCCATCAAAGCATTTGTCAGGACCGCAATCACATATTTTTATTTTATATCCTGACTCCCACGGATGGCAGGAGCAATACCCTATTGAGCAGGTGTTCGGAAAATCCTTAGTTTTGCAGTAGCAGGTTATGTATATTACTTTCCCACCAGATTCTATGCACGCCTTTTCTTTTTGTGAAGTATATTTGATCTCTTCGATTTCGCTGTAAAGAAAGTAACTTCCAGCAAGACAAACCAAAACAATTATTCCAATAAATAAGAGTTTGTTTGTCTTACTTTTCATTCGATTTTTTCTTGATTTCATTTTTCAACTTCCGTTATATCCGTTATATCATAAGGTTCCGCAATGGGTGGTGGAGTCACCTCTTCTATCCATTGTACACTATCTTCATTTGCGAGTTCGTGAATTGCATCTTGTGGAATCGTAACAACTAACGCATTGATTGACCTTACTCTGCTATTTGTCACACCATCATAACGCTCAATAATCCGTTCTGCGTCATCCAATGAAACATCTTTGAAAAACTCAACTATTAGATTTACAGTTCCATTGGGGTTGATCGCCCAGTCACCTATTGTACCGTTTCGTATATATCGTGATATTTTATCCTCTGGTAAGATTTCGCCGATCCATCTCACGAATGAAAGATTGTATATATCTGTTAAATATTTGGTTGGGATAGAAGCAAAATAAGCATTGTTGTGGACATAACTGCAAAGGGTTACATTCAGATTTGAAAGTTCATATCTCTCGTCGTTATTTGGAATGTGATAAAATTGAAGCAGAACGTGAATTCGTTTCGATGATGTGTTTACTAACATGGACCTTAAGGTATCTGATATCCCGGGCTCGGGAATAAACTGTCTTGAGCTTAGATAGATTTTGTATTCCGCTGATGCTTCACCTTTCTCTTTAATTGTAAATTCATTAGAATAGACATAATTTGGGTAGTTGTTGTTTGAAAGATAATAGATAAAAACAAATCTATACTTTCCATGTTCTGCTAATTTTACATCAATTCCAGCTTTGCTATTGGATACTTTTTGGTTCCATTCTCCAAAGATTTTCTCTTTTGGCTTTAATTCTTTAAGTTCTGGAGCTTTTACATAACATTTCATAAAACAACAATTATAATGAGCCTTAACATCATTCCATATACCTTTAGATTTTGCTAACTTCTGCACTTTTAATGCATAATGATAATCCTCCAAACAACTGTAGAGAGCCGCGTATTCCTCAGTCCCATAGTACCAGATATTTTGATTTAGATTATTCTCAATAGTTACCTTTATTTTCTCTCCTTGCTCATACTCTGTTTTGTCTGTAAAAACTACTACATTTGGCACAAATTTAGATTTCCACAAAAGAATCCCACCTATTAGGGAGATTAAAACTACAACTCCTCCGATGATTAAAATTTTTTTGTTCATCATCATAATTTATTCTCCTTTTAATTATAAGGTTTCCCGACCTTTTAGGGCTTTGGGGAACTGCCTATGATGCAGGCGATTTTGCGATTATTATTCTCTGAATAAAATTTTAATGGAGGATTACTGTGAAAACGGACATAGTACTCGTTAAAGGCGTCAACTCATGAATCTGGATTTTATTGTGGGGTGGTGTCTTCTTTGGCTTTGGCAACTCTTTTGTAGCAATCATCTTTCCAATCCTGACTCTGGATTTTATCACAGACTGAACGGTCTTCTCTGGCTACAGCAACCCAGAGATAGCACCAATATTTGTATCTCTGGCCTTGAATTTTATCGCAGATAGAAGAATCTTCTTTGACCTTGGCAACTTTACTGTAGCATTCATCCTTGTAATCCCGACTCTTGATTTCATAACATATTGAAAGGTCCTTTTTAGCTATGGCAACTTCTCTGTAGCACTCGTCTTTGATAAGTTGATTCTGTATTTTATCGCAGATCGAGGAGTCTTCTCCAGCTATGGCAACTTCTCTGTAGCACTCGTCTTTGTAGCTCTGATATGGGCTTTTATCACACATTGAAAGGTTTCTCTTGGATTTGGGTATTATTGAAAGGTTTCCTTTAGATAGAGCAACACTAGTATAACACATATTTCTAATATTTTGATCTTGTATTTTGTCGCAGATTGAAAGGTCTCCTTTTGCTTTAGCAACTCCCGAATAACAACGATCTCTGCCATCCTGATACTGATTTTCATCACATATTGAGATGTCTTCTTTGGCTATGGCAACCTCTCTGTAGCACATATCTTTATAACTTTGATTCTGGATATCATCACATATCGAGGGATCTTGTTTGCCTATGGCAACTTCTTCGTAGCACTTATATCTATAATGAAATCCAAGATCAGCATCTTGGATTTTAGCACATATTGAGGAATCTTTTTTAGCTACGCCAACTCCTGAATAACACATGTATTTAGTATTACCCTGTATTTTGTCACATATTGACAAATTTTTGTTAGCCACGGCAATTTTAAGATAGCACTGATCTTTGTAAATAAACTGAATTTTATCACATAATGAGGAATCTCCTTTTTCTATAGCAGTCTCGTAATATTCTTTATCTTTATTTTCACTGATACATCCACTCAATACAACCACAAAAACCAAGATAAAAATCTTTCTATACTCTGGCTTCAAAAACTCTTTAATCGTTTCTTTGTTCATCATAATCAGTTATATTCATCCTTAAATAAAAATTTTTCATTAAATATTGTTACTGCTCCAACAACCACTTCCAGAGGGGCACAAACTTAATTTTCTTTCCATTAATTTTTTCTTCATCCTCATAATCCCAGGATATGCAGAGCAAATCTTTACACTTTAATAACTCAGAAGCCTTCAATAAAGATTTAATCTCTCTTTCATTTATCTCATCTCTATCTGAAGCATAACTTACCTGAATCAACTGCTTTACCTTCAAACCCTCTTTTATCACAAAATCCACTTCTCTTTGCTGATAGTCCTTCCAGTAAAAGATTTCCATCAACGGCTTTTCATTTGTTTTTCTCAGCAGCTCTAAAAAAACCACATTTTCCATTCTTTTTCCAATCTCCCCGGAAAACCCTAGAGGTAAAGAAGTGCCTATATCGGCGATATACACTTTTTTGGGCCACGATTTTCTTGCATATACACTCAAAGAAAATCTATCCAGGAAGAATACAGAAATAGTGTCTTTTATATTTTCAAGATAAGAATAGATTGTCTTTTTTGAAAATGGAATCCTTTTTTCCAAATATCTTTGAATATTTTTAATACTTATTTCCTTTGAAAAATTCTGGAACATAAATTCAAACAATAACCTTCCGAATTCTATACTCTTTATCTTGTGTCTTTCCACAAAGTCCTTTAGGAAGATTTCATCAAAATAGGTTTTTAGAAGTTTTTCTTTCTGAAATCTACTTTCACTCAAAACAATCTCTGGAAAGCCACCAAAATCCAAATACTCTCTTAACAATCTTAAAATCCTGCCTCTCTCTTCAAAAGTAAGGAATTTCTCTGGTTCAAAATTTTTTGCCTTCAAAAATTCCCTAAAACTAAAAGGCAACAAAAGATAAGAAATTGAGCGTCCCCTTAGCTGGGTTGCAATTTCTCTGCTTAATAATTTAGAAGAAGAACCACTCACAATAATTTCATAACCATAATCCAAAAGTGTTCTCAACAAGCTCTGCCAATCCTCAACCCCCTGAATTTCATCCAAAAGTAAAACCTTGGGAGTATAGCCTTTTATTTCATTATGCAGTTTTATTATTTCAAAGAACTCACTTGGTGAGAGGTTTTTAAGGAAGAATAATTCAAAATTTAAATACAGAGCTTTTTGATATTTAGAGTTGAGAAGATAAAGTAAATAAAAAGTCTTCCCAGATCTCCTCGGACCTATGATGCTTGTGATTTTTCCTTTAATAGGTGAGATTTTCAATTCTCTTTCAATTCCCGAGAATCTCTTTTCCCTTTTTATATAGTCTATTACCGCTTTCCTCTCTATCATAATTAAAAATAGGATGTTAAAGTATAAAAAGTTTCCTGAGGGAACTATTTTTCATAAAAATAGTTTCTATAAGATTGTAATTAGCAAATTATTTAAAATCAGCAATTGCTGAAGATGTGTTATATGGCGTAGGTGTTAAAGTTCTGTTTGAACATACTGGGCATTTTTCGGCTTGAACAATCGAAACAAGAATTATAAAACAAGTTACACAAAGAAAAACAATCCTACTAACATTCATCCCACAACCCCCTTAGTATTTTCAAAACACTCATAACATTCTTTTATAATTTTTTCGATTTTTTGTAAGGAATCTAAACAGAGGTAACTCGCTTTTAATGTTTGATTAATATTATTTTTTACGTCTTGAATAGTCTTATTTTTAAGTTTATACTCTTCGATATAGATTACTAAGGATAAATCCAACTTCATTGAACTCGTTTGCACATCTGTAGAAACATCATAGAATTCTGATCTTGCTTCTTGATATTTCTCTGGACTACATATAACTGGTAGATTCTCTAGATCTGAGAATATTTTTGTTAAAATATCAGAAACCTCTACACTTTTCTCAGAGTAAGTGATTATTTTTGCTTTTGTCTCTTCTGTTCTACTACCTAATTTAACGAGTGGGTACAATTCATTTAGTATTTTGATAAAATCATTTAAACTTTTTTCACCTATTGAAATTGAAGAAAGGAGTTCATCATAGCTTACTGATGCTTTTAGGTGTAAGACTCCAATTATTATGGTTTCTTCCTCCCACCCCTCAACCAACAACATCGCCTTGCTCTCATCCCAAGGATTTGGCAAAATCTCCAAAACTCCTTTACCTTCACCAAGAAATTCTTTTGTTATCTTTGTTGCATTCGTCCTCGTATAAACCTCTTCAAGCAACGGGTTTGTCTTTGGCGTGCCGACAACGATTAAATTGTAGTTTCTTTTATCTTCATTGCTAATTTCAGAATACTTCTTTATCAAAGGTTTATTCCCTGTCTGCTTTTGCAAATAATCAGCGATTTCATTAGCAGCTTGTAATTCAATCTCAGAAGCATTATCTCCAACTATAATCAAAGTTCCATCTTTGAAGGCTTCTGGAAAATCAGAGAGTTTAAGTTCTTTTTTTGGCTTTGCTGGTGGTGTTGGTGGTGATGGAGATTGTGTAGGTACTTGCTTCCATAAAAGAAAACAACCAGCAATGAGACAGACTAAAATTACAATCCCTGCAACGATTAAGATTTTTCTGTTCATCATTAATTTATCATTATCCTTTCTTTAATTTATAATGCTTCCGACCATTGAGGCTTAGATTCATCTTTTTCTCCCGATTCTGGTTATATAGCGAACTACCCCCAATAATAAGGGAAATAACTAAGACGGGGGGAAGAATATAAAATGCAAAAAATTCTAAAATGTCAGATTTTCGCTTAATTTCACAAAAAACCATACTCTTTCTAATACCTTGATCACAAGTTACAATTATTCTTCCCTCACTATACATTAACTTACCAGATAATATATCCAGTTCCTTTTCCGGTGGAGGATTGAAACCAAGAACATGGCTTTGATCGGGAAGAAAAACCACAAGAAGAAATTTCGGGTATGGATACATTTACACTCTTGCCAATCTCTAATTTCGGGATTAATTTGATAATTTCTTCATGCATTGCTCCCCCTTCTTTTGTGAATCCTGTCAATTTTATAATCTTCATGTTTGTTAATACCATATCACCCGTATTTGTAATCGTTAAAGTTGATGAATATTTCTTTGCTTTTATACTGAAATTAGCATTATCTGTTTGTTCGTTTTCTGTATTTTTCATTTCATATCTCAGAATATGGTTATTGTTCTTGAAATCATAAAAGTTTATGATAATTTCCCCATCAACACCATATAGTTGTTGATACTTCTCTTTGATAGATTTGAGATCAAAGTATAATGTTTTTGTGAGAAAAGCCTCGCAATGATCATCTTTACTATCGTGAGATAAAAATAACTCTATTTTTGGCGGATAAGATTCAAGGAAAGCACCATTCCATATTAAATTGAACTCATGCTCTCTGCAACCACCACTATATGAAATTATCAATTTTAAGGTATCATTTTCAATCTCAATGTGGTTTATGGAATATGGATTTCTTTTGAAATCTCCTTTAGTGATAATTATTTCTTTAATCTTTGTATTGTAAATACAATATTCTCTTTCTTTTTCTCCATTTTTCCCACACCAAACCTTGTCTGGACCAAGAGGATAGCCATCCACATCCTTGTTTAGTTCTTCTAAATGAGTATTTAAAAGCACCTTTAAAACATACTCTTTTTTATTTTCAGAAACCCAATATTCGGGCTCATAAAATATTTGCCTTGGAGCTAACAAGTTTTCTTTTATCAATATTTCCTTTGTTTCTTTCCAAGAATCTTTTCCGTTTATTCCAGGATAGTGACCATGCATTTGATAGTACATCTCCAGAACTACCTGTATCGTGTGCATCTCAGCAATTTTTTGACCATCTTTTGCAACTTCTCTATATCCTGTCTCTATGCAAATCAAATCAAAACAATAACAACAAAAATAACTTGAACAACTACCAGAAATAAGACATAAAATTATCATTCCGCAAATTCCAATTAAAATTCCGACCGAAATTTTTTTGTCCATCATAATCAGATTATCATATCAAATACTTATTTTATTATCTTCTTTTTTGTACTTATTACCTTCTTAATTTTTATACTTAACTTCGCCGCTTAATGCCGAATGATTTGGAATTTATGGAACAATCCATATCCATACCATAATCTATGACACTTAAGTGCTGGGAAGTGGGGCAAGTGGCGAGGTTGGGTATAAATGCCGATGGAAGTTACATGCGTGATGACAACAGATAGGGGGAGGATTCTTCGTTAATTTCGTCTCTATGCATAGATTGCAGATACCTATTACTTAAATGGTTGAAGTTACGGATTAAATTTTTTTGTCCCAAAGCCTCTTGGAGCGATGGATTTATTAATCACCAAACGTATTATTTTAAAATTCCATAGGAATTTGCAGCCCCTCTAGGATTGAGAAAATGCATGTAATTGGCGTAGATAGGGATATATTTGAAATAAATAGGGAAATCGCCAGGAAGAATAGAAAATTATTTGAGAGGCATAATGTTTTGGCTATAAATATAATGGGTGCAATTGGTTCTGGAAAGACTTCATTAATAGAGATTATGCACAAAAAACTTGGTGAATTTAAAATAGCTGCAATTGCTGGCGATGTTGTCAGTGATATAGACTCAAAAAGGTTAAAGAGATTGACAATTCCAGTTCAAGGAGTGAATACGGGAAAGGAATGTCATTTAGATGCTCACCTTGTTAGTCATGCATTAGAGAGGATTCCTCTAAGAGAAACGGATATATTATTTATAGAGAATGTGGGAAATTTGATATGCCCGGCGGATTTTGATTTGGGAGCCCAGAAAAACATAACTATTGTCAGCGTTTCAGAAGGAGACGATACCATAGAAAAGCATCCAATGATATTCCTAAATTCCGATGCCCTAATAATTAACAAGATCGATATTGCCAATGCTGTAAATGCATCTGTAGAAAAGATGGAGGATGATGCGAAAAAGATAAATTCCAATTTAAGAATCTTCAAGACGAGTATGAAGACGGGGGATGGAATTCCAGAATTAGTTGAATGGATTAAAGAGATAAAGAATGAATAAAGAATAGAGAAAAATTAATTTTATTAACTAATACCGAAATGTATCCTTCATACATACTGAAAGAGAGGTAGAGAATATGTTAAGATTCTTAGAGAAGGCTATTCCAGTTATCGAAAGATGTCTTTAGTTGATCTTTAAATTGACTTGGAAAATTGGGAGATTATTTTGCTCCATTTGAGATACATTTCGCTACCGGGGGAATATTTGAAAAATGGTATGGGGGATTTATCAAAAATGATTATATAGAGATGTAGACAAAGAATGAAAATAAACGATAAGAGAATCTCCCAAGTTCACGGTGGTGGCGGTGAAGCCATGAATGAACTTTTGTCGGAAATCGTAAAGAGTATAAAAAATAGAAATGTTAAGGGCGGTATTGGTTTAAATGAATTGGACGATTCTGCAACCATTCCTCTTGGAAAAGAAAGTATTGTCTTTACTACGGATTCCTACGCTGTAAAGCCGTTGTTCTTTCCTGGTGGCGATATAGGAAAACTCTCGATATGTGGAACAATAAACGATTTGGCAGTAATGGGTGCAAAGCCAATAGCAATATCTACAGCATTTATAATTGGCGATGGATTTTTAATTTCTGATTTAAGGAAGATTATGGAGTCGATAAATAAAATCTCGGAAGAGACCAACACAGCTATAGTAACGGGAGATACAAAGGTCATTGAGGAGGGAATAGAATTAATAGTAAATACCTCAGGTATTGGATTTGCGAGGAAGATAATCACAGACTCTGGTCTAAAGGAAGGTGATAAAATCATTATTAATGGAACTGTCGGGGATCACGGAATTGCAATTCTTGCAAAGAGAGAGGGTATTGAATTTGAAACCAAACTAAAATCAGATTGTGCACCTCTGCACAGCTTGATAGAGAAAATTCTGAAATATGAAATTCATGCTATGAAAGATCCCACCAGAGGTGGTATAGCAAATGCATTAAATGAATTTGCGGAGAAATCCAATTTGGGAATAATTATAGATGAGGAAAGAATACCATTCAGAGAAGAAGTCAAATCGGCATCTGAAATGCTTGGAATAGATCCCCTTACAGTGGCAAATGAAGGTAAGGTCTTGATTTCTGTTAGTGAGGATGATGCAGAACATGTCCTGAAAGAGATGAGAAAATCTAAATATGGAAAGAATTCTGAAATAATAGGGGAAGTGACTAAGGAAAATAGAGGCAAGGTTATATTAAAAACGATAATTGGCGGAAAAAGGATATTGGAAAAGCCAAGAGGAGACCCAGTTCCGAGGGTCTGTTAGAAGGTTGGCAAAACAGCATTGTTTATAAAATTTCGCTTTAATTCGCATTTGAGAGTTATAGAAAGTGAAGTTCTCCTTCCAAACCAAAATTTGAGAAAATTTTAGAGGAGTTGAAGAAGTGAAGTTAAAGGGTGGCTCTTACAGAGCCAGTTTAGCCCTATATTCTGCCAAAGCGCTTTATGGAATAATTTTTTAATTCTGAATTTTTATTTTATATGGTATTAAAATGGAATTCAGATATCTTGAGGTAAGGGAGGATGAGGTATATAAATGTAATGCGATTCACTCCACATTATTAGATGGTGTAAATGAGGGAATTTCACCGAATACCGTGTTCTTGGAGGAGTGTCCAAGTTATGTATTATCTCTCGGGAGAAATCAGTGTGCTGAAGAGGAGTGTAATCTCGAAGAATGCCGTAAACTTGGGATAAAGATTGAGAGGCGCGAAACTGGTGGAGGAGCGGGATTTATGATTCCGGGGAATACCGCGTGGGGGGTTTGCGTAAGAAAATCAGAAGATATCGTTTCTGGGGATATGATAGAAAATTTCAAGAGACTCTCTGAGGGTGTGATCCTGGGCTTAAGAAAACTTGGCCTGAATGCAAATTTTGCTCCAGTGAATGATATAAATATCGATGACAGAAAGGTGGGAGGTATGACGGCTCTGAGTAAGAGCAATGCACTTCTCGTATATGGTAGCGTTATCTGGGACTTTGATATGGAAATGTATATGAAAATTGCTAAAATTCCAAAACAGAAGTTAAAGAAGAAGGGGGTTTCATCGGCAAAAAAGAGAATTACAACATTAACGGCAGAATTGGGTAGGAGGATTCCACCCGAGGAATTGAGGAGATATTTGCTTGAGGGATTTGAAGAGAGCCTTGGTGTAAAATTGAAGAAATCCGGACTTAATGATAAAGAAATAAAATTATGGAGGGAAAAGATGAAGAAATTTCGAAACCCGGCATTCATATACCGCCCAGGAAGGTGCGATATAGCGAATGTAAATTATATTCATTCTGCAGATAAAGGCATCATAAGGGTTTCGGCATATATTTCAGATAATATAATTCATAAGATTTCACTAAGTGGTGACTTCATGCAGTTGAATGATGTAAGTTTTTCTAAACTTGAGGATATGTTAAGTGGAATCTCGATTAAAGAGGATATAGAGAATATTGTGAATAAATTTCTTAAAGAGAATAATGTTCAACTCATAGGTGCAACATCTCAAGACTTTATAGATGCAATTTCAAATGCAATTAAGCAGTATAGGAATTAAATTTATAATTCTGAATTTCTATGTAATTAATTGGTGAACTAGGCCGGAGGGCTGGGCGTCCTCTGTAATCCCAAACCGTCCTTATGGGGAGGCCGAAGTCTGGGGGGCGATTTATCAACTATGTGTTGGTCTAGGTCTTCGACAATGAGTTCTCGTCTCACCGGGTCACAATGGATGTGAACCGGGTCAGGCCCTGACGGGAGCAGCCCTAAGCATCCTGCGTGATGCTGGTGAGGTGGCGGGAATGAGAAGAGGACCTAGGTAGCCAGCATGTGGTTGATATCTCCACCCCCAGACGCGTTCACCGTTTTAATTATTTGATTAGCGTTAGTATAACCTCAACCAATATTATCGCAATCACTATTCCTATAATAACCTTCGGGTCGATCTTTGGACCACCTTCATCGATATCAAAATACCTCATCAATCCCGCTCCACCGATTGGTCCCTCAACCCTTCTCCTTCTCACTGGTGGCATTTTTAATATTTTTTAATTTTTTTAAAAATTAATTAAAAGTATATTTGTCTGTATTGAATAAAAATTCGTTGCGAATTCCCATTGTAAACCATTGTAACGGGTTAAGGATGAGTGAGAATAGGATATTTATATTATGGATCGTATATATGGGATTTATTGTGTTGGTGCTTCTCTTTATTGGGCTTATGAGCGGTTTTATCGAATTAAGTGATATCTGTGAGGCGACAATACTAAAAGATGCAAAGGATTATTGCTATTTCTTGTCATCTAAGATTAAGAATGATATTGGATATTGTAGAGCGATTGAGAATGAATTCTATAGAGATGAGTGCTATTTATCATTTGCAAAATTGATGAATAATCTATCAATCTGTAATTTGATTCAGATGAGGCTGAAGAAGGATGAATGCTATAGGGATATTGCAATAACTAATGGGGACTATAGAATCTGTAAAGAGATAGGATACTATCTTTATCGAGATTTTTGTTATTTTCGTATTGCCATAAGAGATAATAACTCGGAATTATGTCATAACATATTGGATGAAAATCTTAAAAGGAGGTGTCATAGGGAATTATCCTGATCCCTCGCCCTCTTCAATCTCGCAGTTGAGACAAGTGATTGCCACGCAAATGCTATCCTCTCAAGGTAGTTTGAGAATGTTAACGATTCTTTAAGAATGAGTCCCCTCCCCTTCCCCAATCTACCAACCAGTTCCCTCTCTCTCTTTATAAGCCCGAATCTCACGAGTTTTGGAATTATCTTATTCTCCAGGGTTGACCTCGAATAATTCTTTTCCCTCAGAAATTTTGATATCTCCTTCTTTGTTATGGATTCCCTCTCGAGCAATACTCCAATAAAATCCGTCGCAATTTTAAAATAGGTTGGTTGATATTTTCTCGGGAATATGAAGTCAATTACATCATCAATACCCCAGATTATGTTTTTGTCTAAACCACCTTTATTCTTTATCTCTGGACCATAATGCGATGGAATCCACAAACTTTCCATCACCGGAATTCCCTTAGTGGGCGGTAATTTTGGATTGGGGTTTCCCCTTCTCTTTGCCATTTTTCTCTCAACGAAGACCTCCACAATCAAAATTGAATTGTCAACATTTTAGCGAATCTATTGCCGAGATAAATATTTCGGCGTGCTTCTTCTCAATAATTAGTGGTGGTAAAATTCTTAGAATGTTATTGGAGTATATCGTCAAGATTCTCCTATCAATCAATTCAAGGGTTGTTTTCTTTGCGTCACTCACCTTTATACCTATCATCAGTCCTCTTCCTCTGATCTCCATATCTTGAAGTTCATTAATGATGTAATTTCCAATTTTATCCGAATTTTTAATTAAATTTTCTCTTTGAATTATCTCAATCGTCTTTTTTGCAACCTCACACGCCAATGGATTTCCAACAAATGTTCCGCCGTGCTCTCCCTTATCAAAATCACCACAATTATAAACGATGGCGCCTATTGGAAATCCTGCCGCCATGCCCTTTCCAACACATAATATGTCTGGCTTTATTCTATGCCTCTGAAACTCGAACATGACCCCCGTTCTCCCAAATCCAGTTTGTATCTCATCCAGTATAAGAAGCACATCCCTCTCCTCGGTTATCTCTCTGACCTCCCTCAGGTAATCGTCGCCTGGGATTATTACGCCGGATTCCCCCTGAATCGGTTCGAGAATTACTGCGGCCGTATCTTCAGATATTAATTTTTTTAATGATTCGATATCATTATATCTCGCAAATTTTACCCTTGGAAGGAGAGGATAGAATGGCTTTTTATATTTTTCATTCCATGTCAGACTTAAAGAGCCAAGAGTCCTGCCATGAAATGCATTCTCCATCGCGATAATCTCTTTTTTGCCCGTAACCTTCCTTGCAAGTTTTATTGCAGATTCCACCGCTCCAGTTCCATCATTAGTTATAAATACCCTTTTCAAGCCACTGATCCTTGTAAGTAATCTCGCCAATTCTAATTGTGGAAGTGTATAAAACCAATTTGAAACATGCATTAATTTCTTTGATTGATTTGCAATTACTTTAATGATCTCTTCATTTGAATGTCCGAGCGAACAAACCGCAATCCCTGAGAACATATCGAGAAATTTATTATTATTTAGGTCATAGAGATACATCCCCTTTCCCCTGACAATAGTCACGGGAAGCCTTGAGAATGCCCTCGAATAAACCTCCTTTTCAATATCTTCAACTTCTTTCTGATTCATTTTAATTCCATTACACTATAGACAGATAATAAATCAACATCGGTCTTAACACAACCACTCTTCAGTAGGATTATCCCTTGACATGGGATTCCCATATTTGAAACTTCCAAGAGACCCATATTCACCTCATAGGGGCAGCCAATTCCGATAACCGCTCTTGGCTTGGTTCTTTGAATTATTCTCTTAACGAAGCCACCTCCGGGAGCGATGTAAGCCCCTTTATAGCCCAATTTATTGGCTTTTTTTGTTATCTCGTATATCTTACACTTACCACAGCCCACGCACCTCGCACCATCAACAGAACTAAAACTCGCTGGACACTCGGTATCTCTTAAACATTGAGGCAATATGATAATTCTCTCACTGTATGGAACCTCTGAAAATTTCTTTTTTAGGAGCATGTTCCTCATCTCCGCATTTACTATATCAACCATAGCATCATTCCCGCCAAGTATTGAAATTACCTTTTTTGACGGCAAATAGAGAAAATCAAGTATGGAAAGCAACACCCTAAGAAATATTGAGGTCAGTCTCGATGATGCACCTCTAATAAATTCCCTCTTCCTAAAGAAGAGATATGACGATACAACTCCAATAATAAGCAAAATCAGAAATATTCCAAATCCTATTAATGACAAAATTCCAATATATGCAAGCACCTCTTGAGATAAAAATTCGGTCATTTTTCCTCGAATTTCCATTACATCTGAATCGATTTTAGTATCTCAATTGCCTTCCGCAGGTCATTAATCTCGGAGCCGCCATAACTTATTCTTATGCATCCCTTACCAGATGGTCCAAACGGACTTCCGGGGATCGCAGCAACCCCATTCTCAAGTAGTTTGTCACAATATTCAATATCATCCGAATTAATCTTGGGGAAGAAATAAAATGCACCTCCCGGCTTCTCAAGTATCGGATAAATCTCCTTGAGATTCTCGAAAAGGAAGTCCCTCCTCTCTCTCAGTTCCGATACCATTCTATCTACATAATCTCTAATATCTTCTGAAAACGCCGCAATTGCTCCATACTGAACGAAGGATGTAGCACAGGAAACACTCTGGGTTTGGATTAGATTCATCTTATCAATTACCTCCTTTATTGGGCATGCGCCATATCCCAATCTAAATCCCGTCATCGAAAATTCTTTTGAGAAGCCATTCACTGTGATCGTGTTTTCATACATGCTGCCAATGCTTATATGCCTCCCTTCATATATGATCTTTTCATATATCTCATCCGATAGAATAAACGAATTCTTCCTCTCTGCAATATCAACAATTCTTTCCATTATCTTCTTGCTATAAACCGCGCCGGTGGGATTATTCGGTGAATTTATAAATATCAATCTTGGATTTGAATTTTCCAATACTGAGAAGAAATCCTCATCTGGGATAAATCCGTTTTCTGCCTTTAATGGTAGCCAGACAACCTTGCCTTCTGCAATCCTGACAATTGATTCATAACTCACCCATGATGGATCCGGTATTGCAACCTCATCGTTTCTGTCTATTAGAGCCATAACTGCCTCAAAGATAATCTGTTTTGCACCGACACTCACTATAATCTTCTCCACATCGAGGTTATGAATTTTATTCTCTCTTTCTAACTTTTCGAGTATCTTCTCCCTTAGCTCTACAATGCCCCTGCTTTTTGTATAGAAGATTTTGCCTCCATCTAATGCATCCTTTGTGGCTTCCTTTATCTGCGTTGGAGCATCGAAGTTCGTTCTACCGATCGTTAAATCTATTTTATTCTTTGCCAACGCGGAGTATTTGAATGTTGCAGATTCATCTAAGCATTCTACCCTCTTTGCAAAGATGCTATTTGCCATTTCAACAATTTCAACAAAATATGGATTTTATAGATTTTTACCGATTGACTACTAAATTATATATTCCTCTTTCATTAAAAATTTTAAAAGATGGATCTGAAATTTGATCTTAGGGAATGGTTAACGGAAGTCGTAGAAATGCTTGTTATTCTTGGGGCAATTATACTCCTGTCGCGCCTCTTTCTGGGTGCAGATATGCTCGTTCCACTGGTTGCGGTAACATCGCAGAGTATGTTGCATGTTAGTGATTCGTGGAAGGTATGGCTTCAGGAGCATGGAATCTCAAAAGATAGAATCGAAAAATTCCCGATGCAGAATGGATTTGCAATGGGTGATATGATTGTAACGATAACTCCAGATGGTGAGGGCACGATAATAAGACTATTTCCAGATACACAACTCGGAGATGTCATAATCTATAGAAGGGACAGACTACACCCGGGGAATGAGCCGATTATTCATAGAGTTGTTGGAATTGTCTATGTAAGGGATTGGGATATTGAAGGGATTGAAGGGACATTAGATTGTCTATCTGAAGATGATTTTAGAAATAAATTCATTCCATACATAAGGGATTGTATAGATGGTAAAAGATGTCCGTATAGGGAATTTCCAAAGACGGGGACATTCAAATTCTTTATAACAAAGGGTGACAATAACCCGGTATCTGACCAATGTGGCATCGGAACTGGGATCGCGCTGCCGGTAAATGAAGAGCAGTTGACTGCGAGGGGTTGGATAAGACTGCCATATATTGGTTGGCTAAAGTTATTAATGAACTATATTCTGGGAATTTAGAATCTTATTTTGTAGGCTGCTAAAGATGACAAAAACTTGAATTTCTTGGGTTTTACCAGTAAGCAGGGAATCCTAGAATGCTGAACAACCTTGTACGCAACCGCACCCAATAGAAATCTTCTAACACCGAACATACCATGAGAACCGATAATAATCATATCATAATCGCCACCTTCTGCCTCCTTCAGTATTTCTTCCGGTGGAAAGCCATGTCTCAGTTCAATATTTGCACCTATAGAATTTTTCTCAAGCAATTTTGCAGTCTCCTTCAATATTCTTGATTCTGGAGTATCTATCTTTAAGAATTGCTCGACTGTTTCATCAATCCCAAAACTCCTGAACATTTCTGGGACATTGGGGAGTACATGAAGCAGAGTTACCTCCGCGTTAATTGCCCTTGCAATCTTAACGCCGAAATTCATTACTTCTCTTGAATATTTTGAGCCACCACAACACATTAGAATCTTCCTAAGTTTATTCCTCCTCTCTCTAACGATCAGCGCCGGAATCTCAACACACTGAACGATTCGATATGCGACATCGCCAAATAAGAACCTCTTTATCGAACTCATTCCGTGTGAGCCAAGAACTATTAAATCGTAATTCTTTTTTGCTTCATCAATTATCTTTAATTCGGGTTGACCCCTTCGCGTCTTTGTTTTCGGTTTTATATTAAATTTCTCCAAAACCCCTATCGCATTTTTTAATATCTCCTTAGAATTGTCAAATTTTGGATTTTCAATAACATGTAAAACAACAACCTCGGCATCAAATGCCTTTGCTAATAATCCACCAAAGTGTATTGCATTTTCCGATATCTTTGAGCCATCTGCACACATGAGTATTTTCATTCCAACCACCTCATTATATTGCACCAATTGATGATAATTTATACAATACCATTAATGCTCCAATGATCGGGAGTAATGAGAAATACAACCTGATCCTCGGACCCGAAATGTATCTCGTCAGTACCGCACCCATCTGGGCACCAATTGCTGCACCGGTATGCATAACCAATGCTATCATAATATCAACATTGCCCTTTATAGCGTGAGTGAGGCTTCCGTAACTTGAGGATATAACGATCTCAAACAAATCTGTTCCAATTGCCACATGAGTGGGGCAACCAACGAGGTATACGAGCAGTGGCATCCTTACAAAGCCACCTCCAACACCAAGAAGACCGCTCAATAATCCAGAGATAAATCCAACGAGTAGGATTATCCATATCGAGATTGACTCGATCCCAGATTCCGGTAAAGAGATGTATGGAGGAATATTTACCCTCCGAATTTTCCTCGTAACAGATTTGAATGCAACTACATCCCCCACCGGAAGCTTCTCAACTCTCGATACCCTTAACGCCTTCTTACTCTCCCAGGCAACAAATATTGAGATAAATGTCAATATTGAGACATATAGCAGACCAATCACAACATCGATCTTTCCAGTATCTTTTAGAAGTTCAATTATCTGTGCCCCAATTTCTATTCCAATTATGGTTGAAAATACCATTATAAACCCAAGTTTTATATCGACATGACCCAAGGATCGGTGTTTTTTTGCGGCAACAATCGATTTTCCGACCATATGTGTCAGGTCAGTTCCAACAACAAAATTCATTGGGATTCCGAGGAGATACATGATTGGACTTGCAATGAAGCCACCACCAACACCAAAGAATCCACCCAATGCCCCAACAATAAAGCCCAATACTATTAGATACACAACATTTACTTCAACTCCGGAGATCGGGAAATACATCTTTCTAAATATTCTAAATATTAATCCAATATATTTGATTCTAATCTGTCCACAATTGCAGATGTTACATACTCAAATAGAAATCCCTGACCAATTATGAATAAAAGAGTTAAAATTGCATAAATTTTTAAATCCTCTATAAAAAATCTATTGAAGGGCTTTGATATCAATTTTATCACAATTATCAGATATATTGCAATGAAGATTCCATACATAAATAACTCCAAGAAGATTCTCAGAATTGTGTTTCTCATTTTAATAAATTTTTTATAAATTTAGAAATCTAATCTTATATTTGGCACCTTATCGCTTGATGGTGTGACAACTACAGGGCACGGGAGCTTCCTACTAACCTCCTGAACGACCTTCTCCGTGACCCCTCCAAGGATCTTTCTATGAACATAATCCTTACCACTTGCACCCATCACAACAAGTATAATATCGTCATTTTGATTAACATATCGAATTATTTCTTCGTGGGGAAATCCCTCCCTTATGGCAGTATTACAAGGGATGTTATTTTCTTCACACATTTTTTTAATCAAATTTACACTCTTCCTTGCTTCCTTCCTCAGTTCCTCAAGAAATTTTCTTTCAATAGACAGCCAACCCACTCCCCCCGTAAATGAACTTGCGATATTCTTTAATTTGTATTTATTTATAACAGATAATGCGACAATTCCATATTTCATTCTCTTTGCCGCCTTTATCGCATATTTGGCAGCATCTATGGCGGCATTCGAACCATCTGTCGGAACCAGAATCTTCTTTAAGGTTTTCTTTCTCATTTTTATATCTCTATGCATCTCTTTATATCATCTATGGAATTCGCCAAATATAAAACCAATGATCAATCCAAAAATTGCGGAGAGAAATGTGATTATAATTGCATATGCTAAAGGATTAAAGTCGATGAATGTTACCACCCTCTCAATAACATCTACATTTCCATCCCTCTTAATAAATATTTGAAGTGTAATGCCCCCAAACGCCGCCTCGGTTTCGATATTTCTTTCAATCACATACGCACCATCGCGAAGCATTTTTGCCTTTACATTCCTGATATTCCTTGCGATTATTCTTTCTTCAGCCTCATAGAATTCATCCTCGTCAATTGATACATTAATCTTTTCTTTAATATTGCCCTGATAAATTCTTATATTTGCATACACATCTGCATCATTCACCAAGTCGTGGGTTGTCTTATTTCTGACAATGATCCTTATCCTCATAACATCACCGGGACGAAATACTTCCTTATCCTGAGAGATAGTAACATCGAAGTATCTTGTTGTCTCTCTTGGCACTCCAAGGCTTAGAGTCATTAGTATGAGAAATAAAATTGTTGCAATTAACATATATGCCGACCACCTGATGATGAACCTCTTTCTAATCAATTATATCACACATTATACACATGTTTATTGCAAGTCCGATCGCAACAACGAGGATTAATAACGATAATAGAACTCGAATATCTTGTGCAGATACCATTCTTGTCGCGCGAGCGCCCAATTGAGCCCCGGCGGATGAGCCAATAAGCATCAATAAAACAAGATATGCATCAACATTTCCTGAAACAGCATGCAGTATGCTTCCCATAGATGACATGAACACCATCTGAAACAGGTCCGTCCCTATTGCCGTGGTCGTCTTAATTCCAAGTATGTAGATGAGGAGGGGTGTCATTATAAAGCCACCACTCAATCCAGTTAATCCCACAATTACGCCAACGACAAATCCTACCATGATCGGGAAGATTAAGGAAACACTAATCCCGGAGGTTGGAAATTTTATCTTGAGGAATTCAACACTCCGAATTCTCAAATGAAAATTGTTCCATCTTTTTTTATTTTTAGCAAATGAGAGTATCGTTTCTATAATCATGATTAATGCTATCAATATTAAAATGAATATGTAGATTTGTTTTATCATCATATCGAATTCTGGCAATTCCTTTAATAAATTCAGCAGGATTGCCCCGAGAGAGACGCCAGAGAGAGAACCGATAAGTAGGAAAAACGCCAGTTTGAAATCAATATTTCCCATCTTCTGATGCGCCAATGTTCCCGAGGATGACATTGCAACTATCTGAGTTAGACTTGAGCCTATTGCAACATTCATTGGAATTCCAAACACGACATTGAGAAGGGGAATCATTATAAAATTTCCACCAATTCCAAAGAAGCCAGAGATTGAACCAACAAATATTCCGAGAAGTATGATTCCAAAGGCATCGACAACCATATTTGCTACTGGAAGATAAATTTCTAACATCTTTTTCTTCTCCTACCAGCAATCTCAGATGGAAGTCCCCAAAGCCTCGTGAAGCCCTCTCCAAATTCGTGTTTAAATACATCTCTCTTATCATATGTTGCGAGTCCTAAATCGTATAGTGAACTCTCCGACTCTCTACCGACAATAATTGCATTCCCTTTAAACAACTTTAATCTCACGCTTCCAGAAACGAATTCTTGGGATTTATCAATAAATGCATCTAAGTCTTCTCTTAATGGGTCATGCCAGAGACCGAAATAGACCAGTTCTGCCCATTTCTTATCAACGATCTCCTTAAATAGATTCTCCTCTCTCGTTAATGTCAATCTCTCAAGTTCTCTATGTGCTTCTAAGATAACAGATGCTGCGGGACATTCATAAATTTCTCTTGATTTTATTCCAATAATCCTATCTTCAATCATATCAATTCTCCCAATTCCATGCATCCCTGCAACCTCATTAAGTTTCGTTATCAATTTAACCTCATCCATCTTCTTTCCATTCAATTTTTTTGGAATTCCCTCCTCGAATTCGATCTCAATATACTCCGCCTCGTCTGAGCAATTCTCTATGCTTCTCGTCCATTCAAATATCTCTTCCCTTGGCTCCACCATTGGGTCCTCCAGAATCCCAGATTCTATGCTTCTGCCCCACAGATTCTCATCAATACTATATGGAGATTCTACATCTACCGGAATTGGAATTCCGTTTTCTCTGGCATATCTAATCGCGCTATCCCTTGTAAATTTCCATTCTCTAACTGGAGTTATCACCCTTAATCTTGAATTTAATGCCCTTATGGAGCAATCAAACCTTACCTGGTCATTTCCCTTACCAGTTGAGCCATGAGCAACGGCATCTGCATTTTCCTTCTCGGCGATCTCAACAAGATATTTTGAGATCAGGGGTCTTGCAATTGCAGTAGAGACCGGGTATCTTCCCTCATACATCGCATTTGCCTTTATCGCCCTATTAACATAATCATCAACGAACTCTCTTCTCGCATCAATACTGTATGTTTTTATTGCTCCCAAATCGAGAGCCTTTCCTTCAATCTCCTTCAAATCCCTCTTGCTCTGTCCCAACTCAAGGGTTAATGTGATGACATCTGCATCATATTTCTCTTGTAGCCACTTTATGCAGAGTGAGGTATCCAAGCCACCAGAATATGCGAGAACAATTTTCATTATTATTTATTTCTTAGAATTCATAGTAATTAAAATAGGATAGAATGGATTGGAATAAGAAGCATATAATCTCAATAAAGGATTTCTCAAGAGATGAGATCGATTATGTTCTTAAGAAGTCCGCTCTTATGGAAGAGAAACTCAAATCCGGAGAAACATCGTCGCTTATGAAGGGCAAGATTCTGGCAAACCTCTTCTTTGAGCCATCAACCAGGACAAGAATGAGTTTTGAGGCTTCGATGAAACTACTTGGAGGTCAGGTAATTGGGTTTGATAACGCGAGCATGAGTTCGGAGGTAAAGGGCGAAACGATAGTAGATACAATAAGGGTTGTATCAGCATATTCCAATGTTATTGTATTGAGGCATTCCGTTGAGGGCTCCGCAAGACTTGCATCGGAATATTCTGAAAAACCTATAATAAATGGTGGTGATGGAGCAAATCAGCATCCAACGCAGACCCTTCTTGACTTATATACAATTCAAAAGGAATTCAACACAATTGACAATTTGAGGATATGTATTGTCGGAGACCTAAAGTATGGGAGAACCGTTCATTCATTAACAAATGGTCTCGAAAATTACGATGTTAAATTAAGATTAATTTCACCTATGGAACTTAGAATGCCGAGGAGGATAATAAAGGGTCTCAGGGAGAAGGGAATTGAGGTTGAAGAGACAACAAAATTAAATTTGAGGGATTGTGATGTCATCTATGTTACGAGGATTCAGAGGGAGAGGTTTCCGGACCCGCAAGAATACGAGAGGGTGAAGGATGCGTATGTGCTTGACCTAAAGACAATCAACAACATCGAAGACGATGCGATAATCATGCACCCATTACCGAGGGTTACCGAAATAAAACCGGAGATAGATAACACAAAACACGCAAGATATTTTGAGCAGGCAAGAAATGGAATTCCGGTGAGGATGGCACTTCTATGCCTGGTATGTAATGTAAAATTTTAAAATGAATGGGAAGGAAGACAGGGTATTGAAGATAAAGACGATAAAGGATGGGATTGTTATAGACCACATTTCACACGGCAGGGCGCCAGATGTTCTTCAGATCCTTGGGATAGATAACCAATTCAAGGATTCCGTGACGATAGCGATGAATGTTCCGAGCAAGATTCTTGGTAAAAAGGACATAGTGAAGGTTGAGAACAGGGACATAGACTCAAATGAAATAAATAAGATTGCAATTATTGCTCCGAATGCGACAATAAACAAGATTAGAAACTATAGGGTTGTGGAGAAGAAGAAGGTAACGCTTCCCAGGAGTATTGTTGGTATATTAAGATGCCCAAATCCATCATGCATTACAAATAAGGAGAGAGAACCAGTAAGATCGGTGTTTATAGTAAAACAGAAGGACCCCCTAGTTTTGGCGTGTAAGTATTGCGAGCGGGAAATTAGTGGGGAGGATATAACACTCTCGATAACGACCTAGGCAGATTTCATGACCCTATTTATTTCACTCCTCGTAAGCTTCATTGCATTTTCTATCCTCATTCTTCTCTCTTCAGATATCCTCTTAAATCTCGATACCTTCTTTTTAGTTCTATTTACAATTTTTTTGACTTCTCTTGGTGAGGTGCCACCATAACTTCTACTTCTCAATACACACTTCTCTGGACTTATGATGTCATCAATATTCTCAGCACTTATTCCCTTCTCCCTAAGAATCTCCTCTAATTTCTTAGATTCAAATGTAGATCCCTTTGATGATAATTTCCTAACAATTTCGCCAACAATGCTATAGGCGTCTCTAAAGTTAATTCCCTTTTCCCTAACCAAATAATTCGCAAGTTCGGTTGCGGTTGAAAAATTCTCATGGAGTAAATTTAGCATTCTCTCTTCATTAAATTCGACTCTCTTTATAACCTTACAGAGAATTTTTAATGAATTCTTCACCACTCTAATAGAACTCCAAAGCATTACTCTATCTTCCTGTAGGTCTCGGTTATATCCAATTGGAATTCCCTTCATTACCGTAAGGATCTGAAATAACGCTCCGTAAACAAACCCGGTTCTCGCGCGGATAAGTTCCGCAAAATCTGGATTCTTCTTCTGGGGCATCACAGAACTTCCAGTTGCAAATTCATCGGGAATTTCTAAAAATTTAAATTCGGATGTTGAATATAGGATGATATCTTCAGCCAATCTTGAGAGATTTGACATGAGTATTGATAAACAAGACATCGTTTCGATAATAAAATCCCTGGATGCCACAGAATCCAATGAATTTTCACTAATACTGTCAAATCCCAACAATCTTGTCGTGTATTCTCTGTCGATCTCGAATGATGTCCCAGCCAATGCACACGAGCCCAATGGATTAATATTGATTCTATCATACAGGGAATTTAATCTCTCCATGTCTCTTAATAGCATTGTTGCATATGCAGAAAACCAAAGACCGAGGGTTATTGGTTGAGCATGCTGTAGGTGAGTATAGCCGGGCATCACAATATTTGACGAATTGATTGCCCTCTCGAGCAATACATCCTCAAATCTCAGCAAGAGGTTAAATATTTGCAGAATCTCATTCCTCAATTTCAATTTTATATCAAGAACCACTTGATCATTTCTTGACCTTGCGGTGTGCATCCTTCCAGCGACTTCCCTTCCAACTTTTTTCATAACATAATTCTCGATATTCATATGAACATCCTCGAGCTCTGAGGAAAGGGAAAATTCGCCGCGTAGAAAATCACTCCTCAAATCTCTTAATGCCTTTAAAATCTTTGCTGCATCCTCCCTTCTAATTATTTTACACTTTGCAAGCATCAGAACATGGACCTCATTGCCCCATATATCCTCGAGAATCATCTCTCTATCCACATCAATGGAATTCACAAAATTTATCAGTTCCTTATCCGCAGATTTCCCGAATCTGTCTCTAAGGCATTTCATCATTATTTTTATTTTAATTAAGATGGAGATCTTATATATCCACAGAGGATATATCCTATTTAGATTTTAGCTAATGATCTCCACCTTAACGGAATCCCCATCCTTAAGATTAAATTTCTTCCTTAGATTGAATCTACTTATTATCTCAATTTCATCCTTGTGATGAGTTCTCTCTGGAATTATGAGAAGGCAGTCCTCTTTCTTATCCCCTACGATCAATCTCACTGGTATGAATCCTATATTGCCAAAACTCCTGCCATCTCTCTCAAATCCCTCTATTACTCCGGAAATGTATTTTTCAATATATGGAATTCTCTCAACCCTGAGATTTAATGTCCCGGGAAACGGTTCAAATTCAATTTTTTCTCTAAATTTCTCCATATATTCTCTAACATAATACGCCCCCTCACCAATTCCGGTCGTTACAGTACCCTTAATTATCAATGGTTTCTCAAGAAATGATTTCAGGTTGATGTAGATTTCATTCAGTAGATTTATGCCTTTGTCGGTTATTCTAATTTCTTGCACTCTACCAGATCTACTCCTTTTTATAAGACCCTCATCCTCCAGCTCCCTTAGGTACCGTGATGCGGTTTGTTGTGAAACCCCAAGGAATTGTCCAAGCATTGATGATGAAATTCTGACCCTTTCATACCTCGATTTCAATCTCCTGGATATGTTGTAAAGAATTAGACCGTGTTTATCCATTTCGGAGCATAATTAGAGTTTTATATTCAGTGCCTTTACCAGTTCCTCATATCTGTTCCTTATTGTTATTTCAGTAACTCCAGACAATTTCTCGGCAATTCTCTTCTGTGTTTGTCTGTCATTTGTTAGTTTACTTGCCAGGTAGATTGCCGCTGCAGCAACCCCAGTTGGACCCTTCCCGGAGATCACCCCCTTCTTGCTCGCTTCCTTCAGAATTTCTATTGCCATCGCCTCGGTTCTGCCAGATAAACCAAGTTCCGATGCAAATCTGGGAACATAGTCCATTGCGGTTGCAATTGGCATCTTTATCTTCAACCTTCTGCAAATGAATCTATAGCTTCTTCCTATGTCCTTTCTCTTTATGCCAGAAACCTCTTCAAGTTCCTCCAATGTCTTTGGCAGATGATGCTTTCTCGTCACCAAGTAGATTATCGCCGCAACAACACACTCTATCGACCTACCCCTCACAAGACCGTTGCTGACGGCCTTTCTATACCATATGGCACACTCTTCCTTTAATGTGTTTGGTATGTTTAGACATGCACACATTCTATCAAGTTCTGGGAGCGCTATTGATAGGTTTCTTTGCATGGAATCTGACATCCTGGAGCGACGCTGAAGTTTTCTGAGTCTATATAGCTGTGCCCTTCTCTCCGGTTGGATTGCCCCCCCTCGAATGTCCCTGTCATATTTATCGATCTCCGTTGTTAATCCCCTATTCAGTTTAGCATATCTCAAAACACCACCAGTTCTTGCCCTTTTTACCCTCTGGTCCTCATCAAATGCCCTCCACTCGGGTCCAAAATCAAACATTTCATCCTCTATAACAAAACCGCAATCCTTACATATGATCTCACCATGCGAATAATCGGTTCTTAGGTTTGTGGATAGACACTCTGGACACCTCTTATTTTTGTTTTCATATTCGGAGGATTCATCATCTAAATCTAACTCCTCTATTTCTTCATCATCTTCCAAATCGAGATCATTTTCAAGGATTTCATTAAACATTTTCATTTCATCATTGGGTTAGATTAATACTCTTGCCCAATAATGAATCTGAATCTTGATTTCTGAAATTTCCGAATAATTTTATGACAATATATGGCTTATCAACTCTACCAATAATATCAAAGACCACTCCAATTTTTTTATTATTAAGATAGGCTGTCTTTCTAAGAAGCCTTCTGGCATTTTTCAGGCTAATCTCACCCTCTTCATCCAAACAGAGAGGTGCAACAGCCATATTTCCTACACGGGAAACGATCTTGCAGGTTTTCAAATTTGCACCTTGACATGGATTTTTATGGACAATTTTTATGGCGTGAAATCTTAAAATTTTTAAGAATTTTAGATTTAAAATATATCTTGGTTTTTATAATTAAAATATCTTTAAGTCTTTAAGATCAAAGATGGAACTCCTAAGGGAATTGTGCAATGCTCATGCCGTATCGGGGTTTGAGGATGAGGTAAGGGAGATAATGAGGAGGGAATTTGAGAAGAGTTGCGATTCTGTAGAGATAGATAGCTTTGGGAATGTTATTGCCACCAAGGGTGATGGCGAGAAGGGAATAATGCTCGCCGCACATATGGATGAAATTGGTTTTATGGTCAAATTTATAAATGAGAAGGGATTCATTAATTTCATAAAGATCGGTGGTATAGATGACAGATTATTGATCAATCAGAGGGTAGTTATAAGGTCAAAAAGTGGTAAAATTCCGGGAGTTATTGGCTCTAAGCCACCACATCTACAGAAGGAGGAAGAGAAAAAGAAGATAATAAGGCATGATGAGTTGTTTATAGATATTGGAGCAAGGAACAAGAAGGATGCAGAAAAAATAGTTGAGGTTGGCGATCCAATAGTATTTGAGCCGAATTTTCAGAAATTAAATGATAAGATTTTTTATGGCAAGGCAATTGATGATAGATTAGGTTGTTATGTTCTGTTGAGGGTTATGGAGAGGATTCCATCAGACATTCCAATAAAAATTTTTGCTGTCGGCACAACCCAGGAAGAAGTTGGTTTAAAGGGAGCGAGGGTTGCGGCATTCAGGATAAATCCAGACTGCGCATTTGCTATAGACACCACAATAGCTGGAGACACGCCAATGATAAAGGAAACCGAATCCAGATTAAAGATAGGAAATGGTCCGGCGATAACAATAACGGAGGCATCTGGTAGAGGGGTTGTGACTCATCCAAAACTGAGGGAATTTATGATAAGGACTGCAAAAAGGTATAAAATTCCATACCAGGTTGATGTTCTGGAGGGGGGAATGACAGATGGTGCCATAATCTATCTAACAAGGGAGGGCGTTCCAACCGGAGTTATCTCGATACCTTGTAGATACATTCATTCACCAACTGGAATCTTCAGCATCGATGATGTTAATAATGCAATCAAATTGTTAGAAAAGACGATAATGGACTTGAATATGGAGATGAATGGTTTGAGATGATTACATATCTAAGGAGCATGATCGCAGTCATTACGGGCTCGATTCTCTACATTTTTATGGTATGGGCTCCAGTTATTGGACCATTGATAACTGGATTTATGGTGGGACTTGTATCTGGAGATAATGCGAGAAGGGGATTCTTTACTGGTCTGTTTTCTGGAATCCTGGGATTTTCGATTCTAATCTACATTTCTTCTATGGGTCTTGATATTATGGAATCTAATTGGAATTGCATTTATTGTTTTGGGAAGTGTGATGGGGGCGATAACATTCTCACCACTAAGGTCTATTGGTTTTGTTATGGGCAGGAAAAAAAGAAATGAGCCGGAGATGAAGACATTCATTATTTGCAGAAATTGTGGTTCAAGTAACCAGGAATCGAATGAATTTTGTAGGGTATGTGGTTTATTGCTTAAATAAAATGCTCCCAACCACCGCAGATAATGTCCCAAGGTGTATTGTGTTCAAAGTTTTCTCTACAGAAACATCTCGCCAGAATTGCATATTATATTTGCAATATGGACAATTTGTAGAACTTTTAGTTCAGAAATTTCAAATATAAATTTATGGAGAATTTTCTCATTCCTATTGGGGTCCTAATAATTATTTTGGGCTTCATCATCCTTTTTGTAGGGTTTATCCTTCAATTTTATGACCAGTTTAAAGGGACAGAGAAGAAGACCGAGATTAGAGGAGCCGGCATAATATTCATCGGTCCTATTCCGATAGCATTTGGTACAGATAAGGGCTCACTGCTTATAATCTCCGCTGTAATGATAATTCTGATGTTAATGATGTATTTTCTATTCAGAACTCATGGATTTTAGTTAAATTCTGGAGATGATTTCTTCTAATTGCTTTTTGTCCCATTCGATGAAATAATCCTGATTTCTCGGTATCCAGCCCTCTATCACAACAAAGCCCTTATATGGTCTTAAATTCCTCAGAAATGATTCGAAGTCTATGTTGCCCATGCCTATTGGCATATGCTGGTCACTTCCCGTATTGTCACTTACATGCACATGGGCAACATATTCCCTCAGCTCTTTTGCATAATGCTCCGGTCTTATTCCAGTTGTGTTTGCATGTGATGCATCGAGGCATATCTTGAAGTTTTCTGAATTTATTGAATTATAAATTTCAATAATTTCGGGAATGTGGACACCCATCGCCTTTGGCTTGCTTGCTATGTTTTCCATGCAGACATTCACAGACAAATCCTCCGCAACTCTCGTTATCTCTTTAAATCCATCGATCATATAGTTAAATGCTGTTTCTCTTCTATACTTCCTCGAGGCAACGAATCCCGGATGAACAACAACTATGTTAGAATTCAAGAAGTGAGCCATATTTATACACTCCTTTAACTGCTTAATGACCTCCCTTCTTATTCCAAGATTTAGGGTTGCAATATTTAGGTCATGGTATGGAGCGTGCAAGGATAATTCGACATCGAGGGTTGAGAGAATATCCTTGAGGGATTTCTTTGTTTCATTCCCCTCGGAAGTTCCCCACCCCCTGAACATCGGACTCTGGCAATGGATTTCCACACACTTAAAACAAAGATCATTTACAGAATGAGTTATGGCATATTCCAGATCCAATTCTTGATAATTCCAGAATATCTGTGTTGATATGCCCAACTCCATTTTATTAGATTTTTATTGTCATCAATGGCTGTAATTTTGCAACTGGTTTTGCCAACTTGTATTCCATTACCTTCTCGATAATTCCCGTGACTCGGTAGTCGTATGGCAATTCATGGGGATTTGTTACTATCATTCTACCAAATCTGGAGATTCCAGATATATCATCTATTTCATCAACTCTTGAAACTGGTCTTGCACCAGAGAGTATAAAACAATTCCCAATTTCTGTATTAATTATCTCAATATTAGAGTATTCAAGTTTTATGGAATAACCGCCACCATGAGGAAGAATGTTTATATTCTTTAATTCATCCCTTATTCCCAATTCGTCGACCCTGGAATCGAAGTCTAACCTACCTATCACCTCATCTGAGAGATTCTTAAAGCCTTTGAAGATATATACCGGATGATCCCACCTAAGTGCCACGGGAAACAATGCCTCTCCCGGCGGATACGACTCATCCATCGTATCATGGCATCCAAGTCTTATCTCATTTTTTTTAAATATTCCCTGATGCGTCAGATTTGATAAAATCTTGCAATCTCCAAGAATTTCCCTTGCAAGAAATTCCCTCCTCTTCTTTGCGAATTTCTCAAATTTCAACCACTTCCTGTAGTATTGCTTGGCATCTTCTCCATCAAGGACCGAGATTTTCCCAAGTGGTGTCTTGACCCAATTTCCAGTATCAATCATCGAGTAGATTTCACTCTTTTTTTCTGGTGATGAGCCATGAATTATTGCATAATTTGCATCCTCTGGTATCTCGTGCTCAATTTCTGGGGATGTATTTATCACCTTATAAAATTCAAAGAAGTGATTTCCCTTTCCAAAATCTGGCTTTAATTTAGTTCCATCTAAGTAGATATCGGACTTTTCCAACTCCGAGATTCTCTCGATTATGTCATCCTTTCTCGGCATTTCATCCAATCTAACTAGAATCATTCCGCAGCCGTTTGGTCTAATCTCGGGGAAGAAGACTCCATTATCTGGCCATCTTATCACCACACCATAACCAAAGCCAGACATCCACCTTCCAACATTTCTTGTTATCGTTGCATCCGGTCCAAAGACAGAATAGACATCTCCAGAATCCAATGCATAGATCATCTTTCCGAGACCATACTGCATATTCTCGTATGAGAGTGCTGCAGCCAAATCCCTCAAACCGAGAAAGAATATTCTATTTCTCGCAAATTCAAGCAGTTCATCCTTAGACATCTCACCAATTCTCTTCTCAGAGATCGCCATCTTTAAATAAAATGTATGATAAAATTATTTTGAACTTTTTTTAATAAAAATTCACCCCTTCTTGGAGAAATTCTTCACGGGCTTCGAGATTATCAATGAATTCGGAATCTCAACCATGACCCCATCCCCGGTTTTAATCTTCGTTGTTCTGAGTGCGATCTCATTCACAATCCCTCGAATTCCAACCAACTCGACATCATCACCTATCCTAAATGGTCTATCAACCGCGATTATGATGCCCGATAGCGTATTCGACACTATATCCTTTGATGCATATCCTATTGCAAAGCCGAGGATTGCACCGCCAGTTAGGAACATATAAAGAGCCTCACTCAGACCAAAGATCGAGAGAATTATAACTATCGCAATTCCATATATGAGGTAACCAATTGCCTTTGTAAACAGCTTGTAAGAATGCTTAGACAAATCTACAGCATCGATCTTATCATCCAATTGCCTTATGACGGGTTTTATACTTCTCACAGAGATAATCGCAACAATAATAACTATAACGCTGAGCATGATCTGCTCCAATAACTCCACACTGATGAATTCTTCCGCATAATTAAAAAAATCATGTAAGGAGTTCATTTTGAATCCTTTATAAGATATTTATCCCTGAGATATTTAATTGGGTGGTTTGCTCCGCAATCCCCTGGACATAAACCATAAGATTTTATCTTCTCACAACCTGGACATGAATACCTGGTATTGCCCAATTTACCTGAGAGGAAATCTATCTGATATCTGGTCTTTCTCTCATCAAATTTCGGATTCCTTGAGAATATTGCTATTATATCTTCATTCTTCATTCCAATTCCAATCAGGAATGTTGCGAGAACAAATCTTGCGTTGTGTGAGATTTCATCACTCTCTAGGGAGTTTAAAATTTCTAATATACAGGGTGGAAATTTCTCTGGCACTATGTTTTTAATTTTAATATAATCAAATTCATTCCTTCTGCATGATATACTATTTGCTATTATTCTTAATTTCTCCGGAATTTTTCCAATTTCTATTGGCTCAATGATTCTTAGATATATTGCCTCCCTCAGCAATATCTTCTCATCATTCCTGTTCAGTACGACATATCCGGAATCCATTATTCGATTTACTAATTTCCATTCTGGTTTTATTGTCAGATTCCTTGTAAGCCTTAGATACTCGGTAAAGTGTATCCTCCCGTTATTTATCCTTAAATTCAAATCCTCCATTATATTGCTTATAATTTTGTGATTCTCTGACCTTAAGAATTCAAACGACCTCCTTGCTTCATTCCTTGCAAATCTTGTGATAATCGCACCGTCTGACTTAATATTTGCCAATATTCTTGCAATTACATAACTAAGGATGCTTAACTCGCATGATAATTTGTCCTTGGCTTCGAATTCAAATTTTTTATTATTTATCGAATTTATTAGTCTCTCCCTGCCAAGTTCAACTGCCGAGGAATAGAGAGGATGCTCAATTAATGCATCTAATGTAAGATTCAGAGATGCAACATACTCCTTTGTTATACTTAGAAATGGATACCTCTCCATCATCTCCAAATCAAATTTATCCATATAAGGATTATATTCATGAGAGAATAAATTACATCATTGGGAATTTATTAACACCAAACCCATAATTAATTTTAATATAGTCGATAAGGGATATAGCGGATGAGAATATGTCAGAGAAATCCAAGAAGAAGGGGAGAAGGGGAAAATCAAAAAAGGAACTTGAGTTAGAGATAAAGAAATTAAAGAGAGATCTGGAAGAACAAAACGACAGGATTCTCAGGCTCCAGGCAGAGTTTGATAACTACAGAAAGTATGTTGAGAAAGAAAAGGAGAGGTTTAGGGAAATTGCAAATGAATCACTAATTAAGGATTTGCTCGATGTAATTGATTCATTTGAATTGGCTATTAAAGATGTAGCGAGTAGGGATAAAGAAATTGCAACTGGAATTGAAATGATATATAGAAAATTTATGGATGTATTGGAGAAGCACGGTCTAAAAAGAATTGATGCGGTCGGAAAGAAATTCGATCCGTATTATCATGAAGTTTTTATGCAGGAGGAATCTGACGAGCCAGATGGAACGATCATAGAGGAATTTCAGCCTGGGTATATGTTGAATTTCAAGGTCATAAGGCATTCCAAGGTTAAGGTATCAAAACAGAAAAATAAAGGAAATGGAGATCAAAGGTGATTAAAATGGCGAAGGAAAAGATTATTGGAATTGACTTGGGAACATCAAATTCGCAGGCTGCCGTTGTTATTGGTGGTAAACCAACGATAATCCCATCAGCAGAGGGAGCAACCTACGCTGGAAAGATGTTTCCATCTGTAGTCGCATTCACAAAGGATGGACAGATCCTTGTTGGGGAACCTGCAAGGAGACAAGCAGTCTCGAATCCTGAGGGTACGGTAATAGGGGCAAAGAGAAAGATGGGTACGAACTATAAATATAAGATATTTGGTAAGGAATACACGCCCCAACAGATCTCTGCCTTCATACTGCAGAAGATAAAGAGGGATGCTGAGGATTTTCTCGGAGAACCTGTAAAAAAGGCGGTAATTACAGTTCCCGCATACTTCGATGATAATCAAAGAACTGCAACAAAGGATGCCGGAACGATTGCGGGACTTGAGGTAGTTAGGATCATAAATGAGCCAACTGCGGCAGCACTTGCATATGGAATAGACAAATCCGAAAAGGAACAGAACATTCTCGTATTTGACTTCGGGGCCGGGACATTAGATGTTACGATAATGGAGTTTGGTGACGGAGTATTTGAGGTAAAGTCAACCTCAGGGGATACGCAATTGGGAGGAAAAGACATGGATGATGCGATTGTGAAATGGCTCGTAGAAGACTTTAAGAAGGAGACGGGAATAGATCTAAAAAATGATCAAACTGCAATGCAGAGATTGAGGGAGGCTGCCGAAAAGGCGAAGATCGAACTCTCGACTGTTCTCGAGACCGAGATTAACCTGCCATATATCACCGCGGACTCATCCGGACCAAAGCATTTGGTGAGGAAATTGACGAGGGCTCATCTTGAGGAATTGGTCAGACCGATAGTGGAGAAGTGTAGGAAGCCAATGGAACAGGCATTGAAGGATGCCAAGTTAAAGCCAGAGGATATAACAAAGATCATACTTGTGGGAGGTCCAACGAGAATGCCGATTGTTAGAAAATTTGTTGAGGATTTTGTGGGAAAAAAGGCAGAGAGGGGAATCGACCCAATGGAGTGTGTAGCAATGGGTGCGGCACTTCAGGGAGCGGTGCTCGCTGGAGAAATAAAGGACATCGTACTGTTGGATGTAACACCGTTAACCCTGGGGGTCGAGGTAGAGGGCGGTCTCGTAGAGCCGATAATCCCGAGAAATACGACAATACCAACGAGAAAGAGCAAGATATTCACAACCGCTGCAGATTTTCAAACAGCGGTAACGATCCATGTTGTTCAGGGAGAGAGACCAATGGCTTCTGACAATACAAGTCTCGGAAGATTCAACCTCGTTGGAATCCCGCCGGCACCACGGGGAGTTCCACAGATCGAGGTAACATTTGATATTGATGCAAACGGAATTCTGAATGTATCCGCAAAGGACCTTGGAACCGGGAAGGAACAGAAGATTACGATAACCGCATCAACCAAATTGTCAAAGGAGGAGATCGATAGAATGATAAAGGAGGCGGAAGAGCATGCGGAGGAAGACAAGAGAAGAAGGGAGGAGGCAGAGACGAGGAATACCGCAGAGTCGCTTATATACGCAACGGAGAAGACACTCTCAGAATTCGGAGACAAAATAAATCAAGACCTGAAGAACAGAATAAATGATAAATTAAAGGAATTAAAGGAAGCGATGTCTGGTAAAGATGTCGGAGAGATAAAGAAGAAGATGGAAGAATTAAGAAAGGTGGTACAGGAAATTGGAACATTTGTCTATCAACAGGCACAGACATCTCAAACTCAACAGGCACAAAAAACATCAGAATCTGAGAAGAGGGATGAAAAGGTTGTTGATGTAGATGCTGAGACGGTTGATGAAAATAAGGACAAGACATGAGAAGATCCCTCTACTCTATATCAATCGATAGAGAAGAACTCAGAAGGTTTAGAAAATTCTTTGTAGTGAGAAATGACCTGGAGAATTTCGTTACCTTTGAGGCGGGGAGGAGGAGACCAATCTATAACTGGTTTTATTACAAAGAGGCATTCTCTCCGGAATTAATATTCACACTATTAGATGAATTTGGAATAACTAATGCGAATATAATTGACCCATTCTGTGGTGTCGGGACAACTCTACTTGCAAGTGTGGAGAGAAACTGCAATGCCGTTGGCTTCGACATTCTGCCGTTAAGCGTTTTTGTATCTAATGTTAAATTGCAGAGGGATTATGATATGAAATTGTTAAGGGAGAAGATAAAGGAAATTACATCTCTTAAATTTGGTGAGACGGAATTAAAATGGCCAGATATAAAATTCATCTCCATAAAGAAATCAATTTCTAGATATGCGAGGAATGATTTATTGTTCTTTAAGGAGAGGATCATGGAGATCGAGGATGAGAAGATAAGGAATTTTATTTTTCTTGGATTGCTAAGCATTTCATTCAGAGCAACAAATCTCGTGCGAGATGGTGGCGTATTGAAAATAGACAAAAGTAAGAGGAGAAATCAAATACCGGTCAGACATCTTCTGAGAAATAAATTGAAGAGAATGTATAAGGATGTTAAAAATAATCTCAATAAATTTAATGAGAATGTAAATGCATATGCAAAGGTTGGAGATGCAAGATCCCTGGGAATCAAATCAGAATTTGATTTATGTATAACATCTCCACCATATTTAAACTGGGTGGATTACACAAAGATATATGCAATTGAACTCGCACTCCTCGGGCTTTCATACCAAGAGATTCTGGAGTTGAGAAAGAGAAGCCTTAGATCTCATGTTGGTGCAGAATATAAGATAAGGAAAAGAATAAAATCGGAGAAACTGGAAAGCATCTTAGAAAATTTAAATAAATTCGATGTCAAGAGTCCGGAGGTGCTTAGAGGATATTTTGAGGATTTGTACCTATCTCTGAGATCCATTTATAATTCATTAAATGATAATGCAATCTGTGCAATTGTAATTGGAAATGCATGTCTCCCTGGAATTACAGTAGATTGTGATGTAATTCTTGCCGAATTGGCTGAAGAGATCGGATTCTCATTAAAGAGAATAGAGGTTGCAAAGGTCAGGTGGTGTGGTGTTCATGGAATAAAAAAGGAGAGACCAGTTAGAGAATCGATAGTCGTATTAGAAACCTGACCCGAAACTCGGTCGATGCAAGAAACTCTAAGTTGTGAGGTTAACTTTATAACTACCGATGTCATAATCTATTAACTAGGATGATATTTCATTAAATGGGAGTAGATATGAGGGATAAGATATTGATCTCAATCACAATAGGAACCCTGGTAATTTCGATCATTTTAATTTCTGGTTGTATGAGAAGACCCATCCCGACTACAACCACTATCGATACCTCTGATGTGACAACTACTGTTCCAACCAAAGTAAAGTGCCTTTCTGATGTTGGAATTGCAATCCTCTATGAAAGAATTGGAGATGGAAAACAAATAAATAGAACTATAGATGATGAAATAAAAATTTTTAAAGAAACGAACGCAGATTTCATCTTCAGGGCTTTTTGGAGATGGAATCCATGTCCGGAAAAATGCGAGGATTTGGCAGAAAAACAGAGAGAAAAATGCGAACTTAAAGGTTACAGTTATTCTCAGTTAGAAAAGGCAATTTCAAAAATAAAGGCAGAGCTTCCAAACACAATTGTCTGTGGAGCGGTTCCGGCTCAAATAATTCACAAAAGAGTTGTCTGGAATCCAAAAACAAAAGAAATTATAAAATATCCAGAAACTTGGGGTTTGGCTTTAGACCCTTCAAAATGGGGAATAAATATGTCAAAAGAAGAGTTTCAATGCAGGTTTGCAAAAACTCATTTTTGGATTCCTCAAGATTTAGATTGTTCTCTCTATAATCCAGAAATTGCTTCAGCTTACTTTCCAGATATTACCAACGAGAAATTTCAGGAATTACTTTTGAGGTGGGCTGAAAGACAGATAGATTGTGGAGCAGATGCGATATGGATTGATATGCTGTTTAGACAGGTGGTAATGCTCTATCACCTAACGAAAGATTTTGAACATCCAGCAGTAAAGGATAGTTATTCCGCAATTAATAAAATTGTTGACAAAATTCATGAATATGGAAAAAAGAAAGGTAAATACATTTATGTTGGCTCCTGGGCAACACCTATAAAATTTCCCTATCCATCACCACAACTCGATTTTGTGACCGTAACTCCTTCGAGCAAAGAAGTAAGAGAGATGAAGTTTGATGAGGAAAAATGGAATGAATATCTAAGCCAGATAAGAAAGAAATTTGGCAACATTCCTATTTTTGCCTTTATAGATTGGGCTGGAACAACAAAGACACCTTTGGGACAATTCAGTCAAAATTTAAGCAAAGAGGAGCAAAGAGAGTTTTTAAGAAAAGCCGATGAGTTTTTCTCAAAGAAGGGAGTAATTTTCGTCTATCCGGTTCATGGCGGATTTATGGGGCAGGATGCAGAGATTCTATCTTTCGGTAAATTAAAAGTTTATGATTCTTTAGCTCCAGAATTTCAAACATATGAAACGATAAAAGAATTGACACAAAGGAAAAAAGCAAAGCCAGAACTAAGTTTTTCTGACTGGATAAATGAACCTCTGTTTGAAATGATTCAATTAAGTAAAGAAGGAACCCTTACTTTCAAAGAGCAGGAAAAAATGCTCCCTTTATTAGCAGAGATGGGAATAAAGACAATTTATTTAACTCCGATTTGGGAAATGTGTGAAAGACCGGAAGGATTAAGGAGATATTGTATAAAAAATTACTACAAAATAGACCCAGAAAAGGGAACCGAGAAAGATTTAAAAGAGTTTGTTGAAAAGGCTCATAGTTATGGAATGAAAGTGATTTTGGATTTGGTAACAGCCCACACTGGTCCTGGTAGATACATATATGAAAATCACAAAGAATGGATTCTTAAAGATAGATATGGAAGATTGGCTCTTTGCTGGCCCTCAAAATACTGGGGATATGCGGTTGACAGAAAAAATCCAGAAGTGATAGAGCATTTCACAAAAATAGCCAAATATTATGCTGATAAATTTGGAATTGATGGATGGAGGGTTGATGCTATAGGAACTCAATACTGTAACGAAAACATTCCCAATTGTCTTCAACCCGTGGAAGGAGAACATCACTCAAAAGATTTATTAAAGAGCATAAAATCAGCTTTAGGTAAAGATAAATCTCTTTATCTTGAATGGTGCTATCTTGGAAGATTATATTTGTTTAAAGCGGGAGTTGAAGAAAAGGAAGGTTGTCCTTATCCCAATCCAATTCCCTGTTCTATGGCTTTACCAGAGTTAAATGAATATGCCGATGCTTCCTATTCTTATGAGTTTGGCAAATGCTTTATGAAAAAGGTTCTGGCAGGAAAAGTTTCCTCTAAAGATTTCGTTGAATTTTTCAAAAAAGAATGCCTACACTATGGAAAACCAAGGGGAAGATTTTTGATGACCCATGATTTTGGCTATCAGTTCTATGAGAAAAATCAAGAACTTCACAAATTGGGAGCGGTTTTAATTACAACAATTCCAGGATTTCCTCACATTTACCACAGAGAGATTTTTCCAGAAGGAAATATCAGCTCAATTAATCAAGAAATGTTCAATCTTTATAAAAAATTGCTGAAAATAAGAGAAAAATCCAAAGCACTTAAAGAAGGGGAAATAGAAAATGTCTGGAGAGGAGGAGATAATGTTATTGCCTACCTGAGAAAATACGAAAACGAGAGTGTTATTGTAGTAGTAAACTTTTTGAATAAACAAGCAATATCAACACTCAATTTATCTTTTCTTCCCAAAGGAACTGTTTTATACGATGAGTTAAATAACGAGACTCATATTGTCAATGAGTCAGGTAATTTCAAAATTTCTGTTTCTGCTTACGGTGCAAGGATATTAACCATAAAATAAGGTAAGTTATGATAAACAAAAAACTTTTAATCGCGATTGGGATCATAGTAATTGCTTTGCTTGGAGTGGGTATTATTCATATTCATAAACCAGCACCATCTGAAAAAACACTAAAAGAAGAAGCAAAGAATAAGCTTTCCCAAATTAAAGTTGCGATTCTTTATCAGAGGGTGACCGATGGTATTTATTATCTCAATAGAAGTATAGATGATGTAATCAACATACTCAAAGAAACGAAAACAGATTTCATATTTAGAGGATGGTGGAGAAAGCATCCTTGTCCAGACTCTCCTGATACACAATCAGACTTTTTTCCACCTGAATATATTGAAGAGAGTACGCGAAGGGGATACACTTATGAGCATCTAAGAAACGCTATAGCAAAAATAAAAAATGAAATGCCGGATGTCATATTTTGTGGAGCCGTGTCATGTCAATGGGTTAATAGGAAAGAGAGGGATCCAATTACTGGAGAGACTTTTGATATGAATCAGACATGGGCGATGGCATTAGACCCAGAAAAATGGAATATATCAATGTCTAAAGAGGAATTCCAAGAGAGATTCGCCAAAGGACTTAAGTGGATAGGACCAGATGAAAAATATGATCACACCAAAGTCTGGGCATATTTCCCTGATATAACAAATCCCGATTTTCAGAAACTTATTATAGATTTGGCAAAAAAACAGATAGATTGTGGAGCAGATGCTATCTGGATTGATTATCTTTTTAATCAGGCGCATTATCTTGCAAAAATAACTAAGGATCCATATCATCCAGCAGTAAAAGAATCACTTGAAGCGGCTTCAAAAATCGTTGATGAAATTCACAACTATGGTTATTCAAAAGGAAAATATATCTATGTTGGAAGCTGGGCGAGTTTTGTGGACTTTCCTTATCCTCCACCAGATTTTGATTTTGTTACCCCAACTCTATTGTCTACAGAAGTTTATTCGATGGAAATCGATGAAGATTACTGGGATGCCAGGATTAAAAGAATCAGAGAAAAGTTGGGCGATATTCCAATTTTTGCTCATATGGATCTTGGATTGGAGAGCCTACCTCTAACAGTATTCGCCCAAAATTTAAGCATGATCAAGCAGAGGCAATTTTTAGAGTATGCTGATGATTTTTTTCAGAAGAAGGGATTAATTTTCATTTATCCTGTTCATGGGGGCTGGTTTGGGAAAAATCCAAAAAAACTCGCTTTTGGTAAATTTAATATCTACGATTCCCTCGCTCCGGAGTTTCAAACATATGAAACAATAAAAGAACTTGCTCAAAAGAAATCAAAAATAAAAACTCCATTAGCAACTCCAAAAAGAAGCTATATAAAAGTAGTGGATGGGAATCCAACTCTATTTGTCGGAGAAAAACCATTGGACATCCTTGGACTCAGAACAACCTCTGATCCTTACAAAAGCGATGAGGAATATCAAAAGGTTATAGAATACATTGAGAAAGCTGCAAAATATGGCTACAATTATGTTGCAATAAAACTCAGTTGGTACCAGATGGATACAACAAAACATAATACTTTTCCAAAACCCGAAGATGTTGGAAAATTGATGGATTGGAAAAAACTGGATGAAATATTCGACTACGCGAAATCAAAAAATGTTTATATCATTCCATTCTTTTGGCATAATGTACCGCCTCAGTGGTGGTTTGACCTGACCCCAAATTATAAGAATTTTCTTCAAACAAGTGATAAAGGAAAAACCGTTCCAATGATGAGTTTTAACGTTCCCAATTTTCAAAAATACGAGGACGAAGCAATCAGGGCGGTAATTAACAGATACAAAAATCATCCAGCATATCTCGGCTTTCTCTTACAGTTTGGATACTCAAACGAAGATAATTACCCAGGTACTCCTTATCTTAAAGGTTGGTTTGATTATTCTCCTTTTGCAAAGCAAAGATTCAGAGAATGGCTTAAAGAAAAGTATAATCATAATGTTTCATCTCTCCAAAAGGCATGGGGCAACTCTTCAGTAAATTTCGAAAATGCTGAGCCTCCAAAGCCATTGCCAGACATAACTAATCCTACAGAAATGATAG
>Ga0190363_1000117_pt1 | contig 43682 bp, 32 predicted proteins | sample 48721867_MG_FD_161272 | JGI IMG/M metagenome (GOLD analysis project Ga0190363, IMG submission 161272) | Hydrothermal vent microbial mat bacterial communities from Southern Trench, Guaymas Basin, Mexico - 4872-18-6-7_MG | ecosystem: Environmental > Aquatic > Marine > Hydrothermal vents >...
TATGAAGTTTAATGGTTCCACTCGGTCTAGAATTTTTTGGAGCTCCTCATGGGATATTCCCTTTTTTCTCAAATATTCCCTTATGGGAGGTATGGATGGATGCTCACTCTTCATTATCATTAGGCTCATGTTTCCTCCGGCTACGAGTAAGGCAGCTGCCTTTATGCGTGGTTCAACGCCTATGAAGATTGCTCCGAGGATTCCCCCCATGCTTCCTCCAACATAGCCTATTCTCTTCCCATCTATCTCGGGTCTTGTCTCCACGTAGTCAACGGCTCTTCTGAGGTCTATTATCGTCTGGATTATGCCTCTTCTAGAATCTTCTAGATCCGTTGAGTATAGAGCCTTCCCTTCTTCTCTTCTTTCTCCATGATATTCAGCGTCTATCGCGATAAGCGCGTATCCAGAGGAGGCTGCCAACCCAGCGAATGAAAGTACGTCTTCTTTTGATCCTCCGTAGCCGTGCAGGAAGATTATGCATGGAAACTTTCCTTCTCCCTTAGGTATAGATAGAAGCGCTGGAACTCTTTCCCCATTAGCGGAGTCGAAATAAACCTTATAGATTATGTAGTTTGATCCTTCAATGTAAACTTCTTCAGATACGTTTAGAGGCATGCTTCTATCATATTCATAAAATTTAAGGAGATCTCGGTTTTCAGATCTCTCACTAGAGAGGTGACGCATACATATCCCTCCTGAACATAACATTGCAGATATAGTGATTATTAGAAAGCTGGGAAGATCCTTCCTGAGAGAACGATTATTTACCGAGAATAGTCTCTGGCATCGAAGCCGCAACGGCGAGATCTTTAAAGCCAGTATTGCCGCGTCTCTTAATGTTATTCCCTCAAATCATAGCTGATTATGCGTGAAAAATAGGGGAGAGGTTTTTATCCTTCCTCGATCAGCTTTTTATGCCACTTAACGGATTCTTCAAAGCTCATCAGCGTCTTCAAGTCTTCGTCTAGATTGCTCGGCGAGACTAGGATAAGCCATCCCGCCCCGTATGGATCCTCGTTTATTACTCCGGGATTATCAACAACTTCCTCGTTAACTTCTTCGACTTTACCACTTACTGGAGCTATGAGGTCTGAAACGGATTTCACAGACTCAACGGTTCCGAATGGTTCATTCTTGACGATTTCGTCTCCAGCTCTGGGAAGATCGGCGAAGACTATCTCTTTCAGCTGCTTCTGCGCGTAGTCCGTGATTCCAATACGTACCTTTCCATCCTCCACCTTAACCCATGTCCATTCCTTTGAGTAGTAGAGGCCTTCGGGAACCTCGTAATCATCAACTTTAACCATGCATGTCACCTCAGAAAAAAGAATCGCAATGAGAGTTTTAAGGTTAACGGATACTGGCTTATCTTATCACGCCCGTATTTCTGGCTAGTTGTCTAGCAGATCTTTCAGTAAGAGGCTTCTCATCCAAGATTGTATATCTTTCAGGTCGGATTTCACGGGCCTTCACTAAGGCCTTAACAATGTATTCGTCCTTTACGCCGATTTCCTTAGCGGTTGTAGGAGCCCCAACAGTCCTTAACGTGTCCCGCACTTTTTCCCAGTCTATGCCGTGAAGAGCCGCCATCATTATCGTTCCTAGGCCGCATTGTTCTCCATGAAGCCCATGATTGGGAGCTATGGCGTCCAAGGCGTGGCTGAAGAGATGTTCAGATCCGCTGCACGGCCGGCTTGTTCCAGCTATGCACATTGCAACGCCGCAGCTGACAAGAGACTCGAGGAGAACCCTGACACCCTCCTCTGATCCCGGCTTAATAATGTCTGCGTTCTCCATCACATGCTCCGCGCTCATCAGGGCTAGGCTTGAAGTGTACTCTGCGTAGTACTCATTTTTCTTCTCATGCGCTATCTTCCAGTCGCGGGTTGAAGTGATCTTAGCTATGACGTCTCCGCAGCCGCTTGCAGTTAGCCGATAAGGTGCCTTCATTATAATGGAAGTGTCAGCTATGACGGCGATGGGAGACTGTGCCTTAATCGAGTATGGCTTCCCCGTGCTCTTTATCGAGGCGAAGGGGCTGGCCATGCTATCATGTGACGCCGTTGTAGGGATGCTTATGAAAGGCACTCCTCGACGGGCTGAGCTCAGTTTAGCGATATCTATTTTTGTTCCGCCTCCTACTCCAAGAACCACCTGAGGCTTATATTTCAGTATTTCCCTCTCAGCCTCCTCTACATCATGTAGAGTTGCAGATTGTGAAGGAACTATGTAATAATGAACTTCGAGGCCTTCTTCTCGCAACAGATTCAGTACCTTCTTTCCAGCGATGTGGAAGGTCTTAGGCCCAGTTATTACTAAAGCGCTTTTTATGAAGCCGAGGGACTTGCATATCTCGGCAACTAGCTCGAGGCTTCCATTTCCCACAACTATCTCTCTTGGAAGCCGCATGCGGTGAAGGTTAAGGCCCAACTATATTCATCTCTTTAATGCTTCAGGAGAATGCCGCAGAAGACAGTTAAGCATCCACAATATTTTAAATTTGTCTTTTTAAGGTTTTTAGGACTGAGCATCCGAACGATTTAAATCTAACATCCTCATATTATTTCCTTCAGACTTTGCTCTCTTGTCAGCCAAGTCAAGCATTTATGGATAATTCTCGGAGAAATTGCGGATGCTGGAAGGAATAGACAAGTTAGTATTCAAAGGAACAACTACGATAGGTGCTGTCAGCAGGGAAGGAGTGATCCTAGCCTCAGATACGAGAGTAACCATGGGGTCTCTTATAGCACATAAGAAGGGAAAGAAAGTCTACAAGATAGATGATCATCTAGCTATGACCATCGCCGGAGTCGTGGCTGATGCACAGAAGACAGTAGCAGCTTTGAAGGCAAACGCTCAGATGTATCGCATGCAGAGGAGAAGACCGATGCCCGTAAGTGCGGCTGCACGTTTAGTTGCAAATCTCTTCTTCTCATATCGTCTCTTCCCGTTGATGGCTAGAATAATAATCGGAGGAATCGACGATTCTGGACCTCACTTATTCTCGATAGATCCATTCGGAAGTGTGACTGAGGAGAAGTATGTCGCTACAGGCTCAGGCTCACCTATCGCTTATGGAGTGCTTGAGGAAAGGTTTAAAGAGAATTCCTCATTGGAGGAGGTTCTTTCAATAGTGTGTCGAGCTCTACGATCTGCCATGAAGAGAGACGTTGCAACAGGCGACGATTTAGACATCGCGATAATTGACAAGAACGGCTATCGGGAGCTCAGCGTGGAAGAGAAAGACAAAATACTAAAGTTAGGCAGTTCCGCGTGAGAAAGGGGAGAGCTAGGGCATGTCTTTAGTCAGCAATAAGCAGTCTGAGATAAGGAGGATGGTACTGGAGCATCTTCCAAAGGAAGCTGAGATCACCAAGGTTGAGTTTGAAGGACCAGCATTGGCAGTTTATACTATGAAGCCAGAGATTAGAATTACGCATAATCGGGCGATAACTGACATTGTCAGCATAATAAAGAAGAGGATAGTCATACGTTCAGATCCTCAAGCAAGGCTAAATGAGGATGAAGCGAGAAAAATAATAATGAGTATTCTTCCATCAGAGGCCGAGGTAACAAATGTTCTCTTCGACCCAAGCTTAGGAGAGGCGATTATAGAGGCTAAGAAGCCCGGGCTGGTAATAGGAAAGAATGGTACAACATTGCAGGAGATTCTTGTGAAGACGCATTGGATACCGCGTGTGCTGAGAAGCCCGCCTATGACGTCTAAGATAATCGCTCATATACGCCACTCCATGTATTCAAGGAGCAAGGAAAGAAGAAGGATCCTTAGGAACGTCGGTGAGAGAATATTTAGGCCGCTGGTTTATGAGGTTGGAGATGTGAGAATAACGATGCTAGGCGGAGCTAGGGAAGTCGGCCGCTCAGCGATTCTCGTAGAGACTAGGGAGAGCAAGGTTCTTCTCGACTGCGGAATCAATCCCGGCTCATCGAAGCCCTTTGAAGCCTTTCCCCGCTTCGACGCTGGCCAGTTCGATCTGGGCTCTCTAGACGCGGTGGTTATAAGTCATGCACATCTGGATCACTGCGGATTTCTTCCGTTTCTATACAAGTATGGATATGATGGGCCAGTTTACTGCTCGATTCCTAACCTAAGCCTCATGACGCTTCTTCAGCTGGATTATTTAGATGTCTTAACTAGGCAGGGTCTGCCGCTTCCATACGATCAAAAAGACGTACGAAGCAGTGTTCTACACACCATACCGCTGAGGTACGGCGTAGTTACGGATATAGCACCCGATATACGTCTCACGCTTCATAATGCTGGTCACATATTAGGCTCGTCGATAATTCATCTGCATATAGGCGAGGGGCTCCATAACATAGTCTATACTGGAGACTTCAAGTACGGGAGGACTATGTTACTTGAATCCGCATCCACGAATTTTCCGAGGGTTGAAACAGTCATAACGGAGAGTACGTATGGCGCGCCGGAGGATGTGATGCCTTCAAGAACCGAGGCTGAGAAGAGGCTGGTTTCAATAATTAACACTACGCTGAAGCGTGATGGGAAAGTCTTAATTCCCGTCCCGGCTGTGGGTAGAGCTCAGGAAATCATGCTGATCCTCGACGAGTACATGAGGCGAGGCGATCTTGTGGAGGCGCCTGTCTTCATTGAGGGAATGATCTCGGAAGCTACCGCTATACATACAGCCTATCCAGAGTATCTATCCAGAGAAGTACGTAATGCAATATTGAATCAGGGAGAGAATCCGTTTGAATCCGAGTACTTCACGATAGTGGAGCATCCCAGCGCTAGGGAGGAGATAATTGAGGGGCCGCCGAGCATAATAGTTGCGACTTCTGGAATGCTTGAAGGAGGCCCAATAATAGAATATTTCCAGCAGCTAGCCCCTGACAAACGGAACTCGATAATATTTGTCAGCTATCAGATTGAGGGTACTCTGGGTAGAAGGGTGCAGAAGGGGATTCCCGAAGTCTCCATAATTAACTCTGAAGGAAAGATTAAAGTTATAAACTGTAAGTTAGAAGTTCATACAGTTGAGGGCTTCTCGGGGCACTCTGATAGGCGGCAGATCATCAGCTACTTGCGTAAACTCTCAAAGCCAGAGAATATTATTGTGTGCCATGGTGAAAGATCTAAATGTTCCAGCCTCGCTAATTACTTAGCTAAGAAGTATAAAGCTAACGCTATTGCCCCTGAGGTTTTAGAGACGATCCGACTTAAGTAGAGGTCTTTCTCCTCCATATCTTTACGAATGGCGGAGTCACTACGATGCGTTCCTCTCCAAGCCGTGCGATATCTCCGTTTATCTGCTGAACGAAGTCATAGAGTTCATTAACTGCTTTCTTCACATCCTCCATGTTCTTCTCCGCCAGCTTGCCGAGTCTTAGGATCATGATGTTTCCTGAGAGAACCTCGTCTTTAACGGAGTCTAATTCCTCCAGAGACTTTAGCACCCAAGCTTTAATGTAAATCTTCTCCGGAGGAGATGAGGCTTGAGGCTTTGAGGGGTACTCTGGAGGAGATGTAGACTTATCTTCCCTCTTTTCCCCTTCCCTTCTCCCCAAGATCTTCCCGATGAGGTCCCCCAACCTTATGTTTTCCAACAGTCCATCTCCTTGAAATGAAGAAGACCGTTACGTCTTAAAAGCTTAGCGCCTCATTTCTGGAGCTAACGCTGAGAAGATTCCTTTACTAAATCCCAAATATCGTCTCCTACATGATGAAGATTCTTAAAGGCCTTTCCTTTCTTCAAATTTTTTAATTTCTCCGAGCAGGCTAGTGCTTGAGCCATCGCTATCACACGTCTGTTTCGTTCGTCAACGACGGCGACTAAATCGTTTTTCTCGAATTCCCCGTTGATCTCCACTATTCCGGGAGCCATAACGTCCGCTCCGTTGCAGATATGCGGAACAGCTCCCATATCAACCACTACCTTCGGAAGGCTATTTACGTACTTGCTGAAAACGAGTGTTGGAAATACTGTGTCTTCTGAGATCACGAGCATAGGGATTCCATTTATAAAATATATATTTCTTCCCTTCACATTTACAACTTCTATTCGGGGCTTACGTCCAAATATCTCTTCGGCTTCTATCCCTAAACTCTTAGAGACTAAGCGTAAAATGCGCTTTCCCTCCTTCTTTCTAAGGGAAAGACGCCTAATAGCCTTAGGCATAAACTTAAGTATAATCGTAAGACATATAAGCTTGCGGGTATCTGATACAAAAAACACAGAAAACATAAAGCTGATCGAAAATGGCGACTCAAATCTTAGAGAAAAGCATTGGGAAGACAGTTCTGATAAAGCTTAGGGGAGGCAAGAGCATACGGGGACAGCTAAAAGGCTTCGACCAGCACTTGAACCTTGTACTCGACAAGGCAGAGGACATAACGGACACCGAGAACATTAAGGAGCTCGGCTTAATAATCGTCCGCGGAGATAATGTCGTAATGATCTCTCCGCCTCTGAGGTGATTAGGATATGGGTAAGGGAACACCTTCATTTGGGAAACGCATGGGAAAGACTGTTCATATACGTTGCAGACGCTGCGGAAGAAGAGCTTACCACGTTAGGAAGAAAAGATGTGCTGCTTGCGGCTTCGGGGCCTCAACAAGAATTCGAAGATACTCTTGGCAGAACAAGAAAGTTAATCGGAAGAGAATTGTGTGAGAATGTCTCCGTAGACCGGAAATAGTTTAAATATGACGAGTGGAGAATTCATCTAAAACGGCGGGGCTAAGTATGGTTAGGAAGGCCAGAATAAAGCTGACGAGCACTGATTACGTTAAGCTTGAAAATGTATGTAGGGAGCTTAAAGAGATAGCGGAGAAAAGCGGTGTTAGAGTAAGCGGTCCAATACCGCTTCCCACGAAGAGGCTCCGCGTTCCAGTTATGAAATCTCCATGTGGAGAGGGAACTAAGACGTGGGATAGGTGGGAGCTCCGCATCCACAAGAGGCTGCTTGATATTGATGCTGAAGAAAGGGTTATGCGACGAATAATGAGGATGCGGGTTCCGGAAGAGGTCTTCATAAGCATAGAGCTCATCTAGTTCTATTGTCTAGTTTTTCGTTTTAGAAGAAGAGAAAGAGCATAAGCAGAATTAGGGAGATGCAGAAGCTAGCCGCCCAAACCGTCTTGTTCCACCAGAAGATTTTAGCCCCGTCGAACATGCCTGCTGGAATAAGATTTAACAGCGCTATCCATATGCTTAGCAGAGCTCCTGAAGTAACACTTGTTGAGGAACATAAGGGATGAAGAGATGTCGAGTAGAGTAGGAACGCTAGGACAATATTTGTTAGGGGACCTGCAAGCGCTGTCTTCCCAATGACTTCCTTGCTTGCAACCCCTGAGACAACTACCGTTCCGGGCGATACAACTTTTATTAAAGGTGAGAAGATCGAGAGGGTTGTTAATGAAACCCCGATTACATTCAATCTGAACTCAGCCCATAGACCAAAATGTTTAGCTGAAATCTTATGTGCAAGTTCATGGGAGATAAAGAGGGTCATGAAGAGGAGAGCTGAGCTGAACGCTGCTAGGGGGTTTTGGATGATGTATGCCACCCAGCTGAATCCTGGACCCATAAGAGATAATCCAACCGCCATAACCACCGCCGCCCCTATAGTCAGATGGTAAATTTCAGTTATGCTCGTCCATTCTTTCCGCATAGCCTTGAATGGATACATTATAGAGGGCTCTTTAACCTCGCGTCTGGGAACTGATATACGCTCCCGCTCAACTGAGGGGGGAGATCGGGTTCTAACTCTCCAAAGCTCGGGGCAGTTATGGTTCTCTGGAAGCCTATGATCCTCGCAGAAGTATTGGCCGCAAAAGGGACATTTGAATGGAAGCATAACGTCTCTGCCGCAGTAGTGGCACTTCAAGTCTCCATCAACTTCTATACTCGTCTAATATCCAATTGACACTTGCAACTTAAATATTTGATTCCAAAAAGATTACGTGAGGCAAAATATTCAGGACTGCTGAGTCTAAAAAGGATCTCGGGTTTGAGGATTCATGAAGAAGATTCCCGTGATTCTTGATACTGATATCGGCTCAGACATAGATGACTCATGGGCGTTGGCGATGTTGCTTCAGTCTCCAGAGCTAGAGCCCAGACTCATCGTCACGGAGAGCGGGGATACAGTCTACCGCGCAAAGATAGTTGCGAAGATTCTTGAAAGATCCGGACGTGAGGAGATACCGATAGGCGTTGGACTTCGCCTCGGCAGCGAAAAGGGACCTCAGCTATCATGGGTGAAAGATTATAATATAGAGAGGTATGGCGGAGCAATATATGAAGATGGCGTGAAAGCCTTAATAGAGACGGTGATGGAATCCTCGGAGATGGTGACGCTGCTCTGTATAGGTCCGCTTACAAACATCGCTGCTGCGCTGAAAGCAGAGCCTAGAATAGCTGAGCATGCTAGGATCGTAAGTATGTTTGGATGCCTCTATAAGAGCCCGCTGGGCTATGGTGGAGGAGATGGGGGAGTAGTCGCCGAGTACAACGTCAAAAGGGATCCGAAAGCAGCCCAAACAGTCCTTTCAGCTCCATGGGACATAACTATAACGCCGCTTGATACGTGCGGCTTCGTGAAGCTTAGAGGAGAAAGATATCGGATGATACGTGAGTGTAGAAGTCCGCTGATCAGAGATCTCATGGAGAACTATAAGATTTGGCTGAGGAATCGTCGTGAAGATTGGCAGAGAATATTTGAGACTGAAAGCTCAATCTTATATGATACGGTTGCTGTATACTTGGCGTTCTCAAGCGAATATTTAGTGATGAGGGATTTGGGAGTGCAGATTACGGAGGACGGCTACACAAGAATCAGCGGGGAGGCTAGAAGGGTGCACTGCGCAATCGAGTGGAAGAATCTCAGAGCATTCAAGGATATGCTTGTGGAAAGGCTGACAAGTCAAGCTCACAGAAAAGATTAACCGTTAAAAACCTCAAGAAACATTAGAGTCAAAGAAGAGAACATGTCATGGCCGGGGTGGCCGAGCGGACAAGGCGCAGGCCTTGAGAATGATAGTTGAGTGAGCCTGTGGCCCCTTGAGGGCCGCGTGGGTTCGAATCCCACCCCCGGCGCCATATCTTAAGCCAAAGATAAGCCATCTTATTGTCTTTTCTGTTAAAAGGCCGCTAAAAATCGGATCTGAATTTTATATGGCAGCTCTGTTTCGTACTCCGGCTTAAACCTCTCCCCTCGAAGATTTTCATGAAGGCATCCATTATTCTTCTTGGGAACCACTGGAGGGAGAATAGTCTCAGAAGAGCTCTGTAAGGCTTATCGTTCACGGTTGGGTCTCCAGTCACTGAGAGGACTTACAGGGAATACATTGAGCACCTAGTGAGGACTCGAGGGAGACAATCTGAAAATATATAGTCATCATTATTTATTTTTATGGAGCACCTAGGGATAAATGGAAACATTCTATCCATAAAAATGGAGAGGTGAGCCTTATTTGTGTGGCAATATGGAGGTTTCTTTTAATAGAAAATGGGAAAAATAAGCCTGGGAGGATGAGAGGGGGATCCCTTAATGCTTAAGATTTTGGAGGTCTCGGCTTAGAAAATCTGTACGTGAAAACCAAGGTGAGAATCCTTAAAGGCTTCTTTGATATCTTTTTGTCTCTAAGCCTATGCGGCGGGTATTTTTGCCTTAGGCGTTAGCGCTCCGGCATGTACATGTCCTCCTCGATTATTTCTAGGGGTTCGCTTTCTTCTTCCCAGTTCATTGTGTATCCTCCGAGATAAGTACCTATTATGTCGCCTATCAACGGGACAAGAATCTCTCGTTGAAGATCTAAATTTGAAATATTTACGCCTCCAATGGAGGAATGTAAGGCGATCATTCCCGCAAACCCGATGAGGGCGGGGAATAATAGGATGATCCGTAGATTTTCCTTAATCCTATGTCCCGTGTATAGTCCTCCAATAAAGCCACTTGGTAGGTAAGCAGCTCCAAACATAAGTAAAAGCATAGCATTCGTGATTTCTTGGAAAGACATTAATCCGTAGCAGCCGAGGCTGTATAGGATTACGCGAACTAATCTTGGCAGAATTGAGGAGGAGGTATACATGGCCAATAGGCAAATTACACCTCCGAGAATTATGTGAATCAAATCATAGTATCTCTCATAGTATCTTGAAAGATCTAGATCCATATGTGCCTTCTCACCCCTTTATTTTCGTTGAATTCAATATATATTGAAATTCTTCATAAGCCAGATCATAATCCATTTCTATTCCGTGATAGGCGATCTGGATGATCTTGTCGTTAACAGATGACATAAAAGTCCATGTCCAATCATGAGTATCCCCTCCCTCATCAACGTATCCATTTATTATAATAAAGGTCGAATAGGTCACATTATAACCTGATACGATCCTAGTTCCATTCTCGATGAAGCGAAGCCTCACATTACTGCTTCTCTTCATAGTCAAATTATACAGCTTTTCTATTTCGAACATATTAACTGAAAAAGCATCGCTTACATTATTCTGCGTCAAGTAAGTTTTCGTAGCGTTTTCATCATAGATCGTGATGAGCATGAGCACACGGAGATTTAGTGGGGCGATCACTAAACCATATTTATTGCCTGTAATGTTCTTTTCCTCCCAGCGAAAGACAAACCAGTTTTTCGGGAACTCCACGTATAGGTGGCTTGTCTCTAAATTGAAGTATTTTCCACGATCATGAGCAATAAGGATATTATAAAATATCGCGAAGCCGGCAAGGCAAGAGGTCAAGGTTAATATGATGAAAATAACGAGTGGAAGCGGTGGTCGAAATAGGGCTCGTCTCATAACCTTCTTCAACCATAGGATATTCTCTTAGAGAGATACATATAGTAAGTATGCTATATAAATGTATTAATTCGGGAAAGGCTTTGGCTGAAAATCGATGAATCTAGCTATTTCCTTCTTTTCGGCATTACAAAATTAAGCTGAGATCTTCATACGAAAATCTTAAATGCTAAGTAAGATTTTAGATCATTGGAAAGAGTCTGGACTGACGGGTCTAAATGGAGGGAGACGGAAAAGACACGCGGCCTCCACATGGGATTCGGAGGGATGAGAACGCGAGTTCGCATAGTATTTTTATTGTTGTTTATAACCCTCGTAGCTGAAGCTTTTGTATTTGATGCACAAGCTCAGAAAAAAGCTGTTGTAACAGGAGTGGTTCTTGATGAGGATGGCTTTCCCATTAGGGGGGCAAACGTTACTCTGCTCACTTTTTATCATCGTTCTTTCGTGAAGATGGTGAAAACTGACTCCGCTGGAAGATTCTATACATCCGTTAACAAGGAGGGATCATACCTTGTTTATGTTACGTATGACAATAAAGATACTCCTGGAATAGATTATGTTCCGGATAGATGGCGCACTTGGTTATCCTCTAACTCCATATCTTCACATCAATTCATTCTAAAAAGGGGAGCGTCTCTATACTTGGATGGGGAAATAAGATATGTGAAGACGAGCAGGATAGCTACAAGCTACAAGTTTATTGTTTTAGAGCTTGAAGGAAACGCTGAAAAAGATTATTGGAACGGGCCTGTTCGGGAATATGGAAGTTTCTCGGATTTATTCAGATTTCTAGGCTTTGATGAAAGACTAGTTGTAGTTCCAGCTGATACGAAGGTTAAGATTGAAGTGAAAGCGTACTTTCCAGGGGGATATTCTCACACATTTATCTTGGCGGGGAGGGCCGGATACTTCAAGGCGTCGCAGGGGGAGGCGCTATCCGTTGACGTCAGGGAAAGCAACATTATATCAAATATCGAATATGTAAATGAAATATTGAATTCTGGCTTCATTCTGCTCGATGACTGCCGAACTGCTGGTTTTATGGTTGAATTAGAAAGACAAGGCCTTTCGGATGCTTACAGCAAGGTTAAAGAATCCCTGTTATTGCTGAGAAATAGGCAATTTGACCATTCGTTTGCGAAGCTGCGGAGCGCCTACATCACGGCGTCGAGGATTAAAAGCATGCTTGAGGAGCTAATCCAGTCAGGTTCCCAATCGCTCCTTCCATCTCTCTTCTTGTTCCTATTCGTCGCCTACGCATCCGCCCATCTCATAGTAGAGAAATCTGCTTGCTTAGAGATAACGATAAGTAATATGAAGTATTTGATTTCAGTCACTTCTCTTGCGGGGGCAATATTTTACATTCTTTTGATTATTATATTCTACTTAGTATTTCCAGGATGCCGTCTTATTCCCCAATTAGACTATGTTATCATGGGTCTTTTCGTCTTAATATCTGGAAAAATCGCAGAGGCCCTTTTAGTTAGGTTCTCCCAAGAGAAAGAGAGCAGGAACCGATCGATACAATTTAAAAGCGCGGTTGCCGCGGCGTTCTCGTTAGGCATTCGAAATTTAAGAAGGAGAAGAATGAGGACGATAATTAATCTAATAAGCATCATATTGTTTATCTCTGGATTTATCACTTTGACATCTATATCTCCAGGATATGGATTATTGAGGAAAGAGTTAAAGCCCGCTTTACCCGTCGATGCCCTACTCGTTAGAGATGAACCTCTAGCCGGATCTCCACAGTTCATATCCTTACCCGACTCGTTTATTGAGTGGCTAGAATCACGTCCAAATGTAACTTTGATCTTACCTAAAGCGGAAAATAGCCCTGTTAGCTTTGATAATCCCCTTGGACGCTTATATTCGGAGAGCGGGAAGTGGATGAATGTTCTAGGGGTAATCGGCATCATCCCAAGCAAGGAAGCAAACATTACAGGTATTGACCGGGTAATAGAGGAGGGAAGTTATTTGGAAGATGATGATCTTAAGGGAATAATCATAAGCTCTTCATTGCGGGAATCATTAGAGGTTGATGTGGGAGACAGACTTTATGGATTCGGGCGGGAATTCATTATCCGAGGCTTCTTCAGCGATGAAGTCATGCGAAAAATAGTTGATGTTAATGGCCAAACATTTCTGCCTTATGCTGTGGCGGAAAATCTACTTCCATGCCCAGAGGAAAACGTCATTATAGTGACCTATGAAGAAGCCCTTACTTTACCTAGAGTATCTACTTCACGCGTCGTTATCCAGCTAAATAATACTGAAGATTATGAATCTTTAGCGAGAATAATCGCTCTTACCTATGATTACAAAACTTATGTATCGCATCCAGGATCTTTAACCCTACATTCCCTAGAGAGCTATGTTGAGATGCAAGGAGTTTTGGGCGTCTTTCCTCTCATGGTTTTGGTCATGTTGAACATAGGAATGTCGATGTTCGCCGCGGTAAATGAGCGGAGAAACGAGATAGCTACTCTGTCTTCGCTGGGATTGAATCCTATGCATGTAGCTGCATTATTCGTCGCGGAGGCATTAATCATCGGTTTCATCGGCGGAGCATTTGGCTATCTCCTTGGAATATCAGGTTATCGTTTAGCTTCCTTAATAGGCGGGCTTCAAGTACGAGAAAAGGTTTCAGTCGAATGGGGAATAATTTCTGTTCTTGTTTCTGGACTAACAGCGATAACCGCTTCCCTGATTCCCGCTTTACGCTCATCCACGCTTGTTACTCCTTCACTACTGAGAAGATGGAGAATCGAAGAGGAAGAACGCCCCGTAAGAATAAGAACCGATAAACCCTACGTTTTAGATTTGCCTATTAAGCTTATAAGCCGAGAGATTGAATCATTTACAGCATTTATCATTAAGCGGTTACAAGAAGATGAAAAGGTGAAGGATGTAGATCAAGTAAAACTTGAGGAGGCCTCCGGTAAAGAAGCGGGAAGGAAAATAAGGTTTGTGTATAGCCTTCCAGAGATGGAGAGGACCATGAATGAGATAGTTATTCAACCCGGAGAGAAGGGATACGATCTGAAGCTAGTATGTGACACGAGAGATGCGCCCTCTCAGCCATTGGAGGCTATCCGTACGACTGCCACCTATGTTAGAAAGATTATTCTCGAATGGAGCGCCGCGACGTCTGAAGTACTCACATTATTCGATCCTTACCTCAGCAGACTTTATAATCTGGTTAACGCTTATTCCCCCTCTACCCTGTATATTATATCGATTTATCCAGAGATACATGACAAGATAGATACTCTTAGAAACGCTCTTGTTTCGAGGGGAATCCGCCCGCCTAAATTCATCGTATCACGCATCGATCCTCAGGATCTAGAGGAAACAATGAATACTGTGAGAGATCTGGTCTCAAGGGTAGATATAGTCTGCGTCTCAGGGGAAGATGTACTGCTCTGTGCAATCTTGGCTATGGAGGCTGCTAAACAGAACAAGATTATATGCTACGTGATTGATGATCGATCAGTTGAGGAACGGATTAAGAATCCGTTTCAAGAGTTGAAAATAATGGACGTGTCTTGATTTTGGAAGGATTAGAATTTCATAGCATGATTAGCTGAATGGATTCTAGGCAGGAATCCAAGGAAATATTGTACTTGCATACTAAGAAGAATAGAGAGCTCGTCTACTTCGCCGAGGGGACTTAAAGGCCTAACTAAGCTGAGGGGAAAGATTTCAAGATGTTCCCCGCTTGATAGTTAAGGATGACGCTATTCCATTCACAGAGGGGAAATGGAGTAGTCGCGATGCTGGCGGCTTCAGATCAGGCAGAACTGGAATAAGAGTCTGTAGAGTTATATTCTTCTTGCCGCGTCTTTTTTCGGAGAGCTAATGGAAGAAGAATCTTCACATTCATCTCGAATGTCTATAGACTCAGGGATTCCCTAGCCCTAGACATATTTAACTTTTTGAATTTTGAATTTTCTCTTCTAAAGCTCATCGAAATAGCCCCTATTAATGGCTCGTGGAGGAGCAAAGAAAACATCATCTCCGGGCTTGAAACAGAGATTAAAAATTAGAAAAATATAAAGAGATCCTTTCATCTAAGAAAAGATTTAAGGAGGCCTTATTATGAAGGGTGGAGGCAAACCTAATATTTTGATTTTCTTGATGGATACTCAGCCGGTTCGAAATATGACTCCCTATGGTTTTGAGAAGAATACAACCCCTAACATCCAGAAGATCGCTGAGGAAGGTGTTGTCTACGAGAATCACTTCGTAACGGGTTCGTGGACGGTGCCGTCTCACGCGTCCCTCTTCACCGGGAAGTATCAATCCGGTCATGGAGCAGGAGTCTCTTACGAGTTTTTATCACGTGACATGCCGACGATGGCGGAGGTTCTCAGGAAAGCCAGATACCAAACAGTTGCGTTTTCTAATAATAGCTGGGTGAATCAGGATGAGACTGATATCTGCAGGGGCTTTGAAGAATTCACATTAGTCCGGAAGCCTATAGGACAAACCGTCAATGTAGGTCCAGAAGATAAGCTCTTGCTTAGAACTGAGGAAGATTCAGGGTCAGCCTACACGGTTAGATTAGTTCAAGACTGGTTTGAGAAGAGATATGATAAAGACAAGCCGTTCTTCATGTTCATCAATTGCGTTGAGCCGCATTTGATGGTTTGGGCGCCTCAACCGTTTAGGGGGAAATTCCTGCTTGAAGGCGTATCAGAAGAGGAGGCTTTAAGTGTTAATCAAGATGTTTTCGCGGAACGTATGGGCTTTGTTCCAAACCGTCCAGATGGGCATATGAATGAGAGAGACTGGGAGATCCTTAAAAGTCTTTACGATGGGGAAACAGCATGTCTTGATCATAGAATGGGTTTACTATTTGATTATATGGAAGCCAACGACCTTCTAGATGATACGCTGTTGATAATCACAAGTGATCATGGAGATCTCTTAGATCGGAAAGGCTACATGGGACATCACCTTGCGCTATATGACGACTTGATCCATACGCCTCTAATCGTTCGGTATCCTGGAGTTGTTCCCGAAGGGAAAAGGATAAAGCATCTGGTTCAGATCTGCGATTGGTTTCCGACTATATTAGATCTTCTCGGGATAGATGACAAAATGGTAAGAAAGGAGATGCAGGGAGTAAGCCTTATCCCCACGTGGGATGATGAGCCCGTTAGAGACTTTATCATCGCCGAGTATCAGAAGCCTCTGCAAACTATTGAGCGAGCTTTGAGGCGTGATCCCAACTTTGACTATCGTCCTTGGTTAAGAAGAATAAAGACCATTAGGACGCTTGAATGGAAATACATCTGGTATTCTGACGGAAACGATGAGATCTTTAATATAAAATCAGATCCAGGTGAAAGGATCAACTTGATAGAGGAAGAGAAATCAAGAGCTAAGGATATGCGAAAGCAATTGGAGAACTTTCTCCTCAGCATAGAACGTCGAGACTACGGGGATAAGATGCGGAACCATTCCTTCAGAATGGTCCGATGGGACAATATTAACCGCTTGAAAGCATGGGGAATCTATAGAGAATTAAGATTTCCTACGTAATACTTGGGAAAGCCTTTACTCTAATCCCGAGAAAGTGAAGACTGAAGTCTACTCGATATATTTATCTCTAAGATAAGTGGAGAAAATATGAAAGTTACCTTTTATTTTTCGAAGATATACTGATGCTTCTTCACGGGCTATGATACTGTAATTGTATACTTCTGTTCGAAATCGCCTTTATCCGTCTTTATTATGAAGGTGACGGGGTTTGATCCACTTTTCGCCGCGCCCTTCTTCAAGCCTACATCTAACTGTGCTGTCTGACCAGGAGGCAGGGTTTTAGTCTGGATCTGGGAACCTTCTAGGCCTTCTCCCTTTACAACAATCTCCTTAATCCTAACGGTAACTGTTCCATCATTTCTCACAGTTACTCTGATTAATGTGCTTCCCTCTCCGCCTACGAAGCCAGCGTCATCCACCACTACATGCGCTACTTCTTGCGTGGTTTGTTGTCCTCCTCCGCCACCGCCGCCTGGTTGTGGCTGTTGAGATGGAGACGTGAGGCTTAGAGCAAGCATTGCTGCAACTATAACTATCAATGCGACTAAAGCTATGAAGATATTTCTTTTAGTTGAATCTTTACGGCTCATTTTAATTCAGAATAATTTTCCTTTCGAGCAAATATAAGTTTTACCATGTTTTATTTAATGAGGTAAATAAAGGATAAAAAAGTGAAGGCATATGCTATGACTAGTACGGCGCCGCCCACATGCTTCTTATAATTATAGCTAAACCTGTTCCGATAGATATTACTAGCCCTTCTCCGAGGAGGATGCCTGCAAAGATTATTCCTCTGTATTCTCTCCATCGTTCCTCTCCAATGAACTGAGATATGACTAATCCAATGATGCTTCCGAGGAATACTGAGAAGGCTGAGGGTATAGCCGAACTCAGTCCGCCAGCAACTCCGACGACTGTTTGGGCGAATCCTAAACGGTCTCCTAGGGCATACAAGACTGCTCCTACTGCGAAGCCATATAAGATACGCTCCGCTCTGAAGAATTCTGCCGCTTCGGGGGATATGAATAGTGCCTGAATAGTTGCTTGGACAGGCCAGCTATATAAGACTCCTGGGTAATCGGATGATGGTATGGGAGCTAGGCTCCAGAGTGACTGTGTCGTCAAGAATCCGAAGATGAGAGCTATGGGGAATATTATGAAGGTCGCTTTGATGAAGTCTTTATGTGAAGTTGAGGTCATATCGCATATTTTGAATTGTGTAACCCATGAGGATGGTAGATATATTGGTACGAACCATGCGTCAACCCCAGGATATCCTACTGCCTTAAGTGTCAATTCTCTAACGTATGGGACATTAAAGGTTACGCCGATTCCCTCAGCTCGAACCATGATTATAATCAAGAGGAAAGGCCAGATCACATTAAGTAATATGAAGTAGATGAATGGGAGATCTGGAGCTAGAAGATGATCAACGATAGATAGGGCTATTGTCGATCCTAGAAATAGGCCGATGATCAGACGGATAGGAAGCTCGGCACCTCTTATTCGACCTAAGGACTTGAATGCGTCGGAGACACGTCTAGGATGTAGCAAGATTGGAACTAATCCGATTGCGACTCCGAATCCAACGATAACCATTCCCCAAATCCATAAGACTGAACGCTGCCAAGCTAATTGGATGCTCATGCCGTAGCTGTACTCCTTAGCAAATCCCGTGAGCCCATATCTGACTAGGAGATGGTTGCCGAAAATGTAAATCGCCGTCGCGCCGATCAGCATGCCTAAAGCCGCTTGGAATGGTATAATGAAGCCCGTCGCGTAAATCGCTAGATCGGTCATTATGCCAAACGACGCTCCCGGCAAGATGGATTGTATCAGCGCATTCATATCGATCCATGGCACCGGTATGGGTCTTACGGTGACTTTCCAAAACGTCGAGCTGATAAGCGGTAGTGAGTAAAGGACAAAGCCGTAGATCATAGCTATCAGAGTAGACATACTAAGTACTCCCAGTCTCCTCCACTCTCTTCCAACCAGAGTCTTTGCGGTGACAACTACTGGTTCGGCAAGGGGGAATGGAAGCTTCTCCGATACAACATATATGTGATATGCCAGTATGCTCATAGCTAGATCCCCACATACCGCCGCGGCAAAGTATGCAATTGTCCATATTGCTACGGGCGACCATTCTGGATTAAAGAATGTTCTCTGAATCCAGACTTCTGGAGATGAGGGAGCATAGAACCATGGAATCTTATCTGCCAATCCAAGAGCTTTTGAAACCGGTGAATATCTGAGGTATATCTGGTATATCCATCCTGGATGGCTTAAGTTTCCGAGCTGAGGCGCTAGGAACCACCAGAACTTTATAGTCTGACCGCAGGCGAGATATATGATTATTGCCTCCTGTAGTGTTAATCGGCTTCCCGCGAAGACCGTTGTCATCTCCAAGAAGAGTAGGATGGCAGCCCATTGAATTGCGGAGATTGAAGGGGCGGAGCCGGTCATCAATTGAAGATACGCTAAGGCCGCCTGAAACACGAATACCACATATAGGAGAGCCAGCAGCGAACGCCACGTTAAACCCCGCTTAAACGGTTCAACAGTGATGCTGGACTCTTCGGACATACCAAAACCTCCGGTGTACTATTTCATCTCCTTTATTATCTTTATAAATCTTTTCTGATACTCCTCCCTTTCCTCCGGTTTGATGCTTCCCCAGAGTAGAACCTGCTTTCTTAAGAGATCTAGGAATTCTCTGCCGAATGTTATCCATGATCCTCTCGGTCCTGATTTCCTCTCCATCCTTATGAGGAACGAGTGTCTATTAGCTTTCAAATCTTTAACATCGAGGACTCTTACATCCTGCGTTATACCTAACTCGTATGGCGCTAAGTCCGATTCGAATGTGAAGCTTCGTATAATTTCGTTCTCGGTCTCTTCTTCATTGTATTTTATTGGCGGATGAATTCTGAAGACTTCTGCGTCTTCTACGGTGTGTGCTGATATGAACTCGTGAATAAACGCTAATACACCGTTAGCTTTCTCATCCTCAGCTAGAGTGAAGGGAAGCGTTATCTCCCATTCGTCTCCTTTAGGTTTGGGTATCTTCCATCTGCGTTCAAGCGATGGCGTCACTAGTTTGGATGCACGATATACCGGATATAACGATACAGCTATTACTGTCGCCATCAAGAGAGATACTATCGTCACAACTGTTGTTGAGGCATAGTTGATTTCAAGTCCAGCTCCCCACGGTGTTAAGCGTTCCAGCATAACCGCTAGCATCCCCGTTAGGTATCCTATTACGCCGCCGAGGATGGAATATGTGACGCATTCTGATAGGAATAGGAAGCCTACATGGAAGGGTGATAGCCCTACAGTGCTTAGTATGTAGATGTCCTTCCTTCTCTGCTCTATTGATCCCGTCATCAATCCAAGTATGACAAGAAGCGAGATTGCCAGGGGTATGACTTGATGCTGCCATCCGAAAACCGTTACGACGTTTCTAGAGGAAAGGGTATAAACGAAGCCTCCGGACCCTATGAATAAAGGTATCCTTGTCTCCTTGAATATCTCTTTGGCCACATTGAATATTACCTCTTGCTCAGCTTGTTCGGGGAACTTGATGGCTATATTTACGATCCATCCTTTGAAGGTGCTTATGAGAGTCTCGTATGGTATTATGACTGTTTCTACTGGAAGCACTCTAGCCTCGTATCCTGGAACCCTCATATCCATCGGGGTTATCCAAAGATCATCTAGGTCATATATCTGGAGAAACTTCTTATCGTCGTATATTCCAATAACCCTGAACTTGTACCCGGAGATCCATATATTGTCGCCTACTCTTAGGTCTAGTTGCTCGGCAAATTTTCTGCTCACTATCGCCACAGGTTTATCAGCCATTTCCTTAGTGAACCATATACTCTGACCCCTATCATTGATCAGGGTGGCGTCTGGATGCGTGACTTCAGACTCTTCTGGAGTCAAGCCGAGAAGACATATGATGGGTATGGGAGATCTGACACCCTTATCATTGGCTACATGTATTCCGCGCATCAGATATCCTATATATGTCCATGCCCGGGGCACAATCAACGCTTTATCCCCATATCTAGCTTTGAACTCGTTAAGTAATCTTTCACCAGCTTGTGGCACACTTTGGCTGAGATCCTCGAATCCTCCGTAGGAGTAATCCCAGTGCCTAACGAGTATGCCGTTGTATAACGCAGGTACATCCGTTCTCTCAAAGACCATAGTTCTTATAGTTGATAGTGACGTGAACATTGTTATACCTGTTGTCACGAGTATTATCGACACCAGCGTCAGCGCCGTCAAAAGGCGACGCTTCCTCATGTGTGCTACGCCCGTTGAGAATCCAAGTAAGGCAACGGAGAACTTTGGTAATGTAACTATGTGTTCTCCAAAGACCCTAGTTGTGATGCGTTTAATTGTTGAAAAGACTATGTTGAATACTACGGCCAGCAATGGCATTATTAGGACGACGACTAGGAATCCTACGACGACCATGAATGGGTTGCTGGCTAGGCTGAAGCCGGGATGGATAAGCCAGAATATGGCTAGCGGAACCACATAGAACAGAATTGATATAATTACGCGTCGCGGTCCATGAGAGCTGAAGAAGAGCCGCTCAGCAACTATGGCGAAGGGGATTAGCGTTAAACCGAAGAAGGAAATAGCGTATACTGTATCTTCCGTGGTGCCTCTTAGGTTCACATAGTTCTCTCTTTCAAGTACAAGCAGCTTATTCGATAATGCCTCTAGCTTCATATAATCATAGTTTTTCGCGGCTTCGTAAGCTTTGTTAAATAGCTCCTCAGTCTCTACAACACCAGCTGGGGTTATGCCTCTCCCCTTTAGCACAATCATCCTTTCCATGTTTAATCTATGCAGGTCTTCAGCTGCCTTTAGCGACGTTTGAATTATAGTATAGACTCCTCCTGCGGGAACTTTGAATCCACTACCAGTCGGTTCGTTTTCGCTCGAGTTTATTAATAGGCTCATCGGATACCTCCGCGTATAGGAAGTGCTGGTTAAAATTTCCACTGGTACATCTGGAGGAACAAATACGGCTGCTACGCTTAAGCCGTGCCCGCCATGTAAATATGCATCCCAGCTCCACTGGTTCGGAGGTGCATGAGAGGAAAATTCATTCACAACTACCGAGAGCTGCCTATCAGATGGTGAGTTTCTATAGTAGACGTCACCTACATCGAATAGGACTATCGTTCCAGCCTTAAAGACGGTATAGACGCCGAAGGATTGAGTTTTCACGCCTAGAAGGTCGTTCCCATAGCTTGAAGAAGTATATCTAGTTACGTCGATAACATTATTCGGATACCAGTATGCTCCGAATCCAGGTGCATAGAGAACGTTACCCGTTTTCTCATCAACAACATAGGCATATAGGCTGTATCCGCCTAGCCTCTCAGCTTGTAGGAGACCTGGCAGCAGAACCTTTCCATTCTCATCAGCCATGTCATATGCGGGTAAAAGCCTACAGTACGATGCCAGTCCGGAACTTACACCTCCATAGGTTCCAGATGGACCGCCTCTCGTATAGTATATGATGGCGTTGGGAACAGGATCGTACCATCCAGAAGAAACATTATACTTTTTAATTTCACCAACGGTATCCACCCATTTTGGATAGTACATTCCCGGCGGTCCAGGTTTCCATGATCCAATAAGTTTTGATAGATCAACGTTTACCGTAGCGTAAATTATGGGATAGAGGGCTTCAAGTTTAAACTTGATATTATCCCACTTTATATTTTCAGGTACATCGAAGGGCGTATAGTAATAATTGCTGAAGGATTTATAGCTCACCCAGCCGTAGCCCGGACCGCCGAGTGCTAGTAGAGCTTCGTGATTTTCATACCTAAACGGGGAACCTAGGTAGTCTTCATATACTATTCCGTGACCTGGACCTCCTGAGCCGAGCATTCCTCTGGCGATCCATCCGGTGCCAAGATCCTGGTCAAATCTTAACTTTGGCCTTCCAAGCTTCTCAGCCAGATCTGGGACCATGGTTCTGAACAGCCATTCTTCATAATATGTGACCCATGGCGCTGTACCTTCATTCCAACCCCACGTCCATCCCGCAACATGTGTGGGCATCATTAACTTATTTGCATCATTTATGTCGAAGTTTATCTGCAGAAGAACCTTGCTTCCCCAATTCTCCCAATCACCATCTATGCGATCCTTAACAAACCATCTAGCACCAATAATACCTTGATCTGTACCTGAAAAGGCTATAAAAACAAGCGTATATTTATGAGAATTCGGATTAGAAGCGAAGTATCTCGCCATCTGCAAAAGCATAGCTACTCCTATCGCCTCACGTGCTCCCGGAGCCAAGCTAGGTATAAATGAGAAGCTATCATAGCTGGCTGTTAAAAGCACGTAACGGTCAGGATATTCTGTTCCTGGAAGATAAGCAATTATATTTTCAGCTACAACCTTTCTCCATTTCATGTTCGAGACAAGCGTTACGACAGGAGTTTCCTTTGAGATAGATAGCAGCTTCTGAGCGTCTTCACCCCTGACATAAAGCCTTGGAAAGTTCCAAGCAACGTACTCAATGAACTTCATCCATGCCTCCATCATACTTGTGTCGTTAGGCTCAATGAATATTACCGCCTTGGCTCCCAGCTTCGCAGCGGTTACCCAATGATATTGAGAATTGAAGTCCATCAGAACTATGCTGCCTTTGATATCTTTACCAGTCTCCTTCACTGCCTTCTCAATTTCTTCAAGAGAACCCTTCCCGACATAAATTAGATGACCCTTCAAGCCTCCCGGAGGAGTCTGCGGCGGGCAAACTAGGTTCGGAAACATCGGGAATAACGTAACTCTTTCGCCTGAAGGGAGCTCTACATATGCTCCTTCATCCTTCGGGATCACAACTTTAAACTGGTGTCGCTCAATTTTCTCTATTCCGAAGCTCCTAAACTTCTCTTCTATATAGTCAGCTGCGGCGTAGCATCCATCATACCCCGTGAACCTTGAACCAAAATTACTTAAGTCTTGAATATAACCCTTCAACTCATCCATATCAACAGCTTTTAATGCCTCTTTAACATAGTTCTCAGGGGGAGCTTCAGCCGCGTAAACAGTTACAGTCGCCATTATATTACTCAGAATAGTTACGAGGAGGAAAGTAACAAACATCGATAACAGCATAATTCTAAGGATTCGTGGAAAATTTCTACGCATCATTTTCCATCATCCTAAGATGCTATTAGAGTAGGATTTTTTAAAACTTTCGCTTTTTTGATCTTTCCAATTCAATTTTATATAGTCGGCGTTTAGGCGAAACAAGATCTTGATAGGAATTAAATTTCTAGAGAATCTCCTCGCCTCCCTTCATGGGCTGAGTGATGGTTGCATGATTATCACGGAGAAAAAGAATTCTCATAAATCATCGTTGTGATTGAACGGAGATATCGAGAGGCTCTTCGAGTATTTCTCTATATATCGCATGAGTTCATCAGAAGGATGATTTAGATGTTCCTCCTGAGAGATTGCTAAGGAGGATTCTTTGCTGAAATATTTAATCAATTATTTCTGAGCTTAATCTGTCTGTGGATATGGAAAATCGCAAATTTAAAATAAAAATTTAAAACATAATTGTTGAAGTTTCAAATCACAGTCACTTAAAACATTAGAGACTAGGTAGTAAAAATGTGTTCTCAGCAGTTCCAGCGAATAAGAAGCCATAGGGAAGTTAAAACTATCCTTAAAGTGCTGATCGTTTTTTTCATCGCGTTTATGCCCCGCATATTTTTCATTGATAGAACCAGCATAATGACGGATGAACCATTATATGTTTATGCCGGGCGGAATTATTTTCAAAGCTTTCTTAGGTTTAATTTTGAAACTGATATTTGGAGGATTAATGCTGAACATCCACCCATCGCTAAACTTCTTATAGGGTTCGCCTCCAGCATCTTCATCCACCTATTGGGCGGCGAGAATACTCATAACCTCTACTTCGCAGCCCGCTTGGCGCCTGTAGCTGCGGGAACCTTGACTTGTGTCGCTACCTATCTCTTTGGAAGAAGATGTTATGGAGAGAAGGCAGCTTTTTTGGCGTCAATTCTCACGGCGGTTTCTCCATGGCTTGTTTATTACTCGACGCTTGCTATTCTAGACATATTTGTCTCATTCTTCATCACCTTAACCTTTATCTTTCTATGCTATGCTGAGACTGATAGAAAATATTATATTCTGGCTGGGATCTTTCTAGGCCTCGCCGTTGGCTCAAAAGGCACAGCCGTCGCAGCAATACCAGGGATAATTCTGTACCTCTTCATCACTAATATTGCCTCATGGGGGGCGAAGAGAGGAATATTAAGGGTCATGAAGATCCTTCTATTGCTACTTGCAGTAGCCGCGCTTGCCTTTTTTGCATCTTGGCCGTGGCTTTGGAGAAACACCTTAGAAAGGATCGTATGGGTTCTTGCATATCATAGAAACCATATGATACGTGGACATTCGACATTTTATGCGGGAAAAGTTTATACTCACGTTCCACCATGGGTTCCAGTCTATGTACTTTTCGTGAAGACGCCTCTCTTACTTTTCTTTCTATCAGTCATCTTCATATTATTTATGTTCTTTAAGATCATTAAGAAAGAATCGATTAAGAATGGCTACATAAGCGTATTTTCATGGCTTATCGGAGGGGTTCTAACCATGTCAGTTTTCCCCATAATTATTGGAGATCATTATTTGGTCTTTCTAGGCCCAGCTATCTTAATATCTGCCTCAATCGCCGCAACAGACTTGATCTGGAATTTGAAGATGAAAAATTTGAAAAGCACATTTACGCCTTACATATTGATGTTCTTGATGATTATGGAATGTCTAGCTGGATTAGCTATCTATAATTCCTCACCATGTGGATATGCTAATGAATTAATAAATCGAGCTGATAAATCCGTTCTTATAATCGATACTGGTTTTGAAGATGTTGCAGAGTATCTGATTAAGCATGTTAAGAGAGGCGCTGTTATAGCCGTTGCTTACAGCCCGAATCTTTTGAAAATAGAGCTTCTTAGAAAAAATGAAGCAGACTTTAAACTTGTGACGATGAAAGAACTAAGTAGTGCAGAATATGCGGTCTTCCCAAGCATCTATTCCCAGCGATGGGGCATACCTAAAAATGTTATGAATGAATGGGAACTAGTTCATGTTGCACGATCAGGCGAAACTGTTCTTTGCTACGTATTTAAAGCACCTCATTAATGAATTCACATTCTTTTGAATTCTTTCACCGCGAATATATCGACCACTATATTATCAACTCTATCAAATAAGGAGAATAAGAAGGCATTTTCGGCGGGAACTCCGAAGAGCGAGAATCCCAAGATTGTTATTCCCTCGAACATGCCTAGTCCAGCGGGCGTCAGTGGAACGAATCGAACCGCCGTTAGAAGGGGATGAAGCATTAAAAATATGATGAAAGATAGGGGAATCTTGCATGCATAGCCAAGAAAGGTCCACTCGAAACCTCGAAGTAACCAGCCGATTAGTGAAATATAAATGATAAAGTAAGCCTTACGCTTTAGGGCTTGGCTTGCCGACTTGAATTTTTCAGTGAGATCCAAAAGTTTCATTCCGAACAGAGGAAATCTCTTAACTATCCTGCTTAAAATTTTGATATCTGCCCAGCAGAGCATCAAGAAGATAAAGCTCATAATTAAGATCGCAATTATTCCCATTAAACCCAAGAAGATAAAGGCAGGATCGCTTATTTGAGTGATTAGGAAAGCTAAGCTAATTGCCCCTGTGGCTGCCTTAACAATCAATTCTAACGACGTGATTGTTCCTAGACAAGAGAGAGATTCAGAAACAGGGATCTTCCTACTCTTCGAGAGAGGATATACTAGAATGAGGTATCCTGCCTGTCCGGGCGTAACATCGCTCCACAACATCCCAAATAGATGAAGCCAGAAGATCTCCGCCCAGGAGATTCGATAACCAATGAAGTTTATACACTTGAATAATCTAAATGACAGTATTAGATTCTGAATGATATAGGCAAGTATAGCAAGTATCAGGAATTTAACATCAACTTCTGTGAGAGTTTTGATCAATCTAGGCACGTTAATAGTTTGGAGAATTAAGACTATGAGTACGAAGCCTATTATACCCTTTAGTATAGATCCGAATCGGTCTTTCTTAAGGACTCTCTCTAAAGACCCCTTCAATATCCATAGACCATGGTCTTAGTTTACTCGTAGTTTTAAAAATAGAAAATAAATATATTACTCTCAGTCTAGTAGGGAAGACATGTCCGAGGTTTCGTGTATGCAGAGAAGGATTAGATTCACCAATAAAATGGCACTAGAGTCTCTGTTTCTAACCTTAATCCTAGCTGTTGCGGCTTATTTACGGGTCACCAACCTCGGCGGCTTTTTCAGCTATGATTACGATGAAGGAGTATATACTGAGAGTGCAAGGATGATTGTAAGAGGATATTTACCTAACATTCATGTCTTCAGTAGCCAGCCGCCTCATTTTATACTTTTCATTGCTGCCTTCCTTAGGTTATTCGGCATGAAAATAATGATAGCTAGACTTTTTATTGTTATTACCTCGCTTATCGGAATAATCAGCGTCTACTTGATAGCGAAGAGCATTGAGGATTATAAAGCCGGACTTATTGGAGCTTTCATTCTCTCCATATCGCCGTATTTCCTCCGTCAAAGCCGATCGGTCCAATCTGAGGTTCCATCAATAAGCTTCGCTCTCCTTGGCGTTTGGCTCTTCTTTAAGGGCTTCAAAGAGAAGAATGAAAGGCACCTCTTACTTAGTGGGGTGATTACATGCCTCGGGGCAATGATGAAGCTAAATATGGGTTTAGTAATTCCTTTGATTCTAGCCTTGCTCATGGCTTATAAGAACTTTAAAGGATCCGGCTTCTTCACGCTCGGTTGCATCATTCCCTTACTTATATTGCCTCTCTTCGATTTGAGCAAGGTGATCGATCAGATGGTGATCTTTCATTTTGCGAAGCCAGCTACTGGTACATGGCAAAGCCGTGGGGCATATATACTTAATATGCTTATGATGGATGTTGGGCTCGCTTTAACGGCTCCGATAGGCATCATTATATGTGCTATTAAAAAAGGATTAGAAGGCAGATTCACCGTAGCTCTAACCGTCGCCACATTCCTCTTTCTTCTCTGCTATAAAGCTTTCTTCCAGCATCAATCAGTTATTCTTGTTCCACTTCTAGCAATAATGAGCAGTGTTGCTCTCGCCACTCCAATGAATATGGGTTTCAAGAAATATCTCGAGAAGAAAGAAAGACCAATTAAGAGGCTCAGATCTTTGATAATTCTTGCAATCTTAAGCTTGGCATTATTTGGTCTCTACTGTATAGGTTTGAGAAGAGTCATCAAATATGATTTAGGCCTGATATCTCCCAGAGATAACGCACAGTACCATGACGCTGTGAAGATAATTAAGACATACACGAATAGCGCCGACTATATAATAACTGATGAGCAGATTTTAGCCTTTCTAGCGGAGAGAGATGTACCATCTAATCTAGTTGATACTTCTCATATGAGGATAAGCAGTGGCTATCTGAATTCTGAAACCGTCATTAAACTCTCCGAGAAGTATAATGTAAAAGTCGTTATCCTATGGACTGGCCGTCTTAGAAGGCTGAGCGAGTTTATTCATTACGTAGAGGCCAATTTTCAGCTAGTAAAGGATTATGGTAGAGGACGCGAAATCTATGTAAGGCTCTAGGTTCTTAAATCAGCATTTTACAAAGAGGATTATCTGTGACTATGCCTTTTTGCTAGACCCCCATAATAATATCTTTCTTTATCATTTCCGTAAGCATCAAATAAGGATGCAACTTTATCGTGAAGAAAGAATTTTCCATCAATTCTTCAAAGAGAAGATTTTTGAGAGAATAATTCTTGGACACATCTGCTGACAAAGTCAGTAATTATACTAAATTAATGATAATAAATGAAACGTTAGGATAAGTAGGATGGCTATAAGACCAATTATCGCTAAGATTTTAAAACGATTTGAGGAGACGCAAACATCGTAAAGTATTGATAGACCAACCGATAAAGAGGCCTTTGACTTTCCCGCTTTGCGTTCTTCAAAGGTGAAAGGTACCTCGCAAACCTTGATTCTTGGATTTTTTAATAATATTTCTGCTAGCGTTTTCCACTTAAAGGGTTTGAAAACAGTATTATCAAAGACTTCCTTTTTTGCAGCGAAGAAGCCTGAAATAGGATCGGTTATATTCTTGCTGATGCCTGCAAACCGAAAAACCTTTATGAAAAACCAGCTGACAAACCGTCGAAAGGCGCTGAGTCCCTCAGGTTTCTGACCGAGGAAACGAGATGCTATGGCAAGATCGTAACCTTCCATAACTTTCTCTACTAGTTGAGGTACGATTTCCGGTGGATGCGAGCCGTCGCCATCCATAACAACAATTATGTCCGACGAGGAAACTGTCACACCGGTCAAGATTGCTCGTTCAAGACTGTCTCCGTAACATTTCACTATTCTTGCATCGTCGACTAACGGGGGATTTGAAGATTTGTCTCCGTAGACCACAATTACTTCATGGTCGTATCCAGATAATACTTCATGCAGACGCTTCGTTAACTCACCTACGTAGGGTTCATCCCTAACTGGGATTATTACACTTACTTTCATGCCATCCCTTCTTTCAAGTTACAAGCATTCCGAGTCAATTTGCCATTTAACGGCCTGTAGAAATAATCCATCTAATTCTCGTTAGCTTTTTATTTCTTCGAGATTCTGTCCATCTTTTCAACAGCCTGTTCTGTCATGGCCTCTTTGTTTACGCTGTATCGATCGTCAGTTTTATCGTCATCATATCGAATTGGATATCGCGTCGATATAAAACTTTCTTTTACTCCGCCGAATCTTTATGGCTAAAAATGAGAGCGTAACTGAATGAATTAGGCTGGCAATTTATCCCCTTACCCATCGTCGGATATGTTTGTATCTTTAGTAGCTTGTGTGGCGCTCTATGCTTCCTGCAAGCCACACCTCCCAAGAATGGTGCAGCTGCCCTCGGAAGCGTCAGAGCTAGGCTATGCCAGTGTAAGCCTCAACTTTTACTCTTCTGATCTTATTCCTTCCTATGGTCCCATCAGCCCTCGAGCTCATCCCCTGAGATATGCAAGCTCTACAATATAGAAGTATCCTATGAAAGTTCCTATGAGGCTTGAGCAGCTTGTCGAAGTCTTCTTGCTTTTCGTGATGAGGACATGGTATAAGTGACGTAACAAGCCTTGATCATGCTTCAATGTTTCTTATAAATTTATAGCGTGGTACTCTTCTAATTTTTGGAAAACAAATAACCGCATTAATCTATTATTTTTTAGAAAAAAGAGAGCTCTAAGCAAATGTCTGATGTAATTCTGGACCTTCCCAATCGTTTGGTCTCGTGTGCTTCCAATTTTTAGTGTGATATCTCAGTAGAACTTGGAGACAGACTGATGAGCATTAACTAAGGAGATTTCTTCAGCCATTCTATTTTTTATACGTAGCTATAAGGAATACTATAGGGTCTTCTCCCAGTAACAGTAGGTTCGACCGTAAGTTAAGCCCAAAATTGAAATTATGATCATAACGTATATTATTGTCAAGATTAAAGACTGTTGCTTCTTTGGAACTTGAAATGGCTTTAGCAGCTTTGAGATTTTAGAAGGCACAAAGGGAATAAGGAAAGGGACTCTTTTCCTATAAACTTCGTATTCATGACCGAATTTCTTCTCTAGGTTTCTCTCCTCATTTCTCGCTAAGATAATGTACAAGTAGATTAATGTAACCCATGCTAAAAGGTCTGCTGGTCGCAGATGAAAGGGTAAACTATAGAGTATATGACCGAAAATCCAGATGAATATCCCGAGGTACTGTGGATGTCTCACTATGGAGTAAAAGCCCTTTGTCACCAGACCTATTCCTTTATGTTTATACCAGAGAAGCTGGATGAGGCTACTGAGAAATAGGGTGAACCCGCCTATAAGAAAATAAGGTCTAAGCAGTTCTAAGAATAAGCATGCTAAGCTATTCATCCAGAGCCCCGGCAGATAGAGGAATTCTGTAACCCAATCAAAACCGGGAATAAGAGTCATCGGTATCCAGGCGATGTAGAGTATTCTGAAGAACCATTGAGGTATCCATGGCACCCTTACCGGATTAGGCGTCTCTGGGAAATAATTGAATATTGTTGGAAAGACAAGTGCTAAGGCAACCCACATTGGCAACCAAAAAGTTGAAGAGATAGTAGGTAAAATGAAGACCCAAGAAAAGATAGCAGCTAATTTTTGTTTCAACCTTCGTATACACATAGAGGATTCTCCTAAGGTTTTCCCAGAAGAGTAATTATCTTTAACCATTCATCCTCAAACGCGCATGAAGTTTAGCCTCCAAGAATATTATTAGTGAATCTAAAATTTAAGGGGGTATGGGGAGTTCTCGTGAAGCATTGTTGCGGCGCCATTCGAACCTGTTAACCGTCAGGCATCACTCAGAAATTAATATCGAGGTAATGGGAGCTTAACTGGCTTACCTTGAAGGGCTGACTGATACACTGCTGTAACTATCTCAACTGCTTTAAGTGCGCTTTCCCCTGTAACCACAGGATCACGATCCTCTAATATGGAGTCGATGAAGTCCATACATTGCCAGGCATGAGGTCCGCCAGCGGGAGTTGTTAACGTGTCCTTTTTCAATGTTTCTCCTGATGTCGTTTCCACAGGTTGACCTTCAATTTTCACTGTGAGCTGATCACCGAAACGTGAGATTATTCCCTTAGTTCCATGAATAGTTATACGTGTCTCCTGCATTTCCCTCAGCATGCAAGTTGTGCATATGATATAGCCGACGGCGCCATTCTTAAACCTGAGAAGCGCTGTACAGAAGTCTTCAGCTTGAATTGTATGCCCTACCGTATCGTACTGGCCATAAACTGTGTCCACATCACCCATCATCCAGTAGAGCTGATCGACTGTATGTATACCTTGGTTCGCTAAGGATCCTCCGCCCTCACCGAACCATGATCCCTTCCACATCTCCACTTCCTTGTTAGCGTGATAATATTCCTTGTCGTCACGCCACCATTTCACTATGCCTTCTATCAAGTATATCTTTCCAAGCTTGCCTTCATCTACAGTCTTCTTCATTCGGATATTTATGGGGTCTAAACGGCTCTGAAAGATTCCAGCGAGCTTTACACCTTTTTCTTTGCAGATTTGAACTAGACGGTCGCCTGCTGTTAGATCTGTGGCTATGGGTTTCTCGATCAGAACATGTTTTCCATGCAGAGCAGCGTAGATCCCCATAGGGGCATGTTCATAACTGGGTGTAGCGATTGCTACCGCGTCTATTTCTGGATCCTGAAGCATTTCATGATAACTCAAATATCCCTTCACTTTGAATCTGTCGCATGCCCGTTTCAAGACATCCGATCTGATATCGCAGAGAGCCACAAGCTTTGCTTTATCATAATTGTGGAAAACCTCTGCCATACGCGGACCAGTGCCGACGCCTAGACCTACAACTCCTACCCCGACTTTCTCCATTTATCTCACCACCATTATATTTCACGTAACATATTTTTAAGGTTCTTCATGCATATTCTCGAGGACTCTTCTCTAAGGGAGGAATAGACTTCTCCAGAAGGCTTAATTACTAAGTCTCTAGGGATCTTTTTTAATCTCCAATGAGTTTCCAAAGAGAGGTATCCATCGTAGCCGTCGTCTTTTAGTGCCTTCAGTTGGCCACGATAATCCACTTCGCCTTCTCCGAAGGCAACCCATTCTGGCTTTCCTCCCTCTCCCTTTCGAACGCCATCTTTAATGTGTACATGAACTATTTCCCCCCTCACATGTCTATAACCATCGGGATATGGGACTTCCCCGGAGGGATCAAATATGACGTTCCCTGGATCCCATACTGCTTTAACGTTTTTAGATTTCACCCTATTCAGAAATTGATACAATTCTCTTCCATTCCGAACGAACGTTGCAGGTTCGTTTTCAATTCCAAGAATGATATCCTCTGATTCCACAATCTCCAAGGGCTTCTGGAACTTTTCAACTATCTCGTCTATATGTTCCTCTAGGGGACCGGTTCTCCAGAATGTGAAGCCTCTAATTATGTTTGTTTCGAGGTTCTTAGCCAGCTCAATGCATCTTTTTAAGATCTCTAAGTGCTTCGCGTACTCTTTAGGATTGTTTAGGTCTGCCTTGAAAAAGGGAGAGGCGATAGCGCTAACTTTTAACTCGTATTTCGCGAGAATCTTTTTTATCCTATTTGACTCTTCAAGGAGATTTTGAGGGGGTTTCCCCCAAACATTCCTTAATTCTACACCTTCGAGGTTGAAGTCTTTAGCGAACTTGGAGGCAGATTCTAGGTCTTGAGAAACCTCATCTGTAATAACTGAGAGTTTAAACATTTTCTTTAACCTCTCCTGAGCCTTTTTACTTTTATTTTTTTAAATAAATAAAAGAATTACTCATATAAGTACCGCGGTTCATAAAAGGATATGGATGATCCACTACATTTTATATATAATAAAAAGAGGGGAGAGTAAAGGCGGTTATTTAAGTGCTGCCAGCGTCACTTGTAGCTGGAAGAACGCGCCCATTATTACAGCGAATCCGCATGCCGCTGCCATTCCCACGGCGAAGGGCATAGCCTTTCTTTCGTATAGTTCCGCCCCTCCGACTCTGAGAACGATAGTCTTAGCGATGTATGCAACAATCGAAGGCACAAGTGCGTTTATAGGAACCCATCCGAAGCCCATCATGACTCCTCCCGCATTCAGTGGGAACCATGGATATCTTCCCTGCAGGTAATATATTACTGAGATTAAGATTGCGCCTATTGCGAATAGAATCCATTGATTAGCAGTTGGACGGGCAATAAAGCCTCCTCTCCAGTAATCTCCCACCTCCTCGATGCATGTGTATGTTGGGGCTCTTTGTTGATAGTTATTCGGCGCGCCGGTGAAGTTGAAGATTGATAGGTTTACGGCGCCAAATGAGCACCACATCGATAGAAGCGTGAATAAGCCCACTATGACGCTGACGATGACCGCTAACATCGATGCTCCGAATATGTATTTGGAAGGTACTCCCTGCAATGCGCCTATTCTATAGGCTTCAAGCAGTGTTGCCATGGGAGCGGCTCTTACGTATGTGGCGTACCATGGCATGTCTGGCCTAAGCGCCATGAACCTCGCTTTTACATCCTTGACGTAGAAGGGCGATGCAGGATCGGCGATCCACCACTCTCTAAAGTTTGTATCCCAGTTGTGGGCAAATTGATTTTCGTTTAATGCATCTATAAGTAAGCCGTATTCAGCCGCAACTCTAGCACGACACATGAATAATAATGAACACGTCACTGTCCATATGATGCCGAAGAGGACTGGGAGGGTTCCTAGGCTTCCATACCACCATAACCCTACATGGATCAGTAGGAATACTATGGTGCCGAGAAGCATAAGTCTGTAATTCATAGGTTCCCTCTCTTCAACTTCTCGAGGCGCCTTGCCAACGAATGCCTTGAGGACATTAACCAGTTCTCCTCTGAAGGCAACTAGAACGGGATAGAACAATAAGCCGAAGCCAACTCCGAAGGCAACCCAAGCATTTGCGCCGTATGTGTTGACCCATGCCTTCATCCTTGGACCTGTCCATCCACGCCAGATCGTTGTGTGGATGCCGTGTCCCGCGCCGGAAGTACCCGCCTCTTGCGGCTCCCATAAGCCTAAATATGCCATTGTCGGCCACCAGATCCAATAGACAGCAATGCAGGTTATGATGTAGCTTAATAGAGTCTTAGTGGGAACTAGAAAAGCCGCCCCTATCATGAAGGCTTCGAAGTTGAAGTTCAGATTAGCTAAGGGAATAAGCACCAGCGGTGTAAAATCGTAGCCTAAACTACAATAATGTTCAGGCTCCTCTATGCCCAGTCCCGGTATCATCCATCCCCAATATGGGAAGATGGCTAAGAAGCCGATGAGCACACCGAGCCAAAGGAACTTGTTACTTAGGAATCGTGGTTTTTCTCCCTCGTACACCGAGTCGATTAGACGAGATGCCGCGGTAGCCGTTGGGAATGGTAAAGCCTCAATTTCCAGCCATTGCCTCCTCCACAACGTCGCCATAAAGGCGAAGAACAGATAGTAAGGTATTATGCGTGCTATTTGCCAAAGTAATGTAGGCATCCATGCACTCCAGGGAACCGGTCCTCCGTACATCCAAGACTCCCATAAGGAGTCATCGAATGGATCCGGTCCCCACTGCCACATTTCATCCTTTGCATAGTCTAGATTCCATTTGTGGAAGGCTGCAATCTGCCTAGCTGTACCTAGCATATTTATGCTGGGGATGATGCCATAATGTGAGGGTATGATCCATGTAACCCAGACCATAGCAAGTATGATAACCATCTCTCTTCTATTGAGTCCGAGACTTCTAGCAGCCGCCGACATTATGCTGAGTACTATCAGCGGCCACCACCACATGAATGACATATTACCGACCCAACTGTTGCTCCAAGCCTCGGAGTTGAGACCCCACAGAGCTCCTCCAGTCGTGAAAAGGGCGATGAAGCTAGTGAAAACTGTTGCTATTATCGTCCAGATAAGTCCAATGATGTAGGCTACTGGCCTTATAACTACTTCTTCCTTAGATTCTTCTTTCATTTTGGATCATTTTTCATATTTATTGGAATCATCTTAAAAGCTTTACTTAAGATGCCCGCATAATCTTTGAAAAATTCTTCTTTTTCAACCCTCCTGATTTATGAATGGTTATTTTGAAACGGCGATTTCCGCCCCCTTCCTTAATCTTTTTGCAACCTTATTATGAAACTATAAAATTTATTCCTCAAATGCGAAAACAGAATTATTCACACCTTATTGCGGCAGAAAGAATTTTAATCCTCATTCAACCGCGATGCTCTTAAAAAACTAAGTAACAATGTATAGAACGCAAACGTGAACAAGCAATCTTTTTTAATGAACAAGCCTAATTCGATAAAACTTTAAGAAAAAAGGTTTAAAGAGAGTCTTAAACCTCGTATCTTAAAGCTTCCACTGGATCTAGCTTTGCGGCGTAATACGCTGGATAAGCCGCCGCCAGTATACTTAATCCAGCAGCTGTGAGAATTGCGATCCCAATGTTGTACAGATACTCGAAGAGAGCCCCTGGAGTAAATACATATGCCCATCCCAGCTGAAAACCATACATTATTACAGCGGATATCCACCCTAGGAAGGCGCCTATAACGCCTCCAAGCAATCCAAGCATCAATGCTTCGATAAGGAATATCTTCAGCACACTTTCATCAGTTGCACCTAGACACTTTATCGTCCCTATCTCCTTGTAACGCTCAGCTATAGACATTAGCATGGAGTTAATAATCCCAACGCCGCAGATTAAGAGAGCTATAGCAACCATCCAGTATTGGTAAGCCGCAGGAGCCATATTTTGACCCCTAAGTACTGTGCCTACCGTTAATAGATAAACCATGAAGGCTATTCCCAGAAGAACTGAGAAAGCAGTAATTAATGACCTTGTAAAACGTTTTCTGACACTTTCTAATGAGTATCGGAAAGCTTCACTGAGCGGAAACTCGATTTTTCCAATCTCTCCAATTGATTCTTTCGCCATTTAAGAACCTCCTGATGCCGTTAGAAGCTTACTCAGCTCCTCTCTAAGCTTTTGTGCATGTTGCAACGCTTCTTCTACGGGGCCGAAGCCTCTATAAGGCGCAGCTTGTTCTTCAATCTTTGACATTCTCTCCGCGATGGTTTTAATACGTTCCTTATTCATTGTAGTCAGAGCCTCTCGTAATGTAGCGAGATCGTTCAGCACCTTTCTCGCTTCATAGGCCTCATACTCATAAGGCTTAATGAGCCTCTCTATCGCGGAGATCTCCTCCAAGGCCTTATCAACGCTCAATATGTTTCACCCAAGTTTATACTTTTATACAAGAATATAAGAATTGCGTAGCGGATGGTTCCGCTTTTTCCATATGTGGAGACATATTCGATATCATATACTCTCTTCTCATTTCTTCCTTTTCTCACGACCCCACGCTTTATAATGCCCAGAATCTAAAGGGCAGATGCGATGAGCGACCTCTTAAGACTCAAGCCGTCATATAAGAGCTATACTTAACAAGCACGTACAAGATATCGTTCAACACATCTTATCATCGATCTAGGCCTATCAGCCTCAGCCTAAGGAGATGGAAGAGATCTATAAAATCCCGCATACCATCAAAAAGCCAGGAAAACTCATAACAAAGCCTATACGTAGAAAGACTTAAATAAATCTTGAAAGTGCATAATTTTCAAAATTATTTTTAGGTGTTTAGGAGATGAGCTCTTTAGATGTTAAAATGAGTTCGTTACGTCCCCTAATGATTCAACCTGTATACTTCGGCAAATGGGACGCGGAGAGAAGAATTGATGAAACAATTAATGACATGTCATCTGTACTCGGAGACCTAGTATCATTTCTTAAGCCAGCAATTATACCGGATACTAAGTCAGCTACGAATCTTGAGGCATATATCTCTCCTCAAGCTGATGCATTGCTCGCTGTGAACCTGCCAGTCTGGGCTGAGGCTTTAGCTTACTTGAATCTGCCGATTATAATCTGGGCGCGCCAGGGATATTATGGGCCATGGACGAGAGACAGAGTTTCCTTCCTCCGAAGCAAGGGAGCCACGGTCTATGACTTCGTTGATCCAGATGAAGCAAAGGAGATAGTTAGGGCTCTAAGAACGGTGGCTAGGCTTAGACATAGCAAGATAATCTACTTCGGTGCCATGCCGGGCTCAACGGGACGATTTGAGGCTGTTGGGGTGGTAGGATCCTCCTGGAACCTCGACGAGATAAAGAAGAAGTTTGGGGTAACAGTCAAGCAGATTCCAATAAGCTACCTGTTGAAGAGGATGGATGATGTCTCCGACGAGGAAGCCATGAAGATACTGGAAGAATGGAAGAAAGACTTTGTTGATCTTAAGGAAGAAGACCTTAAGAAGCTCCTCGAAGTAGCCAAGATATATAAGGCTATGGAGTCCATCATGTCGGAGCATGGAGCAAACGCTGTAACTATCAATTGCCTTGCGGATCTATTCCAAACGAGATTCATAACTCCATGTATTGCATTAGCAAAGTTCTCCGATGCTATGATTCCGGCTGGATGCGAAGGAGACTTGAATACGCTTCTCACAATGATGCTTTTCTCCTTTATGTCAGATGAGCCATCTGTCATGGGGAACATTTATCTCTTCAGACCTGAACGTGGACCGGGATTTCCTCCCGAAGACGTCATACTTGAGGATACGAAGGTTTCGTTGAGGGAGAACAGAGCGAGATTTACCCACGACGTGATTCCGTTGAAGATCGCAACATCGAAGTATCGGCTAGCTGACTATCACGGGACCGGCAAAGGTCTAACTGCTTATGCTGATCTACGTACAGGTGAGAAAGTAACGTTCGGGCGGATTGATCCACGTCTAGACAGGATAGTCTTTACAGTAGCTGATATTGAAAAGGTTGAAGACTCAGTTCACTGCAGATTCTCGGCTTGGATCAAGATGCCTAATGTTAGGGCTTATCTCCAGAACATTTCAAGCCATCACAGCGCCATGATCTATGGAGATTGGACATCAACTTTGATCCGGGTATCTGAGATGCTTGGGCTTCAACCCATAGTTATAGGAAAGTGAACTTCTGCTTTTCACCAATACCCGTTTATTTCCTTTTTTAGTAATTCAAATCTATTTCTATTAATGTAAACATTAAAGAATTTTTCCGCAATACCAAGAACAAAGAATATATCATAACGATGCAGATAGCTATGCGGCGCGCTTCGGATTTCCGCCTTCTTAATTTTCAGTTCTTTGAGCCGTTTTCTTTTTAGGCTACTAGAGGAAATTATGGTTTGGTGATTTGCTCCTTGCCTATTGAGGTCTGTTTGGAGCTACTTGGCGAGAAGTCTGTTCGGTTGCCGTTATTTACAGGCTATATTTCCAGGGGACTGCTACTCCATATACTTCGAAGGGTCGATCCTTCTATCTCAAGCCGCATGCATGAGTCTGACATTCCTAAGCCATACTCTGTTACTCCAATAAGGTTCAGGGCTAAGAAGAAGCTTGAAGATGGATATATTGTTGATTCATCAGCTCCATGTATGGTCTGTTTTCGTTTCTTACAGAGGGAGGTTGCAAGGCGTTTCCTAGAATACTTTCATAAGTCAAGTGAGGTAATGATCTATGATGCTTTCTTTCACGTTTCCTCCATAAGAGTTCGCTCAGAAGAGTATGGGGATATATGGAAATCAGCCGAGCCGGCGGAAGCGTTCAGGTTGCATTTCATAACGCCAACATACCTGTCAGTCCTCGGAACAGAATATCATTATCTATTTCCGGATCACACACGGATCTTCCCAAACCTGCTGAGGCTATGGAACATGTTCTCAGATACAAATAGGCTCGGCGAAGAGGAATTTTCGGAATATAAGAAGTGGCTTCTAGAGAATATGGGGGTTTCACAACATAGGATCTCGACACGAATAGCATACATGGGTGAGAAGAAAGCCACGGGATTCATAGGATGGGCAACATACGAGATGAAGAAGATCGATGAATGGAACAGATTGACATGCATGCTGGCAAAGTACGCGGAATATTCGAATATAGGAGGAAACAGAACAGGAGGATTTGGAGTAACAAAAATGAAAAACAAAAGCCTAAAATAGGATTTATTTGGAGAGGAAACTATTCAGAACGTAATCACGCCAGAGAATCATGCGTATAGTCGTACTGGCCATATTTGTTTGTATCCGCATCCTCCTGTGCATTTCTGCCTTGATACTCTTATCGGCGACAGCTTCAAAGATTCAAAGCAGAAAATCCCAAAAAGGGAATTGAAAGCGCCTCCATCTTTCAAGTAGACTTGTACTATTCTCGGGGTTAGCATCCGCAGCGGGTAGTTATGCCAGCAGTTTTCTTCTCCGACAGATACCGAGAGAGAAAAACTAGTCATCCTTAATACATTCCCTAGTTATTTTTCATAATTCTAATGGTGTTTCTGAGATTTAAGAGGAGACGATTCCATGGATAATCCTTAACCAGACGGGCTTCAGCCTCATTCATTCTGAAAATCTAGTGCACCTAACTATGTTAGAATAAAAAATAATGAGATAATTATAGGGATATGTCACAGATTTTCGGTGAAAGGATTGACGTGAAGATGTCTCGGCGTTAATATTTTGAATGCTTCAGCGTAATCTACGCCGATATTTTTCCCCACTTCTTTTCCATAAGCCCTTAGTAAACTTGACACTCTCTCCGCGTCTTCTATCTGAGTTTTATGTGCAAGAATCGCTTTTATCTTTAGATCGATCGTTTCTGAAATATCAATATAGGTATTCGGTCTGTGAGTGAAGAAAAAACATATATGCGGAACATAGAATGGCTTTAATCCTTCTCTGATATGCTCCGGATTTACGTGTGGAAATGGGCTGAATAAGACTGCCTCTGCAGCCATGAGACCTGTATATCTATGATCTGGATGCGCCTCATAGGGGAGCCAAGGATCATTAGTCATAACTACGTCTGGTCTGATTTCCCTTATTAATCGAATCAATTTGCCTCTAAGCTCTAAGCTTGGATAAAGTTCACTATCTCGATAATTAAGCCATATGAGTCTTTTCACTCCTAATATTTCGGCAGCTCTCTCCTGTTCCTTAACTCTTATAATGGCGAGCCTTTCAGGCCAAAGATCCTGCTTAAATGTTCCAACCCTGTCGTCGGTGAGAATTACATATACAACTTCACAGCCTTTCCTAGTTAGCTTAGCTATTGTGCCTCCCGCGCCGAAATCAGCATCATCTGCATGAGGCTGAATACACAGGATCTTCTTTGCCTTTTCTAAGACCTCTTCATAGGAACGTCGCGTAATCATCCTTTTGAAATAATCCTCTTGATTCAAAGTCATCCTCCTCGAAGATTTAATCTCTAAAGTTTCTTAAGAAGATTAACGGTTGCTCGAGTTAGTAGTCCGCATCTTTCTGGTGTTAAAAATGATGTAGTCGGCTCGCATCATTCTTCTTAAAAGCTTTGGCTATCGAAACTACCATATATAAGAGAGCTGAAGAGGGCAGGATTCGGCGTTCATAACATCAGAAGGGTGAATTCGGTAATAGCGAAGTAGATATATGTGAATAGATTGAAAAATAGAGGAAGATATTTCAACCAGAGAATCGAAAGCGATTAAGATCTGCTAAAAATTGACCAGTTATGCCTGCCTCGATTTTATTTTTCTGATGAAACGGCGAGTTAAGGCTTTTCATACACATTTGATACGTCCAGCTAAGTCAAATACACAAGAGACTTCGATAGTTAAGAGGGAAATTTTAAATACTCTTTGCTTAACCATTCCCCTTGGTGTTTATTTTGAGTATGAAGTTTCCAGAGGAATTTTTATGGGGTACAGCTACCTCAGCCTTTCAGATAGAGATGGGTAAAGGCGAGGTTGACCCTAACTCTGATTGGTATGTCTGGGTACATGATGAAGATAACATTCGAAACGGCTTAGTAAGCGGAGATCTACCCGAAGAGGGCCCTGGATTTTGGGAGCTCTATCCCGAAGATCTGAGGCGAGCGAAAGAAGAGCTTGGAAACAATGCTTTCCGAATGTCTATTGAATGGAGCAGAATCTTTCCCAATCCAACATGGGATATACCTGTTAAAGTCTCATTTGATTCATACGGGAGCGTCTGTCACGTTGAAGTTTCCGAGGAGAGCATGCGACTTCTAGAGAGGAGGGCCTATCAACCTTCAGTTCAGAGGTATAGGGAGATCTTAACAGAGTGTAGAAGACTCGGTTTAACGGTTCTTTTGACATTGTATCATTGGCCGCTTCCCCTATGGATTCATGACCCAATAGCCTGTAGGGATGATATTGTTCACGCTACTAAGAGAGGATGGGTCGATCAGTCAACGATTATAGAATTCGCTAAGTACGCTGCTTTCATAGCTAAGACCTTCGGTGATCTCGTCGATATCTACGCAACTATAAATGAGCCCATGGTTGTGAGCGGAATGGGCTATCTCTACAAAGAGAGCGGTTTTCCACCAGGGTTAAGCAACATCGACTTATTCATTAAGGTGTCCGAGAATCTCGCAATTGCGCATGGAATCGCCTATGAACAAATCAAAAGATGGGATCATGTTTCATCTTCGAAGTATGGCCCTGCCTACGTCGGGATAGTTCATTGCCCACAGTATTATGAGCCGTATGATAAGAGTTCCAGAGATGATGTTGAAGCTGCAAGTTTCGTAGAGTACATTCAAAATGAATGGTTTCTTAATATGATTCTCAAGGGAGACTTCGACTTGAACATTAATAGGATAATTGACCTTGAAGAGCAACGTCCATATCTGGCTAAGGGATGCGACTTCATCGGAATCAACTATTACATGAGAAACCGGATAAAGGCTGCTGAGAGTAAGATTCCAGGATTTCCCGGATTCGAGATTGTTCCATGCACTGAGAACTGTACTGATATGGGTTGGGAGATCTATCCTCAGGGATTACGATACGAGCTGAATTGGGCATATAAACTTTATAGACGCCCATTGATGGTCACGGAGAATGGAATAGCTGATGCTAAAGATGAAAAAAGAAGCGATTTCCTCTTAAGCCATATACGTGAGATCTACAAGGCCATCACAGAAGACGGAGTGCCTGTAAAGGGATATTTCCATTGGTCCCTTATAGACAATTTTGAGTGGGCTAGGGGATTCAAGATGAGGTTCGGGTTATATAGGGTAGACTATGAAACAAAGGAGAGAACACCGACGAAGGCAGTGCAGGTATACAAACAAATAGCAACTGCAGAATCTTCCAGTACATGAAAGAGTCATTCGTCAGATTAAAGAACTCGGATAAACCTCGCCTAGAAAGAATATAATCCGGTCAGTTTTGAATAGTCGAAAAACAAAACTAAAAGAGAAAACCCTTTTTAACTGACCATCGCCAAAGTTTTTAAAGCCTCATCCTTTATGATGCACCCTACATCATCGGTATAATTCATCCTCCTTGCTACTCCCACTTCATAACCTGGTTCCTTAAAGGCTTCTCTAGTAGGAATATATCCTATGGCGTCATTAGCTAATTCACATATGAGAGTATGCTTAAGACCTGACTTCTTCTTGATGTCTAAGCCTATCTCTACAAAGATCTCTCCAGGCAGAGCTATCAAACCACCATCGCCTATTCTGAAAACCTGAATTTCAGTAGGCCTGACATTTTCTCCGCTTTCTACGTATTTGATTATGCTTCGTGCATACTGGATTAGCATCGCTATTCTATATGCCTGTGCAGCATCCTTTTCGCTAACGAGTTTTCTAAATAGATTCTCATTCTCTTCCAGCATCCTCTTTAACTCATCAATGGACGGCAAATCTACGAGTGGTATTTTGATTTCCCTACTTGCAACCTTAAGCTCAAGATCGTTTTTGGTTTCTGTTCCTAAGAAAACCTTTACAGCCTCCGCGCCTATCATATTTCCCAATCTTTTAGCTTCTTCGAATGTTCCACCGTGTCTATCGTATATGTCTTCTTTCCTTTTCTGTCTCATAACAGTTAACTTATCCAGTGGGTTTATATCTCCGCAGGCACCATTAACGAATAATGCCGGAACGCCCAGATTCCTCTCCACAAAGTTCATCACAAATCCAGGGTAATCAGCGGATATAAGAAGGTTGTCGGGGCCTAAAACTACTGCATGACACGCATAGTTTATCAAAATCGCCATAGGATTACCTGCAAGATCATCTATACGAATGATTCCAACCTCGGTATCAACGGGTCCGCCGGGTTTACGGCGATTAATAACTATTCCTTCGACAGATCCACGGTTAAACCCTATCTTTGCCTCTTTTAGATTCCGATTCGCCGCAACGACGGCTCCCTTAATCTTTCTACTTAGAACCTTCATCCATGCATCTAGGTCAGGAATTAGTGAATCCGTTATAGGTCCTGAGTGAGTATGAGTACATGTTATCATAATATTATTTCTGTCAATTCCCGTCTCAGATTCTATCAGTCTCCTAGTCTCCTCAACAAAATTCCTTTCAAGCCCTATGAGATCACATCTTACTAAAGCTGCCTTTGTGTCCTTATCGCTAAAAACGATTGCTTTTGCATATAGGTCATCATGAATCTCCTTTGCCGAGCCCATTCGAGCACTATATCCCGCCATAGGAACTCCGATGGGA
>Ga0190363_1000118_pt1 | contig 43664 bp, 49 predicted proteins | sample 48721867_MG_FD_161272 | JGI IMG/M metagenome (GOLD analysis project Ga0190363, IMG submission 161272) | Hydrothermal vent microbial mat bacterial communities from Southern Trench, Guaymas Basin, Mexico - 4872-18-6-7_MG | ecosystem: Environmental > Aquatic > Marine > Hydrothermal vents >...
TATATATCCTTTTAAGATCGTCTATTTCTATACTAATGACTTTCTTCTCATTCATCGTTCTCGCGCCCAAAATTTACTCAAAGATCGATGCCAGAAGTTTGGCGCCTAGCTCTGCATGTTCAAAAGATCTAGTTTGAGGAACTCTACGCAGATTTATTATCTTTACTGTTGCTTGAACTTCATTTGCGGCTACAGCTGCAAAATACCTATTCATTTGCTGGTGAAGCTCGATATCCTCTTCATTTTCGATTTCTCGTTCTCTTCTTTCCGCTATAGTTCCTATTTCAGTTATCTTCCTTCCCTTTATACTAAGATCCTTTCTCCTCCTTTCTAAGATTACTTTAGGGTCGAATTCGAGAAGTACTATGATGTCAGGTTTCAACTTGGATACGACTTCCTTAGGCATTCCCGGATAGTATCCTCTTTCCATCCTTATCGCCAGATGAGTATCTATAATTACATTCCCGCTTATCCTAGCTATTTCCTCGGCCGCCTTTATCTGCACAAATCTATAGTCTTCAAGAGATAATTTCTTCCTCATATCATCTCTATTTTCTATACCGAATTCTTCTCTAGCTATTTTCATCATATAATCCCCGAAATTTACTATTTTCACATCTGGTTTCATTTTAGAAAAAATTTGTAGCGTCGTAGTCTTTCCCGCTCCTGGTACAGCTGCTAATATAACTTTCAAACAACCACCTCTTGTCATGTTATTTGATATCTTCCATTACTTAAGTTATAATTCTCCTAAAGTATCCGATATTTAAAATAATTGTGAGTTCATTGCTGAACATTAGGTTTTAATTAATCCATATTTTTTGAGAAAATCATTAATGATGTCTTCTAGGTCTGGTTTATCAATCTCTTTAAGCTCATAGAACACGTGCACTACTGGTGCTTTAAGGTGAATATATCTCGATATATCCGAGGGTGTACCTAAAACTATAGCATCGCAATCAATACTGTTTATCGTTTTTTCAAGTTCTTCCATTTGTTTTTTACCATATCCTAAAGCTGGTAATACGGGTCCAAGGTGAGTATATTTCTTATAAGCATATCCTATAGATCCAATAGCGTAAGGCCGTGGATCTATAATCTCCTTGGCTCCATACTTTAACGCAGCTATATAACCAGCTCCATAAGGGAGGCCGCCGTGAGTAACTGAAGGCCCATCCTCTATTACTAATACTCGCTTATTTTCTATTAGAGATGGATTATCGACGCTGACTTCCGATAAGGCTCTAATTATAATGGCTTTTTTATTTATTTTCTTAATATTTTTAATAACTTTTTCTACATCTTCTTTTTTAGCGGAATTTACCTTGTTTATGATGACAACGTCGGCCAGATGTACGTTAACTTCTCCTGGAAAAGAATTTAATTCGTGTCCAGGTCTTAGAGGGTCAACTACTGTTATATAAAGGCTAGTTTCAAAAAATGACCAATCATTATTCCCACCATCCCATAGGATAACTTCTGCCTCTTTTTCAGCTTCTGCTATTATCCTTTCGTAGTCTACTCCTGCATAGACTACGTTCCCCTCTCTAAGGTGGGGTTCATATTCTTCTCTCTCTTCTATCGTACATTCGTATTTGTCTAAATCCTCAATTTTTTCAAATCTTTGAACTATTTGCTTTCTCAAATCTCCATATGGCATTGGATGTCTTACAATGACAAACTTCACACCATGATTTTTGAGAATTCGAGCTATACGTCGGCTCACCGTGCTTTTACCCGCACCAGTCCTAGCAGCGCAGACCGAGATTACGGGTTTATTAGTTTTAAGAGTAGTATTCTTAACGCTTAAAAGTCTAAAATCGGCTCCTGAGCTAAGCACTATGGATGCCTTATACATAACTTCTTCATAGAGTAGGTCGCTATACGACAATACGACTTCATTTATTCCATATTTTTTGATTAAATCGGGGAGCATTTCTTCAGGGTAAATGGGTATTCCATTAGGATATAGAGGCCCGGATAATTCGGGAGGATACTTACGATCGCTAATATTAGGGATTTGAGATGCTGTGAAAGCCACAACTTCATATTCGGGTCGATTTCGGTAATAAACATTAAAATTATGGAAGTCTCGTCCCGCAGCTCCCATTATTATAACTCGTTTTCGATTTCTCCTACTCACGCGTTCTTTCTCGTTTAAACGCATGAAATGTAAAAAAACGAAGTTACTTATTAATTCATTCAGTTATGTACTTAAAGCGTGAAATATATTAATTTAAAAAATCTTTAAAAGCCAGAGAAGATTGTAGCTGAAAGAATGAATAAGATAAAGGATAAAATTAACGAAAATAGACGAATACAGAAATTAGTGATTGTCGATACCGATATCATATTACACTCTCTCGAAAATAAGATAGATTTGGTGGAAGAAATTAGATCAATCATAGAATATCCAATTCAATTATGCGTGCTTAGAAGTACAATCTACGAACTTGAAAAAATAGCACGTATAGGCTCGTGGAGGACTTCGAGAATGGCGAGAATAGCTCTCAAAATGCTTGTAAACAAAAATATCGAAATCATAGATGATGAGTGCTTAGGAGATATGCCGACTGATGAGAAAATAGTTCTTTTAGCAGAAAAACTTGATGCTATCGTAGCAACCGATGATAGAGAGTTAAGAAAAAAGTTGGAAAAGAAGGAGATACCGGTTATATACACTAGAGAGAAGAAAAAGCTAGTTTTAAACAGAAATATTTATTGGTGAGGTCTCTTTAGAATGGAAGAGTTTAACTAAGTTAGTGGTGATAGAGGAGTGTTTAAAGTAGTAAAAATGAAGGATATTATAAGAATCCCTCCACGCATGTTCTCGCTACCACTCGAAGACTCTGCGTTAACTGTACTAAAAGAAAATTTTGAAGGTAGGATAATAAGAGACTTAGGGTTAATAGTGAGCATACTGGATGTAGATGTAGAGGATATAGGAAAAATCGCTCCCGGAGATGGAGCTGTATATCATGTAGCCACTTTCAATGCATTAGTGTTCACTCCCATGTTAAAAGAAGTAGTGGAAGGAGAAGTAATTACTGTAGAAGATTTCGGTCTGCTGGTACGTATAGGTCCAGTAGACGCGTTTATTCATAAATCACAAATACACGACGACTACTTCTCGTTTAGCAGAGAACAAAGCGCTATGCTAGGCTCTAAGACCGGACGTATAGTAAGGAAAGGCGATAAAGTTAGAGCTCGTATTGTTCAGGTGAGCTATGGAGGTCAGGCTAAAATATTGAAAATAGGACTTACAATGAGACAACCTTACCTGGGAAAGATAGAATGGATAGAACACGACGTCAGAAAAGCTAGAGAAGCAGTAAAGAGTGGTGAGACATGAGGAAGGTTGGTATTTCTTTAAAGGCGTGTCGTCGCTGTAAACTGCTTGTCCCGTTAAAGTTTGATAGTTGCCCAAACTGTGGTAGTCATGATTTTTCAACGGATTGGGTGGGGATGATCATAATAGAGGATGTGGAAAGATCTATTCTCGCTAGGAAATTGGATATTAAGAAGCCTGGAAAATATGCACTTAAGGTCCGCTAAGAAAAAACTTTTCAGAGAATTTTTCTTTGACGAAAATGCTAAAAAAATTTTGAGAATTCCTTTAGGCATACCTATCTATAAAAGGGAAGAAGAAGGGATTTCGATACTTAAGAAAGTAATGGAGGATTTTAAGCCTAGGCTTTTAATTTCGATAGGAGATGTAGTATCGTATAATTTGGTAACTTTAGGCCATATAATACCTGACCTTGCAGTAATAGATTACAAAACTAGAAGGGAAAGAAGAGAAACTCCAATATTGGAGTTTTTCAATGTAATACTTAGTCTGAAAAATCCTCCTTCTCACATTACGAAAACATCATGGTTTGTCATTAACAGTGGAATAAGAGCCGCGTTACAAGGTAAAAAGGTAATAATTATAGTGGATGGGGAGGAAGATTTGCTAGCAATACCTTCTCTTCTCTTATCGCCTGAAAGAAGTTTTGTAGTTTATGGACAACCAGAAGATGCTCTTGTTATAATTATTTCCAATAAATATGTCAAATCCGCTCTTTTAGAATTCATCATAGAAATACAAGAATGAGCCGTCGGAGTTAGATGTTGTAGAAAAATTTAATAGAATCCGCGTTTTAGGTCTGCGTACGGGTGATAAATAGTGATCGAGGAATATGAACTTAAGATTATTGAAGATTTCCATAATAAGGTTATAGGTAGAAGAGAAATTAAAGCGGTTATATATCACCTTGGTAAAGGAACTCCTCCTAGAATAAAAGTGAGAGAGAAAACTTCTGAAATCTTGAAAATCCCTATTGATAGAGTATATGTGAGAACCATCAAAACTGAATATGGAACTGGACGAAGCATTGCCAGGATCCATGTATATGAAAATTCTCAACGCGCTATCGCAATAGAACCCGAATACATAATCAAGCGTAATACACCTGCACAAGGAGGTGAATAATTGTGTCAAGAGCACATAAACGATATGAAGTTGATTATGAAAAAGGAGTTATTAAGCTAAGAAATCGTGTATGTCCTAAATGTGGCGCAATTATGGCCCATCACAAACAAGCGGTAGAAAGATGGCATTGTGGCCGCTGCGGATTCACCTTATTCATCTCTAAAAAGTCATAAACTATTCTTATCGATCCATAAAGCTTCTACCAATAGTTAGATTTTTACCGAAACATTGTGATAATTTGAGTGATGAATGAAATATTGGTTATAGGAATAGAGAGTACCGCACATACTGCAGGAATAGGAATCTTTTCTTCTACGCGAGGAATCCTGGCGAATGAAAAATCAGAATACAAACCAATAAGCGGCGGCATACATCCTAGAGAAGCCGCTGAGCATCATAGCAAAACTTTCCCATCACTTTTAAAGTCAGCATTGGAAAAAGCGAATTGTCGTATGAAAGAAATCGCCGCAGTAGCAGTAGCACTAGGTCCTGGAATGGGGCCATGTTTAAGAATAGGCGCATCGTTAGCTAGAGCTCTCGCCCTTAAATACGGAAAACCTCTAGTGCCTGTGAATCATGCCATAGCACATATCGAAATTGCCCGATATTCAACTCGGATGGAGGACCCCCTAGTAATATATGTAGCTGGAGGCAATACTTTAATAACAACCTACGTTGAGGGGCGGTATCGGATTTTTGGAGAAACTCTCGACATTTCCCTAGGTAATTGCTTAGACACTTTTGCCAGAGAAACCGAGCTTGGATTCCCGGGAGTTCCAGAAGTAGAAAAACTATATCATAAAGGCACTCAACTCCTCGATCTGCCGTATATAGTAAAGGGGCAAGATGTATCTTATTCAGGACTTTTAACACATGCCCTTGAACTCTTTAAAAAGGGATATGCAATAGAGGATCTTTGCTATAGCTTAGTCGAAATAGCCTATAGTATGTTAGTAGAAGTAGCTGAGCGCGCGCTAGTACATACTAAGAAAAAAGAGATAGTTTTAACAGGAGGCGTGGCGAGAAGTAAAATACTACAGAAAAAATTATTCCTTATGGCTAAAATCCATAACGCTAGGTTCTCCAGCGTGAAGCCGGAGTATGCAGGTGATAACGGAGCTATGATAGCATATGCAGGCTACTTAGCTCTGACTTCAGGCATCGTAATACCTGTAGATAAAAGCTTCATAAAACCTCTATGGCGGCTTGAACAGGTGGAGATACCATGGCGGAAATTTTAGGCATAGGAGCAGAGGCTATCCTAGTAAAAGACAAGTTTTATGGATTTGAGGTCGTTCGTAAGACTAGAATAAGAAAAGATTACCGTAACTCAGTTTTAGATGAGAGAATCAGGAGAAGAAGAACGCTTCTCGAGGCTAGGATATTAGCTACTTGTAAGAAGAATGGCATACCTGTACCAACGGTTCTACACGTAGACTTGGATAAAGCCGAGATAGTAATGGATTACATCAATGGTGTTCGATTAAGGGATATTATGGATTCTTTAAATGAAGAAGAAATTAGGAAGTATTTCTGGGTATTGGGGAAAGAAGTAGGGTTGTTGCATAAGGTAGGGATAGTTCATGGTGATTTAACTACATCTAACATGATATTAGTGAGAGATAAAATTTTTTTAATAGACTTTGGTCTCAGCTATTTTAGCAAAGAACTTGAAGATCGAGCAGTGGATATTCATCTCCTATTAAGGGCACTCGAGAGCACTCATCCACGTTATGTGGAAACGGCGTTTCAAGAGTTTGTCAAAGGCTATAGAGAAGTTATGGGAGGCTACGTAGAATCAATCTTGAAAAGATTAGAAGAAATTAGGATGAGAGGGAGATACATTGCAGAAAGAAGACGTAAAATAAAATGAGCGAAGGTTTTATAAATCCAGGTGAAAAATAGCGTCTAGGTGATCGAGTGAAAAAAAGCAAGAAAAGAGGCAAATCCCACTCTACTCGTCCAGCTAGAAAGTCGGTGCCGCCTTGGGTAAAATATTCTCCAATAGAAGTTGAGGAACTAGTGGTTTCACTGGCTAAAAAAGGCTATCCACCATCAATGATAGGAATCATACTAAGAGATCAGTATGGGATACCACTAGTAAAAATGGTGACTAAAAAGAAGATTACTCAGATTTTAAGAGAAAAGGGATTAGCTCCAGAAATTCCCGAAGACTTATATAACCTTATAAGACGAGCTATAAGAGTTCGTAGACATTTAGAGGAGCACCCAAAAGATTATCATTCTAAAAGAGGCTTGCAATTAATCGAATCAAAAATTAGGAGGCTTGCAAGATATTACAAGTCCAGAGGAGTACTTCCTCCAGATTGGGAGTATAAACCAGAGAAAATTAGCATATTTGCCTAGTAATGGAGGATTCTTAAAGACATGAGTTATAAAGAGAAATATTCAGAATTCCTAGACTCTATAAAAATTCATCAAGAAAAATTTATTAATGATATTTTAGAGAAAAAGGGGCCCGTCCTCTTAGTTTCTCACTACGATGCAGATGGTTTAACCGCTGCATCTCTTCTAGCCATTTTCTTAAAGAAATATGATATTCCATATCACATTAGAATATTGGAGCAGATAGATGAAAACTCTATTTCAAAAGTTAAAAGCCTAAATTATACTAATATATTATTCACTGATTTGGGAAGCGGCGAGTATAGTTTAATTAGAGATAAACTAAAGGATAGAATTATTTACATTTTAGACCATCATCAACCCGAAGAAGTCTCTAGAGAAAGAAGAATTGTAGAAATTAATCCTTATTTCCATAATATAAATGGATCAACCGAAGTAAGCTCGGCAGCATTAACCTACATTTTTCTAAGAGAAATAGATGATGAAATTATAACTTATTCTCCTTTAGCCGTAATAGGAGCGCTAGGAGATAGACAGGATATAGGACCTCGTTTCTCCCTTGTAGGATTAAATGATGCCATTGCTAAAGAAGCAGAGGAATATGGTCTTTTAAGAAAAGAGATAGGATTAAGACTGGCTAGTTCGAAAAATAGACCTCTTTTAAAAGCTCTAGAATACACGTTTGACCCCTACATTCCAGGATTAAGCGGTCGAGAAGACTCGTGCCTAATCTTTCTAAAGAAAATAGGAATAGACCCTAGCAAAAATGGAAAATTAAAATATATTAATGAACTATCGAAAGACGAAATTAGAAAATTAGCTACTGCCCTTGTTAAATACATGCTAGATACTGGCGTCTCGCTTAAAGATGCTGAAAGAATTTTCGGTATGAATTACTACTTATTAAATGAGCATGAAACCAGTCTTCTTTATGATGCTAGAGAATATGTGCAAATATTAAACTCCTGTGGTAGAATGGGACGATGCGATGTGGCTATTGCCCTATGTATGGGCGTTAGAGAGAAGATAGTAGAAGAAGCTTTAGGGATAGCTAAACAATATAGGAAAACGCTGGCTAAAATCTTAGAGAAAGCTTTTAAGCGAAGAAAAGTTTTAGGCTCAACTATAATCTTAAATCTGATAGATATAGCTGATAGCAGAGTTACGGGCGCTATAGCCTCTATACTATCTTCAATTTGGAGTGAGGAGGCTAATGCCATTGTTGTTATCGGTCGTGGTGATACGAAAGAAAGAGTTAAAATTTCAGCTAGATTAACTAGGAAAATACCAGAGGAAAAAGATAAGAGAAACCTAGGTTATGCTCTCAAAATCGCAGCTAGAAATGTGGGAGGTGTGGGAGGAGGACATCTACGTGCTGGTGGCGCGTTAATACCAGTAGAGAAAATGGACTTATTTGTCGAATTTCTAATAAAGAAGTTAGAGTAAACCTATAGGGAGATGAATTTTGAAAATTGAAGTAACTATAGAACTCTATGGAGTGAAGAATGTGGATGCTATTATAAATGCTTTAGAACCTGATAATATTACATATAAGGAATACTCTTCAGACGAAATCTCATGCACGAGGAGTAAAGAAGTTTTGATATGTAAGATAAAAAGCGCAGATATACTTAAGGCTAGAGGTTTGTTAAACGATTTGCTAGTAAACCTACAAGTGATATTAAAATCATTTCAAACCTTAAAGGATTAAATGTACTAAGACCGAAAACTTAATAAAGAGTTTACGTTATCGAAAGTAGCGCGTCTGGGTGAGAATTTGTCAAAACTGTCAAAGGTAGCAAGAGATAAATGGGCCGCAAAGAAGTGGTTCACTGTTTATGCCTCTCAAGCATTCGGCTTTGCAGAATTAGGAGTTATACCAGCTAATTCTGAAAAGCATTTACTTGGCCGCGTTATGGAAGTCAGTTTTTACGACATAACGAAAGATGTATCGCAGCTACCCATAAAACTCAAGTTTCAAATAGTAAAGGTTGACGGCGATAAAGCATATACTCAGTTTAAAGGCTTTGAACTTTCTGGCGATTACATTAGAAGTTTAGTGAGGAGAGGTACTACACGAATAGATGCTATTGTTAACATAGTTACAAAAGATGGAGTAAAGTTAAGAGTTATGGCCATGACGATAACAATGCATAGAGTGAAAACTTCTCAAGAAAAGGCTATAAGGCGTATCATGACCGAGGTACTACTTGAAAAAGCTTCGCAATTAACGTTTGACGAATACGTCCAAGAGAGCGTTCTCGGAATAATAGCTCAAGAAATATTTAATAGAGCAAAGAAAATATATCCTATTAAAAAGGTAGAAGTTAGAAAAATTAAAGTTCTAACGCCCACATTCCAGATTCCTCTAAAAACTTCCGAAACCTCTCAAGAACAGTCTAACGTCCATTCCACTTGATGATTTCTATCTAGCCATATCATGAGAGTTTTAAACCAAGATCCTCTACTTCAAGTTCATCCTATACGATAATTATACTATAGCTCACTTAATCCAAATTTAGCAAATATTTCTTTTGCTCTTCTTAATCCAGTATTCATGGCTTTTTCAACAATCTTTTCTCTTTCATGCTCGAAAAAGGGGTTTACGGATACTGAAATGTCAATTTCAAGAATGTAAGGCCAGTCATCCGAGACTCTTACACTAAATTCATATGTTCTTACTTTCCCCGCTTCAACTAGATCCTCTAGAAAAGATGAAATGCTATTTGAAATCTCTTCAATTATTCGCTTGCGCTGACTTTTGTCTATTTTCTTAACCTGCAATATTGCTTCCGCCCAGTCTCGCGCGTAGTTTTTTATCTAAATCTTCCACCTGTTTTCTAAGCATATCTTCCTGCTTCTTTAAAGTCTCTAGTTGACTTTCTATCAATTCCTTTTTCTCGTTAAGCTCTTTGATTATCGATTCTCTATCTTTGCTAACCATAATAGACCCTACAATTTTATAGACAGGTCTATCTTGAGGAACTTTTTCCAATTCAGCTAAGGCATTTTCAATCTCGTATAGCTGGGCTTGCCATTGCTGTTTCATCGTGAGAACATATTGCAGTTCCTCTTGTAATCTCTGGAACTTCGCTATTTGAGATTTTATACCAGGTGGTATTTCTTGACCCATAGATATCACCTAATATTAGTCTAATTCGCTTAAAACTCTTATCAATACGCTGATAAGCCTTAAATAGCTATTTACAGCTGCTCTAAAGCTTACTAAATCTCTCGCTTCTATGGCTAACACTATTCGTCCAGGAAGTTTTTCTATACTACTCTTTGATCTATAAGATGGTTGATCCTGAGTTTCAGGGATAAGTGAGGCATATATGATATCTATCGTTTGTGGATTAGCAATTGTTAAAACTATCCTTCCTCGAACCTTCATACATACCCTAGTATAAGTTTACGTCTAGCAGTTATATATGCATGAGCTGGTTTTGCTGGACAGTCATTCCTGCTCAGTAACGATAAGATTTATAAAGAGATGTTAAATCTAGACTTAGATGTTCGACGTTCCAGTGCCGGACTATGTATGCAGCTATGGTTTCAAGAAGACGATTTGTTGCAAAAACTTGTTCAATGTGATCGTATGAAAGGGGACAATAGTAATGGTAAAGTAGGAGACGACGTGATAAACTATAGCGAAAAGTTACGAGAATTGAAAAATATTCTAAGAGAAAAAGAAGCCCTAGCATTGGACTTGCGAGCTAAGCGAGACGAACTTAACAATGAAGTTAAAGTATTATCGCTAAAAATACGGGAAAAAAGGGAAATTCTTTCAGAGTATCGAACAAAGATATCTGAAATTATAGAAGAGAAAAACAAGTTGATAGAAGAGATTCGTAGATTAAAAGAAGAAAAGATGAAAATAACAGAAAAACTTTCTAATCTAAGAGCATTATTTCGGGAAAAACGAGGGAAAATGCGGAACCTCAGAACTTTAATAGGACGGCGCTTACCTTCAGAAGAAATCCTAGCAGAAAAGCTTGAGAAACTTGAGTGGGAATATCAAACGAAGTCTATGTCGCTTGAAGAAGAGAAGATCTACATAGAGCGCATAGAGAAAATAGGAAAAATGTTAGCAAATCTCCGTAAATATAATAAGTTTAGAGAAGAAATAGAAAAAATTCGAGAAGAAATTTCATCTTTAACAGCACTCAGAAAAGAGATTATAGAAAAAATGAATGAGTACTCTAACAAATATCTTTCCTTGAAAGAAGAACTTAAAAAATTGAGAGAGGTACGAGATCAATTGAAAGCTGAGATTGAACAAATGGTAAATCAGCGTGAAGAAAAGAGAAGCATAGCAAACGAATACCATCAAAAATTCATTGAAACGAGTAATGAAATTAGGCGACTTCAGGATGAAATCGAAAGAATAGCAATACTGCTAAAGGCAAGCCAATTATCCAGGATAATAGAAGAAAGGAAGAAGAACTTATATTCTAAGGCTAAAGAGGTTTATGAAAAGTATAAGCGAGGAGAAAAGCTGACTTTTGAAGAATTTAAACTGCTAATTGAATTTAATATGATAAAACCTTAAGTTTTCTAAAAACCTAAATATTAAATATTTGTTTCAGCTTCATTATCTCAAGGGTCGGTATATTAATGGAGAAGAAAACAGCGTTTCCAGAGAAACTATTAGTATTATGTGTAGATAGAGATGACGATATCGGTCAGATAACTAATTTCAAGACCCCAATCATAGGGAGAAATAATGTCTTGAAAGTTGCCATAGATTTCGCTGTTAAACGTCCTGAAGACTCGGATTCTAATGCACTGTTCGCAGCTATTCAAATTTATGATAGAATGCGTAAGATTATGAAGAAAGATAATGTGGAAATAGCTGTAGTAGCTGGTACTCCCGAGGAAGGTATAGAAGCAGATATGAAAATTTCAATGGAGTTAACTACTGTCCTTTCAAGATTTGATGCAAAAGGAGTTGTTTTAGTATCAGATGGGCCTACAGACGAACAAGTTCTTCCGATTATTCAGTCTAAAATTCCGGTGATATCTGTTAAGAGAGTTATTGTCCAACAATCCCGTGGAATAGAGGAATCCTTTGTACTAGTATTAAGATACTTGGAGAAACTTGTAAGAGAGGAAAAATATAGAAAATACTCTTTGGGTCTTCCTGGCTTATTTATAATTTTAACCACAGTAATGTCTTATACTGTTCCGCAGTATATCTGGCCTTTGTTCATGACTGTTCTAGGCGCTATACTAGTTTTGAAGGGATTCTCGCTGGACGAAAAAATAAAACAGGTCTATTTTGAAAGCCCGATAACATTTTTATCATTAATAGCTAGTCTAGCTTTAATTTCAATAACAACAATGCTAGGGGTAAGCGAAGTTATAAGCAGTGGCGTAGAGACATTAACAGAGGCTTTAGGAAGCTTCTTCTTAGTATTGATAGGAGGACAAGTCTACGTCGCTGATCTAATGATAATCTCCACTTCTCTAGTTGTAGCTGGACATATAGCAGATAGTTTAATGTCTAATAAGCCAGTACATTGGAGTGAATACATGCTTTTGATCTTCACACTGTTATTTAGACAGGTACTAGTAGAAACTGCTAGGTTACTAAAAGGAGAAGGAAGTGTGGAAGCTTTGATTTACTGGATTATTTTCTCACTGATGGTAACCGTTTTAGCAGCAAGTTTTCTAGCGACTAGGAGAAAACTTGAAACTCCTGCAAAAGAGGAAATTCTAGAGGAAGTTCATGAGGAGATATGAAGAAGAGTAGAGTATTATCATTCTTATTGTCAGAGGAACATGAATCTATCCCGATTAGCGAAATTCTCTCTATTCTTACAGCTGAGAATATAGAATATAGATTATTGTCAGGCAGTACTCCATTAGTTAGAATCGAAATTATCAGCAATTTGAATCGAGCTTATGAAGTTATTGCAAAACGGGCATCTATGGTAAAGCTAATAGTTTTCGAGTTAATATTTCTTAGAGAGTTCGATTTTGAAATATTTAAAAAAATCCTTAAGAGAGTCGATCTGAACTTCTTACAAGGTAAGTTCTTTTATGTCAGAATAGTGAAGAAGGGAAAGAACAGCATTAAACTAAGTTCGACTGCAATCGAAGCTACAATTGGGGAGCATATATTACGGAGGATAAAAGCGCATGTAAGATTCAAGTCTCCAGATTATGTATTATGCGGCATACTTTGTAATAATATGTTTTCTTTTGGAATCCTGCTTAAAACCATCAAACGTGGTATTTTCTTAAATCGAAGCCCTCGTAAAAGACCATTTTTCATATCTAGCGCGTTAGACGTATTTACTGCCCGTGTCATGGTTAATCTGGCTGGAACCTCATCTGGATCTGTAATATTAGACCCATTTGCAGGTACTGGTGGAATTTTAATAGAAGCCGGGCTTACAGATCACGATGTATTGGGGTTTGATGTAAAAAAGCGCGTCTTGAAAGGTTGTCTAAAGAACTTAACTACTTATATAAGAAGTGAAAGAATAATGGGTATTGTACAAGCTGATTCTCTTAGACTTCCTTTAAGAGATAATTGCGTAGATGCCATAGTAACCGATCCTCCGTATGGACGATCATCCACTACGTTAGGCAGGTCTCTCCCCAATATATACAATTACTTCCTACCCAAGGCAAGACGAATATTAAAACCTAAAGGGAAACTGGTAATACTCTATCCTCATAAGTTAAGCAATTATGTGGAAGAAAGAATAAAACAGGAATTTAGAGTTGAAGGAAAACATTTAATTAAAGTTCATAAAAACCTATTAAGAGTTTTAGTAGTAGCTAGTAAAGAGGTTTGAAATAATGGAAATTTTCTTCCTAGGTACGAATGCTAGTACACCTCATAAGTATAGATTTTTACCCAGTATAGTTGTCAGGCGTAAAGGAAAACTCTTTATGTTCGATTGTGGTGAAGGAACCCAATATAGATTCTTGCGAAGTGGCTTAGGAGTAAATAAGGATATGAAAATATTTATAACCCATATGCATGGAGACCACTATTTCGGTCTTCCTGGACTTATCCAAACCTTTGCTTTGCTAGGTAGAACTAAACCTTTGCATATCTTTGGTCCGAGAACTCTCGGTGACGTTTTAAAAAATTTCTTAGAAAAAACGGGTGTAAGGATAAGCTATTCATTACATTTTACGCCTGTTGAAGAAGGCGTAATCATAGAGGAGAAAGAGTATCGTATAAAAGCGTTTTTAACATCACATACAATCACTAACTTCGCATATATAATAGAGGAAAAGGATAGACCAGGAAGATTCAATAGAAAAAAAGCCGAAAAACTCGGCATACCTAGGGGACGCCTATGGAAAAAATTGCAACAAGGGTATCCTGTTAAGACACTCTCAGGCCGTATTGTAAGACCTGAGGAAGTTTTGGGACCTCCACGCGAAGGTATAAAATTCGTTTATAGCGGAGACACCAGGTACTCGGAAAAATTGATAGAATTTTCTCAAAAAGCAGATATTCTAATCCATGATTCAACCTTCGAAAATAAGTTAAGAGATAATGCTATAGATTCCGGCCATTCAACCGCTTCAGAGGCCGCTGAAGTCGCTAGGAAAGCTCGAGTTCGTTTTCTCTTTCTTTTTCACTATAGCTCACGATATAGCGAGGATTTGATAAATCTACTTCGAGAAGCTAGAGAGATTTTTCATAGAGCTTTTTTGTCTACCGATGGAATGAATATAGAGATTAAGAAGCCTGATTCAAACAAAGTTATACTACTATTTAGAAAATTAAAGTTTTAAGGATCTTCGTTAGGAGGTTCTACTTCTCTTATAGGTTTGCCGTTTAAAGTCTTAGGGGTTAGCCAATCGATTAACTTTTCAGGATTTTTTATTCTAATATCGAACATTATAGCTCCAAGAGGACTTTCTCCGTATTCTTGGCTACAAAAAGATACAATGCCTGTATATGCTGCCTGCTTGTTTAAATAAAAAACTATTCCATTGCCATAAATTCCTCGTTTTAAATACTCTCGTGCAGCGTCAAGAATATACTGTGACCTTATCATATTATAGAGTTTTAGAAGACATTTATATCCGCTACTCTTAGCTATGATCACCCTGTATTCATCTGCCTTCTTTATTCGAATATCCTCAGCGTCAAAAACGTTTTCTAGAGCCTTCTGAACCTTCTTTAAATCTTCAGTAGGACGAACTTCGACTTTAACTATTACCTCCATTCGTAATTACCCTTTTTAATGCTTCATATGCTTTTTTCAAGATTTCATCTTTATTGATTTCCTCATTGACTAACATTATATCAGCTAATGCGATAACATTACCTATTCCAAACTCCAGCTCTCTTCGATCACGCTCGCAAAATTCCTCCCATGTTTTAGGATCATCTTCCCTTCCTCTTTTTAGCAATCGCTTAAATCTAGTCCTAGGAGAAGCGTGTATAGCCATTATTATCACCTTTTCTGTTTTTCTCTTAAAAAAATCGAGCTCATATAGACTTCTTACGCCATCAATCATTATAATTTTAGATTTATGTAAAAACGCTTTCTTCAAGACTTTTTTAGCTATAATATCATCACCATATTTTCTACGTAACAATACTGCTACATGTCCAAGATTCTCAGGTGTAGGTTTTAAGCCCATTTTTTCTGCCTCTTCTCTAACTACGTCTCCCATAACTAAGACCGGTATGCCAAGCATTTTAGCTGCTCTACTTATTAGAGACTTACCCGCTCCCGGCATGCCAGCTATTAAAATCAACTTCACGTTAACCGCCTTGTCTATATAGACAATAAGTTTTTAATTTAAGATTTCCTTACCGAATCGGAGAGGGTATCTTTGAAGGTAGCTGTAATAGGCGTAGGGCGTTGGGGAAGAAATCACGTAAGAGTATTAAAGAAACTCCTCAATAAGGGCGAAATCGATGAAATTATACTAGTGGATGCTAACTCAGCAACACTGAAAAAAGTTGCAAAAGAATACATGGTTCAAAAAACCTATAAAGACATTACCGAGATGAAAAATAAGGAAAAACCAGATGCTGCTATAATAGCTGTCCCTACTCCGCTACATTACCGAGTCGCAGTCTCTCTTCTAGATTCCATAGACCTCTTAATAGAAAAACCAATAGCTGTTAACATAAAAGAAGCATTAGACATTGTCAAATTAGTGGAAAAAGAAGAACGAATCGTAGCAGTAGGACATATAGAACGATTTAACCCTGTGATTGCTACTCTACAAGAACGATTAAATGAAATAGCTAATCCCAATGAAATTTCCTTTATGAGCGGTGAACGAGTGGGGCCGGGTCCCCCATCCTCTAAGTCGGAATCGTATCTCAGCGTGGCTCACGACTTAATGGTGCACGATATAGATATAATAGTTTCACTCCTTCATCGTCTTCCTCGAAGAGTCACGGCGACAAGTATAAAAAACTATGGTTATCCTCACGAGATCGAAATGAATTCAATTTTTGAATTTTCAAAAGACCTTCACGTATTTCTAAGAGTTAGTTGGAGAAGTTCCCCCACATTCAAAAAACGCATTCTATCTATACATACATATGATAAAGCGATCACAATAGACTATATCCTGCAATCTATAGTGATAGAACGAGGATTAGCAGAGCATCAGGCAGCTCTAGATTATTATGGACTATTGGCAGCTTATAAAAGCAAGAGCAGGCAGGAATACGTAGTCTTAGGAAGCGAGACTAATGAACCACTACTATTAGAGGATTTACATTTCATAAAATGTGTCAAAAGGCGCAAGAAACCATTAGTAAGCGCGGTTGAAGGTTACATAGCTCTCAAAAACGTACTTATGGCTTTGAAAGCTTCCAGAACACGGAGATGGGTAGAGATAGATTGGAATGAAGATTTTATAGATTATAGTTACGTTTCACAAGATAGATAATTACTCCTCTGACGCACGTCTAAATGCTTCAACTATGGTATTTACATTGGCATATGTTTTAAAACCCTTAGTGGAGAAATGAGTATGAGTAGTTTTGTAGCCCATCTCTCTCAGCGAATAAATAATAGAATTTAGTGTAGGCTCTTTCTCAAATCTATAGGTTTTTGCTATATAATCTGTAGTGTAAAAATATGGTGGCATGCCGTGTTCATTTAACAACTTTTCTAGAATTTTAAAACCTTCTTTTTTCCTTCCAAAAAACTCCTCAAAAACTTCTACGGTTTTCTTTAAGAAAATGCTATCACAGAGTTCTCCGAGCCATAATGGTCCTCCTATTTTGACTTTAGAATCACAATTTTTACACTTTTTTTCTAAAAGAAAACTATACTTTCCAATTTGAACTTCTCCACATCTAGGGCAAAAAGTTATGTAACCCAACTTATCTAAGCTCTCATCAGCACGTTTCTTACCAGTACGAATTTTTAAAAATAACCTCATATAATGTCCTCTTGAGTAAGATAAGAGAGGCACTACCCTTAACCCATATTTCGCTCCTGTTTTCACTACATAACCTATGAGAATTCTTAAGCCAATTTCTCGAGAAAAAACACACCTTATAGGAATAGCGCTATACTTACGTATACAAGCCCTTTGAAATATTCCCATTAATGGAGCCAAATCCGTAGCCGTTACACATAGCAATCCATTATTTTCTACTGCTCTGATCGCATTATCAAGAAACGGTACTGGGGATCCGAAAGGATCTATATCAACTACGTTGAACCTCCTGCCTCGATGAGCGAAATAAGCGAGTAAGACGTTAGCATCGGAATGAAAAGGCAGAGCTATATCTTTCAAATCGTTTTTCTCAATGTTAATCTTAATCAAATTATAGGCTAATTTATTTATGTCATTTAATATTACATATTCTACATTTTCTACTTCTTTAGCGTATCTTAATCCTCTAATACCAGTTGCGCTTAGAGCATCGCATATTCTTAGCTTTTTACTGCCAGCTTTGCTGAAAGATTGAAGAAAAGCCACGCTTATGTTTCGGTCTACTTCCATTGCAGGATTATAGAATATTGGTGCCCAACACGGCTCTATCCTGTTTTTATCAGAATATAATTCGAGTTTAGGTCCTAAAATTGATACCTTACCTTCTTTAATTTCTTTGAGAGAAACGCTTAAAGGATCTCCTGGATTTTGTGCAGTGTCTGTTCGCTTAGGACACATACTTTCTCATTCACTTCTTCAGCATTTTTCCCGTGTTTTTGCTTTACAATTAGAAATACGCATGCACTGACTAAGTCAGCTATTTCTGATAGTATGGAAAGCTCATATTCTCTTAAAGCTTTCCTAGTGTTTTTGGCTATAACCTTTTTCTCCTTTTTTTCCTTACGTGCGGCCATGTCAAAGGGAGTTTTTCTAAAGATCCATATATCGAATCCAGCTTTAGAGAGAATGTCGTAGAGAAGAGAGAGAATATTATCACTAATTTTCTCTTTCTCCTTTGAAATATCCAGTCTTACCAGTTCAGAAAGTTTGGTTATTGGTTCTATTAGATCTGTGTCGAGGATCTCCTCTAGTTTTAATGCTACATCTAAAGAAGCATCCATGTTTCCTCTCTCATATTCATAAATTGCCTTTCTAGACACTCCGACTTTTTGAGCTAATTCTCCTAAAGATAAACCCCTTTCACGTCTTGCCATTCTCAGCTTTTCAGAATTTATCTTTGCGTAAAGTCCTCCCTTGTCTGCATATATCAATGGAAAGTTCTTTTCTTCGAGAAAAAGTCTTAAAGTTTCCTCATCTACGACAAATACTCCATACTTTCTATAAAAAATACCACTTTCTAATTCCTTCTTACCTATCTTAGAACTAACGAGTAAAGGCATGCCTTCTATCATAACTGCTAGTTTTTTCATATCTTGAATCGCCTGTCTACTACATTGATTCACATCTTCAGAAACCCTTATTACTAGATGTTTACCTTCATCTTTTCTGCCAGCTATAAAATCGAAACAATAATCTCCACTACCATAATCAGATACTATTCTATACTCACTTTTTCTAAGCAGTTTAGCTACATCGTACTTTTTCTCGGTTGGATCCATAGCGCTATAATATATTTAGTTACTGTTTCTTATAAGGCTATCACAGGTTTTACTTTTTACGAGCCAATACAAAAGCATGTGCTGTATCGTAAGGTTCTAAGTGAACCACATCTACGATTTCATAACCCCTTTCCTCTAAGTGATTTATCTCTAGCCTATAAGTCTCAGAAGGCTCTCTAGTCACGTCGATACTCATAGCTTTTATGGCTTGTAAAATCCATCCTCCAGTTTTAAGATAGATATCTGCATTGTCGGCCACTATCTTGCTCTGGAAGGGTTGAGCTATATCCGCATACACCACATCCACCAAGTCTACGAACATCCTATATCGAGTAGGGAATCTCGCATCAGCGAGGATTGGTATTAGGTTTTTCCTGTGCAGGGCACATTTCTCTATGAATTCCCTCATAACCCTCGGTGAAAATTCGACACTATAAACTATCCCCTTTTCACCTACTATATCGGAAACATGGCTAGGTGTAGTGCCAGAAGCCGCTCCAAGATATAGAACCTTCGTTTCCTCCCTTAATGGAACCATTTTTAGTCCCTTATATATAGCTGCGGCCAGCTTACTTCTATATGGGTTCCAAACTCTATATTCTTTCCCACCGAGCCGAATTAACTGTTCCCCATATACTTTAATACCTGGAGCTAGATTTAAAGTCGCAATTTTTCTACTTCCATCTTCAAATTCAACCCAATAAATTCCGTAGAATTTCTCATGAGAAGTTACTCTTACAGGTCTTATCATTGTATTTCTCACCTCCTACCTTTTTTCCTCTTTTTCTTTCTCCTTTTAGGTTTACTAGGAGGAGTCTTTCTAACCGGAGGTTTAGCATAGAGAGTTTTTATTTCTTTAATCCTCTTTTCTAGCTCTTCCTTAAGCTCTTCTGCCTTATACTCACCTGTAAAAGCGTCTATTCTAGCCGCTATCGCTAGTTTAGCTGCCAATGCACGTGCAATTTTACCTCTCTGCCAGCGGGGGGCGCGATGTATTTCAGGGTGTTGAAATATGACTCCGTGTTTGGGGGGCTTTCCTCCCGTTCTGAGAGCCCTAAATAATGCTTTTTCAGCTCCTAGTACCTGTATGGTACTAGCAGGTAGTATGGCTAGTTTAGATAAACCTCCAGCTAACGCTATTAGTCTAGCACCGAGTAGAGGCCCTACTAATCCTCTGATGTTGGGTGCAACCTCTTTCATGGCTTCATCTATGTACTCCTGAAGAGAAGTTCTTAAATCGTACAAATCTAAAGTTATTTTAGCAAGATTTTTCATAGCTTGAAGATCAAACTCTGTAATATTGGCCCCCATGCTCGTTTTTGCCGCATTAACCAATTTCGTCAAAACTTCCTCTGAAAGATCATAATCTTTTAAATTTTCCTTAGTATAGTTCGATCTTTCGCCTATTTCATAAACTAGCCTAACGTAGTCTTTATGATCTCTGACTATATCATCCATTTCAGGGAAGTGAAGTCCATACCATTCTCTAACGCGAGAAGCGAATAAGTTTATGGTTTTAGTGACTTCATCCATGGCAGAAATCGCTTGTGCTATAAAGAGATCTCTTTTCTCAGCGGCTTCGCGGACCTTCATCTTAGTAAGTTCAAGCGCTATTTGATGGAAAAGGTCTCTATATTTCTCCTCAGTCACGCCTATTTTTGACAGATAATTATCAATTTTGCTTCTAAATAGCAATACTACGTTATTCCCCGGTTTTACCTGTATATGTAGAGTTTTATCCCAAGCCGCTAAGTTCCTGCCTAGCTCTTCATCTTCCACTACTATTTCGGTAAATCCCTTCCCTTTTAATTCATTTATCAAGCTGGTCAACTCGTCAATAATTCTCCCACGTTCTAATTCCGCAAGTTTTTCAGCAATTTCAGGTGCTTCTCCATCGAACCGTTTGACCGCTAGAATTGCTCCTTGTTCATCTAACGCCAATATCCCTAATATGCTTTCAACCACATATGCTTTCATCATGATTCATCCTCTTATATTTCAGCTAGATATATAGGTAGTCACATGTTATTTTATATTTTGCCGAAGACGATAACCTAATATTTATGTTTTGAAACAAAACTAAGGAGTTCGTTCGAAGGGAGTAAGTATGGGAGTGTATCACGGAAACGATCTTAGAAAAATAACCGGCGGTAAGAAGAGGCCTCATAGAAAGGTAAAACTAAAAGCTCATATGGGAAGATACCCAACGGAGACCATTCTAGGAGAAAAACCATTAATAAAAATCATAAGGACTAAAGGCGGTGGGTTGAAAATCAGGTTAAAGAAAGCAACAACGGCTAACGTAGTCATACCCTCTCAGAAAATTACGAAGAAAGTTCCTATTATCAGAGTAGTAAGTAATCCTGCGAGCAGAGATTATACACGAAGAGGAATTATAACTAAAGGAGCAATTATAGAAACTGAGCTAGGTCTAGCAAGAGTAGTGTCTAGACCAGGACAAGATGGCGTTATTAATGCTATTCTTTTAGAGGAAGAATAGGAAAATGAAACGAGCGGAAAGAAGATTTGTAGTGTTATGGCCAATTTATTTTGACAGAGGCAAGAGTAGAAGCGAAGGAAGAAAAGTTGCAAAAAGCCTTGCAATAGAAAGACCCTCTCTTAAAGATTTAGAAGAAGCTGTGAAGAGTTTAAAATATGAATATCTTATCGAGGAAGATAAAAAACATCCTGCTTCATGGTTCGAGCATCAAGGGAGATTACTTGTTTATACAGAAGAGAAGAAAAGCAAAGTTATTAAAAAGATAGCTGAAAAACTAGTTTTACTTAGAAAATAACCTGGTTAGTTTAGCGTTAAGTTTCTTTCTCACAATCTCATTAACTATTTTACCGTCAATTCTACCTCTTACTATTTTCATTACATCTCCCATTATGGCTCCAAAAGCTCTTTCTTTCTTTTTAATTAATAATTCTTTGTTCTTTTCCAATACTTCGTCGATTATATTCTCTAACTCGTCTTTACTTATAGCTCTTAAGCCAAGTTTGTCAACTACTTTGTTTAAATCTTCATCCGGATTCTCAGATATATACTGAAGAATATCTGGTATCGCTTCCTTAGCTATAATCCCATTTTTCAATAACTTGAAAACTTCTATTATTTTTTCATCTGTAATATTTTCGACTGGAAATCCATCTCGTTTTAAGCTTTTTAGGACACTCTCGAGAGTATTTGCAACTATAGTCGCTGAGACCCCTAGTTCTTCGACGATATATTCAAAGAGATCTAAATGGTAAGAGTTAAGCATTCGCTTAGCCAGTGCTTCATTAAGACCATAAATATTGATAAATTTGCTTAATTTCTTTTCAGGCATTTCAGGAAGATTATTCCTTATCTTCTCGATTAAGTCAGGCGAAACTCTTATCGGCCTTATATCCGTCTCCGGGTACATTCTGGCTTTTCCAGGCATCGGTCTAGAGTATCTAGTAGTTCCGTTTGGATTAGCTGCTCTAGTTTCATTAGGAACTCCAATTAGAGCTTCACGAGCTCTTTCCACTACGGCTTTTAGCGCAGCTATGCATTTGTTTTTTTCATCTGCTACTAAAACAAAGGCGTCTAACTCTTTACATTTAAGGATTTTTTCTATCGCTTTTATTTCACGATCGCCGATACCGTATTTTGGAAGTTCATCGCTGTGAATAATACCTCCTACTCCGCCCCAAAATTGAGCACGTTCTGAAAACTCGGTACCCAATCTTCTACCTGGTTGGATTTCTATCCCTATAAGTCCTTTAAACTTAGGAAGTTTTACAGCATAAACTCTACCTCCTCTGCTTAGCGTTTTCTTCACGATCTTGGAATCAGAGTTTTTCAACACTTCAGTGATATCTACAAACTCTTCTTTAATATCCTCAATCTTTAAACCTCTTTTTTTAAGCTCGTCTTTTATCTTAAGTAAAGTTGTTTGACGTATTACCTCATTTTCGATAACCTTTTTTATAAGCTCGATTTTCTGAATACCTTTAATTTCTACTCTTGCCCCTCCTTCGATTGAAATGTTCAGGTCTTGTCTTATAGTTCCTAAGCCGCGTTTTACCCTACCTGTTATACGTAATAATTGTCCTATCTTTAAAGCAACCTTCTCAGCTTCCTCAGGCGAGCTTATATTAGGCGCTGTTGCTATTTCGATTAAAGGTATCCCAAGCCTATCTAATCTATAGATTACCTCCTTAGCCTTTCGATCTTCTCTTATCTTACGCGCAGCATCCTCTTCCAGGCAAATAGTCTGAATTGGAATCACTTTACCGTCCACGCTTATGTAGCCTCCTAATGCTATTAACGCGGTTCTTTGGAACCCCGTCGTATTAGACCCATCTATGACTATCTTACGCATAACGAATATCTCATCTACAGGCCTTGAATTAAGCATGAGAGCTATCATTAACGCTATCTCAAGAGCCTCGGGATTAAGATCGTGAGGAGGCTCTTCATCCATCTCTACCAAACAAGTAGTGTCGCTATATGCCTCATAGATGTAGGTTAAACCTTTTTTAAATTCAAAAAGTGCTGCTGGATCGACTTCTCCAAGCTCGCTTCTCGTAGGTCTTAGCCTCCGCTTAAATATTATATCTGGCTTGTCCTTACGTAAGAGAGTAGGACAGTTACAGAATAGTTTGCTTTTTGTATCTAACATTTGGTGAAATTCTATTCCACATTTCATCTTAACGTTACTAGCTGGTCTCATAAAAGAACACCTTTGGATAATAGTTCGCATTAGAATGAGGATTTATTTCTCCCGCAATATTAGTTAACATAATTCGTTTAATCTCTTCTACATCATCGGTTTTAGCGAGCGCCCAACTCAATTTTACAAATGCAGTCTCAGGAAGCATATCCTCTCCAGGAATAACCCCTGCTTTCAATAGCTCTACACCAGTGCTATAGACGTTCATATTTATCCTACCCCAGATACATTGAGAGGTCATAACGAAAACCACTCCATCTTTTACTGCTCTGGAAATCACAGGTATTAACTCATTTCTTACATGTCCTAAGCCAGTTCCCTCTAAGACTACTCCCCTATACCCAGCATCGACAATTGCTTCTATAATGTCTTCCGCCATTCCAGGATAAAACTTTAAGAGAACAACCTTATCAGAGAATTTATTATCCAATACGGGCTCGCGTTCTGGATTTCTCGGGATGTAGGATTTAGTTAGCATCTTTATTTTTGTCCGCTGTATAAGCGCCAAAGGAGTATCGTTGATGGATCTAAATGCATCTCTTCGACTAGTATGGCATTTTCTTACTTTCGTACCACGATGAGCTAAACAGTATTCATCGCTCATGCTTCCATGCATCACTACTACTACCTCTGCAAATGGAGCATAAGCTGCGGCAGATACCGCTGCGATTACATTTTCTATGGTATCGGTTGATGGTCTATCAGATGATCGTTGAGCACCAACCAGTACAACTGGTCCTGGGATATTTCTGACTGCGAAACTTAACGCAGCGGCGGTATAACCCATAGTATCTGTTCCGTGAGCTATAACTATGCCTGAATACTCGCCGTCTTTAAAACCTCTGTATACATGTTCTGCTATGGTAGACCAACGGGCAGGCGTCATGTCTTCGCTAAATATAGTAAATATTGTCTTGGCATCTACAAAGGCTATCTCAGTTAGCTCTGATATCATAGAATATATTTCTTCGGCAGTAAAGAAAGAATACACTGCTCCCGTTCTATAATCTATTCTCGAAGCTATCGTTCCTCCCGTACCTAGCATTAAGACTTTGGGCAGCTCTTCCGAAATATAGGGTTTAACTACTTCCGCCAACTTAGGTTTAGGTAATTTTTTTAATAATTCTATTGTTGTCTTCTCATCAATTTTAATACCAACATTGTAACCGTTGTCCAGTTTTAAAACTATAGAATCCGGGTCTCCATACCTAGGCCTTGGCAATATTACACCTTCATATATCCTCCCGTCGCTAAGAATTATTCGTACATAGTCGAAAACTTCTACGTTACTATTCTTCATTAGCTGGAGAACTTTGCTAGAATATCCATACTTCTCCATTTTAGATCAAGAAATATTACACATAGTAGAATTAAAATATAGTGTGTACTGTACAGTTGAAGATTTACTTACCTGAAACGTGTAGTTGTAGCGGCGTAAAGTATGCGTCTTTTATAGTTTCTCCTATTTCTACGCCTAGGGTGTAAGTTCTTTTTGGGTTGCTTAGGAATCTTGGGAGTTGCTGCTCTTACTTTTCCTGCTTTTGTTAATGAGCCATGGGAAGGCATATTATCACCTTGGATTAACCAGTATAAATCCACTATATTAAGTTTCCCTATTTTAAACTATTTAAAATAGAGATATTCAAGATACGACCTCTTTATTTTCATTAAAAAACTAATATTCTTGCCTAAAACGATAATATTTTGAAAAAAGTACCATTTAAAGCGTCTTTTCATGAATTTATGTTTTAGAAAAATACTTTAATCACGGATACGTAATGATAGACGCTTCGTCTTTAATAGGGGATCTAATTTGAAACCTTTGGGTAAAGTCTTACATATTTCAAAAAGTAGAAAGATCATATTAAAAACGCTAGGCCATCCTCCGCCTATAAATACTGAAGTTTATGATGAAAAGTTTAACATAGTAGGAATAGTGTATGATATCATGGGTCCTGTATCCTCGCCTTATGTCTCAATTCTTGTTGAAAAAACCGGTGTGAATCCAGAGGCATTAATTGGTAAGACTCTCTATATAAAAGAAAGGAGGCTTAGAAAACGTGGAAAACGGAGATGAATTTAAATGTCCCATCTGTGGGAGTAACAAAATAATCTATGACCAGGTAACTAGAGAATATGTATGTTCTGAATGCGGCTATGTGGTTGAAGATCGAGAAATAGATTATAGATATGAAAAACGTATACACTCCGCAGAGGATTGGCTAAAATCGAGAATAGGCCCAAAACAAGTACCCTATGAAGACCTAACACCAACTGATATTGGTTTTTCCTCTAAAGAGAAAAGAAGAAAGAGTCGAAGAATAAGAAGTACGCATAAGAGAATTGTAGAAAGCAAAGATAGGAATTTTAGAAAAGCTAAGAGAGAAATTATAAGATTATGCAATATTCTCGGGATTAACTCTGTATGTACTGATGCTATATTATATTATAAGAAAGCTTCTTCCAAAAAACTTGTGAGAGGTAGATCTATCGAAGGAATGGCTACTGCCTGTGTTTATGCGGCGTGCAAGGCGAGAAGACTAGGTATATCGTTAAATGTTCTAGAAAAAGTATCAAAAGTTAGCAGACGTCTAATAGCAAGGAATTATAGATTACTGATAGAACATGGCATTGTCCACCAAGGTGGGACGGATGTATTCAACTTCGTTACGCGAATAGCTGCTCATTTGAAGCTTTCAACTGATACTATAAGGCTAGTAGGAAAAATTCTAAAAAAATCTCGAGAAAAGCGGATAGGTATCGGAGCTCGCCCAGAGGGGCTTGTCGCGGCTTCCATATATATATCTTCGATTATAATGAACTCTCCTCGTACCCAACGTGAAATAGCTAAAGCTGCTAATATAACAGAAGTTACATTACGCAATCGTTATAAAGAAATTATGGAAAAAACAAATATCACTGTTTATATATAGTTATAACAAAATTGAGAGAGCATTTCATTTTAAACAGAGGCTTTTATATTCCAGCATATTCAATAATAATACATAGTAGCGGGAACGTACAACGCTGAAGGTGATAGTTATTTGAGTAGCGTTCCGGAGATACTAGAGAGACGTTTACTGAAGTTATTGAGCAAGATTGGAGACGAAGGGATTTTACAAAAAGAATTATGGAAAAAGTTAAACATAGATAGTCGAAAAGGAATAAAAATCGTCAGAAGGCTCGAAAAGCAAGGACTGCTTACTAGACAAAGCATTATACATAGAGGACGTAAAACCTACATAGTCAAACTAGGACCTAAGTACTACGTAAAGAAGACTATTCCTAGCGACGTAGTTAATGTTCCCTGTTTTTTCTGTAATCTGTTGGAAGATTGCGGAGAAAAGATAAGTGTAAATCCTATAAATTGTCCGAAACTCAATTCATGGCTAGCAGGTGATCCTTAATGAACCGTGTGAGATGTTTTATAGCAATAGATATCGAGGATCCTAACGTGATACAGAATATATTGAGAGTACAACAAGCTTTATCATCTTTAGGAAAACAGCTTAAACTCGTTGAAAAAGAGAATATTCATTTAACCTTACGGTTTTTAGGCGAAATCCCTAGTACTCTTGTAGATGATGTAGTAAACGCCTTAAGCAGGGTCGATTTCTCGCCGTTTAGAATTACTTTACATGGCATAGGCGCGTTTCCCAGACTTTCGAGACCTAACGTTATATGGGTAGGTGTTGTAGAAGGCGTTAATGAATTAAAAGAACTAGCTTCTAAAATAAATTTAGTACTTAAAAAACTCGGATTTCCACCACCGGATAAACCTTTCTCTCCTCATATAACTATAGCTAGAATAAAACGACGCCCTGACATTAACACATTAGTAGATATAGTAAATACTTTCATAAATGACACTTATGGCTCTATCTTAGTGGATAATTTTCGACTTAAGAAAAGCACGTTAACGCCTAAAGGTCCTATTTATACTACGTTATACGAGCGAAAAGTTGATGTTTGACAATATGTTCGAAGAAAAAACTTCAGATATATTGAAAAAAGTTATAGAAAAAATTACTCCTAGCAATTCTGAAAGAAAAAAGATATCATTAGTTATTGAAAAAATATTGAGTTCTCTTCGCGAACTAAAAAAAGTCTACGACGTAGGTTATAGCATAGAAGTCGTAGGATCTTATGCAAAAGATACTTGGCTATCTGGAGAAGCTGACATCGACATCTTTATATTATTTCCGCCAGAAATACCGGAGAATAGCTTAAGGTATTACGGATTAACAATAGCTAGACAAGCTATTGAAAGACTAGGCGGTAAGTGTTTCGAAAGATATGCAACTCATCCTTATGTTGAAGCCGAGATTGAGGGGCTTGTAGTCGATATAGTACCAGCTTATAAAGTGCCTTCTCCAGATAAGATAATTTCCCCTGTTGATAGAACTCCATTCCATACTAGATACGTAGTTTCCCGCATAAATGAGAAACTTAAGTCTGAGATAAGGCTATTGAAAAGATTTATGAAAGGAATAGGAGTCTACGGCGCTGAAATAAAGGTGCAGGGATTTTCAGGATATCTAGCAGAGTTACTAGTCATATATTACGGCTCGTTTTGTAACGTCCTAAAAAATGCGTTGAAGTGGAGACCTAGGCGAGTATTTATAGACATAGAACATTTTTACAAAGAGAAAGAGAAGAAGAAGCTATTGAAAATAATGCCAGGAGCTATGATAGTAATAGACCCTGTTGATAAAAATCGAAACGTAGCTTCAGCTCTCTCTATACAAAAAATGTGTGAGTTCATAGCGGCCGCTAAAGAATTCTTGAGAAAGCCAAGTTTGGACTTTTTCTTCCCCTCTAGGCGGCATGTAGCAATAGACTATGTATCATCGCTTTTAAAGAATCGTGGAACAGATATCATTGTAATACTGACTAAAATTCCAGAGATGGCGGAAGACGTGGCATGGGGGCAAATATATAAGAGCTTGGACGGCTTGGAGCGATTGTTTAAACGTTTTGATTTTAAAGTGTTATCTAAAGGGGCTTGGCTATCCGAAAAGAACGATCTTTTTCTCCTATTTGAATTAGAAAATGCCAGATTACCATTTATAGAAAAACATTATGGTCCTCCAGTTACATCGAAAAATGCGGATTCGTTTTTGAAAAAATATTTGGGATCGCCGAATACCCTGGCAGGACCTTATATTGAAGGAGATCGATGGATCGTTTTTAGAAAAAGAAAATACACTAATGCCTTCAACTTAATTAGAGAACGCTATCAAGAAGCTAGACTTGGAAAACATATATTAGAGAGCTTATCGGAAAATATGAAAATCATTTATGGAATTGAAATTTTAAAATATTTAGATAATAAAGATTTTAGAGAATATTTCTATAATTGGCTAATTAAAATACCTCACTGGTTGAAATATGGAAAAAATGAAAAAAATTAACGAGAGATTTCCTGAACTTGTAATATGCTATCCTCGCCCAGGAGAAAATGTATATAAAAAACGCTTGAATCAGCTAAAAAAGCTCGGCGTAGAATGTATATTTTGGGAAGGAAAGGTTCAGCTAGGACCATTTAACATACTTGGTAAAGGTTGCACCAGTGTAGTTGTTAAAGCTCTACGCCAAGGAGAGAATGTAGTATTAAAAATTAGAAGAACCGATGCTGATCGAGAAAATCTGTTAAAAGAGGCGGCTATCCTCAAGAAAATCAATAAATACGGTATCGGCCCTAAACTGCTAGATTATACGGAAGATATCTTAGTGATGGAGTACGTAGAAGGAGTAGAAATTGAAGAATGGATAGCGAGAGTAAAAAATAGCCATCTCCTTAAAGAAGTCTTAAAAAAATTACTAGACATGCTTTTTTTAATGGATAAAATGGGCATATGTCACTTAGAGCTAGCTAGGCCCAAAAAGCACATAATAATATCTGGCAATAGACCCGTCATTCTAGATTTTGAGACCATAAGCACAAAGACTAAGAAAAGTAATTTAACACAAGTTCTAAACTTTCTTTTGTTTAGAAAAGGAGCGACAGCGAGGAAAATACGAAAAATCCTAAAAATAGAGGAGTTAGAGAGATTAAGAAGAATATTAAAAGAGTATAAAAAGGAAAAAAGCAAACAGAAATACTTGGAAATACTGAAAATAATGAATCTCACTTGAACAAAATTATAAATTCAACCAGTTACATATATGATAGGGGCCGTCGTCTAGCTTGGAAAGGATGCCAGCCTGGGGCGCTGGTGAACGCGAAGCAGTGCTTCGCGGCCGAATCCCGGGTTCAAATCCCGGCGGCCCCATGTCTTATACTAATTAATTAGTGGGCGTAAAAGGTGCTGAGATTGATCTGTGGAGGTTAGCTGCTAATCTCTTTTAACTACTTAAAGGTTAAGTCTGAATTTATAGTTAAGATTTTGAGTTCTGCATTTAGGCAGCAATAATTACTTTTAAGTTTACGTAATGTTCTAGTTTTAGTAATAACATGTACGTGGAAGAGCTAGACATACCGGAGAATGCTATAAGACATCTGTTAATGAGAGGGATACAAAAGTTATTTCCTCCACAGGAACAAGCCATTGAAAAGGGAGTGTTAAAACGTAAGAGTTTAGTCGTATGCTCTCCTACGGCTTCTGGAAAAACTTTGATAGCTGAGATAGCGGCTTTAAAGCATATACTAGATCTTGGAGGAAAAGTCCTCTATCTAACTCCTCTAAGAGCACTAGCCAATGAAAAATTTCATACTTTTAGCCAGTATGAAACCTTAGGTATAAAAGTTGCCTTAAGCACTGGTGATTATGACAGCGACGATCCATGGCTCGGCGATTATGATTGGATAATAACTACCAACGAGAAAGCCGATAGCTTGCTAAGACATAAGGCAGGATGGCTACGCTATATAACTTTAGTAGTTGCAGATGAAATTCATCTAATTCGAGACTCTAAAAGAGGCCCTACGCTAGAAATGGTGTTAGCAAAGTTGAGAAAAGTCATTTCTAGCCTTCAAATTCTAGCCCTTAGCGCTACGATACGGAATGCTGAAGAGTTAGCGGAGTGGCTTAATGCTGACCTTGTAAAAACAGAATGGCGTCCTGTAATTCTTAGAGAAGGCGTTTATTTTTCAGGAGATATCTTTTTTAGCGACAACTCTAAAATCACAATACCCGAATCTTATCCCAATCCATTAGATAACTTAGTTGTAGATTGCTTAAACAGAAAAGGCCAGGTCCTAGTCTTTGCCGGTACGAGAGGGAATGCAGTAAGCTATGCAAGAAGGCTTGCAGATAAAGTTAAGAGATTTCTAACCCATGAAGATACCCGCTACCTAGTTGAAAAAGCTGGAGAAATTCTCTCTGTAGAAAAAAATAGAATTACTGAAAGTCTAGCCGAGTACATGCAAAAAGGAGTCGCATTTCATCATGCAGGGCTTTCATATAGAACCCGGAAAATAATAGAAGATGCGTTTAGAAATGCTAAGTTAAAAGTTGTATGTGCAACTCCTACTCTAGCAGCGGGAGTAAATCTACCAGCTAGACGAGTAGTTATAGCTAGTTACCGACGGTATAATCCAGAGCTTGGATATTTCGAACCTATACCGGTTTTAGAGTATAAACAGATGGCAGGTAGAGCGGGAAGACCCCAGTACGATAAATACGGTGAAGCCATACTCATTGCAAGAACCATCGATGAACTAGACTATTTAATGGAAAACTACATCTATGCAAAACCCGAGAGAATTTTTTCTCAAATGGCTTCTGAAAGAATACTTAGAACTCATATTTTAGCCAGTATAGCTTCAGACTTCGCCAGCAATAAACACGAACTACAACAAATCCTTAAATTTACCTTCTACGCTCATCAATTCACGATAAAGGACTTAGTAGAGATAGTAAATGAAAGTATCGAATATCTCCATAGAGATAATCTAGTATCCATAGAAAACGGAAAAATCAAAGCTACTCCTCTCGGAAAGCGGATATCTCAACTCTACATAGATATAGAAACCGCTACCACTATTATTAAAGGATTAAAACGAAAAGAAAAAGCCACTCCTTTCGCCTACCTACATCTCATAGCTTTAACTCCTGATATTCCTAAACTTCATATACGTAGACGTGAAATAGAAAAATATGAGAAAATTTTAGATCTTCGGGCAAGCGAATTATTCGTAGAAGAGCCTATAGGTGAAGAAGAATATAAAATTTTCCTTTCCAGCATTAAAACTGCTAAATTACTTGAAGATTGGATAAATGAAATCAGCGACGATCAGTTAATAATAAGCTATGATGTAGGACCGGGAGATATATATGCCATCACACAGACTGCTGAATGGTTGGTATATTCCGCATCTGAACTAGCAAAGGAGTTAGGATTCTATTCTCACGTAGCTAATCTGTTAGAGTTAAGACAGAGAGTAAAGTATGGAGTGAAGAGCGAGCTTTTAGAGATAATAAAGATTAAAGGCATTGGGAGAGTTAGGGCTCGAATACTCTACGAAAACGGATATAGAAATCTAGATGATCTGAGCAAAGCTAGCCTCAGCGATTTAAGCAGATTACCTCTTATAGGTCCGAAATTGGCTAAGAGCATTAAGGAATATTTGGCGGGTTTAAGAGATGAAGTCTTCATAACAACTGATCGGGAGGTTAAAATTGAGGATTATTTCTAGGCGTTAAAGTATAGTTTTGAGTATATAGCCCGGTTTGGGCTCTAACAATTCCCCACTGTCCTGTAGTTTTTCAATCACTTTTTCCACAAAATGCCTCTCAAAGCCTAACGTGATAGCGCGTTGAATAACATCTTCTTTCTTCACCGGCTCATTATTGTTCTCTTTTATCATGTCGGTTATGATATCTATTATCTTCAATATTTTATCTCTTTTAGATTTAGGTTGTCCTGTCATTATGATATCTATGTCTATGGCTTTAGTCTTGACATCCATCCCAACTTTTCTTAACATATGAAGCATGAGCTCGATGGCGGCTTCGGCATCTTCGGCCGTAACAATGCTGCTTAAAGCCATTTTCGCATGTGCTTCAGCTAATCTTACTAAGGCCTCCAATTGTCTCGGAGTGATAGTTATTGGATTACTAGGGTCTTCGCTTCGTGAACGCATATCTACATAAAAGTCTACTAGCTTTTTCTTAGCCTCTTCTGAGAGTCTAGGTTTAACGTGTTGACGCGCGTAAGCTATATATTTTTTAAGAACGTCCGGAGGAATAGTGTTTTCAAAAGCATCAACGTATTTATATCTATGAAAATCTAAGACGTATTCCGCGAGTTTTCGATCTTCTTCTTTATCAGGTCTATCCGTGATAACGAATATCAAATCGAATCTAGATAAAATTGTGACAGGTAGATCTATATTCTCGACAACAGATCTTTCAAGTATATATCTACCAAATGCCGGATTTGCAGCTGCAAGTATGGACGCCCTAGCGTTTAACGTAGCTACTATACCGGCTTTTGCGATGCTGATGGTTTGTTGTTCCATAGCTTCGTGAATACTAACTCTATCTCTAGGATCCATTTTATCAAATTCATCTATACAGGCCACTCCTCCATCCGCTAGGACGAGCGCACCTGCCTCCAGGTAAAAATCCCCCGTTCTTTTCTCTCTTATAACCGCTGCTGTCAATCCGGCAGCTGTTGACCCTTTACCCGTTGTGTATATTCCTCGAGGCGCTATAGAAGAGGCATACCTGAGGATTTGAGATTTTGCAGTACCTGGATCCCCCACAAGCAAAACATGTATATCTCCTCTAACTCTAACACCATCAGGGTAGATTTTGGGAACTCCGCCGAATAGCAAAAGCGCTACTGCCTTCTTTATCTCCTTATAGCCATAAATGGAAGGAGCTATAGAGTTTACAATAAGTTCCCTAATATCTTTCCTCTTCGCTAATTCGAGGATCTTCAATTCATCCTCCGGAGTTATTTCAACATCGATATTTTCTTTTGAAGCTACCTCGACATAGTTGGCATTCATATAAGTATAAAATATCGGCGGTTGATCTCTACGCAATGCCTTATCTTCTGATATCGCAAGAACCCCAGTCACAGTCACTCTATCGCCGGGCCTAACTACATCAACTAGATCTTCTTTTAGAATAATCTCTAGGGATCGAGGAAGCTGACCAGGAGGTAATTCCTCGGGTTTTTCCTGAAGAACAAATTTCTGCCAGTCAACGTATTTAGACCGCTCTAGTACCAGTTCGAAAGAACTTCTTTTCTTTCCTTCTGCTTGACATACAGGACAGACGACTGGAGTTTTCAATCCTCTCCCAGTCTGTGGCTCTTCAATTTCCTCGCCGCATTCTCTACATTTAAAACGTGCGACTACTAGTTGCTGCTTAACCGGAGTCATTCGGGTAACTATCCCTTCGACAGATATTAGTTTGTTAATATGTATAGCTCTTAACTTTCGTAGTGGAATTCGTAGGTTTTCAGGTAATCCTCTAATACGTGCTATAAATCTCTCGACCGAGTTGGCATACTCGGCGTTTTCCACTCTCATAACGTCCTTTATAGCTTTTCCTGCTTCTTCAAGAATTGGAGTCGGATTGTCGATGAGAAGATTTGCCAGTTCTTCGTCGAAAGCTAGCAAATCCTCGAAGTCTATTACTAGAGAAATACTTTTATCCAGAACCATTTGGCTTATACGCTTTCTATACTTGTAACCATTCTCATCTTCAAATGTTTTCAAGAAATCTACAAATCTGCTTCGAGGATCAACCTTCTCTAGAGATATGGGTGCTTCCACCAAGTTAACCACCTTCTACATATTTAATAAGAGCTTCTTCCCATGTCTGAAGTATGCCGCAAATCCTAACGTAGAAATACCTCTCTTCTTTTGTCATGAACTTCATTAAGCTACGTGAAGGATGCGGATCCGCCAAAGCCATATTTACAATTTTATATATCCGCCGTTTAATTATATCAACAAAAAGTCCTCTAAGCATTCTATGCAATTTTAGAAGCTTGGGATCCAGTTCACGACTTTTAATCAAATCTTCATTTAATTTTTTCAATGTATACCGTGCTTTTACATAGAAATTCTCATCTAGTTGCTGTAATTCTGCTGTTTTTTCTTCTCTCCATCGGATTTTATTAATTTCTGAAAATGTAAACAGACGTTCGTCGTCGATCTCTGCGAGATTTTTTTCTACTAAAACTTCGGCTATTTTAACCGGTACATCTATCGTGATTCCTTCTTTTAGATTAATGTCAAATACTCCTAGAGGTATTTTAGAAATTTTCTTTTTGACTTTTATCGGAACTTCTACATCTTTCGTTATGATCGAAACTATATCCGTCCTCTCCATGATTCTTAACCTATGTATTATATACTATAAGCTAAAATAAGAGGAGAACTTAGAGAGTTAACCGAACATAATCAACTATATTAAAATGCTAATATAACTCTATTATCTACGTATAATAAAAATGTAGAAAAACCCTATCTTGTCGATATTTTACGAGCTTCTCTCTCAGTTTCTCTTAGCATGAGTATATCTCCGAGTCTTACCGGTCCTTTTACATTTCTCGTCAATATTCGCCCTTTATCCTTGCCCTCTAGTATCCTAACTCTGACTTGAGTTATCTCCCCGGTGACTCCTGTTCTGCCTATGATTTGGATTACCTCTGCTGGAGTAGCTTCGTCTTCGCGTTTACTCATACCATAACACCCTTGAGTTTAAAGTAAAGAATGGAAGTTATTAAGTTAACTGCTTTTAGATACTCCGGCTTTTATTTTAATTTCCTCTACTTCTTTAGCTATCTCTTCTACTAAGCTTACGGCGTTACCAGGCTCTATAATACAAGCAGACGCTGCGGCTACCTCTATTCCCGCCTCTTTTCCTAATCTTTGCTTAGATGGGACGTAGACATAAGGTATTTTCTTCTCTTCACAAAGAAGAGGAAGATGTGCTACTATCTCCGGAGGATCTACATCTTCGGCTATTAGCACCAGCTTAGCTAAACCACGCTCTACAGCTTTCGTAGTTTCGTTAGTGCCTTTTTTGATTTTACCAGTCTCTCTAGCAAGTCTAACAGCTTGATAAGCCTTCTCCGCCAATTCTTCTGGTACCACAAATCTTACATAAAAGGGCTTCTCGGACATGCCATCACTCACCTCTCGCTCATTTGGCGATAGCACTACAATATATGAATATTTAAGTGTTTCGTTTGCGAAGAGCTTCTATAGAAAAGATTCTAAGACCTGTTTAGAGAAATACTTATAAGCGTGGCGTCATCTATGCCTCTCCAGGGGTGAAAATGCCTAGAATCTATAAGTGCAGCTTTTGCGGAAAAGAAATAATGCCTGGAACGGGAATAGTATTCGTTAAAAACGATGGCACTATCCTCAGATTCTGCTCGAGAAAATGCCGTGTAAGCATGCTCAAATATAAACGCAATCCTAAAAAGCTCAAATGGACGCGAGTATACATTCCCCACAGGTAAAATAACGGTGTTGCCGTGAGCCGGAAAATAAGATCTCCTATTGTAGTTGTACTTGGACACGTAGATGTAGGCAAGACAGCTTTATTAGATAAGATCAGAGGCACTGCCGTAATGAGACGAGAACCAGGAACAATGACGCAACATATAGGCGCTTCTTTTCTTCCTTGGAATATTCTTAAACTAATGTGCGGAGACCTGGCGAAAGGGTTAAGACACGACATAATACTTCCAGGTTTGTTAGTTATAGATACTCCGGGCCATGAGGCTTTTGTAAACCTAAGGCGGAGAGGCGGAGGAATAGCAGATATCGCTATACTAGTAGTTGATATTAACAAAGGTTTTGAAAAACAAACATATGAATCACTCGAAATATTAAAAGCTCGGAGAACTCCTTTCTTGATAGCTGCTAATAAAATAGATAAAATACCGGGTTGGACTCCTAATCCAGATCAACCTTTCATATATACAGTTAAGAAACAAGACCCGGATGTAATCGCACGTTTAGAAGAACTTCTATACTATATTATTAGCGAAATGGAAAAACAAGGATTTAGAGCAGATAGGTATGATCGAATTAGAGATTTCACTAAAGTCGTGGCTATTATACCTACAAGCGCCGTTACTGGTGAGGGAATCCCTGACCTTCTTTTGGTGCTAGCTGGTTTAGCACAGAGATTCATGCTGGAACGCTTGAAGACTAGTGAAGGACCTGGAAGAGGAGTAGTTTTAGAAGTTAGAGAAGAAAGAGGTTTAGGCACTACAATAGCGGTAATTCTTTATGACGGCACGATAAAGAAGGGCGATATTATAGTTGTGGGCGGTAGGGAAAAACCGATTATAACTAAAGTTAGAGCCTTGCTAATGCCTAAGCCTTTAGATGAGATGAGATCCCCCGAGGATAAGTTTATGAGCTTAGATGAAGTAAGTGCTGCTGCAGGAGTTCTCATAGTGGCTCCAGAATTGGATGATGCATTAGCAGGAGCCCCTGTTATAGTAGTAAAGAATGAAAATGAAATTGAAAAAGTGAAGGGTTTTGTAGCCGAGGAAATCGCAAGTATAAAAGTTTCGAAAGAAACTGCTGGATTAGTTGTTAAAACTGATACGCTAGGCTCTCTCGAGGCTCTAGTAGGCTATATAGAGGCTCAAGGATTCCCAGTCCGTTATGCAGATGTGGGGCCAGTAGTTAAAAGAGATATCATAGAAGCTTCACTTACAAAGAAGGAGAATAGATTCTTAGCAGCTATCATAGCTTTCAACGTGAAAATTACAGAAGATGCTAAAGAATTAGCAAGAGAATACGGAGTCCCCATATTTGAAGGGAACATTATCTATAGAGTTGTAGAAGACTTTGTTAAATGGTATCGTGAAATGCGTGAAAAGGAAAAAAGACAAACATTAGAGAAACTAATTCTACCCGGCGCTATAAGAATACTACCTGGCTATGTTTTTAGGAGAAGTAATCCAGTAATAGTCGGTGTAGAGATACTCGAAGGAAGAATACGGCGCGGCGCTCCTTTAATGAGAGAAGATGGCAAGAAAATCGGTGAAATAATGCAAATACAGGAGCATGGAAAACCTCTAAATGAGGCAGAAAAAGGTATGGCAGTCGCTATATCGATTAGAGGCAAAGTTATGGTTGGAAGGCAGATAAACGAAGGCGATATACTCTATGTAGATGTACCCTTGGATCATGTCGACATATTATTATCTAAATTTAAAGAAGATTTATCGGATAGCGAGATAGAATTATTGAAAAAAATTAGAAAGATAAAGGTTAAACTAAGAAGCTAGCTAAGTTCACTGAAGATTTTTATAATTTTCTAGCATAATGTCCAAGACATCTGTAATGCTTCTGGAATAAACTACTCTTAAATTTTCAATAATTTCCTCCAAATGCCCCAGCAAGTCGCTTTAAAAGGGTCTATAATTCTGTTCATTAGTGGAATATAGAGAGAAGGAAATAGTATAGCATCATCTATGAGCAGATTGTTCGCTATAAATACTAAGATTTGCTGTAACCCGGGAATATATTCCTTTTTACAGATTACTTGGACTCCGTGAATATCTCTGGTTACCCTATCCGCTATGATTTTTACAAATATTTCGTCTTTGTCTCCATGACTAGTTGTATCACTCGTGTAGAAATGATGACGAGCTGAAACTATTCTTCTACCAACTTTAACTATGTTATCTGAGGTAAAACCAGCGGAGAAAACTATTCTTTCCCCTAGAGGTATTTCATATAGGGGAAATAATCTTTTTATCCTGTAATTAAAGCCTTCAATGTTTAAAGCTGAGACCACACCTTGAAGAATGGATAAGCTATCAGATAAATGGGTAAAGCTTATCCCTGTTTTTTCATCTAAGCACTCTGCAACGGTGCCAGCAGCGAAGACGTTTTTGGTCGCCTTCATGTAGTTATCCACCATTATGCCTCCCACTTTGCCAATAGGAAGCCCCTCAATGCCGGGAACAAGTGGTTTAGTATAGCCTCGAATCACTAGTATCCTATTATTTGCAACTTTGCTCCAATCCATTTCTTTAAACACTAGATTACTCGGTATTATCTTTTTAAGAATTTTAAACATATCTTCGTCTAATACTTGACCATGTTTATAATCAAAGAACAACTCAATGTCAAAATTTGCACATGCCAGTTTATAAGCTATGTCTAAACCTTGAAAACCTCCTATTATCCCGATTTTCTCATGTTTATCTAATTCTTGAATTCTCTCAGCGAGACGTAAAGCTTCTTCAACTTTTTCTAAAGGATAAATTTCTCTATTTTTATCCGCAAGCTTTCTAGGAACTTTCAATGCCTTAACTCCAGTAGATATAAGTATTTTATCCCAGTACTCTAGATCATACTCTTCACCTGCCACTATCAACTTTCCATTTTTTGCAATGGTATTGGCTAGATTTTTCACTTTTTTAATTTCCACTCTCTCAACGTATTCTAGAAAGCTTTTCGGAAAGATTACCGAGAATGATGGTTTTATCTCATCTACTACAATCCCCGGTAGTAGACTACGTAAATATCCCGGAAAATCGGTATCGCAGATTAAAGTTATCTGAGAGGAAGGATCGATTTTTCTAATCCAGTGAATTGCATAAACACCAGCTAAATCTCCGCCTAAGATCAATATGTTCATACGCTTCGATATCCTAAGACTAGTCGCTGTAGTTAAGTCTTCTGCAATTTATCTCTACCATTGAGGACACAATATTTAAACCGTGCATTATTTTATCATAGACAAGCGTGGCGATAACCTTGACTGTACAAGCTGGCGTCGTGGGTAAGCCGAACGTTGGGAAATCTACATTCTTTGCAGCAGCTACACTCACCGATGTAAAAATAGCTCCTTATCCTTTCACTACGATAGACGCAAATAAGGGCATTGGTTACGTTAGAATAAAATGTGTATGTAGAGAACTAGGTGTAAAAGATACCCCGGTGAACTCCATTTGCATAGACGGATGGCGTTTCGTACCCATTGAACTTATAGATGTTGCAGGCTTAGTGCCGGATGCCTGGCAAGGGCGAGGATTGGGAAATAGGTTCCTTGACGAATTAAGACGGGCTAATGTATTGATACACGTGATAGACGCAGCAGGAACTACTGATATCGAAGGTAAACCAGTGAAACCGGGTACTCATGACCCTCTGGAAGATGTAGAGTTCTTGGAAAGAGAGATAACTATGTGGATGTACCAAATAATATCTAAGGATTGGCCTCGAATAGCGAGAACACTTGATTTAAAAGCCGATCTTGCTAAAGAGCTTAGTAAAAGATTAAGCGGATTAGGGATAACTGTTGCCGAAATAGAGAACACATTGTCTGAAACTGGTCTTTTACGTAAGAAACCTTCAAAATGGACAGATAGTGAATTGAAAGATTTTATTAAAGTACTTAGAGAAAAGTCAAAACCTATAATCATAGCTGCGAACAAATCCGACTTGCCAACCGCTGAAGATAATATAAAGAAGCTTAAAAAAGAGCTGAATAGATATTTAATTATTCCTACTAGTGCTGAATCTGAACTTGCTTTGAGAAAAGCAGCTTCTAAGGGGTTAATAAAGTACCTTCCAGGAGATCCAGACTTTGAAATTATAGGTGAAGTCACTTCAAAACAACGGAAAGTTTTAGAATATATTAGGGAAAAAGTTCTGAAGAAATGGGGATCCACAGGTGTTCAGCAAGTTATAAATGCCGCGTTTCTTGACGTTTTAAAAATGCTAGCAGTATTTCCCGTAGAGAATGAAAATAAGTACACAGATCACTATGGCCGCGTATTGCCAGATGTATATCTTATACCTCGTGGTACAACTGCCAGGGAATTTGCCTATATGATACATACAGACTTAGGCGAAAAATTCATCAGCGCTATCGATGTGAAAACTAGAAAAAGATTATCAGCGGATTTTGAGCTTAAACATAGAATGATAATAAAGATAATAGCTGGTAGATAAGGTAACACAAATGAAGGTTATTGAAATTAAAAACGTAACATTTACGTATAGAGGAAACAACGAGCCTTCTCTCCTGAATATAAACTTTGAAGTGGAGAAGGGCGAGTTTATACTCCTTACAGGACCTTCTGGTTGCGGCAAGAGCACTCTTTGCCGCTTATTCAACGGATTGATCCCTCATTTCTATGGAGGAAAGCTTGAAGGAGAAGTGATAGTTTTAGACATGAATGTTAAAGATACTCCTACCTATGAATTGGCTAGGCATGTTGGTATGGTATTTCAAGATCCAGAAAATCAACTATTTCTTTCAAATGTGGAAAAAGAGATAGCATTTGGTTTGGAGAATTTAGGTCTGCCTAGAAGAGAGATACAGAGAAGAGTTAAGGAAGTGATAGAATATATGGGTCTAGAAAATATCAAGGATAAAGCTCCTTACGAGCTCAGTGGAGGTCAACAACAGAAAGTTGCTATAGCTTCCGTGCTTGCTATGCAACCTGAAATACTTGTGCTCGATGAACCAACGGCAAACCTAGACCCATACTCCAGTCTAGATTTACTCAACATAGTTACCAGATTAAACAAAGAGCTGAAGATGACGGTAATTATAGTGGAGCATAAATTAGAAATGTTGCTAGACAAAGTCTCTAGGCTAATGCTGATGAATAAGGGACGCATCGTCTTAGATAAAGCTCCACAAGAAGCAGTCTTAAACTCTAAAATTAAAATCGTAGGTGTTCCCAAAATAATAGAAGTTTATGAACAATTAAAAGGAACAGGTTATGACCTTGGAAAACCTCCTCTATCTCCCGAAGACTTCGTGAATACGATACGGAAAATGGTCGATACACATGGTTGAAACCGTCGTAGAAGTCGAAAATCTATACTATTCTTACAACTCTCACCCAGTCTTACGAGGAATAAATCTAGAAATAAGGAGAGGAGAAATCGTAGCTATCATGGGCGAGAACGGCGCTGGAAAGACAACATTAATAAAGCATTTCAATGGATTGCTAAAACCTAAAAAAGGGCTCGTTAAAGTTTTTGGAGTAGATACGAGGAAAGTTAGTGTGGCCGAGCTTTCTCGAAAAGTGGGACTGGTTTTTCAAAATCCAGATCATCAACTTTTCGCAGAAACTGTTGAAAAGGAAGTAGAATTCGCTTTAAGAAACTTTGGATTCAAAGAAGAAGTTATAAAAAGAAGGGTAGAATGGGCTTTAAACCTCATGGGATTAACTAAATATCGTAATCGCTCTCCATTTACCTTAAGCATTGGTGAAAGAAAACGACTAGCAATAGCTTCTGTACTAAGTTACGACCCCGAACTCATAATCTTCGATGAACCCACGGCAGGACAGGATTTTCTACAAAAAGAGAGAATAGCTGAGCTTCTGAATCTGCTGCGAACACAGGGCAAAACAGTGATTATTGTGACTCATGATGTTGAATTTGTGGCAACGAGATTCGAACGTGTAATAGTAATGAGCCAGGGTAGGATTATTGGCGATGGAAGTTTTAGAAAAATACTCTCAAATCTTGAAATTCTCAAAAAAGCTAGGCTATTACCACCACAAATTGTTAAATGTGCATGGTTATTGTCCGATATTGGAATTCCAAGAGATATTATCTATCCTGAAGAGTTAGTTGAAAAACTAGAGAAGATTTTAAGGCGCTAAATATGGATAGCATATTCGAAGGTTTTAAATTTAAAAAGAAGAACACGATAATACATAATCTCGACCCGAGAGCTAAATCAGTATACTTAGTCATGTCGTTTATTTCAGCTCTTCTCTTTACAGAGCCCATTCCTCTGATAATAATATTCTTAACATCTCTACCGTTGGTATTCATCGCGAAAACGTTTCGAGAGTGGAGTAGAAGCATGAAAAGCTTGTCATTTTTTATAGCCTTTATCTTTATCCTAAACCTAATATCTATGACCGAGAATAGACTAAACTACGCGTTTTCAATGGTATTTAGATTTCTAGCCTTAACATCAGCTTTTTCAGTATTCTTCCTAACCACTACGCCTGACGACTTTATGTCGGCGCTAGAAAAAATAGGATTGCCCAAAGAATATACGTTAATGTTTACCATGTCAATGCGCTTTGTCCCTACTTTAGCCAGAGATTTACAGATTATAGTTGATGCTCAAAAATCTCGCGGTCTTGAACTTGAAAAAGGTAGTTTAATTAGAAAAGTAAAGAATTATGTACCGATATTAATACCTCTGATAATATACGAGATTAGAAGGAGCATAATGATAGCCGAGGCTTTGGAAGCTAGGGCATTCGGCGCTTTGAAGCAAACAACTTCTTACACTGAGTTAAAAATGAAATTCAAAGATTATATATTTATAATAATCATAATCATCTTCTTTGGCACACTTATATTCCTCAAAATTTTCAATTTAATGCCGGTTTGGATGACAATTAAACTACCAGAGATCTTTTAGCCTACCGCCGTCCTCTACTCTTTAAAACCGCTAACCATGGATTACCTTGCACAAAAGAAGGCATGCGTTTGGAAAAATCATCATCGCTATTTATATTCTCGATTTCAGAAACCACAGCTCTAGAGTTAATTTCAGAAAAAACTAGAGCTAAACGATTAATACTTTCCGCTAATTTTTCAATACTTTTTTCTAACCTATTTAATTGCTCAACTATACTTCCTGTATCTAGTTGAGGAAGACTTGCTATTGGTTGAGATCCGATAATATCGGCCAGAGTCTCTCTAACAACTTTCCGTATTTCTTCAAGAAGCAGTTCTCGACTTGGAACTGCTCTATAGCTTTTAGCTTCTACTGTAGGACTCCTTACCCGTTTAGACTTTTTCTCGATCCCTCTCTTTAATTCACTCAACTCAATACCTAGCGCTTTTAAATTTAACCTATATTTGTAAGTCGCCTTATAAACAGTTCTAGGTGCCACGCCTAAAAAATCGGCTATCTCCTTTGCCGTACCTCCCCGTTCAAAGAAAACCGAGACTATTCGTCTCTCTGTTTCAGTTAAACGCACTTTAGGACCGTCAAGAGCTTCTGGAACTGGCACATCCATGAAGACACCTAGCGCAAACTCAAAAAAATACGTTGATTAGGGGTATAAAACTTTATGCTGTTGAAAGTAAAGCCTTAATGTATTCTTTAACTTCTTTAAAGCTCTTTGCTTGAAAATCCTCTAATCCTATATTCTCGTTTCTAAAAC
>Ga0190363_1000119_pt1 | contig 43325 bp, 41 predicted proteins | sample 48721867_MG_FD_161272 | JGI IMG/M metagenome (GOLD analysis project Ga0190363, IMG submission 161272) | Hydrothermal vent microbial mat bacterial communities from Southern Trench, Guaymas Basin, Mexico - 4872-18-6-7_MG | ecosystem: Environmental > Aquatic > Marine > Hydrothermal vents >...
CGTGCATAAGCTCGTCGGCGAGCCCGTTCCGCCTCCCATCCCGGAGGAGGAGAGGGTCATCGTCCGCAAAAAAGAGGGACATCGTACAGCGGGTTACGGAAACTAACCTCCCGTCCATCTGTCAACCCTTTCTTTGAAAGGATAAACGTCGCGTGAAGCGCAAGGTATTTTATAGCTCAAAGGGCCTGTGGGAGGAGAGGGAAGAGGAGATGCTGGAGGAAGTTCCCCTCTCGGTTTATGTGAACGGCTTCAAACTCTCCACCCTCTTCAGGACCCCTGGAGAGGATGAGGCTCTGCTCATGGGGCTCTGTTTCACCGAGGGGATCATAAGGGAAAAGGAGGAGATAGCCTCAATGAGGATAGGAGAAGATGTGGCCGAGGTGCGGATAAAAGGAAGATATAAAGGCAGGTCTGAGCCCAAGGGCATCGAGGAGACCCTGAGGGAATTGAAGAGGAAGGCCATTGTCTCCCTCAAACCCGAAGGGGAGAGGGTAAGGGTCGATCAGCTGCTGGAATGTACGAGGGTAATGGAGTCTTCCCAAAGGCTCAGGAAGAGGACCGAGGCATCCCATGCGGCGATGCTTTTCTCCTATAAGCTTGAACCCATCTCGATGGCGGAAGACGTGGGAAGGCACAACGCTTTTGACAAGGCGATAGGTAAAGCCCTGATGGAAGGAAGGCTCGATGAGGTCTTCATCGCCACCCTTTCATCGAGGATAAGCTTCGAGATGGCGAAAAAGGCGGCCATGATAGGGGTCAAGATCCTGGTGGGCACGTCGAGGGCCACTTCCATGGCCGTCCTCCTGGGGGAAGAGCTCAAGATGACCGTAGTGAGCGTTACGAAGACCGGTGATGTGATCCTTTATACCTCATCCCTCCCTCCGATGATCCGATAGTCTTTCCTGAAGCTGGCATCTTTATTGCTGAACCTTGCTAAAGACAAGCAGTCTGGGTGGCCAAGAGGCTGGGAAGGGGATCTGTCGTCGCCTTTCTTCAGGACTTGACATGCTCGAAAACCAGCCTATCCGCCCTGGGAGGCGGCTTCATCTCTAAGCCTTTTGTGAGGCTAAAGAAAAGAAAAACAAGGTCGATAAAAATGAAAAAGAAGTACATAGCAAACCAAAAACGGAAGGAGGGAAGATGATGGCTCAAGCATTGTTACAACCGAAAGAAGGCCAGAGGGTCAAGGGTGCAACGCTGAGGCAGAGGATAGAACAACAAAAACTTTCAAGGACTTCTGCCAAGAAGCAGCAGACAGTGGAAAGGCTCGCTTCAAGCGCTGAGCAATTAGCCGCCTCCGTGGAGGAAACTGCATCTGCAGTCGAAGAGCTCGGCAAAACTGTACAGATGATCGCGTCAGGGGCCGAGGAGGCCTCGCGGAATGCCGCCTCTTCCGAGAAGGCTGTAGATGGGCTCGCAGCGGACCTCCGGGCAGCCGATGAGAAAATGGCAGAGGTACTCGCTGCCTTTGAAAGGTTGCGGCAAAAGAACCAGTTCTTCGCCGACCAAGTCCGGAGGGTGGCGCAAGGAGTCAGCGACTCCGCGGTGACTGCGGAACGGAGCGCCGAGCTCATTATGGAGTTGGAACGCCTCGGAAATAAAATCGGGGAGGCGGTTGAAGCAATAACCAAAATCTCGGATCAGACCAACCTGCTGGCCCTCAACGCGGCCATCGAAGCGGAGAAGGCCGGTGAGCACGGCAAGGGCTTTGCCGTCGTTGCGGACGAAGTGAGGATTTTGGCCGAAGGCGCTGAAAAGGCGGCCCACCAGATAAATGAAGCAGTCCAAAACATTCAATCATCTACAAAGACGGTGGTTGAAGGGGTCAAGAAGGCCGCCGAAGAGGGCCAACAGAGGGCCGAGGAGACCAAAACGGTCGTGAAGAACCTTGAAGCCGTAGCTGAAGGAGCTGAGGCCGTGGTCGAGGCGGCCAAGAGGGCCAGCGAGGCCTTCGTCAGGGGTCTACAGATCGGCGAAGAGCTCAAGAAGGGAAGTGCCCAAGTGGCCGCTGCGGCTGAGGAGCAGGCTTCTGCCTCGAGTCAGATGGAGCGGACGCTCACCGAGCAGAACAAGGCAATGGCCGACATTTCCTCCGCCACAGAGCAACTGAGGAGGATGGCCGTGGAGTTGAGGGAGGCCAGCAGCATCGAGGACAAAGCCTCCTCGGAGCTGGCTGCCGCTGCCGAACAGCTCTCGGCGGCGGTGGAGGAGTCCACTAAAGGCGCAAAGGAGATTGAGGAAGCCTTAAGTCAACTCAGTGCCGCAGCAGAAGAACAGGCAAGAAATACGGATGAGGCCGCAAGAGGGATACGACATCTGGAGGCCCTTTTGAAGGAGGTGGGCGAGCTGGCCTCGGATTCGTCCGCGAAGATGGAAAGGCTCAAGGGCCTCTTTGGGGAGAACGAACGTGCAATCGCGAAGATGATCGAAGGGGTGATGGAGATAGAGGCGGATCTCTCCAGGAACGTGGCCAACCTCCGTGACCTGGCCAAGCTGGTGAAGACCATGGATAAGGTGGTGGAGAAGATCAACGCAATCACGCTGCAGATAAACATGCTCTCCGTCTCTGGCGCGATCGAGGCAGCGAAGGCCGGTGAATATGGAAAGGGCTTCGAGGTGGTTTCGGGGGATATCAAGGACCTCGCACAGGAGGCGGAGGGCAATGTCGACAGCATCAAAGAAGCCCTTGAGGAGATAAACGCTCAGATCATCACCTGCACGGAGGATTTGGAGACGGCGCTGTCGAGCTCAAGGGCGGAGGCGGAGAAGGCCAAGGGATTGAAAGAGGAGATCGCCGTACTTATGCAGCAGATCGATGAAATGGGGGTTTCCTTCAACGAGGTAAGGGATCGTGCTGAGGCAAACGTCGAAGTAGTCGCTGAGGTGGCCAAGGGGGTGCAACAGATAGCGGCGGCAGCCGAGGAGACGTCCAAGTCGGTAGAGGAAGGCAGCAAGGCCGCCCAGCAACAGCTAGCGGCTATGGAGCAGATCTCGGCAGCCATAGACGAGATAGCTGCCCTTGCAGACGAGCTCCAGGCCATGTAAAGGGGGACAAAAATGAAGAAGGCAATAACGGTCAGCAGTGGCGGCGAGGTGTTCGGATTCTTCATACATGACGTGAAGGAAGTCGTAAGGTGTCCGCGGATCTTCCCGTTGCCCAAGGCTCCCGAGTACGTGAAGGGCATAGCGACTTTGAGAGGAGATTGTTTACCGATAATCAGTCTGTCAAGACTCCTCTGGAACAGAGATGAGGAGGGGGAGAAGGTATTGATCGGTCAGATCAATGGAGAAACCATCGGCTTTTTGGTGGCAGAGGTGAACAAGGTCATCGAAGTGAGCGATGAAGATCTCAAGCGCCCTTCCTCAGCCCTTGGCAAGGACATCAAGAAGAAATATGTTTCAGCGGTGTATAGTGACAACGGCAAATTGATAACGTTCCTCCAAATGAAAAAGTTAGTTGATACATCTACAAGCAAAAAACAACAGAAGAAAACGATCAGGGACAGCTCTAAACAAAAAGTGTCCTCCGAGGTGCGACAAGATATCGATCAGGGGGAGAGCGTGCTGATCTTCGATGCTGGCGGGGACGTCTACGGAATAGCGGTTTCGGAGGTAAGGGAAATAGTAGAGCACCCGGAAAGGGTGGTCCCCGCGCCCTCCGCCCCTTACCATGTTCTGGGGCTCTTTTCAATAAGGGGGAAAGTGATTCCCTTGATCTCAATCAAGCGCTTCCTCGGTTCAGAGGCGGAATCCGTTCAGGGACGAGTCATCATCATCCAGAAGGCAGGCGTCGAAGTGGGGCTTGAGGCGGACTCTGCCAGGGAAATCAGAAAGGTGAGGAAAGAAGAAGTAGTGCCGCCACCCAGTTCATTGAATCAGCAGCAGGAGAAAATCCTGAAGGGGATCATAAAACTGGATGGTGGGAAGCGTCTGGTGCATTTCCTCGATCCAGCACCCTTCATTGAGCTGGAGGGCATGGTTTCAAATGAGAAAGGCATGGAGGAAGAGATGAAAATCCAGGAGCAGAGAAAGATGTTCGTATGGTTCTCACTCGCCTCCGAGGCCATGGCCCTTCCGATAGAGGTCGTGAAGGAAGCGGTAAACGTCGACAAGATCGTGCCCGTACCCAGGGCCCCTGAGTTTGTGGAAGGCATAATGAATCTCAGGGGGGAAGTTCTACCGATCATTTCTCTGGCCAACCTGCTGGGTTCTGAGGTCGAGCAAAACGAGGGCAAAAAGGTGATCGTTACGCATTTGAACGGAACAGAGGTCGGCCTTCTGGTGAAGGAAATAAAGGGGATTCTCCGCGTAAGCGAAGCAGATGTGTCCCCCCTGAGTGAGGTGGCAAGGGAAGCCGCCCAAGCCTTCTCCGGGGCGATCAGGCGGGATGATGACCTCATACTTGTGCTGGACATGGAGGCCCTGCTGAGCGGGACGAATAAAAAAGAACTTCAGGCCCTGACGGTAGATGAGGGAAAGGATCGAGGAAATGAAAAAAAAGAAGATCAGAGTTCTGGTAGTTGACGATTCCGCTTTCATGCGAAGGGCCATATCGGAGATCCTGGAGTCTGACCCTCAAATCAGCGTTGTTGCGCGGGCCAGGGATGGGCTGGATGCCCTCCAAAAGATCGAGCAATTCGATCCCGATGTAATAACCCTTGACATCAATATGCCGGTAATGGATGGGCTTGAAGCCCTGAAAAGAATAATGGAGAACCGACCAAGGCCTGTGGTGATTGTTTCTTCGTTAACGCAGGAGGAGGCCCCGATCACGCTGCAGCTGCTCGACCTCGGAGCGGTGGACTACATCCCGAAGCCCTCTGGCACGGTCTCCTTAGATATAAAAAAGATCTCCTCAGAAATAGTCGCCAAGGTTAAAGCGGCTGCGGGGATAGACCCTAAAAGGATTATCCGACCTCGACCGCGCAAGGATTTCGTTCACAAAGTCGAAGAGCCCAATCCCCCCACCTTCGCTGTGGCCGTAGGGGTTTCAACCGGAGGGCCAAAGACTTTGCTGGACATCTTCGAACAAGTGCTCCCGGACCCCGAGACCGTTTACCTGGTCGCTCAGCACATGCCTCCCCAATTCACCCCCTCCTTAGCGGAAAGGCTCGACAGGTACACCCCCATTCCCTTCTGTCAGGCGCAAAATGGTCAACCCCTGCGTGGAGGAAGAGGATACCTCGCTCCAGGTGGCTGGCATATGACGGTCACCGACGACCTTCGCATCAGGCTTTCCAAGAAACCCCTTAACACCCTCTTCAAGCCGTCGGTCGATGTGCTCTTCTCCTCGGTGAAGGAGATCTTCGGTGGCCGAACCGTAGGGATCTTGCTTACTGGTATCGGTTCGGATGGAGCCCGGGGGCTCCTTGACATAAAAGGAGCAGGGGGCGTCACCATAGCGGAGTCCGAAGAGACAGCTGTAGTTTACGGCATGCCCATGGCGGCAAAGGAGCTAGGTGCGGCGGAGGTGATCGCCCCCTACTATGAAATCCCAGAGGAAATCCATAAAGCCCTTTTGAAAATAAGGCGGAGGCTGAAAAATGCCGAAAGAAGAACTCATCAGAGAGCTGTTTGAAGGAAGCCCCAAGAGGCGAAGGCTTGCTGCCGAAGACCTGGCCGAATACAGGGATGAGGAAACCATTTCTGTCCTCTTCCGAGCTATGGCAGAAGACAAAAACAGGGGGGTCAAAGAGGTATGTGCAGAAAGCCTGAAGCATATAGGGGGCGAATCCGTCATAAAGGGCGCCGTCAAGGCACTGAAGGGAGAAGATCCCTTGGCTAAAGCGCTGTGCCTGGACATCCTCGCCCACTTCGGTGAGGACTCCATCGCTCACCTCTCGGCCCTGCTTGAATCACCTGATTATAACGATAGGAAATACGCATTGGATGCCCTCGCCGCTATTGGCGGAGGGAAGGCAATGGAGATCATCTTAGCCATGACGAAGGATCCGAATCCCAACGTAAGGTACACGGCCACGGAATACCTTTCTGATTTTCCCAAAGATCCTAAAGTCACGCAAACCCTAAAGGACCTTCTTCAAGAAACGGATGATCCCTATGGAATAAGCACGATTTGTCAAGTGATACGCTCCCGTAAGGAGGCAGAGCTCTTGCCCGATTTAAGCGACAAGGTAAAACATGTAACCGACCCCTTCATCAAACATTGGCTGTACAAGGCGATGGTCGTCCTTAACGGTACGGACCTTCTCCTGGATGCCTTAGAAAATGCTCTCGAAATCAGGGCCTTAGAGGATATTCTCAAGGACATAATTCTTGCTAAGGGCGAAATTCCACCGGAGGCCAAAGGCTTTCTTCGAGAAAAGAGCATCGAGCTGGAAGAGCAGCTGCTAAAGGAGAGCCTTTGATGCTTACACAAGAGACCTTCGACGAGATCAGGAAAATTATAAAAAAATACAGCGGCATAACTTTTGAGGACAAAAAGAAGTATTTTCTCGAAAACCGAGTATCCCAACACATGAAAGAACTGGGAATGGCATCATTCAAAGACTACCTTTTGGCGCTGCGTCTCTCGCAGGAAAGGGTGAGAGAATTGGTTTCGAAATGCACGGTTAACGAGACCTACTTTTACAGAGAGTTTTATCAACTTGAAGCCTTCGCAGAAGAGCTTTTGCCCGAAATAGGCGCCAAGAAGCAAAGGATACGGGTTCTCAGTATACCCTGCTCGACAGGCGAAGAGCCTTATACTATAGCCCTCATCGTCAATGAGGTCTTGGGTGATCTTAAGCGGTCTAAGATCGTGGGAGTAGATATAGACTACGCCGCCTTGAAGAGGGCCGAGGAAGGAATCTATGACGACAGAAGCGTCTCCAAATTACCAGATGCGTATCTCCTCAGCTATTTTTCGCGAAATGGCCGAGGTTGGGAGGTGAAGCCCCTGTTGCGCAAGGCAGTTCACTTCATGGAGGGTAACATCCTTGACCGACACTTCATGAGATCTCTTGGGGAGTTTGAATTTGTGTTCTGCAAGAACCTTTTGATTTACTTCGACGCGAGGGAGCAACGCGTGGCTGCTGCCCATCTTTACGACGCCTTAGCTGACGATGGCTACTTGTTTTTAGGGCATGCTGAGTCGATGTCGCGGATAAGTTCTGCGTTCAAGCCAGTTAGGGTCAAGGGGGCTATCGCTTATCAAAAGGAAGAAGAGGACGAAGAATGAGGCGGGCGTTGGTCGTGGACGATTCCCTGGTGGTGAGGAACTACCATATAAGTCTTCTAAAAACGCTTTCTTTCGAGGTCGAAACAGCGGAAAACGGAGCCGAAGCCTATGAGAAATGCCTGCAGAACTTTTATGATTTGATACTGTGTGATATTAACATGCCGGTCATGGATGGTTATAGATTCACCAAAAAGGTCAGGAAGCTTGATGATTATGAAAAAGTGCCCATAATTCTCGTTACGACCTTAAACTCGGAGCAAGATCGGAAAAAAGCCCTTCTTGCGGGGGCGACCCTGTTTATAGTGAAGCCCATGAATTTTGAGATTCTAAAAAAGATGCTGGAGGCGGTGTCATGAAAAAAATCATCTTGTTGGTGGAGGACAATCCCGAACATGCAGAGATTGTGCAGCTTGCTTTAAGTAAAATGACCGATGCAGAAATCAAGTGGGCCAAAGATGCCACTGAAGCCCTGAAGTTGTTACAGGAAGGATTCCGGCCCCATCTGATACTTCTCGATTACCGCCTGCCGGGTATCTCGGGCAAGGAATTCCTTGAAAAGCTGAGAGAAATGGGAGGGGTGGATGCAAGGGTTATTGCACTCACGGCGGAATACATTTCTAAAGCCCAACTCATAAAGGACGGCTGCAACAACGCATTGCTCAAGCCTTTCCTGCCTGATGAACTTCTCACCAAGATAAGGAGGTACCTCAATGGAAGCTGAGGTTTTCCACAAGGTCCTTCAAATGATGGACGTCCTCTGCCTGGTATTAGAAGAGGGCGTCGTGAGATTCGCAAACGGTAAAGCCGAAACTACCCTGGGCAGGAAGCTACTGGGCCAACAAATCAAGGAGGATCTTTTGCAGAGCCAAACTCCTTTTGTCAAGTGGAAGAGCTTCAACGTGGGTCATTATACTGTCTGCCTTGGGACAGATATGAGCTATGAATACAAGGAGATACAAAGGCTCAAAGGCGAGCTCGAAAAGCGCAGGGAGTTCTTTGCTACTGCAACGCATGAAATAAGATCTGCTGCCAATTCCATATTAGGTTACCTGGCCCTGTTCGTGGATGAAGAGATAAAACTAGCTCATCGAGAAGAGTTGGCTCAAAAGGCTTATTCAGCTGCCCTCAGGCTCTCTGCATTAGTCAATGATCTACTCGATTACGTACGCATCGAGGAGGGAGCTAAAGAATTGAAAGATGAGCCTCTAAAGATAAACTCCATGCTGCATGAAATGATTGAGGATCTAAAAGGCTATGCTTTTCGAAAGGGGGTAGAACTTCAAATTCCCTCCTTGGGGGAAGGGCTTACGATATTAGGTGAAAAGAGGGCATTTTGCCGCGTGATGAGAAATATCCTGGATAATGCAATAAAGTTCACGTCTATGAAGGAAAAGGGGGAGAAAAAAGTTACAGTATCCTTCCGGGAAGAAGAACAGGGCATTTCCATCACGGTGCATGATACAGGCATTGGGATAGAACCCGAGAAGCTACCGCACCTCTTTGAACCTTTCGTTAGCTATAGTCCTGGAGGGACCGGTTTGGGACTTGCTCTTTGCAAGAAGCTAATAGGACTAATGCAGGGGGAAATCGCCATCCACAGTGCTGGTATCAATAAAGGTACAACGGTTGAACTATGGTTCCGGAGAGCAGGGGTGAGAAAGTAGATCTTTTCTTTCAAGAACTCGACAGGGCTTTCTTCCCGGTCGTTGAAGGAGTGGAACATCTTGCCCAAGCCTTCTCAGTTTTTTCGAAGAACCTAGTAGACCTCCAAGGCAGTTTGAAGGCTATAGTTATACAAATCGAAAACCTTCTCAGGAGAATAAATTTTAAATTAAACACAGCTCGGCAAGCACTTCAATCCGTCGACCTAAAAGAGATCAAGGCTGAAATAGGCGATCATGTACACAGGTTCCAGGAACTAACTCAAGGACTCATTCTGGCATCGTTGAATCTCAGCATTAAGGCTCAAAGGGTGGAAGGCGTGCAAGGGCAAGTCTTGAAAGAATTGGGCGAAGAGATGGCGGATTTCTTAATGGCAATGAGACGCAGGATGGACGAAGTCCATAAAACTTTACAGCAAAGTTATAAAGAACTCGAGCTGCTGATGGGTGCCTTATCAAGAGAAATTGCGGTTACCACTTTCGACGAACTGAAAGAAATGATCGATTACATCGGAGATTTAGGACTTCCCCCCGTCGAAGAGTTAATCTATTGCTCTCAGTTTCATGACATCATTCGACAGGAGATGGAAAGGATCAGGGCTTTTTGGAATGAGCTATATCAGAGTGAACAGGATATCTCTTTTTATAGGTTAGGCAGGCAAGCCGCTTTACTCGAAGAACTGCCAATTCAATTGGAGCGTGTAAAGACCTTGACCGAACAAAAATTGGATGAGCTACGAGGTTCCCTGAAGGAAGTTAATTACAACATACGTACGTGTTGTCATACTGTTCTCAGTAGAGTCTATAAAACGAAGGAGCTGGCGGAAGCAATAAACTCAAAAGTGAAAGATCTATGGAGACGGGTCAGAACGCTGAAACAGGATATACCTCGCAACGGCGACGATTATGCCGATCGTTCCTTTGCCAGAGAGGTGCTGATGCTTCACGCCCTGCGGACGCAGTTTGTCATCAATAATGGTCAACGGGCAGCCGAAGAACATGGAATGCTAAACCTCATTGAAAAGGTCAGCAACGATCTCAAGAACGTGGACCAAAGGATCGTTGCTTCCGTAACACATTGGCAATCTCTGGCTCATTCAATGAGGAACATCGTACAGGAACTGGACACAGAGCTCAAGGAGCTTTCTGGCAAGCTCGACGCGCACCTTAAGGACCTGTCAGGATTTCTCCGTAACGCTCGCGAAGAGCTACTTGGCCTTAGACATACCTTCTCGCAGCTAACCCAGCGCTGCATGAGGCATATAGAAGAGGCCAAGAGAAGTTTCGGGTGGAGATCGAGGCTGATCCTTCAAGAGCTTGAGGGACAAAAACAACAGCTTCACGAGTGCACACGAGCCGTGCGCGGTGAGGAGGAGTTCCTGAAGGGTTTCAATTCCGTCTCTCTCACAAAGGTCCTGGCTGAAGAGGAAATACAATCGAGCGTGGAACTTTTCTGAGGGGGAGGTAGGAGATGAAGGTACTAATTGTAGACGACGCTCCCACGGTAAGGTCATTAGTCAAAACGACGCTGGAAGCTATGGGAATAACGGTGCTCGGAGCATCCAATGGTAAAGAGGCCCTTGACATGGCAAAGCGAGAGGGCTTTACCCTCATCATTTCCGATATCAATATGCCGGTGATGAATGGCCTCGAGTTCCTCAAAGCGTTCCGTTCCTTTAATAGAAGAACCCCCTTCCTTGTCCTCACTACGGAGTCCGATCCGGAAAAGAAGGAGGCTGCGAAAAGGCTTGGCGCTACGGGCTGGATCGTGAAGCCCTTCAGGCCTCAAGACCTGTCGAACGTAGTGAGGAGATTCGCGAGATGAAGTGGCAAGAAAAACTACCCAGGCCCCTCAAAGAGCACGAGAACCTGTACCTCATCCGCTTCAACCTGGGTCCGGAGGTTTTCAATCGCGGCATAAGGATAGAGTGGTACATTGAGGACCTCAAGTCTTTGGGCGAACTCATACTTGAGGTACAAAAAGAAAGGCTTCCTGCTGACGATGAAGTCGCCGAGGATTGTTGCTACATAGCAGAGGCGCTCTTGATCAGCGAAGAGCCAGAAGGCACTATCAAGGAATTACTCGAATTCATCCTGGACGATGGCGTCCATATCGAAACCATCTCCGCCAGAGGTTCTTCACAGGAACCCTCAGAGGAAAAGGCGGAACCAACAGAGGGGATACCCGAGCAGATCCTCAACGATTACCTGGTTGAAACTGCGGAACATCTTAACTCTATAGAGAACAGTTTGGTCCGGCTGGAGCAGCAGGCCGGTGAGCCTAGTTTGCTCAATGAGTTATTCCGGCAGTTTCACACCATGAAAGGCAACACCGGCCTCCTTTTATCTTTTGGCCCCAATGCAGCTTTGGAGGTGCTGAAAAGGATAGCCCATTGCTCGGAGACCATGCTTGCAAGGGCAAGAGATGAGCATGGCCAACTTTCAGAGGAGGAAATCGACACTTTATTTGAGGCCCTTGATGCCTTAAGGGAATGCTTCCGATGCTTCAAAGAGGGCAAGGCTTTAGACGACAGGTTCGAGGGCCTGATTGCACGGCTCTCCGCCTCTCCCGCGGAGGGAGAACGGGTAGATAGCAAGACCTCCGACGTAAGCGATGAAGAGCTGCGGGCATTTAAGGAGATCTTCCTTCAATATGGATCCATCCTGGACGAACTGGCAAACAAACAGGAACTGTCGGCTGACGAACAAGAATTCTTCGAAAGGGCCCTCGGGACTCTTCGTAAATCGGCCGAGAATCTGAAACAAAAAAGAATAACGGAGCTGCTACAAACCGTAAAGGCCCCTTCTGATCTGAAGGGCATAATGACTCACATCTCCAATGAACTGGGAAAACGAACGTCAAAGTCACATGAAAGTCAGAGGAAAAGTACAAAAACTGACGCCATACAGCTGGAATCATCTATACGAGTCACCCAGGAACAGATGGATAGATTGATGAATCTGGTTGGTGAACTGACTGCATTTCGGGAATGGCTGAAGTGGTTTGTACAACATGGAGACGAAACATGGGCAAAGCAGAAGCAGCTTCGAGAACAGATTCAAAGATATTCCAGGTTAGTCGCTGAAGTGCAGCGTACAGCCATGGAAATGCGCATGGTCCCGGTTTACATGCTGTTTCAACGCTTCCCAAAGGTGGTAAGAGATATATCAAAAGCCTTAGGGAAAAAGGTCCAATTTGAAATCATTGGGGAAAATACAAGGATAGATAAACTAATGTTGGACCGTCTGGGGGAACCCCTCATCCATCTTATACGGAACAGCCTCGACCACGGAATAGAATTCCCTCAAGAAAGAATGGCGCAAGGCAAGCCAGAAGCAGGCAGATTACTGCTGCGAGCCTTCTACAGCGCGGAGGGCGTCGTCATCGAAGTCGAGGATGATGGAAGGGGAATCGACCCGGATATGGTAAGGCTTAAGGCCGTGGAAAAGGGGCTGCGATCAGAAGAGGAAGTCATGAAGCTGAGCGACGAAGAGGTTATCTCGCTCATCATGTTGCCGGGTTTTTCGACCAAAGAAGAGGCGACGGAACTTTCGGGAAGAGGTGTAGGGATGGATGCAGTGAGCTCCTCGGTTGAGGCCATGGGAGGTAAAGTGAAGATCTCCTCCCGTCAAGGGGAGGGAACATTGGTGAAGCTGATTCTGCCGTTGACTTTAGCGGTCCGCAAGGTGCTGATCATTAGAAGTGGGGAACTCCTCTTTTCCCTCCCCGTTGAGCAGTTGAGGGAAGTCGTAAACCGTCCAACATTTCAGTGGGTCGCCGATAGACCATTCATGGTGCACAGAAATGAGGCCATTCCCGTTGTTCCTTTAAGCTCGATCTTTGGGCTTGGGAATAGCGATGTGGTCGAGGCCAAGAAGGTGATCCTCTTGAAGGAACGCGAGGAGGGCATCTTGGTCGACGAAGTGGTCGGGCTGACAGAAACGGTGACGAAGCCAATGCCAAGGGCGTTAAAGACCGTGGAAGGACTCGCAGGAGTTTCGATCCTGGGGAAAGGGGATATAGCTTATCAGCTTTCTCTTTGAGTTGATAAAGCTTGACAGCTTCCTTAAGTCTAAGTTATTGTATCCTTTGTGTGGTTTTATGGTCAATTTAATTCTTTGATTAACTTTAACCTCCATAAGATGGCACGCCTTTTTCCACATTAACAATCGGGGAAGGCCATCATGTCAAGCGATCTGCGCGTTGGATTAGGCTATAGCACCAGAGGGGACTCTTACGGTGCTGGTGTGGCAGCAGCGTCTGAAGCTGTCAAGACTTCGGGATTCCCCATGCTGACCTTTCTTTTTACCACTGACTCATATGATCAAGAGGCAGTATGGGAAGGCGTCAAAAAGATAGTGAAAAATTCAAAGCTGGTCGGCTTCTGTGCGGGGGGTGTGATCGTAGGAGACTCAGTAATACGTCAAGGTGTAGGGGTCCTCACCATCAGCGGCCAGGAGCTCCGAGTGGCTACTTCCCTACGAGGTGAATTGGAGAAGGACCCCTTTGGGGTGGGTTGTCAAGTAGGCGAAGACCTCCTCGCTAGCAATATTAGAAAAGGGACCGTCTTTATATTTCCAGACGCCTTTGTCACCGACGTTTCGGAAGCCCTTCGGGGCCTATACAGTACAATGGGAGCCAAATTCAAATATATCGGAGGAGGCGCAGGGGACAATCTCAGATTTTTTCAGACTTTTCAATTCACTGAGGCAGGCATCGAGAGCAGGGCCTTAGCAGCAGCCCTGATTGATGGCATGGCTGTTAGAACAGCCATAGGACATGGATGGAAGCCTGAGGGGGAACCTCTTATAGTAACCAAAGCAAGGGGGAAGAAAGTCTTTGAGATCGACGGCAAACCTGCCTTTGAAGCTTACTCAAACCGTCTCAGGGGCATTCCCAAAGGGCAATTTGCGGAATACGGAATGCGACACCCCCTTGGGTTCCCTGACGTATGGGCCAATTATTTAATCAGGGACCCGATAGCCGTAAATCCGGACAAAAGCATCGATTTTGTCACTGAGGTCCCGGAGAATGCTGTAGGGTACGTTATGAGTTCTGACCCTGCAGAATTGATCGAGACAGCAGGACGTGTCGCAGCAAAAGCCCTTTATGGAATCAGACCTCAATTTCTCCTTGTCTTTGACTGCATTTCTCGATATCTCCTTATGGCCGAAACCTTTAAAGAAGAGTTGCGCGCCATTAAGTGGGCTGCCGGAGCAGAAGTTCCCACGTTAGGAGTTCTCACCTTTGGCGAAATAGGAAGTTTCGGAGACGTCCCCCTCTTTCATAACAAAACTGTAGCTGTGGTAGCTGCGGGTAGTGACGCAAAAGCGGCCGATGAATGCTGGTGGCCTGATGTGACCAATCTGGAGTCCGCTGAACTCTCCGTTCTTTACGAGATTTCTTCCATAAATTTCGATGATCCGAAGGTTGCACTAAACGATCTTATAAAGGAAGCCTTCAGGCGTGCGGTCAGATTCTTCGGCTTGCCCTATTATGCTGTATTCATTGGCCCGGAAGGAAATAGGCAGCTTGTAACGTCATGGGGGTTCAGGACCGCCGACGAGTTGCGCAGACACATGGACGAGCATGGGCCGAAGCAATTCCGCTTTCCCTTAGGTAAAAAGGGGGAAGTTGGTTTACTTTTCATCGAGAAAGGTAGCCCCTTAGAGGAAAGAGAGCGACGGCTTTACACTATTTTTGCCCGCCAATTAGAAAAAGCTTTGCTGAGGCGTAAGGAAACTGAGGAACGCCAGCGGATACAGAGGTTGCTTCACGAAATCCAAACTCAACATAGGGCCATCGTCGAGCAACCATTGGTGGGATCCTACATTCTCATCGAGGATGGTATTTTGCATGTAAATGAAGCCTTGGCACGGATGTTCGGCTACCAACCAGAAGAGTTGATCGGGAAAACCGATCCCTTGGAAGGCATACACCCTGATGACCGGTCTATGGTAGCTGCTCAACTCCAACGCCGTTTGGCGGGTATTTCGGAGTATGCGCATTACACATTTCGCGGTCTACGAAAAGACGGATCAGTTATTCATTGCGAAGCTTTTGGCAGGAAAATACAAGTCGGAGACAAAACTGCTATTGCTGGCGTGGTGCTGAATATTTCTGATCGTAAGACATTAGAGGAACAGTTGCGTAAAAGTCAAAAGATAGAAGTATTGGGACAAATGGCTGCTTCAGTTGCTCACGATTATGCCAATTTTATGACCACTATCATGAGCAACATAGAGGTAGCTATGCGTAAGCTTGATGAAAATGCTGCGGTGCGGAAGTACTTGGAAACTGCTTTCAAAACTTGTGTCTCAGCTGCGGAGCTCAGCCGAAAGCTACTTCTCTTCGGACGCCAAGGATCTCAGTCATCTATGAAAAGACGCCCGCTTGATCTTAAGCGAGTGATAAACGAGGTAGCCGAATTGATGAATAGTTTGTTAGGCAAAAATATATTTTAAAATACCAATATTGATAGAAACCTCTCACCCATTGAAGGCGATTGGGCGTCTATTGAACAAATGCTAGTAAACTTGCTACTCAACGCTCGCGATGCAATGCCTGATGGAGGTGAAATCTCCATAACGGCTAAGAACATAAGTTTACAACAGAGAAAAGGTGAGCGGGGTGAAGGAGTAGGTGCACGAAACTTCGTTCATCTTTCAGTTCGTGACACAGGCATAGGCATCGAGCCACAGCTTCTCGATAGGATATTCGAGCCCTTCTTCAGCACCAAATGTAACGGGACTGGTCTAGGGCTTTCAATAGCTTATAGCATAGTCAAAGAACACAGAGGCTGGATAGAAGTGAGCAGTGAGCCAGGAAAAGGTACAGTTTTCGATATTTATCTCCCAGCGCTACTTAAGTTTTAATCATTTCGGTCCAGAAAGGATCCTTTATGGGCGGTCATCCTCAGCTAAGCAAAATCTTACCGGTTAAAGATCTCTTAAACCTTGCCGAAAATAAGACAACAAGAGGGGCGGGAAATAGATCGTGGACTAACAACGTACACTATAAAGCAGCAAATGACTTAGGCTTGCCAGGACCACTCAAAAAAGGAGTTTGCTGATGTCCAGAAACGAAGTGATATTATTTGTAGACGATGAAGTCAACTTTCTGTCGGCAATGCGAAGAATCTTGAGGCGTGAACCTTACAAGGCAATCTTCACTTCAGACCCGCATGAAGCATTGAAGATTATTGAGAAGGATAGCGTGAGTGTAATGTTAACTGATTTGCGTATGCCCAAGATGGATGGATTAACTTTGGTCCAAAAGGTAAAGGAAAAGAAACCGGACGTTGTGTGCATAATAGTCACAGCTTATTATGAAGCAGAATCTCTACAAGAAGCTATGGATAGCGGCAAGGTTTTTTGCCTCATTAAAAAACCATGGCACTCAGCTACTGAAGTAAAAGATGCTATTCGGAAAGCTATTGAACACAAAAGGTCAAGGGCAATCTGACAGAATAAGGGGTAAAGACATCGGCCCCAAAATCGGCGATTAGCAGAGTGCACTGATGGTTTTCGTGGAGAAGGAGGGGTCTAAGGTCTTGGTTAGCCAGGCACTGCCCCCTCCGCAGTATCTATCTCCTCCGTATCTACCCATGGGCTATCTCAAAGCACCTCCTCCGGAAGCCCCTGCCTGATACCCAACACTGTCAGAGCGAATATATTCGATCCTCTTCCCTCTGAGCAAGGTAACTGGCATGGACATTGGTACCATGTATTTACCCATGCACCCTTTAGGGCCCTTCTCTGCTTGACCTTTGGCGGGTGTTTTGGCATAGTTCCACTTTCACGAGGATGAAGAGGGGCTATATCGTCATAGATCAATCCCTCTGTAAAGGATGTGGGCTCTGTGTGGAGGTGTGCCCTCATCAGTTAATCGATTTCTCCGACAAGTTGAACATAAGGGGTTATTTCCCGGCGGAGTTCAAGGGTGGGGAGGGAAATCCTGAGGGGTGCACCGGATGCACCCTCTGCGGGATAGTCTGTCCAGAGGTGGCCATAGAGGTCTATCGTGGGTAAGAAGGTCTTGATGAGCGGGAATCACGCCCTTGGGGAGGCAGCGGTCAGGGCTGGCTGTCGGTGCTATTTCGGCTACCCGATAACCCCTCAGAACGAGTTGACCGAATACATGGCCAAGCGCTTAGATGAGTTAGGGGGGATCTTCTTGCAGGCCGAAAGCGAACTGGCGGCCATCAACATGGTGATAGGGGCGAGCATGGCTGGAGCAAGGGTGATGACCTCCTCTTCCAGCCCCGGTATAAGCCTGAAGCAGGAAGGAATTTCCTACCTCTGTGGCATGGAACTTCCCGCGGTGATTGTGAACATGACCCGTGGGGGACCCGGCCTGGGGAACATCGCCCCTGCCCAGTCCGACTACTTTCAGGCCACCCGCGGAGGGGGTCATGGCGATTACAGGACCATCGTCCTTGCCCCGAGCTCCGTTCAGGAAATCGTGAACCTGACGATTTTGGCCTTCGACCTCGCGGACAGGTATCGAATACCCACCCTGATCCTTGGGGATGGGATGTTGGGTCAGATGATGGAGCCCGTGGAGTTCCCGGATTTCATCCCCCTCTCTGACCTTCCCCCCAAAGATTGGACCCTACGAGGGGCCGAGGGGAGGCCTTCCCGGGTAATAAAATCCCTCCTGCTCGACCCGCCCACCGAGGAGGAGCACAACTGGAAGCTTGCTCGAAAGCACGACATCATCGCCTCTCACGAGGTGAGGTACGAGACCTTTTGGATCGAAGACGCCAAAATGGCGGTGGTATCCTTTGGAACCGCGGCGAGGATCGCCAAGGGGGCGGTAAAGAGGGTGAGGGAGCAGGGATTGAAGGTGGGACTCTTCCGCCCCGTAACCCTGTGGCCCTTCCCCGCAAAGGAACTGAGGGAACTTTCTAAGAGGATCAGCTACTTCCTGGTCTTCGAGCTGAATGCCGGACAGATGGTGGAAGATGTAAAGTTGGCCCTGGAAGGTCGAGGGGAGGTCTCCTTTTACGGAAGGCCAGGGGGGGTGGTGGTGACCCCGATGGAGATGAGCAGGGTCATCACCAGCCGTTACTATCAGAAGAGGTTGAGCTGAGATGGACTTCAAGAGGGTATTCGGGAGGCCAAGGAGCCTGAAACGAGCGGCCTTCCACTACTGTCCCGGCTGCGGGCACAGCATTATCCATCGCCTCATCGCTGAGGTGATCGACGAGATGGGGATACAGGGGCGGACCATAGGGGTCCCTCCGGCCGGATGTGCGGTGCTCGCCTACAACTATCTGGATGTAGATATGGGAGAGGCCCCCCACGGGAGGGGAGCGGCTGTGGCCACAGGGCTCAAGAGGATCCTGCCTGATAGGCTCATCTTCACCTATCAGGGGGACGGCGATATAGCCGCAATAGGGACTGCCGAGACAGTGCATGCTGCCAACAGGGGCGAGAAGATCACCACCATCTTCGTCAATAACGGGGTCTACGGAATGACCGGTGGACAGATGGCCCCCACCACCATACTCGGCCAGGAGACGACGACCACCCCAGGGGGGAGAAGTGACTCCCGGGATGGCTTCCCGCTGAAGCTCAGCGAGATGGTGGCCCTTTCCCCGGGGGTCGCCTATGTGGTGAGGACGGCGGTGACTGGGCCGAAGAGGATTATGGAGACGAAGAGGGCCATCCGACGGGCCTTCGAGATCCAGATGGAGGGGCTCGGCTTCACTCTGGTGGAGGTCCTCTCCCCTTGCCCCACCAACCTGAAGTTGAGGCCCCCTGAGGCATGGCGCTGGGTTGAGGAAAAGGTGACACAGTTTTTCCCCTTAGGAGTGATCAAGGATGTCAAGAGAGGGATAAGCCCATGTTGATAAAGACCATCTTCGCAGGGTTTGGGGGACAGGGGGTGCTCATGATGGGATATCTTTTGGCGGTGGCGGGGATGCAGGAGGGGAGGAACGTGACCTACCTTCCCTCTTACGGAGCGGAAATGAGGGGGGGAACGGCCAATTGCACGGTGGCCATCTCCGATGAGGAGATCGCCTCGCCCATCGCCTCGGAGCCGGAGTATGTGGTCGTGATGAATAAACCCTCTCTGATACGCTTCCAGAATCAGGTCCAATCCGGAGGAATGATCTTCATCAATACCAGCCTGGTGGACATGAGGCCTATCCGTGGCGACATAGAAGTGTGCGAGGTCCCGGCCAACGAGCTGGCCCTGGAGTTGGGGAACGAGAGGGCGACCAACATGGTGATGCTCGGGGCCTTCGTGAAGAGGACGGGCCTCGTTTCCTTGGAAGCGGTTAAGGCCGCGGTCAAGGAGGTCTTCCTCGCCAAAAACCCCGCTTTTCTCGAGATGAACGAGAGGGCGCTTATGAAGGGGTTCTCCTATCTCGATAACGACAGGAGGGGAAAAGATGCCGGTTAAGCAGATCTCGGTCAGTCTGGAGAACGTGCCTGGGAAGCTCTCGGAGGTCAGCGAATATCTGGGAGCCAACGGGATAAACATCATCGCCATCAGCGTGGCTGAGGCAACGGATCTGAGCGCCGTCAGGTTCGTGGCCAACGATCCCCAGAAGGCGATAAACGTCCTCAAGAGCCATGGATACTCGGTAAAGGTGAAAGATGTGCTGGCCGTGGAAGCCCCCAACCATCCCGGGGGGCTGAACGCCGTGCTCAAACCCCTGAAGGAGGCGAACATCAACGTGAATTACCTCTACACCTGCCTGAGCAGAGGGGAGAACGCGGTCCTGATCGTCGACGTGGACAAGATGGAGGAGGCGATAGCAGTCCTCAAAAAGAACTGGGTGAAGATGCTGAACGAGGAGCTCTATTCCATGTGAACTTTCTCTGACCTTCCTTGGTACCGTTACCTTTCTGTGCTTTCATCGCTCCTTATCGCTTTTTCTCCTCGTCTCCTTTCAAGCACCGGCATCAGCGGGCGTGAAGTCCATGCTGAAATCCACCATCGGGATCGTCTACTTCTCCAGCGAGATAACTCGGTTTCAGCTGCGGAGGCTTTCCTTCCTGGAGAGGGCCTTCATGATCGTGACCTCTCTCCTCTTCTTCAGTAACCCCTCGCTGAATGCAGCAGGGCTGGCGACCCTCGGAGTATCCCTCCTCGTCCAGAAGAAGATCCCTCTTCGGAAGGCATAACCCGAGGTTTAGTTGACACCCCCTGATCTATGTGATGAAATGAAAAAGATGAACCTTATTTTTTTCCGCATCACTCTAATACTTTATACAGCAGGAAGCCTTCTCTTCCTCCTCTCCTTCTCATTTCCCTTCGGGCGGCTCCTCCCTTGGGGGGCTAAGGTTTTCTCCCTCGGTTTCCTGACGCATTCGGCCACCTTTCTCATCAGGTGGTGGGAAGGGAGACAAGCTCCCTGTGCGAGCCTCCATGAATCCTTTTCCTTTTTCGCCTGGGGACTGATGGGGGTATTCTTGCTCTTGCGCAAAAGGCAAAAGGTAGACGTCCTCGGGGCCTTTGTGGGGATTCTCGCCCTCCTGATGCTCCTTGGAGCCTGCCTTACCCCGAAGGAGATCGTCCCCCTCCCCCCGGTCCTTCAGAGCCTCTGGCTTCCGATCCACGTCATCCTCGCCTTCTCAGGAGATGGCGCCTTTGCCCTCGCCTTCTGTGCGGGTGTGATGTACCTGATTCAGGAACACATGCTGAAAAACAAGCGGTTCGGCCCCCTGAGCAGAAGGCTCCCCTCCCTGGAGGTCCTCGATGAGATAAATTACCGCTGCCTCACCATAGGATTCCCCCTGCTGAGCGTAGGGATAATCACCGGCGCCATCTGGGCCCGTTACGCCTGGGGAAGCTACTGGAGCTGGGACCCGAAGGAGACTTGGTCCTTCATAACCTGGTTGATCTACGCTGCCTTGTTGCATCAACGCCTGACCATCGGGTGGAGGGGCAGGAAGGCAGCGATAATGGCCATCGTGGGATTCGGGGCGGTGATCTTCACCTTCCTCGGGGTGAACTTCCTCCTCGGAGGCCTCCACTCTTACACCTCCTGATGGGTGGGAGGAACGATGAAGGAGATCGTCCTCTTCGGAACAAACCACAGGGCAGCACCGTTGGAGATAAGGGAGAGGTGCTCCTTTGAGGGGGAAGGACTGCAAAGGGGACTGAAGGACCTCCTCTCCCTTCCCGAAGTGGAGGAGGGGGCGATCCTCTCCACGTGCAACCGGGTGGAGATCTATGCGGCAACAGGGTCCCCTGAGGAGGGGTTGCGGCAGATAAGAGGGTTCGTCAGTGAGAAATCGGGCCTGTCTGACGATGAGCTCTCCCGTTTCTTTTACTCCTATACAGGGCGGGAGGCGGTGAGGCACATCTTCCGCGTGGCCTCAAGCCTCGACTCAATGGTAGTGGGAGAACCCCAGATCCTCGGTCAGATCAAGGATGCCTACCGGAAGGCAGCCGAGGAGGGATGTCTGGGCCTCCTCCTTCATCGCTTCTTCCAGAAGACCTTCTCGGTGGCCAAGCGGGTACGCAGCAGCACAGCGATAGGGGATAAGGCCATCTCGGTGAGCTTCGTGGCCGTGGAGCTCGCTAAAAGGATCTTCAGGGATCTGGGCGAGAAGGTGGTCCTGGTGATCGGGGCAGGGGATATGTGTGAGCTGGCGGCCCAATACTTCGTGCGGGCCGGGGTCAAGGGGATCAGGGTGACGAACAGGACCTATGAGCGGGCCGTGGAGCTGGCCGAAAGGTTCGGAGGGGAAGCGATCCCCTTCTCGGACCTGATAGACGGCCTCATGGAGGCGGACATCGTGCTGAGCTCCACGGGCTCACCCCACTACCTGGTGAGAAAGGAGGAGGTGGCCACGGTCTTGAAGAGGCGGAAGCAGCGCCCCCTCTTCTTCATAGATATAGCGGTCCCTCGGGACATAGACCCTGAGGTGAACAACCTTGATAACGCATATCTCTACGACATTGATGACCTCCAGGAGGTGGCAGAGGCCAACGTGAAGGATCGCCTTAAGGAGGCCCAGAGGGCTGAAGCGATCATTGAGGAAGAGGTGGAGAAGTTCTATCGCTGGAGGGAGACCCTCGATGTGGTCCCCACCATCATCTCCCTGAAGGAGCGGATGGAGAGAATAAGGGAGGGAGAGCTCCGGAAGAGCATGGGGGCGCTCTCTCGCCTTAGCCCGGAGGAACGAGAGGCGGTGGAGGCCTTGACCGAGGCGATCATCAAGAAGGTGCTCCATGGTCCCATAAAGGTGCTCAAGGAGACCTCCGGGACCCCTGAGGAGGGGCTTTATGTGGAGCTCATAAGGAGGCTCTTTCAACTCGAGGACTGAATGAAGACCCTTGCCCTCATCCTCATCTTCTCCTTTACCCTCTCCTCCCCCCTGAAGGGGTTCGCCCTCAGCACCTCTGAGGAGAAGAAGCTCGGGGAGAAGCTCGCTAAGGAACTCGCCAGAAAGCTGGAGATCGTAAGAGACCCCGTGATCAACCTTTACGTCTGGAGGGTGGGCAAGAGGATCGTAAAGGAGGCCGCAGACACCCGGTTTCGGTATCGTTTCTATGTAGTCAAGGAACCTGAGCCCAACGCCTTTACCATCCCCGGTGGACATGTTTACGTAACCAGCGGCCTTCTGCGCATGGTCGAAGACGAGGACGAACTTGCAGGGGTGTTGGCCCATGAGGTGGCCCATTCCATTCTTCGCCACATCGCCAAGGCGATGGACAGGGCCAAAAGGATTTCCCTGGCCACCTTGGCGGCGATTATCGCCGGGGCCTTCCTCTCCCGCAATGCCAAGGGGGCAGAGGCCATAGGTACCAGTGCCATCGCCATGGCCCAGAGCCTCATGCTCCGGTACACCCGGGAGAACGAGGTGGAGGCCGACCAGCTGGGTGTGAAGCTGATGATGAGGGCCGGCTATCGCCCCGGGGCCATGGTCAGGTTCCTGAAGAAGATCTACAAGTGGGAGAGGATGACCTCCCCCGATGTCCCCACCTATCTGAGGACTCATCCGGCCATAAGCGATAGGATCGCCTACCTCTCACAGTCATATCCGCCCACAGCCCCTGACCGGTCTCAACCTATGGGGGACCTGAGGAAAGTCCAGAAAAGGGTGTTTGTCATCGAGAAGGGAGCCTTTGGAGCCCTGGAGCAATTCGGGGGGTCGATGGGAGATGACCCGGAGTTCCTCTACGGTTTAGGGATAGCGCTTCTCGGGAGCGGAAGGGAAGAGGAGGCCTTACGAGCCTTCCAAAGGGCCCTTTCCAAATCCCCTGATGACCCCTATCTCCTCCGGGAGATAGGGCTGATCCTCTACAGGAGGGGGGCCAGCCGCAGAGCTTCTCCTTACCTTGAGAGGGCCATCAAGGCCTTTCCCCTGGATGAAGAACTGATCGACGCCTTGGCCCAGGTGTACAGGAAGGAGGGAAGGTGGGACGAAGCGGCGTTTCTCTATGAGCGGGCCTTGAAAGAAGAGGTGCGTCCAGCCCTTTATCACTCGTTGGGTGAGCTTTACGCCTCCAGGGGGGATCAGGTAAAGGCCCATAAGAACTTTGGGCTCTTCTTCCTGAAAAAGGGGGACAAGAAGATGGCCTTGTACCATTTCAGAAAGGCCCTGCGAGGGGCCCAGGGAGCGGAAAGGGGGGAGATCGAGAGGCTGATCGAGGAGTGTGAGCCCTGAAGGGACCCCTAAGGGATCGACCTTTTAAGGGAGAAGAAGATGAAGGTAAGAAATCCAAACGTTCAGAGGATCATCGATTCCCACATAAGGGAGTGGTTCATCAGGGAAGAGCAGGAGAGGCCACGGCCCCATAAACCTCTCATCCTCATCTCCCGCCAGAGGGGCGTGGGGGGCATGGAGGTGGCGAGGAGGCTTTCGGAGAGACTCGGTTGGCCTTATTACGGGAAAAACATCATTCACGAGATCGCCAAGGCCCTAAAGACCGATTCCACCCGAATGGAAGTCCTCGATGAGAAGGACAGGAGCATCCTGCTCGAGTACACCAACGTCTTTGCCAAGGACCCTGACACGTCCCAGGAAGAATATGTCCTTTACCTGCGCCGCTTCATAAAGAAGCTGGGCGAGATAGGAGGGGCGATCATCGTCGGGAGAGGGGCCAACTTCGTCATTCCCCCGGAGAGGGGCCTGAGGGTCAGGCTGGTGGGGAGGCTCAAGGGTTGGGAAAGGTACCTGAAGGAGAAGTACGGGATACCTGAGGGAGAGGCGGAAAGGACGCTTCAGGAGTGGGACAGAGAGCAAAGGGAGTTCATAAGGAGATTCTTCAAAGAGGAGATAGATGATCCCCACCACTACGACATGATCCTGAACATGAGCACCTACGGCTGGGAGGAGGTGGTGGAGCTGATCCTGGAGGCATACCGGAGAAAATTCCCTCAGGTTTCCCTTTAGCAGACCTGCCCCAATCCACAGGTTATCACCTGTCCTTCTCGGGTGCCGCTCCGGTAGACGGTGATCCCCTTGCAGCCCATCTCATAGGCGAGGAGAAAGGCCTCCTTCACCTCTTGGGAGGTGGCGCGGGAGGGAAAGTTTATGGTCTTGGAGACGGCGTTATCGGTATGGCGCTGGAAGGCGGCCTGGATCTCGACGTGGCGACGAGGCGGGATCGCGAAGGCGGTCAAAAATAGCCGCCGCTTCTCCTCGGGGATGGGAATATCCTGAGGCAGGACCCCCGTCCCCTTGAGCGTCTCCTCAAGGGAGGGGGACCAGAATCCCTCCTCCTGGGCCACCTTCACGAAGACCGGGTCAACGGTGAACACCTCCACATCCCCCAGCATCCTCTTGGTGTAAGCGAGGGCGAAGAGGGGTTCGATTCCCGGGGAGCAGTTGGCGATGATGCTCAGGGTCCCTGTGGGGGCGATGGTGGTAAGGGTGGCGTTCCTCAGGGGGGGCTCTCCCCTTGAAGCATACACGCTCCTGGGAAAGTTGGGAAAGGGGCCCCTTTCCTCGGCAAGTCTCCTCGATGCCTCGCGGGCCCGCTCTCCTATGAAGGCCATCAACTCCTCTCCTACTCTCACCGCCTCATCCGAGTCATAGGGGATCCCGAGGAGGATCAACAGGTGGGCAAAGCCCATCACCCCGAGGCCTATCTTGCGGTTGCCCTTGCTCATCCCTTCTATCCGCGAGAAGGGGTAGCGGTTCACCTCTATCACGTCGTCGAGGAACCTTACGGCAAGAGCCACCCTTTGGGCCAGCTTCTCCCAATCTATCTCCCTCCCCCTCACCATGTGGGCAAGGTTTATCGAGCCGAGATTGCAGGACTCATAGGGCAGCAGGGGTTGCTCCCCGCATGGGTTCGTGCTCTCGATCTCCCCCAGGGAAGGGGTGGGGTTCGAGCGGTTTATGGTGTCGATGAAAAGAGCACCGGGTTCGCCGTTCTCCCAGGCACATTCGGCTATGAGTTCAAAGAGCTCCCGGGCGCTCTCTCTCCTCACGATCTCCCCTGTACGGGGGTTGATCAGGGGAAAATCTTTTCCCTTCCTCAAGGCCTCCATGAAGGCGTCGGTTATGGCCACTGACAAATTGAAAGAGTTCAGCTCCCGGGGGTCCCTCTTTACGGTAACGAATTCTCGGATGTCGGGATGATCCACCCGCAGCACCCCCATGTTCGCCCCCCTTCGGGTCCCCCCCTGCTTTATCACCTCGGTGGCCATGTCGAAGACCTTCATGAAGGAAACGGGGCCACTGGCCACCCCATGGGTGCTGGAGACCACGTCGCCGCGGGGCCTCAGTCTGCTGAAGGAGAATCCCGTTCCCCCTCCGCTCTGGTGGATCAGGGCAGCCTGCTTCAGGGCCCCGAATATGGAGGGGAGGGAGTCCTCCACGGGAAGCACGAAGCAGGCGGCGAGCTGCCCCAGACGGCGCCCGGCGTTCATCAAGGTAGGGGAATTGGGAAGAAAGTCGAGGGAGACCATCATCTCATAGAAGGCCTCCGCCATCTCCTCCTCCTTCCCCGAGGAGAAGACCCTCTCGGCCCTTGCCACATGGCGGGCCACCCTCCTGAACATCTCCTCAGGGCTCTCTATCACTTCCCCCTTCTTGTCTTTCCTCAGGTAGCGGGCCTTAAGGACCGTGAGGGCCCCTTCACTTAAGTGCAGGCTCATCTAATCTCCCTTCATGGAAGGATGGCTTTACCATCTTTCTGTACCAGAGGAACCAGGGGGTATCCAGAAGGCCGATGACGTTCTTGCTTATCACCTGCCCCAAGATGAGGGGGCCTACAGGGGCGACCCCCCAGAAGGCGAAGAGGACGAAGAGAAAGCTGTCCACGGTGAGGTTGAGGAGGTCGCTCGACACACTCCTCAAGAGGACCTTCCGCTCATACCTCCTCTTCAACCAGGAGAAGATGTGGGCATCCAGGTTCTGGCAGATGAGGAAGGAGGCCCAGGAGGCGGCGGTGATACGTATCCCCTGATGGAAGATCTTCTGCCAGGCCTCCTCCTGCAGGAAGAAAGGTGCAGGGGGGAGCGCCGCCGTGATGATCAGAAAAAGGACGAGGAGGATCTGAGTAAGGAAGGCGATCAGGATCGCCATCCTCGCCCTCCTTATCCCGTACACCTCGTTTATCATGTCGAGGGCCTGAGCCACAAAGGGATAGAGGAAGACGGCCGCCGGGGCAAAGAGGGAATAGAACCCGAGGTCAAACCTGACGATCCTCACTGCCACGATCTGGGAGACCCCCAAGTAGATGGTATAGAAGGCCACCAGCACCGCGTATCCGTACTCGGGGACCCGTCGGACGAAGGAGGCACTCAGGTAAGTCACCAATGTAAGACACGCTGCCCAATAGATCCAGACCATTTTCCTGTTACCGTTAAGACCAGGAGATTATGAGACGAAGGCGTCCTTATAACCTTTCTGCCCTTCAGCGAAGAGATCCTTCACCAGACCGATGAACATCTTCACCTTCTGGGAATAAACCCGCCTCTTGCGGTAGGCGAGGAAAAACTTAAGAACAGGGACCCCCTCCTTCAGGGGGATCTCCTTCAACTCACCCCTCTCAAGGTCCTGTCTCACCATCTCCATCGGGAAAAAGGAAACCCCCATCCCCTCCTTGATCATCTTCTTGATCGCCTCGTTGCTGCCTGCCACACTGACCACCTCAAAATCGTTAAGGCGCATCCCCTTGCTGTTAAGGAAATCCTCGACTATCGCCTTGATCCCCACCGCCTCCTCCCGCAGGAAGATCTTCGTCCCTTGGAGGTCCTTCAGGGAAAGGTTTGCTCCCTCGGTGACCTGATCCGGGGAGGCCACGAGTAAAAAGGGCTCCTTCAGCAGTTCCTCCACCATGATTCCCTTGTGACGTGCCCGGATCTCGATGATTCCCACATCGAGCTCACCACTCAGTAACCCATCGAGGATGGGAGGGAAGTAACTGATCTGGGTCGATAGCTTCAATTCAGGGTGATGGTCCTTCAGGGCATCAGCGATCATGGGGAGAATCAGCTCCCCGGCGACGGGACAGGCCCCTACCTTCAAGGTCTCACTTACCCCTTCTCGGTAGCCTTCCATGACGGCCATCAGCTCATCGTGAAGGTCGGTCAGCCTCTTCGCGTACCGGTAGAGGGTCTCGCCCGCTGGGGTGAGCCTTATCCCTAATTTTCCCCTCTTGACGATCGGTAGCCCGAAACTCTCCTCCAGCCTCTTGACCTGATAGGTCACCGCTGGCTGGGTGAGCCCCAAGGAACGGGCCGCCTCGCTGAGGCTCCCCTTCTCCACCACCGCAACGAATACTCTCAGACTGAGAAGATCGACTTCCATCCCAAAAAAGGATTTTATCATAAATAACCACAATGCTGTCAATAAAAAAGATCAAAAGGGGACTCACCTGTAAAGCCCCTTCTCTTCTATGTAACGCTCGGCTTCTGGAGGTAGGAGATAGCGAATGGATTTCCCCTCCCTTATCGCCTTGCGGATGAAGGTGGAAGAGATGCCGATGGGGGTAATGGGGAGAAAGTGCAGAGAGGTGCCGGAGGGATGGACGTAACGCCCCTCCCTCTCCCTCCTGTACCCCTCTTCCTTCATCAGGGGGACCTTCTCGGGTTCGAACCCCTCCCGGGAGACGACCACCAGGTTGATGAGGGCAAGCAGGGCCTTGTATTCTCGCCATCCCTCCAGCTCTGAGAAGGCATCGGCCCCCAGGATAAAGAAGAGCTCCCCTCCCTTGAGATGTTTCCGGTAATACCTCACCGTCTCCACCGAGTAGGAGGTCCCTCCCCTCCTTATCTCCACGTCCGAAGCCTCAAAGCGGGGATTTGAGGCAATGGAGCGCACGAGCATCTCCCAGCGGTCCCGGACATCAACTGCCGGGCCCTCCTTGTGGGGAGGGTGGGCCGCGAGCACGAAGAGCACCTTCTCCAATTCCAGGGCCTCAGCCACCTCCTCGGCCGCCCGGAGGTGCCCCAGGTGGATTGGATCAAAAGTGCCGCCGAAGAGGCCCACTCTACGAGGTGCGGATATGGCCATCGCCGTAGACGATGAACTTGGTGGTGGTGAGGTCCTCCACCCCCATGGGGCCGAAGGCATGAAGCTTGGTGGTGCTTATGCCGATCTCGGCCCCGAGGCCAAACTGATAGCCATCGCTGAAGCGGGTGGAGGCGTTCACCAGCACTGTGGAGGAGTCCACCTCCTGGAGAAAGCGCTGGGCATGGGAATAGTCGGAGGTGATGATGGCATCAGTGTGTTTTGAACCGTATCGGAGGATGTGCTCTATCGCCTCCTCGAGCCCTGCTACCACCCTCACTGCCAGGATCAGGTCGAGGTACTCGGCGTACCAGTCCTCCTCAGTCGCCTCATCGATTCCCGGGATTATCTCTCTGGTCCTGGGACAGCCCCTGAGTTCCACCCCTGCCTGCTGGAACCGCTCTGCCATCCGAGGGAGGAACCGTTCGGCTATCCCCTGATGGACGAGGAGGGTCTCCATGGCGTTGCAGACCCCTGGCCTCTGGACCTTGGCGTTGTAGCAGACTTCCCACGCCATTTCCAGGGGAGCGGAATCATCGACGAAGATATGACATACCCCCTTGTAGTGCTTTATCACCGGGATCCTGGAGCGCTCCGTAACGAACCGGATCAACCCTTCCCCTCCCCGTGGGATGATCACGTCGATGTAATCCTCAAGGAGCAACATCTCCTCGGTCGCCTCCCTTTCGGTAAAGGGGATGAGCTGAACGGCCTGGGAGGGGATCCCTGCCTCCTGGATTGCCTCCTGGAGCACTCTCACTATGGCCAGGTTTGAGTTTATCGCCTCAGATCCCCCTTTAAGTATCACCGCGTTTCCCGCCTTGAGACAGAGGGCAGCGGCATCGGCCGTCACGTTGGGCCTGGCCTCGTAGATCACCCCGATCACTCCCAGGGGGATTCGCATCTTCCCCACCAGTAGCCCGTTGGGACGTCTCCACATCCTCACCACCTCTCCTACTGGATCGGGCAGAGCGGCGATCTCCCTTATCCCCTCGGCCATCCCTTCGATGACCTTTTCAGTGAGGGTGAGACGGTCAATGAGGGCCCCCCTGATCCCCTTCCTCTTGGCCTCCTCGACGTCCCTCCTGTTCTCCTCGAGGAGCAGGGCCTTCCGCTCAAGGAGCCTCTCCGCCATCCCCCTCAGGGCCTCATCCTTGACCCACGAGGGGAGCCTGGACACCCTGAGCGAGGCCTCCCTCGCTTCCTTGGCCATCCTCCTGACCTCCTCCCTTATCCCCATGGTCACCTCCCTTCCGAGACTTACAGCACCGCCAAATTGTCCCTGTGGATTACCTCGTCGGCGTACTTGTAACCAAGGACCCCCTCGATCTCGGTGCTCTTCTTCCCGATGATGCGGCCGAGTTCCTCCGAGCCGTAATTGACCAGCCCCCGAGCAAATTCCTCTCCCCGTAAGTCCTTGCATATCACCAGGTCCCCCCTTTCGAAGGACCCTACAACCCTTTTAACTCCGGAAGGCAGAAGGCTCTTACCCCTCCTCAGGATCGCCTCCTTTGCCCCTTCGTCCACCATCAGCTCCCCTTTCGGACGGAGGTGAAGCCCGATCCACCTCTTCCTCCCGTGAAGCCTCTTCCCATGGGGGAGAAACAGGGTCCCCACCTCCTCCCCAGCCCATATCCTCTTGAGCACCTCGGGAACCTCCCCCTTTGCCAGGATCATGGGGACGCCCAGGCGGGCGACGATCTTTGCAGCCCTCAGTTTGGCCAGCATGCCTCCCGTGCTGAGTTGGCTGGAGGTGCTCCCGGCCAAGGTCTCCACCTCGGGGGTTATCTCCTGGACGATGGGGACCACCCTCCTGCCTTGGGGTCCATCCTCATAGAGTCCTTCCACATGGCTGAGGATGACGAGGAGCTGGGCATCCACTAAGCCCGCCACCAGGGCTGCCAGCAGGTCATTGTCCCCGAATTTTATCTCCTCGATGGCCACGGAGTCGTTCTCGTTGATGATGGGCACGACCCCAAACTCCAGGAGGGTGAAGAGGGTGTTGCGGGCGTTCAGATACCTGTCCCGTTCCCTGATGTCCTCATGGGTGAGGAGGACCTGAGCCACCTTCATCCCCTTGCGGTCGAAGGCCTCCTCGTAAAGGCGCATGAGGATCCCTTGACCCACCGCTGCTGTAGCCTGGAAATGGGATATGGACTGGGGCCTCTGCCTCAGGCCGAGCCTCTCCATCCCTGCAGCGATCGCCCCGGAAGAGACCAATACCACCTCCCTTCCCTCCCCCCTCAGCCACTCGATCCCCTCGGCCAGCTGATCGAAGAAGTCCCGTCTGAGCCCGTGGGACAGGGAGACCAGAAGGCCGCTTCCCACCTTGATGATCACTCGCTGAGTCTTCCGGACGACTTCAGCTCTCTTCCCCCGCATCCCTCAGCTCTTCGACCTTTTTCCCTACCGCCCGTACCAGCTCCCTCAATCCCTCTCCAGTGTAAGCTGAGATGGGGAAAAAGGGAAGGCCCCTTCGCAAAAACTCCTCCTTTATCTCCTCCACCCTCTCTCTCACCTCGGGCAGGTCTATCTTGTTAAGGGCCACCACCTGAGGCTTCTTCATGAGGGAGGGATGGAAGAGGGAGAGCTCCCGGTTTATCCCCTCAAAGAGGGCGATGGGATCCCGCTCCTTCCCCGATACGTCGATCATATGGATGAGGAGGAGGGTCCTCTCTATGTGGCGGAGAAAGCGACTCCCCAGGCCTGCTCCCCTGTGGGCCCCCTCGATCAGACCGGGGATGTCGGCGGCTACGAAGCTCTTGTGCTCGTCATAGGCCACCACCCCGAGGTGAGGGGTGAGGGTGGTGAAGGGATAGGAAGCCACCTTGGGCCTGGCCGCCGAGATCCTGGAAAGGAGGGTCGATTTCCCCACATTGGGATATCCCACGATTCCCACATCGGCCAGGAGTTTGAGCTCGAGGCGCAACCTCCTTTGCTGCCCGGGCTCTCCTTCCTCGGCGAAGCGGGGTGCCCGATGGGTGGGAGTGGCAAAGTGGGCGTTCCCCCTCCCGCCCCTGCCTCCCCTGGCCACCACCGCCCTGTCCCCCTCCTTGACGAAGTCCTTTATCAGCTCCCCGTTCTCCGCATCCCAGACCACCGTCCCCACGGGGACGCGGATCAGCAGGTCTTCACCGTCGCGGCCGTGCTGCTTCTTCCCCCTGCCGTGCCCTCCGTTCTGGGCCCGGTAATGCTGTCGATATTTGAAATCGAGAAGGGTGGTGAGGTGGGCATTTGCCACCATGATCACGTCCCCGCCCCTCCCTCCATCCCCTCCATCGGGTCCTCCCCGGGGAACATACTTTTCCCTCCGGAAGCTGACACAACCCCTTCCGCCATCACCCCCTTTGACCCAGATGGTCGCCTCGTCAACGAAATTCATCCTTTAAATTATAGTTTTTTGTGAGAGTCCCTGCAATTTTTAAGAAGGCTGGGGCATGAGATCAAACTCCATGATGCTCCTCCACTGGGATGGATCTTGGGGAGGAGGATAACCGATTTCGTGTAAATTTTGATTTGATGAAACGATACCCCTTTTAAGTAGATCTCAAATGAGACAACTCGGATCGTTGACAAGGGGTGGGGAAAAAGTTTATAAGGAGGGAAACAGAGGGAGTGGGGTTCATGGAGAGCACGCTCCTTTTGAACGCAACCTATGAACCTCTGAGGATAATCTCCTGGAAGAAGGCGATCATCCTCGTCACCCTGAGAAAGGTGGAGGTGATAGAGGAGTATGATCGGGAGATAAGAAGTGTATCCTTCACCATAAAGCTCCCCTCCGTGATCCGCCTCCTCCGCTACGTGAGGCGGAAGAAGTCAGAGGTACGCTTCTCCCGGCAGAACATCTATGCCCGAGACAACTACCGGTGCCAGTACTGCGGGCGGAAGCTGAGCCCCGATGAACTCACCTACGATCATGTCATCCCTCGCTCCCGGGGCGGAAGGACGGAGTGGACCAACATCGTCACCTGCTGCATAGAGTGCAACAAGAGAAAAGGAGGACGTACGCCCGAGGAGGCGGGGATGAAGCTGCTCCGCCCTCCGAGAAAGCCGGAGTGGCTACCCCTTATAAGGATAACCATAAGCCTGAAGAACGCCCCCCGTTCTTGGTTTGACTACCTTTACTGGAACATAGAGTTAGAGGCTTAGTCCTCCGGAGGCCAGAGGGGAGAAAGGGAACGGAGGTGCTCCACTATCCGGGGGAGGCGTTCAAGCACATAATCCACCTCCTCCCCGGTGCTGTAACGGCTCAGGGAGAAGCGGACCGTGCCCTGGATGGCCGAAGGGGGGACCCCCATCGCTTGAAGGACGTGGGAGGGTTCAGGGGTATCGGAACTGCAGGCGGCCCCTGAGGAGGCGGCGATTCCCTCCTCGCTGAGCATGAGGACGATCGATTCGGCCTCTATGCCCACGAAGCTCAGGTTGGTGGTATTGGGGACACGTCTCTCTCTGTCTCCGTTGAGGAGCACCTGAGGGATCCGTTCAAGGATCCCCTCCTCCAAGCGATCCCTCAACTTCCTCACTCCCTCCAGCTCCCTGAACCCCTCTTTCGCCAGCTCGCAGGCCTTCCCCAGCCCAACGATGGAAGCCACGTTCTCGGTTCCCCCCCTCTTTCCCCCCTCCTGATGTCCCCCTATGATGAAGGGGATCCAGGGGGTACCCTTCCTCACGATGAGCGCCCCCACCCCCTTGGGGGCATGGAACTTATGACCTGAAAGGGACAGAAGGTCTACAGGTATCTCCCCCAGATCTAAGGGGACTTTGCCCACCGCCTGGACCGCATCGCAGTGAAAGACCACCCCCCTCTCCTTAGCTATCTCCGCCGCCTCCTTTACGGGGAAGATGACCCCTGTCTCGTTATTGGCGTACATGATGGAGATGAGGGCGGTATCCGGGGAGATCGCCTCCCTAAGTTCCTCCAGGTCTATCATCCCCTTCCGGTCCACGGAAAGATAGGTAACCCGGTACCCCCTTTCCTCCAAGTACCGGCACAGGTTCAGCACCGCCGGGTGCTCTACCCGCGTGGTGATGATGTGTCTCTTTTCAGGGAGGGCATCCAGTACCCCTCTTATGGCAGCGTTGTCGCTCTCGGTGCCACAGCTGGTAAAGACCACTTCTTCGGGATGGACGTTCAGAAAGGAAGCTACCCGCTCCCGGGCCTCAAGGAGGGCCTGCTTCGCCCTCGCCCCAAAGAGGTGGGCGCTGGAGGGGTTGCCGTAGTGCTCCCGGAGGAAGGGCTCCATCTCCTCCAGGACCTCAGGGGCGATGCGGGTGGTGGCGTTGTTGTCAAAGTACACCTCCCTCATCAGGGGAAAGGGCCTTCACTCCTCCTTTTGTTTTTCCTGAATCAGCTCTCCCAGATTCAGCGTGAGTTCCTCTTCCCCTCCCATGTACTTCCGCATCTCCTCCTCTTCCTTTTTCTTGGCCAGGGCCTTCATGCTCAGCCCCATCCTCCTCTCCTGGGGGTTTATGTGGAGGATCACTGCCGTGACCGTGTCCCCCTCCTTAAGGATATCGGAGGGCTTCTCCACCTTCTGGCCCCCTGTGCCCATCTCCGAGACATGCAAAAGGGCCTCGAGATCCCTCTCCAGCTCCACGAAGGCCCCGAAGTCGGTAAGCGTCGTCACCTTCCCAGTTACCACCTGTCCCACCCTGTACTTCTCGGTGACCGTGGTCCAGGGGTCAGGGTAAAGCTGCTTTATTCCCAAGGAGAATCGCTCCCTCTCCTTGTCGATGTTGAGCACCACCGCCTCCACCTCCTGCCCCTTCTTGTAGAGCTCCGCAGGGTTCCTGACCCTCTTGCTCCAGGACATCTCCGAGACATGGACCAGGCCGTCTATCCCCTCCTCGATCCCGATAAAGATCCCGAAGTCGGTGACCGTCTTGACCTGCCCGATGATCCTGGTCCCCACAGGGTACTTCTCGGCCACCAGATCCCAGGGGTTGGGCTCAAGCTGCTTCATCCCCAGGGAAATCCTCCTCCGGTCCTTGTCCACGCTCAGGATTACCGCCTCCACTATGTCCCCGATGCTCACGTACTTTGAGGGATGCTTTATCCTTTTGCTCCAGGACATGTCGGAGATGTGGATGAGCCCTTCCACCCCCTCCTCGAGTTCCACGAAGATCCCGTAATCCACAATTCCAACTACCTTGCCCCTTACCCTTGTCCCCTCAGGATACTTCTCCTCCACCGTGCTCCAGGGATCGGGCTCAAGCTGCTTCATCCCCAAGGAAATCTTCTCCGCTTCGGGATCGAACTTTATCACCTTTACCTTCACCCGATCCCCCACCGAGAGCCTATCAGAGGGGTGGGTGACCCTCCCCCAGGAGATATCGGTAATATGCAGCAGGCCATCCACCCCTCCCAGGTCTATGAAAGCCCCGTAATCGGTGATGTTCTTCACCGTCCCTTCCACTACGGCCCCCACCCGAAGCTTGCTCAAGGTCTCCCTCTTCATCCTCTCCCGTTCCTCCTCCAGGAAGGCCCGGTGGGAGAGGACCACGTTGTTCCGACGGCGATTCACCTTCAGGATCTTGAATTTAAGCCTTTTGCCGATGAGCTTCCCAGGGTCCCTTACGGGGTGAAGATCGGCCTGGGAACCGGGTAGAAAGGCCTTTATCCCCTTCAGGTCGACGGTGAATCCCCCTTTCACCCGAGCGACGACCGTCCCTTCAACGGCCCCCTCACCCTTCTCCCAGACCTCCATTATCCTCTCCCAGAGGCGGATCCTGTCTGCCTTCACCTTGGAAAGGACTATCTCCCCCTCGTCATCCCTCCTCCTTTCAACGTACACCTCCACCTCATCGCCTGGGTTGACCGTGAGGAGTCCGTCGTGAGAGAGGAACTCCACTATGGGTATCTGCCCCTCGGATTTGTAGCCCACATCTACCGTAACGTAATCCTTGCTCACGTCGATGACCTTCCCCTTGAGGATGTCTCCCTCCTCGATCTGGAAGGTCCCCTTATAGAACTGCTGCAAATCCTCCCCTTCTTGGGTTATCGGTGTATTGACGTCCATTCTACCCTCCCTTTTGCCTCCTGCCTCACTTTATAGCACAAAAGCCTTAGAAAACCAACTTTCTTAAGGCTTCTGCGACCTTCTTTATCATCCAGTCAGGGGTGGACGCCCCTCCGGTGACCCCCACCCGCTGTACATCCCTAAACCAGGCAGGGTCCAGGTCCTCCTCCGTCTCCACGTGATAGGTGCGGGGCAGGACCTTCCGGCAAAGGGAGGCCAGCCGCCGGGTGTTGGCGCTGTTGTAACCCCCCACAACCACCATGCATTCTACCTGGGGGATGACCTTCAGGGCCTCCTCCTGTCTCCGCTGGGTGGCGTCACACAGGGTCTTGTACACGCGCAACTCGGAGGCCTTCTTCAGGGCCTTAAAGACCACCCGCTGAAAAGTCTCAAAGCTCTGGGTCGTCTGGGCCACCACCCCCACCTTCCCCACCCCTTCAGGGAGGGCCACTTCCTCCGGCCCTTCCACCACTATCCCCTCCCCCTCCAAATAACTGAGGATGCCGTTCACCTCCGCGTGACCCCTGTCGCCCACGATCAGCACCAGGTATCCCCTCTGGCTCAGGGACTGGGCGTAACGCTGGACCCTCCTGACGAAGGGGCAGGTGGCATCTATCACCTTGATCCCCATCTCCTTGGCCTTCTCCCTCACGGGGCGTTCCACCCCGTGGGAGCGGAAGACTACCACCCCCTGGGCCTCCTCTATCCTCTCCACTGGAACGAGGCCCCTCTCCCTCAGGGCTTCCACCACCTGGGGATTATGGATGAGGGGACCAAGGCTGTAAATGGGGGTAGGGAAGCGGCGGAGGGCCTTCTCGACCATCTCCATCGCCCTCCTCACCCCGAAGCAGAAGCCGGCCTCCCGCGCGACGATCACCTCCATCCCCGCTCCCTAATCACCTCGAGCATCCTCTGAACCACCTCCTCAGGGCTCAGGTGGGTGGAGTCTATCCGGACGGCATCAGGGGCCTGCCGCAGGGGGGAAAGCCCCCGGGTGGAGTCCTGATGGTCCCTCTCTTTTATCTCCTCAAGGACAGCGGAAAAATCCGCCTCCATCCCCCTTTCCTTCAGCTCCCTGTACCTCCTTCGAGCCCGTTCCTCGAGGGCGGCATCGAGGTAGAACTTCACCTGGGCCTCGGGGAAGACCACTGTCCCCATATCCCTTCCCTCGGCCACGACCCCTCCGCGGGCGAGCCTCCTTTGAAGCCTCGCCATGGCCTCCCGGACCACCTTCCTTTGGGAGAGGAACGAGGCCCCCATCCCCACCTCCGGCCTCCTTATCTCCTCGGTGACGTCCTCCCCTCCCACCATGACCCTCTGCCCCCCTTCCCCCTCCTGAAACTCGATCTGCACCTCCTCGCAGAGGCGGGCCAGAGCCCCATCGTCCTGGGGGTCCACCCCTCTCCTCTGGACGAGGAGGGCCGCCACCCGGTAGGTGGCCCCGGAGTCGAGGTAACGGCAGCCGAGCCTCTTCGCCAGGATCCTGGCCACCGTGCTCTTCCCCGCCCCTGCGGGACCGTCTATGGTGACGATGAGGTCTTCCAGCGCTCTAAGACCTCCAGGAAACGCCTGTTCTCATCGGGCATGCCGATGCTCACCCGCAGATGTCCTTCTAACCCGTAACCCTTCATGTCCCTGACCACCACCCGGGCCTCACCGAGCCGCTCGAGCAGCTCCCCCACCCCTTCGCCGATCCTCACCAAGAGGAAATTGGCCTCCGAGGGAACAAAGGAAACCCCGAGCCTCCGTAGCCCCTCGGAGAGGTACCGCTTCCCCTCCTCGTTCACGAGAGAGCTTCGGCGCTGGTACTCTTCATCCCTCAGGGCGCCGAGGGCGCCCACCGCGCCGAGGAGGTTGACGTTGAAGGGCTGATGGACCTTCTCGAGGGCAGAGATGATCTCCTCCTTCGCTATCCCGTACCCAACCCTTAGGCCTGCCAGGCCGTAGAACTTGGAGAAGGTCCTGAGGACCAGGATCGGACGCTCCAGGGCCAGGTAATCCCTGTAGTCGGGATACTCAGGGGAGGTGACGTATTCCCCATACGCCTCGTCGATGACCAGGAGGACCCCCTCCGGCAGGTCCTCGACAAAGGAACGGAACTCCCCCCGGGTGAAGATGGTCCCCGTGGGGTTATTGGGGTTGTTGAGGAATATCAACTTGGTGCGGGGGGTCAGGCGACAGATTACCTCGTGGAGGTCTATCCTGTAGTCCTTCAGGGGGACCTCCACGGGCCGGGCCCCCTCTGAGGCGGAGGCTATTCGATAATAGGCGAAAGAGGGAGCAGGGATTATGACCTCATCCCCCTCCCTCACGAAGATCCTCACCGCCATTTCTATCACCTCATCAGAGCCGTTCCCGAGGACCAGGTTCTCGACCCCAACCCCCAAGTGCCGGGCGAGCTCGTTGAGTAGCTCCTCTGCCGCTCCATCAGGATAGCGGTTCACCTCCTGGAGGACCTCCTGGATGGCGGCCACCGCCATGGGCGGAGGTCCCAAAGGGTTCTCGTTAGAGGAAAGCCTCACCACCTCCTCCCCCCTCCTCCAGGGCCTGCCCTTTGGGTAGGGAGGGAGGGAACGGATATAATCCGGGATCAGATCTCGGAGCCGAGGCATCTTTCGGCAAGCTCCTGCATCCCTTTCATGATTTCATCGAACTCCTCCTCTTTGAGTCCCGCCCCCATGATCACTTCCTTAAGTTTTTCCGGAGGCCATATATCCTCAGGGGAATGGGCGTCGCTTGAGAGCACGAGGCGTGCCCCCACATCTTTGGCCACCCTCGCCACGTGGCCGTTGGTGAGAGAGTGGCCCCGACGAGAGGTTATCTCGAGGAAGACCCCCCTCTGGGCAGCAAGCCTCGCCTCCTCCAGGCCGAGAAGCCCCGGATGGGCCAGGATATCGGTCCCGGCCTCTATCGCTGCCAGGTTCGTCCCCTCCCTTACCGGTTCTACGATCGTCTCCCCGTGTACCACCACAAGCCGCGCCCCCAGCTCCCTGCTCTTCTTGACCATCGGACCGATCAGTGCCGGGGGGACGTGGGTGATCTCCACCCCCGGGATCACCTTTATCCCCCCCAAGGGGTTTATCTGGAGGGCCACCTTCTGGACAGCCCTGATCACCCCTTCCAGGTTGGAAGGACCTACATGATCGGTTATGGCCACCACCTTATATCCCGCCGCCTCGAACCTGCGGGCCACCTCGACGGGCAAAAGCTCTCCGTCACTGAGCAAGGAATGGACGTGCAGATCTATCATCTCCCCCTCTCTTGAGAAAAATTTGCCCCCTCAAAAGGGGGCAAGAAGGACTCATATCCCCTAAGCCTCTTTTACATCTTGTACTCAAAATCCTCGGTGTCGAGCTTCTCCAGAAGCTCGTCCCACTTCTCCTCGCCTTCCGCCTTCTGGGTCTCTATCTTGCGTGACTTCTCTATCACCTCCTCATTCACGAAGATGGGGGACCCCGTGCGCAGGGCCAGGGCGATAGCATCGCTGGGACGGGAATCTATGGTGTAGTGGGTCCCGTTGAGCTCGATGTGAATGAGGGCATAGAAGGTGTTGTCCCGCAGGTCCGTCACCTCTATCCTGATCACCTTCGCCCCAATCGTATCGAGGATGTTCTTTATCAGGTCATGGGTCATGGGACGGGAGAGCTTCACCTTCTCCAGCTGGGTGGCAATGGCGCTCGCCTCGAAAAATCCTATCCAGATGGGGACCACGTCCTTGTCCTCCAGGTCCTTCAGGAGCACTATAGGGGTGTTGGTGTAAGGATCGACGGTCAGTCCACCTACCTTCATCTCCCTAAACATCCCAGACCCTCCTTACGCTACCGGTTCCCCCCTCAGGGAGTTCTGCAGCCCCTCGGTTATCCTCACCCTGAGGAGCTTCCCCACCATCGACTCCTCCCCGGGGAAGTTGACCACCCTGAAGCAACGGGTGCGCCCCATCATCTGTCCTTCTCCCTTTCCTTTCCCCTCCACGAGGACCTCCATCACCTCTCCCTCCAGGTCCCTGTTCTTCTTCAGGGTGATGGACCTCTGGAGGGCCTGAAGCGCCTCAAGGCGCCTCTGCTTCTCCTCAGGTGGAACATCGTCGACCCATCTCGATGCCCTCGTCCCCTTCCTGGGGGAATACTTGAAGGAAAAGAGCCCGTCGAATTCCACTTCCTCGATCAGCCTCAGGGTATCCTCGAAGTCCTCCTCCTTCTCCCCTGGGAACCCCACGATCGCGTCGGCGGTTATCGCTATCCGAGGGACTGCGTCCCTGAGCTTCCTTACCTTCTCCAAGTAATCCTTCCGGCTATAACCTCTTCCCATCCTCTCGAGGATTCGATCGGAGCCGGACTGAAAGGGGAGATGAATCTGCTCACACAATTTTTCCAACTTTCCGAAGGCCTCGATTAACTCGTCTGAGAGATCCCGCGGGTGAGAGGTAACAAACCTTATCCTCTCTATTCCCGGGATTTCGTTGATCTTAGCCAACAGTTGAGGAAAAGTCAAATCAGGGGGCCTCTTCCCGTAGGCGTTCACGTTCTGCCCGAGGAGCATCACCTCCTTCACTCCCCTTTCGGCAAGAAGCCTCACCTCCTCGAGGATCTCCCCACTGGGGCGGCTCTTTTCCGGCCCCCTAACATAAGGGACTATGCAGTAAGCGCAGTAATTGTCACAACCCTGCATCACGTTCACATAGGCCCTCACCTTCGTCTGGAGGGGGAGGAGGACCCCCTGGGATGGGTCCTCCTCAAAGCCCACAATGCAGGGCCTCTTGCCATTTTCCCCCAGTTCCCCAAGGATCCGGGGGAGGTAACGGATCTTGTCAGGCCCGAGGACAAAGTCGATCCCCGGGAACCTTTCCAAAAGCGCCGGACCCTCCTGCTGGGCCAAACAACCCGCCACCCCGATTTTCAGCTCGGGCCTCGTCCGTTTGAGGTGCTCGAGGCGCCCGAGGAGGCTGTAAACCTTATGCTCGGGCTTTCTCCTGACGGTGCAGGTATTGATCAGGATCAGATCGGCCTCCTCAGGCACACGGGCAGGGGCGTAACCCGAGCTTGCAGCCAGGGCCAGCATCCGCTCCGAGTCCCGCTCGTTCATCTGGCAGCCGAAGGTCTTGATGTAGACCCTCCTTGGCATCAGCTCCTCACGTAAAACTTCCCCTCCAGCTTCTTCATCTTCTCTACGATCCCCCCGTACTCCAGCTCACTGTAGGGGAGCATGGCGGCTCCCGAGAAGCCCTGCTCCCTCATCTCTATTGCCTTCCTCGATACCTTCTCCCTGATGTAATCCCAGAAGGGGTGGTCGAAGGCATCGGCAGGGCCGGTGAGCTTGCCGTTGTGCACGCAGAAGGCGTGGCAGGAGACTATGGGAGGACCGTCGAAGTAGGAGACCGAGGAATTGATCTTCACCGGCATAAGGGGTCCTGTGTGGCTTCCCCGCATGAACCCCGCCACGTAGTGGCCGATGCTGAAGGGGGCCAGGACCTCGCCGGTGGCTGGGAAGTTCCCCTGGACCCGGACGATCATCACCGGGTCGTCCTTCCCGGTGTAGCGGCCCGCGATGTTATGGAGCCTCGAGGTGCTTACCGCCACAGCGATCTCGCCCGTATTCCGGGAGTGGATGCTCTCTACGACAAAGCGCTCGTTGTCCCGCAGGAGGGCCGCTATGTCATAGAGATCCTCGGGGGCATTGAGTTCTATTACCCTGTCCCCTTCAGTGTACTCCACGTCCATGATGGTGAACTTGAACCCTTTGTCCATCGAGGGGCTGAGCATGAGCCCTGAGCAGTACATCGGATCGGCGAAGGCTAGGAAGAGGGGGAGGTTGTAGGCCCCGGGATCGGTCTTGTCGGCGGCGAAGAAGAGGAAGGGCTCGTTGGGCCTCTCCTCGAACTCCATCTCCGCCACCGCCGGCCCGAGCCCCTTCACGTTCCCCGAGAAGGCGTCCTTAAGGAGGTCCTGCCCCGCCCCGTAAAGGCCCTCCTCCTTGGCCACCTCCGTCCCCGCCCGGAATGCCTCCCAGGCCAGTCGGTGGATATCCTCATCTCCCACTCCCCGCCGGTGGGAGATGAGGATCGCTATGTCATCGCCTGTGTGGCTCACGTAGAAGTCCTCAAGCAGAAGCCCCCTCCCTTCCCGATCTATGAACTCCTTCACCCTCTCGATGAGCTTCCTCGAGGGCATGATGTGACCTCCCACACTGCCTACGTCCGCCTTGATAACGCTCAATGTGATCTGCATCTCTCCCTCCTTTATTGAGATTTTTTGCGCCTGAGAAGGTCCATGATGGAAACGGGATGGTAACCTCCCATTCCCCCGTCCACCACCAGGACCTCACCGTTTACGTAAGAGGCCCCCTCACTGGCGAGAAAGAGAACCGCCTGGGCCACCTCTTCAGGACGGGCGAACCTCGCAAGAGGCACCCGCTCCGCGAGAGAGGAGACGAACTCCCGATCCTTGAGCACCGGTTCGTTCATCCCCCCGGCCACAAATCCCGGGGCGACCGCGTTGACCCTTATCCCGTAACGACTCCACTCGTAGGCGAGCCCCCTGGTAAGGGAGATGAGGGCAGCCTTGCTCACCGAGTAGGCCAGAAGCCCCTTCTCACCGAAGAGCCCTACCTGAGAGGAGATATTGACGATTCTCCCTTTCCCCTGTTCTTTCATCACCGGAAAGACCGCCTGGCAGCAGAGGAAGGCACCGGTGAGGTTCGTCTCCAGGACGCGCCGCCACCCATCGGGGGAGATCCTCTCTGCGGGAAGGACGAAGGGGTTCACCCCGGCGTTGTTCACCAGGATGTCTATCCTGCCGAAGGTCTTGACCCCCTCTGTGACCATCCCCTTCACCTCTTCGGGCCTCGTTACATCCCCGAGGAGACCAGAGGCCTCACCGCCCTTCCCCTTGATCTCCTCAACTACCTCCCCTATCGCCTCCTCCTTTCTCCCGTTGACCAATACCTTAGCCCCCTCCTGGGCGAAGGCACGGGCGAAGACCCTGCCCAGTCCTCTCGTCGCTCCCGTGATCAGAACCACCTCTCCTGAAAACCTCATCCTCACCCCCTATTATCTCATAACCCTTTTTCGTTGCCAATTAAAGTTCCCATCGAGCGAGGACCTCCATCGCCCCCTCATCGGTAAGGTCCACTCTGAGAGGGGTTACCGAGACATAACCGGAGGCGACGGCATCGAAATCAGAGCCGTCAAGGGGCCTGTAGCCGGGATCCGCTCCCCCGATCCAGTAATATTTCTTCCCCCTCGGGTCGACCTTCTCGATGACGCAGTCGGAAAAAAGCCTTCTTCCGAGCCGGGTGACCTTGAACCCCTTGAGTTCCCCTTCCTCGCAGTTGGGGACGTTCACGTTGAGGAAGGTACGCTCGGGGAGGACGTGCTCGAGGATCGCGCGGGCGACCTTTAAGGCCACCTGAGCGGCGGTCCCGTAACGGTGGTTCTTCCTCGTGGCCAGGGAGATGGCGAAGGCCGGAATCCCCAGGAAGGTCGCCTCGAAGGCCGCTGAGACCGTGCCCGAGTAGACCACCTCCTCCCCCATGTTGGGGCCGTTGTTGATGCCGGAGACCAAGAGATCCGGCTTGGATTCCATCACCTGGGAGATGGCCATGTGGACACAATCCACCGGTGTCCCGTCCACGGCGAAGACCCTCTCGGATATCTGCTCGAGGCGCAAGGGGCGGTGCAGGGTGAGGGCATGGGCTATGGCAGTGCGCTCCCTGTCGGGGGCGACCACGAACACCTCCCCCCATCCCTCGAAGGCCTCCTTAAGGAAGCGGATCCCCTCTGAGAAGACGCCATCATCGTTGGTCAAAAGCACCTTCATCTAATTTATTATAACCGATTTCCCCCTTTGAAAGAACTCTCCTGCTCGTTGCTAAAGGATGGATTCTGTTTTATGATAAACTTGACAGGATGAAGATCCTCGTGGTGGAGGATGAAAGGAAAGTAGCCAGCTTCCTCAAGAAGGGGCTGGAAGAGGAAGGATTTACGGTCGATTGTGCTTACGACGGTGAAGAGGCATTAAGGAAATTGGAGAT